>Ga0157378_10000170_pt1 | contig 62031 bp, 64 predicted proteins | sample M65metaG_FD_115309 | JGI IMG/M metagenome (GOLD analysis project Ga0157378, IMG submission 115309) | Miscanthus rhizosphere microbial communities from Kellogg Biological Station, Michigan, USA - M6-5 metaG | ecosystem: Host-associated > Plants > Roots > Rhizosphere > Soil | place: USA: Michigan... | reverse complement strand
GTTCTTCAGAAGCTAGGATTTACATACTTTCAGACAGAGCGGCTTTACGGGATAGACGCTCCGCTTTACAGATACGCGCTCCCAGCCCTGAGCAGCTAACAAGACGCTGCAGCTAACCCCTAGCCGCCACGCGTCAGCGATTACGACCGTCCATCCTTTCCATTCACACGCCAGCTGAGTTGTCCGCCGTATCGGGGCAGCTGAGCTTGGCGTTCGGCTATAAATAAACATGACCTATCTCGTCTGGATCGCAGAACATTATATATTGGTCGCTGCTTTGGCAGCAGCTGTTGCTATAGTTCTAAAATTTGAGCATTCATTACCTAAAAAAATTAAGTCATTTTTATTTATAGCTGACATTTGCCTTATTGTATCAAGCTTATCTCTTGGCGCCCTCAAGGATCATTTAGATACCGTTTGGCAAGAAGAAATTGTCCAGCGCGTAGCAAAGGCCGAAAAGGCAACTCAACCAAGAAAATTAACAGACGCACAGCGAAATTTTCTTTCTGCTATAATAAAAGGCATTCCTAAATGCTCAATTAGGATTGCTTATACATCTAGCGATCAAGAAGCCAGTTCGTTTGGAGCTGATTTCAGAAAGTTCTTCATTGACGCCGGATATAAAGTAGAATTATTTACCCCGAATGTATTTTATGGATGTCCACCCGGATTAACATTTAGCGTTCACGATCCTCATAACACCCCTCTAATTGCACCTGTATTACAAAAATCATTTGTTCAAGCTAAAATTGACGCCAATTGGCGACAAAACCTCACGGTTCCTCTCGATGAACTATGGATCGATATTGGACAGAAACCTATTATAAATACAGCCGAACAAGACGCTGCAGCTAACCCCTAGCCGCGGCGCGTTATCTTTTTCGGATAAAGCCGTCTTTCTTTTCTATCAACCCGCTATCTCGCTCAACCCATGATCGGGGCAGCTGAGCTTGGCGTTCGACCAATTAATAGATCCATGCTTCATCATCTTTCTTTAGGTGTCACCAATCTCAGTCGTTCTGGTATATTTTATGACGCCGCACTTGCTCCACTCGACTATGTTCGCGTATGGGCAGACGACACGGCTATCGGATACGGACCAGTTGGCGGGGGTGACAAATTCGCCATCAAGCTGCAGACAAATAATATTAATATTCCCGGCGAAAGTTTTCATATAGCTTTTACAGCTCACTCCCACGCATCGGTTGATACATTCTATAAAGATGCATTGACGCATGGAGGAAAAGACAATGGCGGTTCAGGATTTCATCCAGAATACGGAGAGCATTATTATGCTGCATTCGTCTTTGATCCAGATGGCTATCGTATAGAAGCGGTGATTAATAAAAAGGTCGAACAAGACGCTGCAGCTAACCCCTAGCCGCCACGCGTCAGCGATTACGACCGTCTATCCTTTCCATTCACACGCCATCTGAGTTGCACGCCCGTTCGGGGCAGCTGAGCTTGGCGTTGGGCTATTTTATGACATTCAAAGGCGGCGCATTGATTGGCTTTTTCAGCGCGACTTGGCCATTCGCAACTTTGACGGTTTCAAGTGATTTCATTTCAATAAAAGTATTTTTCATCGAATACCTATTCACTAAAGATCATATATATTCACTGGATTCATATTCGGGGCTTTTCTCACGTGGCATCAAACTCATTCATGACGAGCCAGGACTAAATATGAATGTGATTTTTTGGTCATTCTCTTCAGAGCGCGTTTTAGAGGAAGCGCGCAAATTTGGATATAATACAAATGCAGCCCAACAAGACGCTGCAGCTAACCCCTAGAAGCTAGGGGTTAGCTTTACATACGAACGTCCTTTCCCTTTTCCACCAGCCATCTGAGTTGTAGGCCTGATCGGGGCAGCTGAGCTTGGCGTTCGGTGATATTTATGAAATTCATATTCACGCTTTTACTGGGCTTGTGTCTCGCTAACACAGGATTCTGCGCAGATTCATTTAAGCAACTCGCTTCCATTCATGATTTTGCATTCGGTGGAATCGGCTATGCAGGAACAACATCCGAAGGTGAAATTCTTTTCAAGGAGATATACACTTCTGATTCAGCCGAGAAACAATTTCGAGATTTACTTAAAACCGGAAATATTCAAGCGAAATGCTATGCTTTGGTAGCCCTAAGAAATCTGAATCCAAAATTTTATAAATCTCAAATCGACCAATTCAAAAAAAGTAAAAAGAGTGTCTCCACAATTGGAGGATGCATGATTATGGTTCTGCCCATGTATTCGGTTTCCGCGAATATTGACAAAGGTGATTACGATACCTACCTCCCGCATAAGTAACACCGAACAAGGCGCTGCAGCTAACCCCTAGCCGTCAAGCGTTATCGATTACGACCGTCTTGCCTTTCCATTCACACGCCATCTGAGTTGCGCGCCGTATCGGGGCAGCTGAGCTTGGCGGGAGCACCCTTTTTCCGCTCAGTTCGCAAACACATGGCTGCGTTGCGTTTATGTTCTGCTTGAGAAAATTAAACCTGCATAGAAACGAATGCAACGGAAAACTTTTGTCATGCGGATGTCATGCAAGTGATCAGGCTGGCTTAGCTCCCGCTATTGTAACAATCCCACAATCTGAGGTTAATCGCCGCACGAGAATGTGACAGGCGGAACGCCAAAAATGGTGTGGAGCCGGGGATTCGAACCCCGGCGGCCCTGTTCTGGCTCCTCCGTCTGCGGCGCTTGCCAAGCGCCAGCGTGAATAGTCAATCCTGACTCCACACAAAGGCCATCCACACGTTACTGTATTGTATCGAGATATCCATAGTTACACTTAGTTTAACTGCTATCGCAGAGATCAAGTTTTCTACTGGCACTGACACGTGGCTAGCAACGTGGAACGAAGCAGCCAAATTCATGTGGAGCTGGCGGGAATCGAACCCGCTACGCGACCCTTAGAAGAATCAATCGCTTGGAAGAACTCTTCAAAGGTCCGCTCTGCCGTTGAGCTACAGCCCCTTAATAGAACTATGACATCCCATTTTGTTTCGTCTGTCAACTAATTTTAGCTACTAGATGACACCTCTACTTAACACGCAACTTGCGATGAAATCTTGATGGTAAAGGGTAAAAGGGACTCGATGTTACCCATTTAACGCGTTTGACGTTCAAGCAAAAGGCGGTCTGGCATTAAAAGCCAGACCGCCTTTTTCGTTGGGAGGCCGGACCTTAGCCGAGTTTGATCCTGTTCGTTCGGATGTAGTTCTTTGCCATGTTGGTCACGGCTTGGTCCTGCTTTTCCGGCTTCATGTTCGGAGCCACGCTCGCTGTCAGGCTTTTCAGGAGATCGGCTTGCTCCGGCTTTTCGAGCCAGGCCCGCACCTTCACGGTGTAGCCCTGTTGCTGCTCCGTCGCGCGCATCTTGCTGAGCAGGAATTTCCGCTCGAGCTGCTCGCGGGGCAGCTGTTTCACGTAATCGACCAACCCTGGTTCGTCCTTCATGAACTTCTCCAGTCGGGCGTTGACCTCGGGGTTGATTTTGAACTTGCCGGCGGCTTCGCCGACTTTCGGTGGTTTTGCGAGTGCCATGGTTTATTGCATTTTGGCGCATGGCGTTTTGGCCAACCGGCCCCGTAGCCATGCAGGCTGACGGATTTCCGACATGGAAAATTCAGACCTTTCCGGCGGCAGCTGCGGCCAACGGAAGGCTGGGAGCCCGATCGTCGTCCTCATCGTCATCGAGCGGGCTGCCGCTCAGTCCCCCCACCTGCTGAAGGAGTGATTTCAGAAACCGCTGCGCGATCTTGCGCGGATTCATGCGGATGACTTCCGCATTGAGCATGACTTGGACGAGCTGGCTCGTGGGAACGCGGATGCCGGCTTTCGCGACGATTTCGGACGCGTCCTGAAATGTGGCGTAGGAGTCGGCGTCGAGGGTGATGGTGACATTGGCAGGTTTCATGGTTTTTCAGTTTTGGGTTTTCGGTGGAGTGATCTCGGTCAGGGCATCGGCCCAGATCGAATAGGATTCCCGGTTCGTGTCCGGGTGGTGGAAGTAAGAGAGCTGCCCATCCACGACGAACGCGGTGCCCCGACGAAGGTCGCGCGCAAGAATCGGGGCGAGTTCATGGGAGGCTTTGACGGTGATTGGAATGGCCTCGGCCCTACCCTTGTGCTCGATGTTGTGCAGGGCGAAGACGGTGGCAAACGTGGGAACACCGGCTTCCTCGCGGATGATGCGAGGAGCGTCGGCGGTGCGAAGGGTGAGTTGGATTCGGTTCATGGTGTGTAGGTGGTGAATCAGGGTCGCTGGACCCGACCCAGCATCTGCGTGCCGGCATCGTTGACCTGCATTTGGGAAAGCAACTGCGCCTGTCTTTCCGCGGAAATCGGACCGTCCGCAGGCGCATCGGGAAAATTGGGATCGGCGCCGGAGAAGTCGTCCGAACGATCCGAGGCCGGCGATGGCGCGGGTTCGATTTTTGGCAGGGCATCCCGGTCCGCCTTCAAGCGCTCCACCTCCTTTTTCAGCTCCTCGCTTTTCGACTTGTCCTGCATGAGGGAGTCGATGCGCTTCTTCATCGCGCGGTTCTGCTCCTCGAGCGCGGCGGAGTAGGCTTTCTGTTGCGCGTCTCGTTCTTCCGAATCCGCCGCCACGAAGTAGGAGGGCGACGGATTCGAACGTGCCGCGACGGGACCCAGCGATAAATCGTAGGGCTGTGAAGACTGGTAGTCCCATCTTGCAGCCTGCTCCCGCCGATAGAGCGTATGCCGCTCGTGCATCGTATCGGGATAATTTGGATCGGTGTAGCGACCGACGGGATACGCGTGATCGACTTCCGGCAGACAGACCTCGGCGGTGGGTGGCTTGGCGTGCGCCCGGTGCGAATGGGAAGTGACGCTCGGCTTCTTCGGAGTCTTTTGCGGTGTCGCACAACCCGCGCACAAGGACAGTAAAACAAGGGAGAAGAGGATCTTCATTTCGAGGAGTCAGGCGAGAGGCCGGCGGTGGCCTGGTTGAGGTCAACGGTCTGGGTGATGTAGAGGTAGAAGAGCGTCTTTCCGCCCACCGCACGGATGTAGTAGGGGTCCTTGTCCAGCTTCTCCAAAAGACGCTGGGAATAGATTTGGGTGCCCGCAGAAATGCCGGCGGAGAACGCGTCGGTGAGGCCACCGTTCTGAATTTGGGTGGCACCGCCGGTGAGCGGAGAAATCAGATTCGTCGTCTGCGGGAACGCCGCTGCCCCGGCTGAAAGCATGGCCGCGAGGATCGACTTCGCCTCGGCGTATTTGTCGGATGCGATCATGGTGCCGCGCAGCCCCGCGGAACCGTCCGTCTCGCCCCAAGAGGAATCGGGATCACTCGCGTCCGGCGCATAATCCAGCGCCGTGCCGGTTACGGGTAACTCCCGGCCATCCCGGAAAACGAGCGTCCACTGTCGGTCGGAACCAATGCGCTCGCGGGTGGCGACTCGCTGTGCGGTTCCGTGAACCTCCGTGCCCGCAGGGATGATGAGCTGGCTATCGTGCCAAACATCCTCGGTGACCAATCCGATAATCGGCGTCTGGATGTTGGAGGAATCGACGGTGTTAACGAGTTCGCACTTCACGAGTCGCCCGTAAGGCAAATAGGCGTCGCTGATGTTGACCTCCTTCGAGGCGAAGATGGCCTGGGGAATCGGAGGAGGCGTCGGCGTGGCCGATGGCTTTCCGACTGCCATCACCGGGGCGGGCGTCGGCGAGCTCACCACGGCCGGCCGCAGTTCGGGAATATTCTGCTCGAACGAATATCCCGTGGCCGCCGTGACCGGCTGTGACATAACTGGGCGATTGTCGGGCTTGGCGGAAGTAGGGCGTCGCATCAACACGAAGGCGAGGAAGATTCCCGCAACGACGAGAAACAACAGCAATCGTCCGGCCGGTTTTTGGACGAGTTCGGTCCAGATTTTTCGAAGGTTCATTTCGAAGACTCAGGAGTTGGGAGCGCAACCGGGCCGTCCGCTCGGACGACGAGGACATTCCATTTGTTGTCGGGAGCGAGATGGTTACGCCCGCCGTGGCCGTCGCCCGTGATTGCGAAGAACGCGGGTGTCGTGGATTTCGGCGGCATGATGCCGGAAGCATCAGCGAGCGATTGCGTGTAGATCCGATCCCCCAGCCGAACGGCGAGGTCCTGCGGTTTGTAATAGATTGCCGCGCCCGACGTGTTCACGAGTTCGAGGCGGAAGATCAGTGTGTCTTCTTCCTCGAACCGCCACACGTCGCGGATCATGACATTGAAGTTCTCGTAGTAACTGGTGAGTTCCGGGGCGGCGTGCACCACGCCGACGAGCGCATCCGGGCAATTCCTTGCAAAAAGTGGATAGGCCTTCGCCTTGTCCATGAGCGAAAGAAGGCGCTCAGGCGACACCGGCCGCGGTCCGGGTTTTCCGCGATCCTGAAAAAACGTGACGGCGTAAATCGGCTGCGCCGACGCCGTCAAATGCAAGACGTAGGCCTTGCGGTTATAGATGACCGTAAGATGATCCTCGGCCTTCGGATTCAGCCCCCGGATCGTGAAATAAGAATTCCCCGGCGTGAACGAGATGAGGAAATTGGCATTCGTCTGTTCCTGGACGGCAATCGACTTTCCGTAGAGCCCGGAAATCTGGGACGGAAAAAGAACCGTCGTATTCCCAGAATCGTAGGCGACGGGCAGATTGTAGATGACGAATTCATCGAGCGGCTTCTGCGTGATGGCTCCGGCGGAAAGCGACCGAGAAGCAAGCAACGAAGCGGCACAGACAGCAACAGCAAATCGAATCATGCCGCCATGTTCGCATCACTTCACACGAGGGCTGTTCCCGGTTGGGAACCATTTTACGCTATTGCCCTGAGCCCCAATAGAAATATCGCCTGAATACAACCTCTACGAAGTGGACGTCCTACATCCTTCGCGAACAAGCGCATTGAGCGGACGCTCGCACCGTTACGGCTTCGATTTTCGAATTACAACTTCCTCATGATCAATGTGATAACAAGAAGTTCATTTGACGTGACGGTGGGGGACAAATCGAATACTCTTCAGGATTGGCACATTTACGGAAACTTTAAAATCTATATGGACAAACTAGACGAACTATTTCGGATGCAACAATCCCTCAATTTGCGGATTGGGGTAAACACTAGTGCGATGAGTGATGATGAAAAAGCTAAATGGATTTTAAATTACTGCCGCGCAATTGGCCAAGAGCTCGCAGAGCTGACCGATAGTGTGCCGTGGAAGTGGTGGGCTAAATATCAATCATTCGATGAGCAAAATGCTCGTGTAGAGGTTGTTGATATTGTGCATTTTGTGATTTCGTTGGCTCAAGTCCTTGGCATGTCGGCGGATGATGTATTTAAGGCTTATCTTGAAAAGAACAAAGTCAACTTGCATCGACAAGAAACTGGGTATTTAACGAAAGATCAATCGGACAGTCGTCATATCTAGTCTGACGCTTGAGCATGGCGCGCTTATCGAAAGATAATCCGGATAAGCTTCTTGCGGAACTACTGCGGAGATTTCGCCGCGACAAGTCTCCGATCGAGATAGATTTTCGTGCAAGCATTCCATCCATCACCTACCAAGCAGAAAGGGCGACTCATAAAGTTCATCCATATCCAGCCAAACTTTTGGCTAACATCCCATTTTTCTTTTTACAGAATTCCATTCTATCCCAGAAAGGTTCAGTAGTTTGTGATCCATTTTGTGGTTCTGGAACCGTTCTCGTCGAAGGATTGATTTCCGGCAGAAGCGTGATTGGCATCGATAGTAATCCATTTGCTCGATTATTGAGCCGCGTAAAAACAAACGTTCCTCGCGCAGACTTAGTTGAGGAAAAGCTCGAACATCTTTTGAAAATGGCTATTTCCATAAGGCCCAAGCGCCAGCCTGACGTAGTTAACATAAAACATTGGTATTATCCTAAAGTTGCGCAGCAGCTCACCCAACTTCACGATGCTATTGCGCAGCTTCGACAGTCTCCAACTAAAGAGTTCTTTCTAGTTTGCTTGTCTTCATGTGCGAGAAAAGTCAGCTTATGTGATCCAAGGGTAAGTGTCCCTGTTCGACTAAATAAAGATCGATTCCCGGAGGGAAGTGATCATTACATCGGCATAAAGCGACGATTGTCCCTTTTGAGGAAAATAAACGTCTTTGATGTATTCCGCCAGGTATGCACGGAGAATCTTGCAAGGGTTGCGGACTTTAAACAATTGAGAAAGGGCAATAAGGGAAGCGTGCTAATTGCCGAAGGGAGTCATGAAAAGGAAATGGGAGCTTCGTCAGCGCGGATTCGTCCGAACTCTGTTGATCTGGTCGTGACTTCTCCCCCGTATGCTGGTGCTCAGAAGTATATTCGAGCAAGCAGCTTGAGTCTTGGCTGGCTGGACCTGATACCTTCCAACCGCCTGCGCTTCCTTGAAAGCAAATCAATCGGTCGAGAGCACTACCTAAAGAACGAATTTAAAGAGGCCCAGGTTACTGGAGTTGCAGCGGCCGACTCCCTACTGGTTAAAATAAGAGAAAAGAATCCATTAAGAGCGCACATCGCCTCGAATTACTTGCTTGAAATGAGGAGTTCGCTACGGGCGATATTTCGTATTCTGAAGCGAGACGGATATTTTGTTTTAGTGACTGGAAATAACAAAGTTTGCGGATTCGATTTTGATACAACGCACTATTTGTCTTTGATTTGCAGGGAGATAGGATTTCGTGAAAGACTTGTTCTTGTTGATAGCATTAAGTCCCGCGGACTTATGACGAAGCGCAACAAAACCGCAAGCTTAATCAGCCAAGAGTGGGTAACCGTTTTTCAGAAGGTATGACGAGCGACACTTATATCGAAAACCTCAAAGCCAAGCTCTTGTCGTTGAATGAGACGGCTTGGGAAAACCGGTTGAACAATCGCCTAATAGAAGAATGGCTGGATAATTTCACTGGGGAAACCGGCGATGTTGATAAAGAGCGGATGCACGCAGCGTATTTACTAAGTCAATTCATGTATTTCGGAAGTCAGCAGATGCGGGAGCTTATATGCTCTCTTTACCGCGACTTCTTCAAATACCCAATCGTTGAGTCCATTCGCAGAGGCAATAATAACACGACAGATGTTACTTTCATTGAAGTTGAATACCTCCAGGAATTGCAGTTAACTCGGTTTTTTGGTGTAGGCAATCCATCAGAAAGCGGCTCTCACCTGTTGTATTTTTTCCGTCAGGAAAACAGGCTGCCCACTGAGCTTTTTCTAAATACTGGTCAAGTATTCAATAGAGCTGGAGCACAGGTGGAATTGAAACATCCGAATGTTAAGCGCTATGTATTTATTGACGACATTTGCGGGACTGGCACCCAAGCAAAGCAATACTCCGATGAACTGGTCAAGGATATTAAAGAGCTAAATCCAGACGCAGAGGTAATTTATCTGGTGCTGTTTGGCTGTAGTGAAGGTTTGACCACAGTAAAAAACGGCTTATTCACAAGAGTAGACGCAGTGATTGAGTTGGACAAAACTTTCAAGGTGTTTGATCAATCGTCGAGGCACTTTGAGGCGTGTGATCAATTGATCGACCGCAATTTTGCCTTGCATATGAGTGCTCATTACGGTGTGAAATTGTGCCCAGGGTCGCCTCTCGGTTATAAGAACAGTCAGCTCTTATTAGGTTTTCATCACAATACGCCTGATAACTCTCTTCCAATTATGTGGTTCGATGAGATGCCGCAGAGCTGGCTACCGGTATTTCGGAGATACCCCAAGTACTATGGAGGGATTATTTGATGAGTGCTTTTGCTAATCCGTTTCTCATCACGAAAGCAACTGATTTTTCTGATGATGAAATTCAAGAATTTTGGGTTGATCTAGTGGGTGAAAGCTTTTCGGGAATGGCAAAGCCGACATCTCCCATGCCGATGCTTATCCTCGGTGGTAAAGGCTGCGGGAAAACTCACCTGATGCGGTACTTCTCATGGCCGCTGCAAAAGATCCGTGGGAAGGGGAGACTGCTAGACCAAGTTCTTGAAGAAGGGTTTCTTGGGATTTACCTCCGGTGTGAGGGGCTTAATGCCAACAGGTTCCATGGGAAAGGTCACAAGGATGAGCAATGGATCGGGATATTCGAATATCATTTTGAGTTAACTCTGTGTCGACTGGCTCTTCAGTCGTTCCGTAAGACGCTCGAGACGCCGTTGCCGATGGCTGTTGAATCTTCTCTCTGCAAAAGATTTCAAACCCTCTTTGATACTCGCGACATCCCAAATTTTGCGAGTCTCTCTGAAATCGACGTTTTTTTATTATCTACCCAAAACGAAATTGACGTGGCTGTGAACAATTGTGCGCTTCGCAAAGAACTAAATGTAACAATCAAAGCCACAAGAGGAAATTTGCTATTTGGGTTTCCTGCCTTGGTTCGAAATGAAGTCGAAACGTTCAAAGACATACCCTTTTTATATTTGATAGATGAGTTAGAGAATTTAACGGTCCTCCAACAACAATATATAAACACTCTAATTCGCGAACGGAGGGAGGGAGTTTCATTCAAGGTGGGCGCCCGCTTGTATGGTGTTCGTACACTGATGACTTTTAGCGGCGGCGAAGAGAATAAAGAGGGATCAGAATTTGAAAGCCTTCCACTAGATGTAGAGTTTCGGTCTAATCAAAATTACAATGAGTTTGCTGCAAAGCTTGTTGCTCGAAGGATTTATGAAGCGAATTCAGATCGCTTTACTGATGAAACACGAGTTCTTCAGGATCTGAATGCATACTTTAAAACACATTCATCAGAAAACTATGGTTTAGAAGAAACTCAGTTTCTTACGGACATAGATTCAGCAAACAGAGTCCATTTCAAACATCTTAGACAGCAGCTCATTGATCATGCAAAACAACTTGATGAGTTATCTATTCAAGAAGTACTCAAAAATTTGAGCTTTGGACAATATCCTCTGATTGAAAAGCTAAACATCTATCTTCTTTATCAGGACTGGTATAGAAAGCGAAATTTAGTGGAATCCTCGAAGTCTATCCAAAAGCATTGTGCAGAGTTTTTGGCCAATTCTGCAAGTTCTACCAGACACAAAGAGGCGTGGGGCCATTTTAAGGGCGATCTTCTCGCACAGCTCCTGCGAGAAAATCGAAAGAAGCAAGTATATCTGGGGTTTGATACATTTATAGCAATGTCCTGTGGACTGCCTCGCAATTTATTAAATATTCTTAAGCACATATTCAAATGGGCTAACTTCAATAATGAAGAAATATTTCGACAACCTATTTCAGCCGAGTCTCAGATACAAGGAACTAGGCAAGCAGCTGAGTGGTTCTTTTCTGACGCTAGCACCAAGGGGCCAAAAGCTCCGATCGTTTCACGTAGCATCGAGCGCCTAGCAAACGTATTTAGGGAAATTAGATTCGCTGACAAGCCAATCGAGTGCTCGCCTTGCACTTTCGGCTTCGAAAGAGGAGCAGCAAGTCCTCAGGCGTCGGAGATTATTAAATTGGCTGAACAATATTCTTTGCTGATCGAAATTACTCGGGGACACTTTGATAAAAACTCTCTGCGCCTAGACGCAAAATATCAACTAAATCCAATGTTGGCTCCAATCTGGGACCTTCCTGTGGGTCGGCGCGGGACTGTTTCATTGAAGCCGAATGAGATTGAAGCAATTTTCGCAGACACTTCTGATGCCGCTTTTGATTCTGTAATTAAAGATTTTAGACGAAGGATGAATGTTCCATTTTTGATGCCGGATAGTCGAAGCCAAGAGGCAACATTGAATTTTGGATGATCGACTACTCAATATTTTATAAGACAGCGCTGTCGGGCGATTTGAGCTGGGCACTACACGAGTCCTGGGATGTCTTTCTTTCTGCTTTCAACTCTAGCGAGCGAGTAAGGTCTGTATTTCAGGCAATTCGGGCGCAGGAAAAGCATTGGCTTGTTTGCGCTGAATATGGATACGAGGCTGGTGAATTGCCTGTCGGCAACTGCTTTGCTGAATCCGCCGAGAGCGAAGAGGCTTTTATCAATCGGTTTTTTGCCACGAGAGTCGACGTGAATTCGGATAAATCGATGTGCGTCGACACGACTGGATTTGTCCGCCCTCAGCTGTTATTTTTGCTTAACTATCTTTATCATTCGTCGATCCCTCAAGTTGATTTCCTTTATTCTGAACCCGCACATTACGCGAAGAAAGAGGAAACAGTGTTTGCCTTAGGCGGTATCAGGGAAGTCCGCCAAATTCATGGCTACGAGGGTGTTCACTCCCTTGATATAAGTAACAATCTGTTAGTAATTGGAGCAGGATATGACTCGATGCTCATTCGTAGTGTTGCCGAAAGCAAAGGCAACTCTCGCAAGATGCAGATTTTAGGGCTGCCTTCGTTACGTGCAGACATGTATCAGGAGAATGTGTTACGTGCTAATAAGGCAGAAGAGTCATTAGGTAATTGCGAGACTATATTTGCTCCTGCCAACGACCCGTTTATTACAGCAGATGTTCTTAAGGAAGCCGTGCTTCGTTCGCACAGTCTCAAGCCAATTACAAATTTGTATTTGTGCCCGCTGGCCACCAAAGCACAAGTACTTGGTTTTGGTCTGTTCCATTTGGGCACGCTAGCAGGAGGGCCGAGCAGTGTCATTTATCCATTCAGCGAAAAATATCACCGTGAGACTACGAAGGGAATTGCTAGAGTGTGGAAGTTCACTGTCGATTTTGCAGCTATGCGAGCGGGAGCTATTATATTGTTGTAGTTTCATACGGGCTAAAACAAGCCTATCTGATCTAACTAGGCTTATTGGTCCGCCTCATGTGGTGGAGGTGATGCAACGTTTCTAAGAGGTTGTGCGTTGTCCTCAAGCAGACTTCTGTCAATTCGAAGCTCGGCTTTCCACCTCCCGCCATTCGCAGATTAGGATGATGCAATAAGCGACATTTAAAGGGTCAAAACAAAACGGCCGGCCCTTTCGAGCCGGCCGCTTGTGGCAAAAGGCAAATCAGGCGGCAATGAGCCGTTGAATTTCGGGTAGCTCCCGCCCCTCCTGCTCAATCTTGCGGAGCGAGTAGTCGCTCTGCAGGTTGAGCCAGAATTTGGCGGTGGTTCCGAAACAGGATCCGAGGCGAAGCGCCATTTCTGGAGTGATCGCCCGGGTTCCCTTGATGATTTGACTGATTGCGATTTGGGTGGTGTGCATGGCCTTGGCGACCTTGTAGGCGCTGAGGCTGTAGGGTTGCATGAACTCCGTTTCGAGGATTTCTCCGGGAGTGACCAACGGGAGTAAATCCTCCTTGGCCGACGCATATTTCATTTTATTCCTTTTTGTATGTTTGTGGTGGTTTGGTTGCGATGAATCTCAGTGGTAATCGACGATCTCAACATCGTCCGGGCCAGTCTTCTTCCAGATAAAACAGATTCGCCACTGATCGTTGATCCGAATGCTGTGCTGGCCTTTTCGATCTCCCTTGAGGGCCTCCAGTTGATTCCCCGGCGGCACCTTCAAATCATTGAGCTCCTCGGCGGCTTCCAGCATGACGAGCTTGCGGAGAGCCGTGCCCTGGATGTCTCCCGGCAGCTTTCGTGACCTTCGTCCTTCATAGATCTTTTTGGTCTCCTTGCAGGCGAACCGTTGAATCATGACTGGGAAAAGGTATCGCGTCGCGATAGTATCGTCAAGAGATACGTTACAACCAACTCCGACGGGAACGGCTACAACGCCGCCTCCGAATACTTGAAATCCTGCACGACCAGCGGCAGCCGGCCATTGCCGAGCAAGTCGGGATTGCGGATGAACAAAAATTCCACGGTGAATTTCATCGGCTCACGGAACTCGAGTTGATTGACGGTGCCGGTGCGAACGAGGTTCCCCTGCGCGCGGACGGCGACGGCCTCATAACTTTTGCCGGCTCCGTCATTGATTTTGCGGGTATCGAGGATGTCGATCTTGGTCACCTCGACCTTCTGATGAATCGCCTTCGCCTGAAACTCGGGATTCTGGGACTTGTAGAGGGCGGCCGCCTTTTTCCGGGCCGGCTCAAGATAGAGACGTTTGATCAGGTCGGGTAGATCCGGGCCGACCGGGTTCCGTTGGAGCAATGCGAGGCATGCGAGCCGAACGTGGTAGGCCTGCAACTCTCCGGCCTTCTCGAAACCGATCAGCGGGGAATAGATCATTGTGCCGGCGCCATCGAGGATGACGACCTTTTCGTCCTGCTTCATCGCCTGGACGACGAGATACGGCGAAAGGAACGCGCACGCGGACGCGGCGAAGGCGACGATCATCCAGAACCGCGCGGCCACGCGGTTGTTGGCGAGGATGGAAACAGCAGAGATGTTCATGGGATTCATGCGGATTTTCGAGGGTGAGCGGAGGAGAGCGGCTGCGCCTTGGTCGGATGCGAATTGAAGGCGGCCTGCGCGGCATGCGGCGTGGCGATGTTGCCGGAGTGGTGCGAAACGGTGCCGCGACTTTGGTCCACGACGGAAAAGGAGTTGGCGGAGGTCTGCTGCGCGACCATGGAAGGATTCTCGGGGTTGGTGGCGGTGCCGGCTTCGACGCTCGGAATGGGAGGCGGCGGCGGAACGTCGCCCCCTCCCCCGGAAGCGCTTTGAGCGAGCCGGGCCGCGGTCCCCGCGCCCTCCGCGACTCCCTTCGCCCCAGCGAGCGCAGCCTGCGCCGCCGCGGATCCGCCAAGGGTGGCCGCCGCTCCCGCCGCGGTGAGCCCGGCCCCGACGGCAATGCCAGCCGCGCGCATAGTCCCGGCGACTCCCGCTTGCAGACTCGCGGCCGTGCCACTCGCCCCCTTCATGATCGCGCCCGCCACGAACGGGACCGAAAAATAGAAAATGACGGTGATGAAACAGGCGAACGCCATGATGAACGGAAAGAGCAGCCAGTTCTGAACGATGATGAGATTCGTTCCGCTCTGGATGATTCCGCCGGTCGTGATCGGCATGAACAACGTGTCGCTGATGGCCTGAATCACGATGTCCACAAGACAAATGGCGACATGCCAGAGGAGCACGGTGAGTGAGGTCACTCCGAACTGAATGCCGAACGATTGGGTGAACGAGACAAACAGAAACCCCAGGAGCAGCGGCGAAACCGCGATCAAACCCGCGATGGCGAAGTCCTGAAAGAACCGCAGGATGATGAGCGCCAGTCGGCCGATGCCCTGAAAAAAATACCCGATGGCAGCCGGGACGATTTTGCCGAGATCGGTCCACGAGTCGGACGGCTGGTTCTCAATGCGCGAGCGCAGGAGCTGTTTGAACTTGGCGTCCCGCGAATCGGTGAACTTTGTCCGCATTTCGATGAATGCCCGCTGTCCCCCGTTCATGGCGGCGGGGTAGCCCGCGATCAGTCCAATCACGACGATGACCTTGAGCAACGCTCCAAGGATGGCTCGTGGATCGGAGCCCGCGCGCCATCCCATTTCGCCAATGCCAATGACGCACAGGACAAACGCGAACGGCAGGAGGTATTCCCGAATGTCGGCTGCCGCCTGGTAGAGATTGGTGAGCGCGGGCATAACCGTGGAGCATTAGAATCCCGGAGGTGCGTCATCCAACGGCGCACCAAGGTCGGGCAGATTGGCCTCCGCCTCGAGGTCCGCTTGCGCGGCAAGCTTGGCGAGATCGCGATTGCGTTCCCGGCTGATTTCCTCGGCGGCCACCTCCTCTTCGGCCTGCCGGTTTTCATTCAAGACGTGGATCATGGCCACGTTCTGACCGGCATCCCGGGTTACCGTGTCGAGGTCCCCGAGCGCGGTCTGCGCCGTCGCCAGCGAGCCCACCAGCTTTTGCACCTCCGCATCGTTCTTCGCACCTTTGAGCTGGGTGTTTAGCTTCGCAACCTGCTCGTTGAGCACCTTGCGCTTGGTCTCCGCTTTGCCCATCAAGGTCTGAAACTGCGAGTAGGCATTTTCCACAGCGCGAAAACGTTTCAGTGGATCGGACGAATCGCGAAACGACGCAACGCCATCGAAGGTTTTCGTCGCATCACTGGAAACGTCCTTCCAGCGGGAGAGATCCACCGGCTCAAAAAGCTGCTTGATCGTGCCGGACAACTCCGCGCCCTGCTGGGTGATGTCCACCAGTTGACCCAACGTGTCCCCAATACCCGAGTCCTTCAGGAAGTCGGAAAACAGACCGTTGTCGATCAGTCCAATGGCCGCCGCCGGATCGCCGATGGCCTGTTTGACTTGGTTCGCCGTCTCGAGCTGCTGCTGCACGGTCGTCAGCGTATTGTGCAGCGTCGCGAGCTTTTCCGCCCATTGGGTTTGCTCCCAGGCGTATTTGAGTTGGTCGAAGACATTCTTTTGCAGGGTCGCCTCCTCGACGACGGGATCACTGACGATATCGCCGACACCGAGGACGGCAGCGGCCCGATGGGGAGCCGCCAAGATCGCGGCGGCGGCGGCGGGAATGAGAATCGATTTTTTCACGATGGGATGAGTGGTAAAAGGTTCCGCGGCGGCAGGGGCAGTCACTCGTAGATGGGAACGGCGATCTCGTAGGGCAACGTCTTCACGGCGGCCTTGGGATCGGGATCGACCCGCAACTGATAGATGGAAGGCCGGCCGGAGTCGCGGGAAGGTGCTGCAGCCTTTTGCAGATTCTGCTGAATCCAATATTGCCGTTTCACGGCGTCGGACGCGCCGCGCTCGTAGCCCTTTTGGAATTCCTTGTGGCCCGCGCAACCGGAGAAGAGCCCGACGAACAAGCCCAGCCCGACAACGCGAGCGAACGATTTTCTTTTCCTAGGAGAGACGAGAGAGACGCACGTTTTCATATCGAGGAGGAGTTTGGAGGGTTGACCGATTCCGCAAGAACCCCGCGGAGAACATCCGGGTGCTGACGCAATTTCCGGCTCCGGGCATCGAAGTCCTCCCCGGTCGAAGACGAACAAAACAACATCTCCGGCGACACCCGGTTATGAATCGTCCCACAACGAGGATGCTGCGCGTCGAGGTGGTAATAGGTGAGCGCCGCGTATTTGTTGTGCGGCGGAAGGTGCTCCGGCAGCGGATACCGGGAAACCGCCTCCTTCGTCGTTTCCGAAAGATCAATGTCCTTTGCCACGTCATCCAAATCCCGGCGGTCGTTCATCCGGGTCAGGAAAATCTGCTTCGCGTTGCCGAAGACGATGGGCCGGATGGCCGAACGTTGAAAGCGGCTGTATTGCTGGACGATGGAAATGATCCAGGTGGAGAACTTGGAAAGCTGCGCGTAGAACTCGCTGACAAGCTGCTCCCCGCCGGCCACGTCGAGCGTCCGGGCGACCTCCTCGAAGATCACCCGCTTCCGCTTGCCGCGCGGAAGCGTGATGATGTGCTGGCGGCCGTAGTTCGCGATGAGGAACCCGGCCAACTCCTTCAACGGCCGATTCGATTCGGGAATGTAAGTAAGGTCGAAATGCGCCAGCCGCCCGGTGATCGAGAACGTCGAGGGACCGTTGACGAGCCGCTGCTCGTTCCATGGGGCCAGCAAGGTCGCGAGGTGATTGATCTCCGCGCGGTCGTGCTCCGGGAACGGAGCCACCAGCATCATTTGCTGGAGCATTTCGTGGATCGGGTAGTCCTCGGGCCGGAAAAACGCGAACGCCGCGTTGCGGACATACCGCTCGGAATGTGGCGACTTCAGAAATCGCGACACTTCCTCGGTGGTGGGCGTGGTCACGAGGGCCTGGCGCTCCGCATCGGACGCGGCGTGGTGCATTTCCGTCCACGCCTCGAGGAAGGTCGCGGACACCGGCAGATGTGCGGCCTTGTAAGCAAGCGCCGCCATCGCATGCCGAGCCACCCGGTCAAGCCGCCCGCCATCCTCGGCGATCCATTCGTCGTAACGGTCAGAATACAGCTGCTCGATGTATTGCGTGATCTGCGCCAGCCGGAGATTGCGCCGGTCCTCGTCCGCCGGCAGGCCGGTCATTTTCCCCACAAGCGCCGCCGCCGTGGTGATCTGCAAATTCGTGAGCGGCGCGCCCTGCGTATCGAGGTAGTTGAGCGTGAGGTCGCCGTCCGGCTGGATGACGATCGGCGTCCCGCCCTGGGCCTGGGTCCAAATGCCGTAGGACAACCCCTCCTCCACGATGAGCGTGAAGTCGTAGTAGGGATCGGTCTGCGAAAGCAGATCGCACATGAATGCCGACTTCCCGGCGCGCGTCATGCCGAGCAAGACCGCGAGCTGCGGTGTCCCGGAGAGGAAATTGCGGACGCCGACGAGATTACCGTTCGAGCCGTCGTAAAGCGCCTCGGCTCCAAGAAGATGTCCGGTGAACGTCGAAGAAAACGGCAGCATGTCCGCGAGCCATTCATCGAGGCCGCTGTCGGCGTGATGCTCGTATTTCCCCCAGAGCCAACCCGGCCACGTCTGCATCCAGACGTTTTTCGTGGTGGCAGCGGACGAGATGTTCGAGGTCCACGATTGGGCGTCCTCCATCTGCCCGAACGCGGCTTCGATCTGCCGCGTTTTTGAAATCAGTCCCTCTTCGGTGTCGTCCCAGACGTGGACGACGAAATCATACCGAATCGGGACCACGTCGCCCTGCGCGAGGTGATGAATCCTCTGCTCCTTGACTTCCTTCGACGTTAAAAGGGAATGCTTGCCCTCGGCGGCGTAATCGCCGCGCACCCGTTCCAGCGACTTCTCCGCGCGCGCAATCTCCCGCCGCACGTTCTGCGGATACAAATTGACGGTGATCGCGTAATCGAGAAACGGCAACGACGTGAGCGCCCAGAATATGCCGCGTCGGGTCCGCTGCGGCCGGCGCTTGAGCAAAACAAGATTGTGGAAAAATCCGTCCGCAAAAAATCCAAACCGCGATCCGGCCTGCACGCCCTGATGCCAGCAATTTTGATGGATCGTTTCCTCGGGTCGGAACTGGCCGATGGGATCGTAATTGTCGCGACGCAGATACGAGGGATTGAAGAACCGCGCGTAGTAGCGAAACAGATCCTCCGTGGTCATGGCGGTCACGGCGCCGCCATGCGGCTCGAACAAAGACGCCACCACCCTCCCCTGCTGCTCGAACCCGGCTTGATACTGCGCGACGACGCGCCGGTAATGATCGGCAAGCTTCGTCGCGCTCGCGCCCGTCGGCGGATTGATCGTGATGCGTTTCGACAAAAACAGAACGAGTTTTTCCCGACGTAAGCGCCCACCCTGCATCGCGGCCCAATAGCGGTTGAACCGCTCGTTCCGGCTGATCGCCGCCCATGAATCCGGCGCACAGAACTGGTCGGTCCCATCCTTGTAGGCCAGCAGCTCGTCGCGGTAGTCGGAATCGACGGACCAGCGAATCTGCGCGCGCGTCGATTCGTCGAGCGAGTGCAGGAATTGCCGGACCGATTCGTAGAACGCGTCGAGCGCACGTTCGCCGCCGTGCCGTAAATCCGGCACGTCGAGCACGAATCCCTTCGCCACGAACCCGCGACGGTCGAGTTCGTTCCAAATGATGAGGTCGTCGGAAATCCAGCCGTTGGGAGTTTTCATGGCCGATGGAGCGGGTTGCGCGGTTGATGCCGGGACGGTGCCCACCCCGAGCACCCAGCGAGGGTTTCGAGAAGATCGGTGTCGTAGGCGCGAGGCTTGCCCTGGCGCAGTCCGAAGACATAGGCGCTCGCAATCACGAGCGGGACGAGACCCCCGGCCGCGCTGACCAGCGGGGCGTGCTGCCGGAAGAGCATCATCGCGACGCCGACTCCGAGCAGGAGGCCGGCAAGGATGAAGAGCAGGTTGATCCCTTCGATTCCCCAAATCTTGCCGTCGCTGTCGTCGCCGGCGTGGGTCATGACCAGCGGCTTGCTCATCGCCCGATCGAAATGGTGGGCATCCCGCCGGCGCTGAACAGCGCGTCGGCGATCACGACGGAGAGGCCGAGAAGCAGGCCGCCAACGATGGACATCTTGCCCATGTCGGCGTTGCCGCTGCGGACCTGCCAACCACCATGCGCGATCACGATGACCGCGATGAGGTAAAGAAATTTGGCGATAACCCCGAGACCTTCGGAGAGGGCGCCGTCGAGTGAACCAGTGGCTTGGGCGAAGAGGAGCATGCTCATGTCCAAGCTTTCGCAGCAAATTCGACGAGACCGGTTCCCAGTTGGGAACAACTTAAAAGTCCAAAAACGAGCACTCCAAACCGCGACGCCTTTGCCGAACAAATGGCGAGATGAAGCTGTGAAGAACAGCGGATGCGCTCGGGATAGAGTTCCTTCACGTCCACGCGAAGAACCGCCGCAAGGTAGAGCAGTTCCTCATCGGCGACATGGATCAGCCGCGACTCGATTTTTCCGATGTGGCACCGTGAAACGTCCAAGCCTTCGAGCTGGAGCTTGATCGCGAGCTGATTCTGGGACCAGCCGCGCGCATTGCGCAGCCGGCGCACCTGGGGACCAATGACATTCTGTGTTCTCATCCGGTTTGCGTTTGAGAAAGCGGTTGATGCGACCGCGCAAGTCGTCACCCGGAGAGTGACCATCGTGTCCGAATGAGTGACGAAGCGGTCCTCTCGGACCATTCGTCACAGCAAATTCGGTTCGCGCAACGCGCGTCGCAAGCGCAGGGCCGCGCGCCGGCCAAGCCGCACCGGCTCGGGAAATCCCGCCAGTTCGACGGTGATCTCATCGCGCTCCTGCATCACGATTTTGCGCACTGCTTCGCGGTTCACGATCAACGAACGATGCGGCTTCAGGAAACGAGTCGCGGGCAGTCCGCGCTCCCATTCGGACATGGGCTTCCGCATCAAAGTCGAGCTTCCATCGAAGAGCCGCACGAGGGAATAATTCTCCTGCGCCTCGATGCCGCTGATTTCGGTCACGATCACCACACGCATCCGGGTGTCGGAGCGCAGAAAAATCCGATCGTCTTCGAGCAAGGTCTCCGTGTGCGTGGGCTGAGGCTGACGAATAATCCGTTCGAGGGCGTGCGCCAATCGATCCGGCCGCACGGGTTTGAGCAGGTAATCGATCGCGTTGATCTCGAACGCGCGCACCGCGTATTGGTCGTAAGCCGTCACGAAGATCACCGCCGGCAGCGGGTCCAGTCGGGGAAGAACGGAAAAACCGTCACCGTCCCGCAACTGAACGTCGAGGAAAACAAGGTTCGGACGAAGATCCGCGCACAGAGCGACGGCGGTCGCCACGGAACTTGCCTCGCCCACGACTTGAACGTTGGGGTGAGCGAGAAGACGTTCCTGGAGCTGCTCCCGAGCCGGAGCCTCGTCATCGACGATGATCGAGCGGAGCTCCGGAGGTTTCATGCAGGCATTGGCAGTTCCAAACGAACGGTCACCCACCCGTCTGCCGCGGAGATTTCGAGATCGTGCGTCTCGGGATAAATCAATTCCAGCCGGCGACGGAGGTTCCCCAACCCGACTCCACCAAGCCTTTCCCTCGCCTCCGGTTCGGCCCAATCCCCGGTGTTTGCAACCTGGATCCAGATGCGATCCGCAGAATGCCGATTGACGAGAAGTTTCACCCGCAACGGAAGGGGTGAAGTCTTACGGCCGTATTTGATCGCGTTTTCCACGAGCGGCTGAAGAAGGATTCCCGGAACAAGGGTAGTTCGCACTACCTCATCCATGTGGATGTCGATTTCAAGTTCCTCGCGAAAACGAGCCTTCTCCACGGCGAGGTAAGCGACGATGGCGTCAAACTCCTCTCCGAGCGGAACCTGATCCTGCTCCCGGTGGTCCAGAGAATAGCGGAGGTAGTCCGCCAAAGCCTGCACCACGTCCTGGAGGTAGGCACCCGGATGCGAGATCCCGACCTGAATCGTCGTCAGGGCATTGAAGAGAAAGTGCGGGTTCATCTGCACACGCAGCATCTGCAACTCCGCCCCACGCTTTTCGGCTTCGACTCGCGTGAGCCGCAAGTCCCGCTCCATCCCATCTCGCATCTGTCGGATGCCGAAATAGAGCAGGCTCCAGAAGATGAACAGGCCAGTCCGATAGTAGAAGATTCCGAGTGCAATCGACTGTCCGAAAATGGTCATCTCCTCGAATGGCAAGACGCGTCCAAGGAGATAAAAGACAACCAACTGGAAGCAGCCTCCGGTTACCGATGCCGCCACAATCGAGCCCGCGATCCAAGTCGACTTCCTGTGCTTCCGATAGACCCAGTCGTAGAGGGCCCGCATCAGAAGCGTGAGCCCGAAACTCAGTCCGTCTCGAACGGCAAAGGACGCGACGAGGGTGATCAAGTCTCCAGAAAGCGAAGCCTTCACCGGCAGGGTGAGAGCGATAAAGGCGGCCCACCCGACGAGTTGGAATCGCCAGAATACGGTCATGCGGGTCCAGACCCGGAAGAGCCAGCCATTCTTTGCGAATGTGCGCTCTCCCCACCCCATCGAGTTTCAGCCTCGGCGGCCCCTCTTCCGGTAAAACTCCTCGCCGAATACGTCCGCCGGTTTGAGTCCGAGTTTCTGAAGGATCGTCTCCACCTTTTCGAGCGTGGCGGATTGGTCTCCGTTGATCAGTCGATAAAGGGTGGATTCCGCGATACCCAGCTCCCGGGCGACAAGCGCGTAACTCCGGTCACCTCGATGGGTGCTCAGAAATCTTGCGAAAGCCTCGTCCAAGCTGGGCATCGGCCCAGCCAAGCACTCAAATCATTCCGCATGCGGAGGATTTGCACCCCTTTTGAGAGCTACGCCCTGGCTGACGCTTGTTTCCGCTTCATTTGAGATTGTCACTCCTGTAAAGTAAATGTCTCGTATCCATGCTCCCTTCCCTCGCTCTGTCACGACTAGACCATGGAGATAATTGATAACATCAATCGCCTTCTGGGTGATGATCTGAAGGAGTCTCTTCAGCCTCAAGCAAAGCTCAAAATTGCGGCCTCTTGCTTCTCGATTTATGCCTTCGAGGCGCTGAAAGCGGAACTGGAGGGTATCGAGTCTCTTCAATTCATTTTCACTTCCCCTACGTTTGTGCCTGGAGAGGTCACCGACAGGCTCCGAAAGGAGCATCGAGAATTTCACATTCCCAAACTCGCACGGGAGCGCAGCCTCTACGGAACGGAATTCGAGGTGCGACTCCGAAACGAGCTAACTCAGAAAGCAATTGCGAAGGAGTGTGCGGATTGGATGCGCCGAAAAGCGATATTTCGCTCAAACCGCGGGAATGTGCCCATGCAGCAATTCGCGGGGATACACTCTCCCCACGGCGATTCCATTTATTCGCCACTCCATGGATTTACGGCCGTCGACTTGGGATACGAGAAAGGAGACGCGGTATCCAATTTTGTCAACAAAATGGATGAACCGCCAGTTACGGCAACCTATCTAGCGCTGTTCGATCAAATTTGGAACGACCAAGGAAAACTCGAAGATGTTACCGCAATTCTTTGTGATCACATCGCGTCAATCTACCGGGAGAACTCACCCGAGCAGATTTACTTCTTAATGCTATACAACATCTTCAGTGAGTTCCTGGAAGATGTTACCGCTGACGTTTTGCCGAATGATCTTACCGGTTATCTGGACACTCTTGTTTGGAAAAAACTTTTCAATTTTCAGCGCGATGCCGCAACCGGGATTATTAATAAACTTGAAACTTACAACGGCTGCATTCTTGCCGACAGCGTTGGGTTGGGCAAGACATTCACGGCCTTGGCAGTCATCAAATACTACGAACTCAGGAATCGTTCCGTTCTCGTTCTTTGTCCAAAAAAACTGGCGGAAAACTGGCTCAACTACAACCAGAACCTCGTAACGAACATCTTCGCGAAGGACCGGTTCAATTATGATGTTCTTTGTCATACCGATCTTCAGCGGGAAAGCGGCGAGTCGCTAGGAATGCGCTTAGATCGGGTGAACTGGGGCAATTATGATCTCGTCGTGATTGATGAGTCCCACAACTTCCGTAACAACGATGCATTCGCGGACCGCGAAACACGTTACCAGAAGTTGATGAACAAGGTCATTCGTTCCGGCGTGAAAACAAAGGTTCTGATGCTATCAGCGACTCCGGTTAATAATCGCTTTAAGGATTTACGAAATCAACTTGCCTTGGCTTACGAAGGCGATCCGGAAAATCTTAGTTCAAAGCTTCGCACCGAAAAGGATCTCGACGAAATCTTTCGGCGCGCGCAGGCGGCATTCAACGCGTGGTCCACGCTTCCCCCAGAAAAGCGCACGGCTACAGCAATTCTAGAAGCGCTGGATTTCGATTTTTTTGAAGTGCTCGACAGCGTAACGATTGCGCGATCACGTCGCCATATTCAGACATTCTACGATACGAAGGACATTGGAACATTCCCGGAGCGGTTGAAGCCGCTTTCCTTTCATTGTCCTCTCACTCATCGCTCGGATGTCATCGGCTTTAACGAAATCTTCAATCGTCTAACCCGCCTGCAACTAGCGGTCTATGCACCCGTGACTTACGTCCTTCCGAGCCGCTTATCGAAATATGAAGATCTCTATGAGTCCAATGGAGAATTTAATACCGCTAACTTAAAGCAAAGTGGCCGAGAGAAGGGCGTTCAGGCCTTAATGACGGTTAATCTCCTTAAACGGCTTGAAAGCTCCGTACAGGCATTCCGCCTAACCTTGCAATCATTGGCCACAAATCATGCACGCACTCTGGCGAAGATCGCGGCGTTCAAAAAATCCGGCCGCGACGCCACTTTTGCGGATGTTTCACCTTCCTTTGCGGATGTTGAACCCGATGATGAAGAGGAATTTCCCGACCCTGCGGATGAGGCACCTCGTGGTGGAAAGGTGGAGATCAGCCTCTCCGACATGGACCTTCCGGCATGGGAAACCGATCTCCGCAGCGATCTTGTCATCATTGAGGAGCTAATCGCGGAAATGCAGAAGATTACACCATCTGATGACGCAAAGCTCCTGCACTTAAAAGCCCAAGTATTCAACAAGATCACGTCTCCGATCAATCCTGAGAACCAAAAGGTTTTGATCTTCACTGCGTTTGCCGATACCGCCGATTATCTTTATGAGCAGCTCGCCCCAGCTTTGATAAAGGACTATCGACTCAATTCCGCGAAGGTTACCGGATCAAGCGCTCCCAAGAGCACGTTAAATAAGACTTATGATTTTCAGTCGCTGTTAACGCTTTTTTCCCCACGCTCGAAGGAGAAAGCCTCCATTTTGCCCAATGAGGCAAACGCAATCGATATTTTGATCGGCACGGATTGCATCTCTGAAGGACAGAATCTCCAGGACTGCGACTATCTCATCAATTACGACATCCATTGGAATCCTGTTCGGATCATCCAGCGATTTGGACGCATTGACCGTATTGGTTCACGGAATCAATGCATCCAGCTCGTAAACTATTGGCCGGACATCACGCTCGACGAATATATCAATCTAAAAGAGCGGGTGGAAAACCGGATGATTATCGCGGATGTCACAGCCACGGGTGATGACAACCCACTCGATGCGAAAGCAAACGACATCGCCTATCGAAAAGAGCAACTCCGAAAATTACAGGACGAGGTGATCGAGTTGGAGGATCTGAAAACAGGAATCTCCATCACCGATCTCGGACTAAACGATTTTCGAATGGATTTGGTTAACCATGTGAAGACGCGCGGTGACCTCGCCTCTTTACCAAACGGCATGCACGCAGTCGTCCCGGCTGCCCCGGATCAGGGCATATTTCCCGGAGTCATCTTCGCATTAAGAAATCGAAATCAAGGCGTAAATATCAACCAGCAAAATAGGCTCCATCCCTACTACTTGGTCTATGTCGCTCAAAACGGAACCGTTCTTGTTAATCATACCGAGCCTAAAAGGGTATTGGATATTTTGCGCGCGACCAGCAAAGGACGAAGTGAACCCGTTCCCGAGGTTTATCAATCCTTCAATAAGGCGACCCGAGATGGGCGTCGCATGGATGCCTACTCGGAACTTTTGAGTAAAGCCATCGCCTCCATTATTGAGGTGAAAGAAAGCAAGGATGTCGACAGCCTTTTCTCCGGCGGAAGGACAACTGCTTTACTTAATGACATCCGTGGTCTGGATGATTTCGAGTTAATTGCTTTTGTCGTGTTTTACGATCCCTCAACTTCCGACGGGGGGACCACTCGACAGGTCATCGAAACCATGCTCCGAAAGCGAGGAGTGACCGTCACGAGCCAGCTCGTGTATGAGATCATGGAGAAGGAAGGTATCTAGCGCACCGTATGTTCCTTCTCGATATCAATATCTTGATCGCTTTGGCCGATCCTGATCACGAACACCACGAGAAAGCCGAGATCTTTTTCTTCGCCAATCACCGTGACGGGTGGGCAACGTGTCCGATCACGGAGAACGGATTTGTTAGAATTATTGGAGGGCCGAGCTATCCGAAGGGACCCGGCTCCGCCGAATTGGCTCGTGATGTTCTCCGTCAGCTTTGCGCTGAGGAAGGACACCGCTTTTGGCCGGATGATCTTTCCCTTCGCTCGCTGGCCAATCTGCCAACCTCGAAGCATCTTACGGATCATTACCTGCTCAATCTGGCAATGCATCGGCAAGGCAAGCTCGTCACCCTCGATCGCCATATCAATGCCGCCCTCATCCCTGGGGGCGCAGCTGCCTACGTCGTGCTTTGACGGACCATGTTCGCCTACCCGAAACAGGCCGAATTCAACCACGTCGTGCCGAAGACAAAGATTTACGCGCACGCCCGACCGTCGAAGCGGATCAAAGACCTCTTCGTCGCCCAGGTCGGTGAGATTCGGTGGAAATACAAACTTTCTCCGGAGACGATCAATCTCCCGGCGCGGCACGGCATTCAGGAAATCCAGGTCTTCGAGTTGGCGCTCAAAACCGCGGACCTCGACGCGGACGTGCTGCACGCCATCGACCGGGCCATCCCGTTCCCGCTCTTCTTTCAGCTTATCCACGACGGGCAGATCCGCTGCGCCGCCTCCTACAAGCGCCCGAACGACGCCGACGCCGCGAAATGGGTGATCGAAGCCAGCTTCCAAACGGAACCGCAGCCCGAAGCTGCCGAACGCCCGCCGCTCCCGGTCGCGCTCGATCTGGCCGGCCTTTACGAGCAGATGATTCGACGCCATCTCCCGCTGCCGCCGCGCCCCGGCGAAGGCATCCGCGAGCACGTCGCCCGCTTCAATGCCATCCAGGCGAAGGAAAAGGAGCAGCGTCTCCTGAAATCCAGGCTCCGCTCAGAGAAGCAATTCAACCGCAAGGTGGAGCTGAATGCCGCCTTGCGCAGCCTTGGCGAAGAGCTTTCGGTCCTTCATCATTCTTAATTCATCTTTCATTCTTCCCGCCGCCCCATGGAAAAACTCAAACTGCACACCCCGAACCTCGCCGCTGAAAATATCGAGAAAGTCGCCGCGCTCTTCCCGAACTGTGTCACGGAAGCTCGGGATGAAGCGGGCAAGTTGACGCGAGCGATTGATTTCGACCAGCTTCGCCAGGAACTCTCCGATCACATCGTCGAAGGCCCGCGCGAACGGTATCACCTCGACTGGCCGAGCAAGCGCGAGGCGCTGCTTGCAGCGAACGCGCCGATTGCCAAATCGCTGCGACCATGCCGGAAGGAAAGCGTGGATTTTGACAACACCAAGAATCTCTTCATTGAGGGAGACAATCTTGATGCTTTGAAGCTGCTTCAAGAGACCTATCTCGGGAAGGTAAGGATGATTTACATCGACCCGCCGTATAACACCGGCAGTGACTTCATTTATGATGATGACTACGCGGAAAGCTCGGACGAGTTTCTTCGCAAATCGAATCAAAAGGACGAAGCCGGTAATCGATTGGTCGCAAATACCGAAGCAAATGGTCGGTTCCATTCTGACTGGTTATCAATGGTTTTTTCCCGGCTCCGGCTTGCACAAAATCTTTTAAGTGATGACGGCGTCCTTTTCGTCTCAGTCGACGACTGCGAAGTGACTAACGTCCGAAAAGTTTGTGATGAAATATTTGGCGAGCAAAACTTCATTGCGCAGATCGTTTGGGAAGGCGCGAATAAGAACGACGCACGCCAAATTGGGGTTTCGCATGAATACGCCGTCGTCTATGCGAAAAAGCGTGCTGCAGTTCCCAGGGAATGGAGGATGCGAAAAGAAGGCGTGGAGGAGGTTCTCACTGAAGCGGCAAGGTTAAAGAAAATACACGGGGAGGACTATGACGCCGCTTCAGCCGACCTCGCCGGGTGGTTCCGTGCGATGAAAGCAAAGCCAAGTTTCCATCATCGTCGGTACCGCTTCTTGGATAGTCGTGGGGTTTACAAAGAAGAAAATCCTACCGCGCCCGGCGGACGCCGCTTTAATCTAATCAGTCCCCGCAGCGGAAAGGTGATCAACCTCACTCCAAATCGTGGATGGGCATTCGATCAAGCCGAGTTCGAGAGGCTCGTAACAGAAGGAAGGATTTCATTCATAACTGAGACCAGTGTTATGCTTCGGCTTTATCTGCATGAGACGGATACCCTCACACCTCCGAGTGTATTCTATCAGCCAGCGAGATCCGCTTCTGAGCGATTGGCCTCTCTTCTAGGTCCAGGTATTTTTGATTTTCCGAAGGACGAACGCACCCTTCTTGGATTCATTGAGATGGCGACCAACCATTGCAAAGACGAAGCTGTAGTGCTGGATTTCTTTGCTGGTTCAGGCACAACCGCGCATTCGGTTATGCAGTTGAATGCCGAGGATGGAGGCAAGCGCCGTTACGTTATGGTTCAGCTACCGGAGGCGTGCGTGGAGAAGAGCGAAGCTTTCAAAGCCGGCTATAAGACAATCGCTGATATTGCAAAGGAGCGCATCCGACGTGCGGGAACGCAGATTAGAGCCGAGAGTGCCACTACAGCACCCAGCCTCGACATCGGTTTCCGCGTTCTCAAGATCGACACGTCCAACATGAAGGACGTGTATTACTCGCCGGATGAGGTGAAGCAGGACGACCTCGTGGCCCACACCGACAACATCAAAGAAGATCGCACGCCGGAAGACCTGCTCTTTCAAGTGCTGGTGGATTGGGGCGTGGACCTGGCCTTACCCATCGCGCAGGAGACGATTGCCGGAAAGAAGGTGTTCTTCGTGGATGGCAACGCCCTGGCCGCCTGCTTTGAACCGAAGATCAGCGAAGACCTCGTGAAGGAGCTGGCGAAGAGCAAACCGCTGCGCGCCGTCTTCCGCGATAACAGCTACGACAGCGACAGCGTGAAGATCAACGTGGAGCAGATTTTCAAGCTCCTCAGCCCGGAAACCGAGATCAAATCGCTGTAAGGCATGAAGCTGAAATTCAAACAGCAGGCCTACCAGACCGATGCCGTGAAGGCCGTCGTTGATTGCTTCGCCGGGCAGCCCAAGAGCATGGGCTTCAAGTATGCGATCGATCCGGGCCGCGGCGCGGCGGGCGGGCAGCAGGCTTTTGAAGATGTAGTGGGGCGCGGCTTTGCCAATGAGAAGCTCGCCATCCCGCGGTCGCATCTTCTGGAAAACCTGCAAGGCGTGCAGCGGCGGCAGAACCTCCCCATTTCGCCGGAACTGAAGGTGACGCCCGTCTGCGACATCAATCTCGACACGGAGATGGAGACCGGCACGGGCAAGACCTACTGCTACATCAAGACGATGTTCGAGCTGAACCGAGACTACGGGTGGAGCAAGTTCATCGTCGTGGTGCCGAGCATCGCCATCCGCGAAGGCGTCTCGAAGTCTTTCGAGATCATGGCCGAGCACTTTCTGGAGTCCTACGGCAAGCGCGCCCGCTGTTTCATCTACAACTCCAAGGCGCTGCACAATATCGAGAGCTTCTCCTCGGACGCCGGGATCAACGTGATGATCATCAACGTGCAGGCGTTCAACGCCCGCGGCGAGGATGCCCGGCGCATCTATCTCGAGCTGGACGATTTTCAGTCGCGAAAACCTATCGACGTAATTAGAAAAAATCGCCCCATCCTGATTCTTGATGAGCCGCAGAAAATGGAGGGACCTGCAACGGTCGCCAAGCTCAGGGATTTCGACCCACTGATGATCCTGCGCTACTCCGCCACCCACAAGACGGAGCACGACAAGGTGTATCGGCTCGACGCCATAGATGCCTACAACCAGAAGCTCGTAAAAAAGATCGCGGTGCGCGGCATCACCGTGAAGGGCTTGGCCGGGACGAACGCTTACCTCTACCTGGAGTCGATCAAGATCGCGACGACCAAGCCCCCGGAGGCTCGGGCCGAACTGGAGATTCAGCAAAAGAGCGGTATCAAACGCGTGCTACGGATGCTGCGGAAGAACGATAACCTCCACGATCTTTCCGACGGGCTGGAACAGTATCGCGGCTTCGTTGTCTCCGACATCGACGCGAACGCCAACACGCTCAGCTTCACCAACGGCGTTGTGCTCAGTGCCGGCGAAGCCACGGGTGATGTGAACGAATCCGCGCTGCGGCGCATCCAGATTCGCGAGGCGATTAAAGCGCACTTCGAGAAGGAGCAGGCGCTCTTCGCACAAGGCATCAAAGTGCTCTCATTGTTCTTCATCGACGAGGTGGCGAAGTATCGAAGTTACAATGAGGTCGGTGAGCAGGATGGCGAATACGCAAGGATCTTCGAGGAGGAATACCTCACCCAGCTCAACGAAGTGCAGACGTTGGAAGACACGCCCTACAACCGTTATCTCCGCAGCCTCGCTGGAAAGAAAACGCACGAGGGGTATTTCTCGATCGACAAGAAAACGAAGCGAATGGTGAATCCCGAGGTGGAGGCGCGCGGGGAATCGGCCGGTGAATCCAAGGATGCGGACGCCTATGACCTCATTCTGCGCGACAAGGAACGGCTGCTCACCTTCGAGGAGCCGGTGCGTTTTCTCTTCTCCCACTCCGCCCTGCGAGAAGGCTGGGACAACTCGAACGTTTTTGTGATTTGCACGCTGAAACATAGCGACAACATGGTTTCCCGCCGGCAGGAAGTTGGTCGAGGAATGCGTCTCTCCCGCAACCAAAGCGGAGATCGTATCGATGACCCGGCGATCGTCCATCAGGTGAACGTGCTGACCGTGGTTGCGAACGAGAGCTACAAGGATTTCGTTGCCGGATTGCAGAAAGACATCGGTGCGTCGCTCTCCTCCCGCCCCAAGCAGGCAAACGCCGAATACTTCCGCGACAAGGTTCTGAAGACGCCGGCCGGAGACGTGAAAGTGACGCCGCAAATGGCGAAGCTGATCGAGCGCTATCTCGTGAAGAACGATTACTCGGACACCGATGATCGCATCACCGCGGACTATCACACCGCAAAAAAGGACGGTTCGCTCGCTCCGCTGCCGGTTGAGCTGGAACCCCACAAGGAGCAAGTTTTCCAGCTCATCGACAGCGTCTTCAGCACGGCGCAACTGCCGGAAATTGAAGACGATCGGAAGGGCAAGGTGAATCCGCTCAACGCGAATTTTGAGAAGAAGGAGTTCCATGAGCTGTGGAGCCGCATCAACCGCAAGGCCATCTACGCGGTGGATTTCAAGACGGAAGAACTCATCGCGAAGTGCGTCGAGACGCTCGATCGCGAACTTAAAGTCGCGCCGCTCCAATACACCGTGGTGGGTGGCGAGCAGAAAGACGAGGCCACCTACGAATCCGTAAAGCAAGGCGAGGCGTTTGCGATGGGGGTCAACGAAACCGGCGAACTGACCAGTTCAGCCCGCTCCGCCGTGAAATACGATCTCATCGGGAAACTCGCGGAGACCACGCAACTTACTCGCCACACGGTCGCGTCCATCCTCCGTGGGATCAACGTGGCGGTGTTCGGCCAATACAAGACGAACCCGGAAGACTTCATCCTCAAGGCGGGCACCCTGATCAACGAACAGAAAGCCACCGTCATCGTCGAGCACCTCGCCTACAACTCCGCCGAAGGCACCCACGACATCGACATCTTCACGCAGCCCAGGAAGGAAGACCTCAGCAAAGGCTTCAAGGCCAAACGGCACATCTACGACTACGTTTTCACCGACTCCTCCATCGAGCGCACCTTCGTCGGCGAACTCGACGCCAGCGCCGAAGTCGTCGTTTACGCGAAGCTCCCGAAAACCTTCCATATCCCAACCCCGGTGGGACCGTACAACCCCGATTGGGCCATCGCCTTCAACAAAGACAAGGTGAAGCACATCTACTTCGTGGCGGAGACTAAAGGCTCGATGTCGTCGATGGAGTTGCGCGAGGTCGAGAAATCCAAGATCAACTGCGCCCGAAAGTTCTTCGCCAAGATCACCTCCGACCAAGTGCGATACGAAATGGTTACCAGTTACGGGAAGCTGATGGAGGTCGTGAAATAAGCACCCGGCGATCCACAGTCCGAATTCAAATAAGTCGACAGCGCTGAATCAGACGTTGTTGAGATTCTCGGTCGCGACGATCTCCTCAAACTGGGCGAGCAAATCCGCATGCTTGGCCGTCAGGAATCGGACCACCTTCGCGTTTTCGAGCAGGCGTTTGATGTAGGCCTTCAGAACGCTAAAATTCAAAATACGCTCTCCAAGCGATACCTCCGCCGCCTTGAAATCGGTCATCATCGATTCGATCTCCTGCTCGATCTGAGCAATCTCTTCGGGCTTCGGATCGGCCATACGCCGCCGCCGCTCTTTCTCGGTCAAAAACTCCGGCGGCGTGTTCGCGAGCAACGCCTTCGCGTAGGCCTCGCTGAAATTGTTCACGGCCGACATGAGTTGTGCCATCTCGACCTGGCGCACTCGCGTCACCCGCTTCAGGACATTGAGACACTTCGAGAAGACGCGCTTGTCTTTGATGATCTCGACGGTTTCCGGGTCGATGCCGTCGAGGAGCGTCGCGTTCGCCTCCACGGCCTCCACCGGCATGTGCAGGGCGGCGGCGATCTCCGCCGGTGGCACTCCACCACGAATCGCCTTCATGATCATGCGATGTTCCTGAATGGGTGAAATGCGATTGATCTTCGCGTTGTAGGTGAAGCTCTCATCGTCCTTGGCCGCGATGCAATCGACCTCTCCAATGCCGAGTTCTTTGAGCGCGTGGAGGCGAAGATGTCCGTCGAGCAGGAGGTAGTTCCCTCCCGATTGGGGATAGACCACAAACGGCTCCGTCACACCTTTCCGTTTGATCGAGCTGAGGATGGTCTGGTAGCGCCGAATATTTTTGCTCGGATCTTTGACCACCCGGATCGGAAGCAGCTTTTCGAGCGGCACCGAAAACTTCACCGGCTCAAATCCGAGTTTGGGCGTGGTCGCGTTCATGCGCTGACGATCTCCAGTTTGTCCGCAAGATATTTCGGGAAGGTCGCGAGCTTTTGCGAGCGCAGGAGCGTGGTAAATTCTCCATCCGCCAAAAGTCGACGAAAGGCGGTGACGACGATCAGAATTTTCGTTTCGCAGGCCTTCGATTTCTGAACCAGTGACCGCATCTTCTGGGTCTGCTTCTGGTAGATCGCCACCATTTCACCAGGATTCGTTGGCTGCTGGTCGCCGGACGCACGCCGGAGAGTCTTTTTCGATTTGCCGTGAAAATGACGCTGGTCGATCACCTGTTTCACGACGCGGATCGACGTGTGTTTCATGTCGCCATTTTCGTAGGCCTTCAAGAATGCCCGCTGCTGATCGACGCCCTCCGTTTTCGAGATTTCGATGGCCACCCAAATGGGAATTCTCCCCTTCAACGCGGCGTCGAGCAGTCGCTCTTCGCCAGCATTGATCAAGGCGAGATAGCCACCGACGGTGCTGTCAGCGATATCCAGCTTCTTACCGACCTGAACGTTGCTGTAACCGGCTTCCTTCAACCGGATGATCTCCCGAACGATGTCGCCGTGCGCCGGATACCGCCGGGCCAGGTTCTCGATCAAGCTGAGAAGGAGACGATCCTCCTTGGAGATATTGACGACGATCGCGGGAATCTCGGTGTGACCCAGAGCCCGAAACGCCTCGATGCGCCCCTGCCCATAAACGAGGTCATATCCCGATTCATCCCCCTCCCCTTTGCTGCGCAGGCTGACCTTGATTGGCTTCTTGAGGCCCTGCCGCTCGATGGACTGGATGATGGTGGCAAACTTCTTCTGGTCCCGGTAACGGGGATTGATGACGCGGATCTTCTCGATGGGAATCCACTCGACTGGCTCCTTCATGCGAATGCCTCCAAGCTGCACCGCTCCGCCATGCCGAAGAAAAAGTCGAGATCGTCGAAGCGGTATGTGTCAAAGAAGACGCCGTTGTCTTCGGCGAGCCGGAGTTTTTCGACCTCCATGTCCACCGCCGGCAAAAGGTAATAGTCGCGAATTCCGGTATTCGTCTCATCCATGCGAACGGCAATCGTGATGTCCGGTCGCAGTCCCTCCTCGAGTCGGATAACCCAGCGCGGCGACCCGGTCGTGGTCTGAATGAACCGCGATAGGACGATGGAAACTGACAGCTCCTCGTTCACGTAGAAGAGGTCCTTGCCTGGCGTGACCGTCGCGCCCTGTTCTTGGAGGCGAGCAATCACCTCAGCGACGATCTCTGGATGCCGTTTGCGAAGCGCTCGGTTGATTTCAATGAACCGGTAATCGATCTCCGGGGTGTAGCCGATGAGCCGGTAAGCCGCGATCAAGCTGCCAAAGCGGTGCCGGAAGGCCGCGCTCGATGGCAGGCTCTCCTGCTCGTCGATCAGGATTCCGGAAATGCGGCCGTGCGCTTTGAACACTTCTCGGAGTTTTTCCAACATCTCGTCGTCGGTGAGTCGCCGGCTCCGGGCGAGAATGATGCCCCTCGCCGTGTAGAATAGATCCTGATCGACGATGCCCTCGAAGGCACCATCGGAGCGAATCCACGCCTCGGGCGGATTCGCAACGTGCTTTTCCTTCAGCTTGAAGGAGGTGCGGCAATACACATTGTTGCCAATATATTTTTCGTTGGTCAAAACCTCATGGACGGTTCCCCTCGTCCACGGTCGCTCGAAATCCGTGAGGATTCCACGCTGGTTGAGGCTGGACGCAATCTCCCCCTCGCTTTTGCTCTCGTTCACGAAGGACTCGTAAACTTCCCGAACGACGGCGATCTCCTCCTCCGGTCCCGGAACCAGAATGACGCGATCGGTCTGGATACTCTTGTGTTCACCCATCTTGAGGACGCCTTTCCGCTTCCCCTCGATATCGACAAGCATTCGCCGGAGCCCATACCCAGCCGTCCCGCCCTGCTTGAACCCAAGCCGGATCAATCGGCAGGCTCCGTGGAAAACTTTCACGGAAAGTTCCCGACTGTAGTCCCCGGCCATGTGGCGACGGACGGTCTTCAAGAGACCCGAGCCGGTGCTTCCGTCGTTCTCGAATTGCTCCGCGCAATAATGAATCACGATGTCATTGCGCTTGCAGATGAACTCGTAATACGCGCTCTCGTCGGCGTCTTGATACCGTCCCCAGCGACTTACGTCATAAACCAAGATGCATGAGAAATCCGCGGCTCCGGATTCCACGTCCTCGATCATTTTCAACAGCGCGTCGCGTCCTCGCGAATTCAGCCCACTTTTCCCCTCGTCCGAATACGTCCGCACGATGGTCATACCTCGGCGCGATGCCCACGCCTCGATCACGTCCATTTGATTGGCCGTGGAATATTGCTGATGTTCGGTGGACATGCGGACATACGCCGCCGCGCGAATGGCCGATTCCGCCGAACTGCTTGGATCGCTGGTGGAAGATGAAGACGTTCCGTCGGCCGACGACGCTGAGCGGTCGTGGGCTGAAAGAGCGCCGGGAATCTGAACGCCCCCGCCAAATGAGGGGCGTGATTCGTCCGCTGCGGCCCGGAAAATCATTTCGGATCGGCCTTTCATGACTCTGGAGCGAGTGTCCGCGCACTTTTTGCCGCTGCAAATAAAACAGATGTGTGGACTTCGAACTAATACTCGCTTTCGGAGCGATTCGGAACGTGGCAGCGGTAACGACCAAACAGCGTGACTTGATACTCTCTCGTGAGTTTCATCGTGGTGCCGGACAACGAACCGGCCCAAGTAACAAGACCTTCCCAACAAGTCGATGGGTCGGCCGGAGGCGGGGACAAGCCAATCCCTTGGAACGTCGGATGGAGATGGGGCAGCCAGAAACAAAAGCGCTTCCAATAGCGTCGAAGATGAATCGTCCATGCCTCCACGTCCGAATGGAAAATGTGGCCTGCCGCGAAGGCTTCGATCGTTTCGTTGAGAACGATGCGATAAGGTTGCGCGAACGCCGGTAACAAACTCACGGTTTTGCCGCAGGTCATGCACCGGAAACGTCTGATCAGGATTCGGAGAAACCCCTTGGCCATAAGGCGCGAAACATCACGCTCGTAGTAGCCGAGCGATCTCAATGTGCGGGGAACTTCGCACTGAGGGCAAGATTCCGGGGGACGCATGAACCGCTGCTTCCCTTCCGAGAAGTAGTCCTCCGAAGACCCATCCACTCGGCAGATGATCTGCACGAAAAAACGAAATCACAAAAATCGGAATAGGGAAATACTGATCGCGCCACGCGCTACGCTCAAAAAGTGAAGTTTGTCACTTACTCTGATGTAGCAGGCTCAGTATGGCATTTTTATCGGATAGCGATAAAATCCAAATTGACAGAAACGAGAGACTGCTATTTTATGGTCTTGCCCCATGGAAAACGATTCTCAACCTGCCCCCCCTGGCGATTTCTTGAAATCCGAATTGGAGAGACGTGGATGGACCCAGTTGGACCTCGCCTCCATCTTGGACCGGCCCGTCGCTGCCATCAACGAGGTAATTAAAGGCAAACGTGCGATCTCTCCGGAAATGGCAGTCGCTTTGGGAGCAGCTTTCTCTATTCCGGCGGAGGAATGGATGGCTCGCGAATCTGCCTATCGGCTCAGTCTGGTTCGTAGCCAAGACTTGGAAACAGTGCGAAAGGCCAAGCTTTACGAGTTTGCGCCCGTGAAAGAAATGGAGCGGCGTGGATGGATTCCAATTTCTGATTCTTTAGACCAGACAGAAACTGCCGTTTGTAGATTCTTTGGAATTCGCCATTTAAGCGAAAATGTTGTTCCGCAGGCACTCGCTAGACAGACTTATCGGGCTTTAGAATTTACTGGGGTTCAAACCGCATGGCTACGCCGGGCCTCGCAGTTCGCAGAAATTTTAAACGTGCGGGATTTCGATCACGACCGTTTTGTCGCCGCACTTCCACAGATTCGCCAATTGGCTAGCTCGTTGGAATTAGTGGGTGCTGTTCCGAGGATTCTTGCTGAATTGGGCGTTCGGCTTGTGGTGGTCGAAGCCCTTCCCAAATCTCGAATCGACGGTGCGATGTTTTGGCTCGGACCATCAAAACCAGTCGTCGCGCTAACATTGCGTTACGATAGGATCGACTGGTTTTGGCACACACTCGCACACGAGCTTTTCCACATCGTCAACAACGATCAGGAATCAATCGACACTAATCTCGTCGGTGAAACGAAGAATCAGATTCTCGACGCAGTGGAAGATCGAGCAGACCGTCAGGGAGCTGCATGGCTCATCGAAGATGGCAAGCTAGATTCATTTATTGTGCGTACTAAGCCATTTTATTCAAAAGTTAAGATAATCCAATTTGCAAAACGGATTGGCGTGCATCCTGGAATTGTCAATGGACAACTACAGCATCGCCGGGAAGTAGGTTGGCATGCCAATAGAGAAATGTTGGTAAAGATCAGAGACATTTTAACAACCGTTGCCTTAACAGACGGCTGGGGAAAAACTGTTACACTTAAAGAAAATGAGCTATAACAAAAAAATACTTGAATTAGTAGAAACTTATCGGCGCGAAGTTGCCGATGGCGCTCTTAATCCGCGAGAAATCGCGGCGTATATGATCCGGGAACAGAAATGGGAACCCTCGCTCAAAGAGGCAATGTCCATTCTGGCCGAAGACATTAGCAACGCTTTGCGGACGCAATATGGGTATGACTCCCGCGGACGTCGCGTTCGCCGAAAGCATTCTGTCCGTCATGTGACAAGAGATGCGGAAGGCAACGCTAAGCAAATGGTGCTCTGGTATGATATAGAGATCGCACCGCCACAATTTATGTTCGAAAGCTTTCAGCAACGCAGAGGAGCGATTGCTGACGACTGTTGGCAGCTTAAGCAGGATGTCGATAGCTATAATGAAAATTACAACAAAGCCGCCCCGATCCAAGTTATGCTGGATTTCTCCGAGGACATGGAGGAGCGCCAAGCTGATTTAGACGACGGCGAATCAGGGGCGCAAGCTGCCTGATTTGATCTGTCGCTGCACAGACTTTTGATCGCTGCACAATGCCGGCGGCTGCTCATGCCATAGGCTTCAGCGATAAGGGGCGGGATTGTTGCTAGATTATAATCCCAGCTTTAGACGAAGGCGGGCGGCTGCCAGATCCCGCTTCTCGGGCGACATTTTTCGGATGTTCAAGAGCTTCCATTGAAGCGCCGGCAGCCTCTCGACATTGGGGAAAGGCAAAAGACTCCACTCCGGCTCGCCAAGTTTGAGGGACAGAAGGAACTGTTTCTCGGCTGCGGTGAGGCCAGCCGTAACACGGGAAATGTAGGTTTCGCGGACGGACTCCAGTTCTTCGCAGCTGACCGCAATCGCGGCCATGCCCCGAAACTCGTTCTCAAACACCGCATGAATGTCGTGGCGAGGCGGATCGAGCAACTCGTTCATTGGACGATCATGGCTGGCGAGATAGATGACAAAGGCCTGACGGATTTCGTCGGTGACTCCCTCGTTCTCCAACAGGATCTTCATGTCGAACAAGTCGCGCGGGTGCTGGCGATCCAAAGCGGCGCAAAGCTTCCCTCCGTAGAGGTCCGGCAGCGAAACGGTCTGGATGCTGGCGGAGAGTTCAAAGAATTCCTCCGCCTTCGGAACAAGTGTGCGTTCTTCGCAGGGCAGGACGGTGCCGCGAATCACCTCGTTTGGCTCGATCTTAATCTGCACGCCCTGGCGACGCACAACGAGTTTTGCGGTGAGACCGGACCCCATCCGATTGACCTTCGTGATGCGAGCATCGGGGAAAGCTTTTGCCAGCTCAGCCGCAATGCGATCGAGCGCCGCCGAAATCTCCGCGAGGGAGCGATCGCGATTTTCGAGCGGAAGATAAACCAAATCGATGTCCACCGAGAGTCGCGGAAAGTCCCGCACGAAAAGGTTGATCGCCGTTCCTCCTTTGAGCGCAAAGCAACGCTCGCAGGCGACGAACGGAATCGTGCGGAGCATCAGCTCGGCTTCGCGGGAGAAGCGGGTGTCTTTCATGACTCATCCTCCTCGGGCCTTGTCACCAGACTGGCCGGAAGCGTGATCCGATATTTCGGATGCAGGCGACCACCGGGCACGATCTGGCGCTTCCCGCTCCCGAGATCGAGCCGTGAAAGATCGAGCTTCGTGAGCCAAGCGTGATTGGAATGTTCCGCCAGCGCGAGAAAGAGCCGCTTCACTTTCACCGATGCGCAGGATTCCAGAAGCGATTGCACGAGCTTCGGGCGCAAGGTCGGCAGCCCCTCCATGAGCAACGCGGCTTCTTCGACGGACTGCTGGCGCGGGACGAAATAGAGCACCTCCAGCATGGCTCGCTCCGGCGACGAAAGTCGCAGAGACAAGCCGTCCACTTCACGTTCGACCAAGGCCGCCGGGAGACCGGCAGATTTCTCGAAAAGGGATGCCGCCACAAACCGCAGGCGATCCTTCCACGGCCCGCGGACAAACCAAGCCGGCAGCCGTTCGCCCGGTCGACCGAACAACCACAGGGGAGCGTCCTCGCCCCATTCGAGAAAGTGACCGTATCCAAGCAAACTCAGCGCCGTTTTACCGCCGGGGTGGATCGAGCAATTGGGATCTCGCTGGACCGTGTGCAAACCACCGCTCCAGCGCGCGGTATCGCCAGCTCGCAGGAAGGCGCCGTGGCCAAGGGCGTCCAGCCAGCCGGCCTGCTTGTAGGTCTTTGCGAGCTGACGGGTGACGCCGTGCGCCGCAAGCCAACGGGAATTCGCTACCATTCCCCGTGGCCATTGCCGGAGGAGCGGGTTTAATATTTTGTGCTTTTGTCGTGTTTTAGACGACAAATTCAAATCAGGAGAAACTTTCATTGGTTTGATTTAACATCATTTTGTCGTTTTATATACGACATTTTTTAAATAGCATAAACCTCTTCAGACAAGCCATTGTGGAAGATCACACGAGAATTTCCAGAGAATCGTTGGATTCAGCGAGCCCGAGCACGCCAAAGGGAGCGCGCCCCGCCTTCAAGACCTGCCGGACGGCATCGCCGAGGTGCTTTCGGATGACCTGCTGGAGCGGTCGAGCGCCAAGCGTTTTATGGATTCCGCAAAAAGCTCGTGAATTCGAGCGTGGGTTGCGTCTTCCCCACCCCGGTCGGACCCGAGGAACAGAAATAAGCCATCGGTTATCGTCGGATTGGAGATCAAGCACCGCGCAATGCCTCTATGTGCGTGGGCTGCGGGTGGCGGACGATCCATACGAGACATGTGCAAGTCGACCTGGCCGCGCAGGTTTGAGCATGTAGTCGATAGGTATCTTTAACGTACGCACCGCGTAGAGATGAGGCTCAATCGCGGTTTGAAGCACCTTGATTTCTGACTGTCGTCCCCACTAAATTCAACATTCATCGTATACGAAGTGCTACTGCTACACTTCCAGCCTGCTTACCGCTAAACTTGATGCGGAGGAGAGCAGTCAACGGTGCATTTATCACCTCGGGGCGAACTGTAATCGTTGATCGGCTTTCGGAAGCTTTATCTATACCAAATTTAAAGACGGGATTCGTGGTGGTCACCTCATCGATCTTGATATCTGATTCGGCGGAGACGGTTACTTTCTGCTCTGCCGCTTCTACCCCAACCTTCCAATCCAACTCCGCGACCGACAGATGTAGCGACTCTGGCAAGGATACTTCTAACGTCAAAATCGTTGGAACAGTCAGCCCCTTCTCTTGGACGGCGATGACCTTTCGTTGCAATCCCGTTCGATTTCCAACGGTGAAAACCACCACCAGCACCCCTCTTTCGCCAGGCTTGAATGTTGTTTTCGCCAGCTTTGTGGCCGTGCAACCACACGCTGGGCGTATGGAAACGATCTCGACGTCTTCCTTGCCGTTGTTCCGAAAAGGAAAATTGACCGCGATCTCGGCCTTGCCAGAGATATACTCGCCTCGACCGGTAAGAGACTCCCAAGACAGTGCTGCTGTAGCGACCGAGAGAGTTGCGCCTAGCAAAGAGAAAACAATCAAAGCTTCGGTTCGAAGTTTCGAACGGCAATTACTACTCATGGGGCTGGCAACTCGTACGATAAATCACTCCCGCAACCACAAGAAATACGAGATTTCGCACAAGTGCAATGGGCGGAGAGGCGTTGAGCAGCTCCGCTCGTCCGAAGCAGCCACAATCGACGGATCGACCACTTATTAACAACCATCCGAGGACGGCAGAAAAGATCAGTAACATCCCCGCAGCCGCCGACACCATTGCCCTCGTCCGAAATCCCAAAATTATGGCTAGACCACATAGCACCTCGAAAGGCGGTAACACAACAGCTACAGGAATAGTAATCTTTAGCGGGAGAAACCCAAACGCGTCGAGTGCATGGCGAAAATTCAGAGGATCGCGCAGCTTGATTAAGCCTGCGACCAAAAGCAGCAGACCTAAAAGCAACCGGAGCACGAGATATACCGTGCGCATGATTTGAGGTCGTAAGTTACAAGTGTCCGCCATTGGCCTTCCACTCCTCTATCCCCCCGCGATAAATAAAAAGCGACTGCTTGAGTTTGAGATCTCTTATCTGCTCGGCAAGGCGGTCTGCATCGTCGCAAGAAACGCCCGAACAGTAAACTACGATGGCGCGCGCATCACGACGGAGGCGTTCGCTCGCCTCTGTCAGGTATTCTGGTCCATTGTCAACAGGCACATTCAATGCGCCGGGGAGATGTTCGATCTGAAACTCGGAGGTACTGCGCGCGTCAACGAGAAGCACTCCACCTTGCGAAAGCCATTTTTGGAGATCGACGAAACTGACATCCGCAATGCTCGTAGTTTCACTACTTTTCGCGATCGGGCTCTGAGTTCTGCCCATGAGGGACCATGCACTCTTGTCACCTGAAATCCCGTTCCAAACAAGTCCGACACCGGTCGATATTAGCAAAAGGGCAAGGATCGGGACAGAATCGCTCACTCGTCGTGTTTGAGCAAATTCCCGAAGTCCTTCAGATTTTAATCCCCGTGCCAATGGCTCCTCTGTAACGAAGTTCGAGAGACGTGGACGGCATTAGAGTTACAGAGCTTGCGATGCATCGGCGGACAGTTGTGCCAGCGTCAATGCATGTTCGCCTCGCTCCTTCGAGCCTCCATTTCCCGCGAAGGATTCAGTCGCGATCTCGCATTCTAGTATACCACGGCTATCGTCGGGAACCTGGCCAGGCGATTCTGCCAGTTGAAGAGTAATTCCACCTGCGGGTCCATCCGTTGCCGGCTGGAGTCCCAAAAGTTTGTCACGGCCAAAAAACTTACAGTAGGGCGCACCAAAATATGTCAGCCAAAAAACACCAAGCAACTCGCGAGAAATGTCCAAGCTAGGTGTCGAAGGCTTCTTGGCGCAGATAACTTTCTTAAAATCGGCAAAGGCGTAAAACGCTCCCAAGTTTTCATTTCCCAGTTGGAAAAGTTTAATCACTTTGAACAAATCAGGGCCAAACGTCATCCGCTCGGGAATGAAAATGGTAAGTAAGTTCTGGCGCTCTCTTCCGAAAGAGTCCTTTCCCAATCTGTAGTGCTGAATCTCGATTTCAACCTTTGTCTTCTCGAACTTACCTCGAACCCAGCGGCTATCCTCACGTTCTCCAAACTGAATAACAAAACTGCCTTCACCTCGTTTTGTATCAGCTTTCCGCCGAATCGGATCGGTGTCGTCAATCTTCATCAACCGATCACCGAGGACAGTTTCCGCCATACGCAAGTAGCTGTCCCAATTCTTGGCGGACATCCAAGAGCAAACGGAATAATGCGAAATCCATAAATCACTAGTCGCTATCACGGTAAGTCTATTCTGAAGAGTGGATTGTTTGGGTTGTCAAATGCATTTTGTAGCGGCGTCGAAACCCTAGCACCTTGAGGCAGAGCAATATCTACGCGACCACCTGAGCCGACCAAATCGGCGTAGTCGCGAAGCTGTAGCGTGAGGGATTGATATTGAACATTCTTCGATTCGATTAGACTCGTTGGAAAACCTGCTGAGTCTCGAGCGGTGATGAAATCCGGAATACGAGTTCGACCGTTTACCATGAAAGACTCAGTGTTTTTTGAAAGGCCCGTGGTAGCTTCGATCGCCGCTTCTCCCTCTCGCCCCAACTGTCCTGCTGTCTTCGGTGCGAGACACTCCAACTTTCCTAATTTAGCTTCAGCGCCACCTAAGAAAAAGGTCCCAACGGTGGCGGCGTTTCCGATTAGCTGCTGTTCCGCAGGGGAGGCACCAGCTTGCTGTGCTGCCCACATGGACAAATCGACAGCCCCATTGAATAGTTCGTTGGCGGCACTTAGCACACTGAACAGGGAGTTATCAACAAGGGGAACGGTATTATATAATCCGGCGACGAGACTCTCACCTAAATTTTCGCCGTTGAGATAAGGCACCACACCGGAGGGAGTAAGAATGTTACTACCAGGTTGAGCGTAATAATAAGTAATTTCCAATCCGAGCGGATCAACAAGGCCAACAGGGTCATTCCTGACCATCCCATAGAGATTCATCCCTCCTTGTTCCCCGATGGGATCTCTATTGAGCCATCGCCCTAGATCAGCTGTATAATAACGATTCCCGTAGTAGAGGAGATCGGATTCGTTGTCTTGATATTTGGTGGAAAATCGCAAGGGATTGACGCGAGCAAAGAGTCCCGTGGAGCGAAGAGTCTCGCCAAAGGGACCGTATTCATAGGTCGCGACCGACGAACCGTCCGCCATATCATAAAGATTGGTGACATTCCCATTGCCGTCGTACGCAACGGAAAAGGTCTTTTCCTCCGGCAATTGATGGATAAAGAGCACGCCGCCAATTCCGCCGGCGGCGGAGCCGCCGCTGAGGTCACTGCCCCAGACATAGCTCCGTAGAGGAATACCTCCACCGCCTTTCACCCATTCAGCGGCCGGGTTCCAACCGTCATAAGCGAAAAAGAGAGTGAATCGCTCATTGAAACGATCCGTCACCCAGTCATCGGCTTTTTTGCTGATACGCCTACCAGCGTAATCATATTTAAAGGTGAGACGCTGACGCGGTGCGCCTATGGCCGCAACATCAGTGCGGGTCACCATTGAGATCAACCGATTCTCAGCGTCCCAAGTATAATTCCAGCGCCCATCCTCGAGTAGGTTGCCGTCGAGGTCGTAGGAGAAACCCTCGGGTGTTGCCGGGACGAACAAATGGCCAGAGAACGTGGCTTCGTCGAGATTGTTCGAAGCGTAGACGGTGGTTGCCAGATATGCGGCGGATGACGAGTTACTAATCGGAAGCTCCTCGTGGAAAAAGCCGTCGCCCTGCCGAGTAGCTTCCTGGCTATTGACGGTCACGTCCGCCGAGTTGGCAGCTTTGCCCAGTACGTTGACATAGCCGGGCACGGTGCGAGACGAATATTGGTTAAGCTCGTCGGGCGTATAAGTGGAGGACCGCTCACCTCGCGTCGTGGAAAGCCGGTTACCAATGCCGTCGAAATTGTAACCGAACTGATATCCTGAGAGTTCGGTGTCATCCGTGGCGAGCTTCTTGGCGCCGGAAGTCACTTCGCCGCGCGTGTTGTAGCCATAGCTCCAATAGGTTTCATCGGGAAATGTCGCCGTCTCGCGCTTTCCTGCGTCATTATAAGAAAAGCTGACGCCCACGGGATCACCCGCGGAAGGCTGTGAAGAGATCGACGCGACCCTGTCGAAATCATCGAATTCCTTGGAAGTAGTGAGGCGTGTCGTGCTGCTTCTATCGAAGGTCAGCGTATGAACGAGCGAGGAATTCGAATGATAAACATAGCTCGCGGAATCCGTACCCGAAGTCACGGTCTGGAGCCGGGAAAGACCGTCATAGCCCCAGTCGTAGGACACCATCGATGTGCTGTTGCGCAAGGCTTGGAAGCCGGATTTACGCAGCAATGAGTCGAATCCATTAGAAACAACGACACCGCTCAATAGACCTGCCGCGATAGAGTCTGACTGAAGTGCTCCCGTTACTGCATGGACAATAGTATGCGTACCCGCGGCATCAATGACAGAATTGACCTGCCCGCGGGGGTCGTAGCCATAAGTCAATGAAGGCGTGCCGTCCGAATAGGTTATAGTATGAAGACGCCCGCCATTATCATAACCATATGTCGTAATGACCCCTCGCGCCCATGTTCGTGTTTCAGGCCGGGCCGCGGAGGTGTAGGTATAGCCCACCGGTTGCTCGGCGGCATCCTTCTTCGTATCGAGCCAACCCCGCTGCGGATCATAATGCCACGTCGTCGTGCCCGTGGCAGTGGTCATGCTTGTGATACGGCCTTGCGGATCGTAGAGATAGGAAACCGAATATTCCGCATTTCCCGAGACCGAAATGATCTCTCCGGTCGGCTTGTAGTCACGCGTAACCGTGCGGCTGCCGGGCAAGGCTTCGTCGGTGCGCTGTCCAAGGGCGTTGTAGGCGTAGGTGGTCTGTTTGCCGTCCTTGGAAATCGTGTGAAGCAGGTCGGTATCGTAGTAGGTGTAAGTGGTCGTGCCCGTGCGACCGTCCGTCAACTTCCATAGCCGACCGCGCCCATCGTATTGATAGCTTAGCAAACGCGCGGTCTCGCCTCCGCCCGAATACACTTCACTCGCGAGGCGGCCATCGCTGAAGCTACGGACCAATGTGGATTCATCCGGCAACGTGAAAGTTTCAGTATGGCTGCCCGAACTCACCGCCACCGCAACGGAGGTAGACAGTCCGTAATTGGTCTCGATTCGGTTGAGGTCAGTGATTCCTTGATCTACCGTCGAAACATTTACCGGTCCAGAATCGCCGGCTTGAGTTATCGCCGTCCTCAATTTGCCGCTAACGACGCTGCGCGTCGTAGTGGTGGAGGGCTCTCCAGGATCGACCAGTCCATTGCGATTGATATCGAGCGTCGTCGTCACTAGTTCCCCGCGGCTGTTGTAGCCATGGAGGGTAACAACGCCATCTGGATCGGTTTCACTGATCAACTGGCCATTGTCATTGTAGCCGTAATCCGCGTGTGCGTTGTCCGCATAGATCTTCGTAGTGACTCGGCCCGCAGCGTCGAATTTTCTCTGCACCCATTCCGTAGTTGCCCCTTCGTCCCCCACCCGTATCTCCTTGATGGAGCGAACTCCGTCATCGACCCCATAAGCATAGCTTAGAGGATGTTCCGCCGTGCCGGAAAGTTCTAGAAGAAGGCTATCCGAGGTGCGCTTGCGGATGTGGGTCACGCCACCAGGATCCGTTTCGGTTTGTGTCCAAGTGCCGTCTTCGTTTGGAACGTCCTCTATTGTAATGTCGCCCAAGATTGAATGTCGCAAAATTTCCTTTCCTGCGAGGTTATAGTCGCTCCCACCGGTCGTGATAGCCACGCTGTCACTCCCGGTTCGTGTAAGCACCCGCAGTCGACCCAATGCGTCGTATTGACGACCAACCGTGATTCCTGCTCTGCTCTCGGAGTTCACATTACCAAAATCGTCGTGCCCGTAGGTGGTCGTAATCCCTTCGATGTCGGTCCATTGGTCCAGTCCGCAGCAACCATAGGTCTTAGACTCGCTTGTTCCGTTTAGATGCGTAATCGTTGTCGGTCGACCGAAGGCATCGGTCACCGTTGCGATATTCTGAAGAATCATTGTGCTACTCGCGACATCCCACACCGTCCGCTGTAGCTCGTTGCCTCGTGCATCTTTAACGATCTCAGTCTTGGTACCATCGACCACATTGCCACTGCTGGCCGCGCCGTTTTCAACCGTTGTCGTCAACCCATCTGCACTAGTGGTCGTCTTGACGAGAGTTCCGTCTGGGTTAGTTACGTCCGACCCATCATTACGATAAATTGCCGTGGTAACGAGATTTGTCGGATCATTAATCGAAGCCTCCGCAATCGTGCATACCTTCGTCTGTTCGGTCGTCGTCGAGCCACTTGAGCTACGGAGGATATAGCGTCGTGCCACTTCCTGACCCATGAGGGTTTCAATTTCCGTTCGATTGTCTCCATCATAGGTTGTCGTCACCACCCGTGAGTTGGCCTCGGTAGCGCCCGTAGCTGCTCCCAGATATTGCGAGATTACTTTCTGTCGTCGGCCACCGGAATAATATGTATAACGTTCCCAGTAACCATCGGGATTCGTCATTGATGTCACTTGTTTGTAACCGGGGGCACCAGAATCAGTCTGGTAAGTCCAAGTCGTGGTTCGTGCATCTCCATCGGGATCTTCCGTTTCGGAAGTGAGCGCCTCGCCCCAAACATATGTCGTATATACCCGGCTGGTTTTCTTCAAAAGCGTGTCATCTCCAGATCTGACTTCCGAAACAACCGTCCGCATGTTCCCCGACACTGTCGAAATCCGAGACTCTTTTTTACTTCCACCATCAGTCACCAAGGAGCGCTTCTTGGCCGCACGATCGTATTCGATGCTCGTCGTTTTTGTGCCGACGGCCTCGATCTCGCTCACCGTGACGGTATCCGTACCCGCCTCTTCGGGTGGGAATCCAGTCGCAGGGGTGAATGCGTGTTCGAACCGAATCGTCTTAATTAAGCTAGAACCCGAATAATAGCCACCGCTCTTTGTTCCGCTCCCTTGGTAAAGCTTGATTTCCGTGTTCGTGTAATTTCCACTTCCATCAGCATTATCTACGATATCAGTCAATCCGTTTGGAGAAACAAACTGTCGATGTCCTTCTCCGGCTGAATCGATCGTTTCAACTGACCCAGTCTGATTGCCCACATAATCCAATGAGTCGGCTTTTACTGCTCCGTCGAGCAATTCGTCAGGATTTATTCTCAATTGCATTTCTCCGGAGCTTCCGGTTGCATTTCCTAACTGGATGGAACCCAAGGAATTATTCGAAAGGCGAGGGATAAATTTGCCTGGAGTGCAGCTATTTTCACTACATGCCGAGCAACTTCCATCAAGCGTCACTTCGCCGAAATTTGCATCAAATAGTTCCCCATCGAGAGACGCGGGTGCCGTCATATTGGATACCACTGCGTCGTCCACAAGCAATTCGATCGTTGCTCCATCCAGTGAGCCGCCCTGTTGTGAGGGATTGATCGTTCGACTAAACGCAAAATCGAGCGGGGGATCGCCCCCAAATGAATAGCCCAATGGATAAATCCTTCCGTTTACACGGACCGCTACTGAGTTCAGTTGCCCAATTCGTTCATTTGCAACAGTTCCTCTAACCCAGATTTTTGCCCCGACCCCTTCCCTTCCCGATTCAGGTGGGCCATCAACGTAGAGATGAATGGGTTCTTGAGGGAAATTGCCGGTGAATTTGCTATAGTCCTCCAGCTCCGAAGCCAAGGGATCTGTGTTGTACACGCCTGAAATTTGCACCGCTCCATCGAACGACATTTCCAGCAAGCAGCTGTCCAACAATGCGTCATCCGCTTCTCTTCTCAGCTGGATCTCGTAAGTTATTGAAGGAGGCGTCCATCTAAAAACCGATCCGGAATTGTAAAGTGGAATCTTAAGAACCCCTTCGCTAACTCCATATCCACTGTCCACACAAATGCTGTCTATCCTATACCCAAAACTCGTCCAGGTACTAGCAAGAGTACTGCCCGCGTCCACATCCTCGGCTTGGAATGCTTCTGGAGGCTCTTCCGATTGGGGAGATACTGTGGCACTTGACACGAAATGGCGAATATAAACCCTTTCCGCCGACTCCCCTCCGTGAATAACGACGGGACGATTGCACAAAATGGGGCTGCCTTCAAAAAATTCATTCGGTCCATATGGCTCGACATAATAAGATGTGGCCGGACCGCTCAATGCCCAAATACTAAAAGGATAAGGTGCCAGAAATCTACCCGGCGTTCCTTCGCCGTATATTTGCCCACCGATTGCCAGTAGCGAACAATTTTTGCCAAGTTGAACAGGCACTTTATAGGTATCCAATGCGTCGGCAAATGATGCACTTAGCAGCACAAGCGCAGCGAATAAAATAAATCGCAGATCACCCCTTCGCCGTTCGCGCTCCGTTTTTATCGAATGTAGCATTTGGTTGCCTTTCGCGGATTACTGCAATGCTGTATAAAGAACTAGTCCAAGAGATGAGGTGTCCTCCAAGTGAGGAGGCCCACCACCAGCGACCAATTCCGTAACATTCGTCAGGCCATTTCCGTTACTGTCGTCAGTGGCGTTACCAACCAAACCTCCAAACGAGGAATCTTCCCACCAATCGGGCAGCCCGTCGTGATCTGTGTCGATCAGTAGATAAGGGCCGCTCTGAACGTCAAAACTAAACAATATTTTTAACTGGCCAATATTTGCAGGGCTGTGATTTTCAGCGACAGAGGTTGCCTCCAACCAAGGATACGCAGAAGTCCACGATGGTGGGTAGCCATGCGCTATTAAACTTCCTGTGGTATCGAAATCTTCTGCAATCAGACGATCGTAGAATTTCTTAGCGACCGCTTTCAGTTGTCCTAGATTGACAGGCCCATGATTCTCTAGCAGTTCCTCTGCGGTAAAAGAGATCCCATTTCCGGGTTGAAAACTTTCGATCAATGTATCGATCTGCGAACCTGCACCTCCTGGCAATTGAGCATCCAAGTACGCTTTCGCATTCTTAGCCACGTTCTTCAATTGACCAGCCAATACAGGCGCGTGGTTACTTAGGACCGACGGTGTCGCGTTGGGATCGAGAATGCGAGTGCTTTCGTCCGTCCACCATGCAGGAGGATTCGCCCAAAGCGCCCCATTCGCCAGCAGGCAAAAAATACCCGCGAATTTGAAGAATCTTTTCATGGGCGGAGGATTTTATGGCTGCCACTACTAATCATCGTCTCCAGGGCCACCAAACTCGCCCATTAGGATGTCGCCCTGGCGTTTTGGAATATTGATCTGTCCGTTTTTATAAACCACCAACGCGTTACGATTTTGCACTTCCGGAGGATCATTACTGTCGCCAGTGCCATTTCCGATGACAAAGAGCGGATCTGTAGGCACCCAGTTCGCAGAATCGCCTTCCGCTACGTTGTTTGCCCCGATGACCACCGAGCCGTAAGCTTGCGCCAAGGTTTGAATCCCCATAGACGCCGAATTGTCCCCGGTTGCGGTGGAACTTCCAAGGGCGGTCGATCCACTGCCGCTCGCCGTCGAATAACCCATCGCCGTCGAGCCATAGCCCGACGCCACCGAATTCCCCATGGCCGTTGAACCATATTCCGTTGCAAAAGAACCATTACCTAATGCGGTGGAAGCATACTCTGTTGCGGAAGTCCCATTTCCCATTGCCGTCGCCGCATATCCCTCCGCTGTTGCATAGTTACCCGCTGCAAAAGCACTGTCGCCGGATGCCTCCGAATAGTTGCCCAATGCGGCGGATGCATACCCTCCAGCACTCGAGCCGTTTCCAAATGCCGACGACGATCCTCCAATAGCAGATGTGCTATTACCCATCGCAACGGATGAGTCTCCATCCGCCGTCGTGCTATTTCCGGCGGCCAGTGAAGAATTCCCTTCAGCTGTGGAGTAGCCCATTGCCACAGACGCATAACCGTTAGCATTTGCGTATCCCATCGAAACAGAGGCATACCCGTCAGCCGTCGAATATCCCAAAGAGGTCGAAGCATATCCGCTCGCTGTGGAATTGGCACCAATAGCAAACGCGTTGTCCCCAGAAGCCGTGCTGTATTCTCCAAAGGCGGCTGAATGTATTCCGGTAGCTGTAGCATTCGGAAAAAGGGTCAACGCGGAGGAACTTGAAGATAAATAGCGGGCATCCGCTAATTCTACTGTTAGCACACTTCCGGCGCCAACAACGGTTTGGTTGGGCATTTGGTTGTCGATGCCTTCGAATGTTACCGAAGTCGCAAAAACGCTCGTCCCAGTCGGGCTTAGGGTAATCTTTGCAACGGGAGGAGAGGATTGATCGTAAAGCACCAGATCGTTCACTTCGCTGAGAGACATCTGCACCTTCACCGCATTGCTCTCATCCTGTTGCCATTTCCAGAGATTAGCCGCACGTGTGGCGGTAAACTCCACTGAAGACGTTGTTCCGTCTGTATAAATGGTCAGCCAGCCGGGATCTGTCGAGAGATCGGTGCGAGTGCCTAAACTGAGTATGTCTCCGTAGATGTCCACGTTGTCATGGATTTCGGCCACACCAGTAACGGTCAATTTTCCGCTGACCGTCTGATCCTGCGCTTGAAGCGCTAGAGGAACGAACAAACAAAGAAGCGCGCTAAAGGCTCCCACTAATCGCAAGCAGTTTTTCATAATAGTGCTTTCTCGCGGGTATTCCGCTCTAGTTCCTGCTTACGAGCAAGAGGGGGAACCATGTATATTGGTGCGGCGATTCTGTGTATATACTACATGAAACACTGATTGTATTAACTGCGAATTAACAGCGAACTTCTGTTTGCGATGGCACCATTCCAACGCAGCTTTACGTCCTCGTTCTCCAAGCCGAGTCGAAAAATGCAATCTCCTTCTAGCGAGCCGGTGCTGCGCAAAGTTTCCCCTGTCGAAGCCTGCAACAAAACGGCCTGATAGGCGGGAGGTTAAGCAAGTTTTGCCTCTGGAACAAGCGCGTGTTGTCCACAGAGCAGAATGGCGACTCGAATCACAATCTTATCCAGGATAAAGCGATCTGACAGCTCACAGGAGAACTTCCAGCGAATCGTTGGCATCAGCCACTCCCAGCACACCCACCGGGGAGCGTCCTGTCTTCAAGGCGTGCCGGACGGCATCGCCGATATGCTTTCGGATCACCTGCTGGAGCGGTCGTGCGCCGAGCGTTTTATGGATTCCACGTCGGACGAGAAATTCCACTGCGTCATTCGAAACGCTCAGCCGGTATCCCTTGGCCTTGAGTCGCGCGAGTTCTTCCGTGATTCGAGCAAGCGCGATGGCTCGCTGCGTCTCCAGCGACAGCGGCTTGAAAACGACGCGTTCATCGAAGCGTCCGATCAATTCCGGTCGAAAAACGCGATGCAGTTCCGAGAGAACCGCACGCTCCAGGGTCGTGAACGGGAGCCTCGTCGGACGAAGAAGCGACTGCGCTCCGACGTTGCTCGTGCAAACGAGGACGAACCCCGAGAGGTCGTGAGTGCGGTGGTCGGCCAGCGTAATGCGCGCGGCATCCGTCATCTGGAGAAACAAATCCCAAATGAGGCGGTGCGCCTTTTCGATCTCGTCGAAGAGCAGCACGCCGGCCTGGTGTTCTTCGATCACGCGCCCAAGCCGGCCCTGTCGGCCCGATTCATCGCCGAGGAAAAGCTTCACGCTGCCCTCATGCTGAAACTCGGACATATCGAAACGAAAGAGCGCATCCGCGCCAAAAAGATGACGCGCAAATTCGAGCGTGAGCTGCGTCTTCCCCACTCCGGTCGGCCCAAGGAACAGAAATGAGCCGAGCGGCTTGTCGTCGGGATTGAGCCCAAGCATTGCACGCTCCAGAACCGAACACACCCGGGGGATGACATGATCCTGTCCGATGATGGTCGCGGCCAAGTGCGGTTCGAGACTGTCGAGGCAAACGGATGGGATGGCAGAATTCATACGGGCGTCGTGGGTTGAGTTTTTCGGCACCCTTTCGTAATCCATTGCCGGAACGCGTAATCGGGCCGCATGGCGGTGAACCATCGCGGATACGTTCCGTCGGGATTGAGGGGCGGGAGGACACGCTTGCGGAACGGCCGTTCGCAATGCCGGATGATCGCGTGAAACTTCGGCAGCCGACGGAGCTGGTAAGGCTCGAAGAACGGTTTGATGACGCGACGGTAATTGGTCGAACGTTTCCCCGCGGACCAGCCCCACGATTTCTCGATCACCTCGCGCTCGCCGATGTTCTTGGAAGCAATGCGAGCGGAGTCGTCGTTCGCGGCGGTGAAGATAATCTCGTTGCTCAGATTGAGCATGAGCACGTCGGCGAAGCGCTTCTCGATCGCCGCAAGGATCGACGTGTAGGCCTGGGTCGCGAGCACGATGGTCGCCCTCGCCTCCCGGATCACTCCGGCCGCGCGATGGTCGGCAAACGCAGATTCCGCCGCCGTGAGGATCTCCTGGCCCTCGTCCGCAAAGAGCACGATCAAATTGGCGGTGGAGCGCTCGTCGGCCGACTTGTCGAATCGACTCAGCGCGTGGAAATAAAACGAGAGCTTGAGGATCGTATTGATATAGAGCCGCTCCGACTGAAACTTCTGCGGCAGCGAGAGACAGACGATCTTTCCGGCGTCGATCTGGTCGATGGCGAACGTCGGCTCGTTGGCGCAGAAAACTTCCGCGATTTCGGGACTCAGGAAAAATTCGAGATAGGTGCTGATCGTTCCCTGAACGCCGCCGAGCTGCTCCGGCGGCTGTCCGAGGTAGCCGTCGCGAAAGGCGACGAGCAAATCATGCGAGCGCTGGGTGCCCCGATTGACGAGGCGTTCCATCATCTGCTCCGCGTCCGCGGGATTCAACAGGAGCCGATGCAGATTCGGAATAGTGACGTAGGCTTCCAGGTGACGCAAAATCTCGAAGCCGAGCTGGATCGCGATCTGTGCCTTCGTAGGAAAAAATGGATTATTGCCGCGGCCGCCGGTGAGAGACGACGCGGTATCGACAATGACCTTCGCGTAGGTGGATGCGGGAACGTCCAGATTGCCGGTGATATTGATCGAGTGCGGCGGGCGCCACAGCACGCTTTCGCCCGGCGGTCGGGTTTGCAGCAAAATGAGATCCTCCTCACGGTGGAAATGCGCCGCCATTCTCACGAGGATTTCCCAATAGAGGCCCTTCTGGTCGAGACAGACACCGCCCCACTGCGGCACGTTTTGAAAGACCTGAAACGTGATTGCGTTGATGGCACTGAGAGTCTTACTCGCTCCGGTGCGACCGGTGATGAGCCAGCCACGCACGAAATCTTCCATCGACCATGACATTCCTCCGAGTCGCACGACGGCGTTGGCTGTGGGATCGACCGCAACGAGCGACCACGCGGCGAAGGAAACGGCGAACCCCATGGCGATCCAGGATTCCGATGGCGAAAGATAAAACCTCCCGCCAATCGCACCGGCGGCGCAGGCCGCGTAGAGAACCCATTCACTCGGCCTCATCGTCAGAAATAGATTCCTCCGCCTTCTCAATGCGAACCGGCTTCCGTACGGAAAGCAGAAACTCGAAAAGCTGGCGATCGGTGTCGCGGATCGTCTGGGTGTAGGATCGGAAGTTTACGATCGTGACACCGGATTCGTCTGGCAACGTCTGATGCGAAAATCCGTCAATGTCATTGGGGCGGAAGACAAAGTTTCCGCAGACAACAAAGTCAGAGGGTGTGCTTGAGCTGACGCTGGGCAATCGATTGGGGAATTCTATGGGCATGGGATGTGAACCCGTAGAGACGGGAGTAGTGTTGATGGGCGGCGCGGTAGTCGCGCTTGATTCGAAAAAGAAGATTCTGCATTTGCCGGATCGACCGCCGGTCCACCGCCGCCGCGACCTTCTCGACCGTGCGCGTCAGCCGCGACTTTCGTTTTCCTAGCAGCCGGGAAATCGCGTTCGCATTTCGCTCGGCCAGCCGAACCTTGCGCTTCGTCGCAATGGCCGTTTCAAGATTGCGAATGCTGTCGTAAAGTTGATTGAGCCGAATCGCCTCCGCGGTCTGCGTGCTCCGCACGGCCTCAAGCTCACGAGGACTCAGCCCCGGTGCGAACGTGATCTTATCAGCATCGATGCGATGCGACATCTGCTCATGCAGAGCCTGCGGATCGGCCAGCCGCTCCTCCCATCGTCGGTTCTCCTGCTCGAACCACGAGCGGAGATAGCGCATCTGGTTTTTGTTTCCCGCGCTGGTCGTACGCGATTCGCTGCAGCCGACATAGGCCCCGCGTTCGGAACGTGGGCAGAGCGCGATGTGAACATGGAGATTATCCGTGTCGTGATGGAGGCCGTAGGCGTAGCCGATCGCGTCCGCCGGATGGAACCGCTCGGCGAACTTCACCATCATCTTCTTCGTGGTCGTCTGGAGAACGCGGTCCGGACTGATACCGGCGGCGACAAGCTTGTCGTGCAGTTGCTCTGACATGGAAAATACCAGGCGGTGTTGAATGACCGGATTCTCGGACGAAGACGGAAACCGGCGAAAATGCCGGAACCACGCGTCCGCGATGCGGCGCTTGCGTTCCGCGTTGCTGAGCTGGGACGGCGCGGTGCGTGTGCCGTCCCCGTTGTCGAGAATGGCGTGATGCAAAAATCCGCCGGCGTGAACCTGCCCGAGCGTGTCCTTCGAGGCGTAGTCGTTGAACTGCTTCAACCGCCGACCGAGGCCCGTGCTTTCAATCCCCTCGCCCTGGCGGCGCGAGATCTTCAACTCGGAGGTTTCATCGAGGTAGTCGATCTCCAACCGGCTGCGCCACGTCGTCTTTCGCGCGAAGATCATTCCGTTCTTCATTCTGCGTCCTCCAGCTTTTCGAGCACGCGTGCGACGTTCGCGTCGATGCGGTGAAGAATCTGCGGGTCGATCTTGTCTTTGAGCGTCACCGCAAAAAGGATGGTTTCGAAGGTCGCGGCTTTTGTTTTCAGGCCGAAGGCCGCGTGCAGCGTCGCGAAGCGCGATTTCGCCTCGCTCGAAATATCGAGCGCGAAGGATTCCGTGCCGGGAATTTTGCGGCGAGGCATGGCGTCAAACGGGGTGAGTCGCCGAAGGCGATAGAAAGAGGAATTCGTCTCGGAGCGCGCCTGACGCGCGGAGAGCGGAGCTTTTTCGCCCGGCAAAAAGGCGACTCCGTGATTCCCATGGGGAATCACTATCCGGCATTGCATGAGGGAACGGGATCGAGCGATTGCAAGGGTGACTAACCGGGTGAAATGGAGCGTTCACAAGGTTGAACGCGACGGCCCGAACGCATGTCTCCGTTATCGATGGCGCTGAGTTGGAAGCAGCTGAAAGAAACTGAATTCGACCGCAATCCTTACCGCGAGTGCGATCGGTTCGGATGGTGGGAAGGCCGGATCGATTCGCTCGCACACTCGTGTGGGAGTCGCACCATGCTCGCTGGCAAAGGCAAACGGATGGGCATTCATCTTTTTGTCGAAGCGACCAATGGCGAAAATGTCTGGCTGTTTGTGATCTATCGCAGCGACTCGCGGCCGCATCATCACGCGAAAGCGTTGAGTCCTGGTGATCGGATTCGCGTGGAAATAACGCAGGCCAAATCCGGGAATCCATTTGTGAACTCGCTGGAAAAGCTGGATTAACGCCGCCGATTCTTCTCCCCCGCAGCCCGACCGAAGGGAGGCGCGAGGACGGAGAGAATGGGCGGGCGCCACCGAGCACGTCGAGAAAGCTGCGCTGATTCGACGGAGCGAAGCTCTGGCGAATGAGCGCACTCCCGGCCCGAGTGAGCTTGAATCGACTGACCGATCCGTCGCCCTCGTTGCGGCCCTCGCCCCCCAGAACTAGGCTTGGCAGGATACAGCCGTCGGTTTGAAGGAGGCCACTGAGCGCAGCGACCGGCTCCTTCAATCGGACGGCCCGCACGCCATTCGCGGAAAGGATGGCGCTGATTTGGTGCGACGCGAAGACGCTGGGGGCAAGCCTACGCCGCCCCGGGCGACGGAAGCCGGCGGACAAAATGAGCGCGCCATGGGCGCAGGTGCGCGAGGTCTTCACAGCGACATTGCTCCTTTTCGGTTCCAAGCTGACTGCCCCGCGGGCCGTTGCGTCGGCCATGCGCGGGCGGAGCCTCCGCCCTTCGCAACGGACACGGTGGACGCGGGATGAGCCTTGACCGCCGGTGCGAAAGACTCCGGCAATCCGGATTCCGTCTCCTCCACCGCGAACACCGGCTCATTTTCGGACACCGCTTCGCTGTGTTGAATCCCCATGATGAAATCGCTGCTCCGCTGGGCCTGCGACGCCGCCGACACGATCAGCCGAGGATCGTCCTCGAGCTTTTTCGCCCACGATGCGAGGTATGCGGCGGAGTTCTGAAACGTGACATCGTTCAGAATTCCGGCTTCGTTCGACACGAACGCGGCTCCCAATTCGGCAATGAGTTCCTCTCGCGAATACCGATCCGATCCGAACTTCACCGGGTTGGTAACTCCCTCCCGATCCAGACGCGAGCCATGGCCGGTGGCGTGCGTCAGCTCATGGAAAAGCGTGTGGTAGTATTCCTCCGGGCGACGAAAACTCGCCGGAGGGGGCATGTGAATCTCGTCCAACTGCGGCAGATACGCGGCGGCAAACCCGACGTGTCGAATGGGACAGACGTTCGCCGCTTCGACCATCGCGGCGGCCTTCTCGCATGGCCGCCGGTCGTTTGCCGCAATGGTCTGGGTCGGCGGCTCGATCCCTTCGGTCTGGTCGAGATTGAATACGTTCGACCAGCGGATGAACGGGACGCGGGCCTGAGTCCCGTCCGTCCGCACCACGAGATTTCCGGCGCCATCCCGTTTCTCGAGGAATTTATAATAGATGACGGGCGTCGATTTCTCGCCCTTGCGGACGTTCCCGCCAAGGTCGAGGGCCTGCTTGAACGAAACCCAGAACGGCGATTCGTAAGGGGATAAGCCGAGCAAGAGAGCGTTGATTCCGCGATACGGCTTTCGCGAAACGACGTTCTGAACGCCGAGCCACGGCTTTTGCCAGGGCACCGTGCCGAGTTTCAACTGCTCGATGAAGCGCGCGGTGATCGTTTCGTAAATGTCCCGGCTCACAGCCATACCTCCTGCCGGGCGGTTTCGATGGCGGCCGCTGCCTCCGACTCAGAAAGGTCAAAATCTCGGGCGACGACTTGAGCAAGCGGCTCGCCATCGTGGATTTTTGTGTAGAGCGGGGTCTCATCGGCCCCGATGCCGCGGTCGATAAAGCCGAAGAAGTAGGTTTCTACGAGGGTCGTGTGTGGGTCTGCATTCATGGTTTAAGGGGAATGAAGTGGCGTGGATTGTGGCAATGAGTGCCACCCGACGCGGCGACAAGATCGGCGTTCCAGTCCTTCCGTTGCGGGCATTCGGAGACGATCTTGAACCCGCTCCAATCGGCGGTTGCGTCCCATGCCTTGGACCAGCCGCGCTCTCCCGCGGCGTCGCGATCGAGGGCGACGACGAATGCTTGGCGTCGCGCGTGAGCGTGCCGCATGAGATCCAATGGCACAGTTGCGCCGGGGCAACTGACCACGGCGAGCGAGGCGTCCCGTCCGCTGTAGAGCGTGAAGTAGCTCAAGGCATCAATGGGAGATTCGACGGCGACGATGGAATGATTCGATTCGAGGGAACCAATCGCGAACCAAGCGGAGAGCTTGTTTCCAAGCGAGGGACGGAACGCGGAATCATGGCGCGTATCTCGAAGGGTCGCGCCCTCCACCCGGCCGCAAGGGGTGCGATGCAGAAAAACGAGGCTCGGATTCGGGCGATGGTCGTTCGCAAAAATCGAGCCGAGGGCGTGGAGCTCATCAACCAAGGCGGCATCGATGCATCGCGTTTCCACGAGATACGCACGGGCGACGGGCCAATTATTCTCGTCCGGAACGGCGTAACGCGATGCGAGCTCACGGAACGGAGTGCGTTCCTCGGGGCGGGACGAGACCGGCGCGGCGGCAATTTGCGCGGCGGCGTTCTCCCGCCCGAACTTGGCGGCAAGGGCGCGGCAAGCCGACGTGAAATCACCACCCGCAAGGTGCATCTGAAGGTCGATGGCCCCGCCGCCGCCCACGCCAGCCGCATTGTCGAACCACCGCTGGCCGGTCGTGAAGATATTGTGTCGGTCGTTCTTCGCTCGAAAGCTCGCGCCTTCGCGGCACACTTTGAACCCATGCGATGCGAGCAGATCGGCGAGCGGAATGTCCCGCAGAGCGTCCGTCCGACTTACCAATAGTGACTCGCCATCTTTCATAATCCCATCCCCTGCCGAACGACGTTGATGATGGAGCCAAGGTCTTCCTTGAGGACGGGCACCGGCGAATGGCTCAAGCCGGGATCGACCCGACCGAACGCATCGCACACCCAGCAATCCGCGACGTAGGCCCGCGCCGGAATGTCAGGACTGGCGGGCATGTAGCAGTTGAAGCGCCGCGAGCTGGCATGAGAATCGAGTGCCTTCGCCCGGTAGATCGCTCCGAAAACGAAATTGGAAATGTCGTCAGACATTGCTCGCCCCTCCCTCGTCAAACAACCGATTGAGCCAATCGCGGACTGGCCTCAAATCCCGCTGGAGGGTTCGCCGTTCCTGCTCGGGCAGGAGGCGAACATCGAGCCGTTGCCGCATCCAGCGTTGGAAACGATTTGCCAAAGCGGCGTGCGGCGGAAGCAAGCGACGCAACGTGTTGGGTTTTTCGCCGGGCGCGTTCGCAACGGCGATGCCAAGTCGAAGATACGCCTGGCGAAGCGTGAGGCCACGCAGCACGGCAATGTCCGGGCATGCCTTGGCGAGAGCCATGTATCGCTGCGCCGTGCGGATGTTGCCCTTGAAATTGAGTTCGAGCCACAAAGCCCAATTCCCGCGAGCGATGCGGCCCTTTTGTTCAACGAGCAGGCTACCGGCCTCCCACGCTGCGCGAAGCGCCGCGTAAATCGAATCCGAACAGACGGTCTGCTGGCGTTCGGCCAGCGCGTGGAGTTCGTTGATTTTCTGGATGGCGGCGAGTTCCGCCGCGCGATTGACCGGCGAGACTTTCATCGCCAGCCGAGGGTTGCGCGGAAATCCGCCAGTAAGTTTTCGACCGCCTGCCGCGTGCATCCCGCGCGGTGGCCGATCTCCTCGAGGGTCGCGCCTTCGATCAAATCCTCGCGGACGGTGTGAAGGACCACGGTCGCGCGAAGGCCGATTTGTTCGAGCGTGCCAGCATCCGCAATCCAGATGAACGTCCGGCTGAGGGCTTCACACGCGCGGGTGTTACTGTCGCCGGCTGGTGCGAGGGGTTCGATTTCATCCACCGGATGCCGCCAATCTGCGTGCCGGGGATCGTTCTCAATTTGCCTGGGCTCGTCTGGGTTCATGTCGGCAACATGAAGGCGATCTCGAAACGCGCGGTTCCCGTTTGGGAACGACTTTGCGGCGAAGATTTTCACTTCCTCCCGCGGTCGGATAAGCCGAGCCGGTGTAGCCGGCGCGGAGCATTGATCCTCAAATCCCGGTGGCTGCGAACGAAGAGACGCACTTCCTCCGGGTCGAAGCGAACGAGCCGTCCAAGATGGAAATAGGGCAGCCCTCCCTTCTGCAAATTTTGAACGTGTCGAACGGTGCAGCGGAAAAATTTGGCTACATCTTCATTCGTCCACAGCGTCTCTTCGTTCGCCGTTTCGGCGGGCAGGTTCGTCTCCATGCCAAAGCGAAATCTGTCAACTTGCGCGCGATTGGCAGCGACTCGGTTTTGCATCGCAAGCGGACCGAACGGAGTGGTATCAACGGACCAGACTGCGAGAAGTTGCGGCCCCAAGTCCGAGTGTTTTCAAGCCGGGTGCTCCGGGTTTGCGGCGCACCAAAGGCGGCAGCATCGCCGCGCGCCTCGGTGCGCCCCGCGTTCACGCCGCCACCGGGAGTTCGTCCGCCAATTCTTCCGCTGGTGGAGGCAGTTGACCGGGTGCAGGCAACATCCCGAGGTAAGCCGCTGACTCCGCCGGGGTCACGAGTTCACGATAGTGCTGAAAGATCACGTCGGGTGAGTTGCCGCACTCCAACGCGACACGCGCCGTGTCGTTAATCTCCGCCAGCCGATACGAAATGTAGCTGTGCCGAAAGCCATTGTTTTTCACCGTGAGACCCGCTTTGGCGGCGATGCGGGAAAGGTTTGCTTGCGGACAAAAATAGACGTTGATCGGACCCGACTTTTGCCGGTATGGCAGCAACCAAGCCCGCAAGGTATCCGACAACGGAACCAACCGCCGCGCCTTGGATCGCACCTTGGTAGAGGCTACCTCGACGAATCCCCGGTCGAAATAAATGTGCGACCAATCAAGCTTGTCCAACTCCGCAACCCGGGCACCTGTGAAGGCGGCACAGGCCAGCCAAGGAATGAGCCGGGGACGGCGACGCAGTGTAATCGCGAAAAGGTCAGCCAATTCCTTCGGGGTGTAGATGGTGACTTTTGTCGGCGGCTCCTTGTATAAAAGCATCCCGTCAAATTCCGTGGGGCGATTCGTGGGAAGATAGCTTTGCTTCTTGGCCCAATTCCCAAACGCAATGAGAATCTTCCGCGTGTCGTTCTTGCTGGCGGCGCGCCATTTCTGCTCGCCAAGCCATTGGTCAAGTTCGGCCGTCCTAAGCTGTGGGAGTGTCTTACCCGGAAATGAAGCCGCAAGCCGATTTAACTGCCTTTCTATGGTGGCCACGTAATCCGCGTGAACCCCCATCGCCTTCCGTCCCTTAGCAAATTCGCCTCCGAGCACGGCAAGACTCTTCATCGAACCCTCCGTCGGATGAAATTCACGATAAAAGCGCACCGCTTCCAAAAGCGAAACCCCAGCGAGGATGCGATGTGCTTCGGCATAAACCTCGGCGCAAACGTGAATTGGGGTACCAATGCCGGCCAGATGCCGTTGGGCCAAAGCTAAACCTTCGAGCTCCGGCGTGCTAATGCGCTGCGCATCGAGAGCGGTAGAAGCTAAGCAGCCAAGGACGAGTTTGGCTTCCCGTCGCGCCTTGGATACCTTTTTAAAGGTTCGGCGAACACGCACTCCGGCTTCATAATAAGAAAGCTGGAACGCTTCCTTGCCCCGGTTCTTGATTTGATAGATTTTGGCTTCCTGATCTCCGTTGCTGATAGTGATGACTCCTGGATTCATACATGTGGTTGAGTTGTCAACCGCGTGTCATGCAAACCTCCAGGAACCCCGTAACTCGTTGTTTTTCAACGACCTTCCGCTACCGCTTGGCGTTCGGCTATAATTTAATGAATCTAGTATTCCGATCTCTCCTCTGCGCTACCATTGGCTGGGCAGTGTCACTTTCAGTGATTATATTTGGAGCGGTCAAAAGCCATTTCGAGGCTC
>Ga0157378_10000169_pt1 | contig 62092 bp, 50 predicted proteins | sample M65metaG_FD_115309 | JGI IMG/M metagenome (GOLD analysis project Ga0157378, IMG submission 115309) | Miscanthus rhizosphere microbial communities from Kellogg Biological Station, Michigan, USA - M6-5 metaG | ecosystem: Host-associated > Plants > Roots > Rhizosphere > Soil | place: USA: Michigan... | reverse complement strand
GACCATAGTCGGAATAAGGATCCTGGTAGAAGCCGAGATCTTTCCCTAGTCGCTCCGAGTAGAGAGCCCAGCCCTCGGCGTACGCGCTATTGAAGCCGTAGCGGCGGAAGGCCGGCAAATCTGTAAGCGTCTGCGCGATTGAGATCTGCATGTGATGGCCAGGAATGCCTTCGTGATAAGAGGTGGACTCGGCCGATAGGATGTCCCGATGCTCGTAATCGCTAGTATTCACCCATACGATTCCCGGGCGCGATCCATCCGGAGTGCCGGGCTGGTAATCGGCAGCGGCGGCCTCCTTCGCCCGGAATTCCTGCATGGCGCGCACTTCGACCCGCGTTTTCGGAAGCATGCCAAACAATTTGGGAAGCTCTGGCCTCATCTGGTCTATATAGCCACGGTATGTTTCGAGAATTGCGTCGGGAGACTTGGCGTGCGTTTTGGGATTGTCCTTGAGCGAGGCTCGGAATGCTTTCAGATCCGGAAAGCCGAGCTTCTTCGCAATCGCCAGTTGTTCTCCTTCAATGCGGTGGACCTCGCGAAGCCCGAGTTGGTGAATCTGTTCGGGATCCATGTTGGTGGTGGTCAGTAAGCGAATGTCGTAGCGATAAAGCGCGTCTCCATTTGGCAAAGCCCACACGCCGGGCTCTGTCCGTCCGTAGGGCACATACTCATTCGCCAAATAGGTCTGCAGCTTGACGTAGGCGGGCCGCACCTGGTGATCGATGGCTGCGAGTACGGCCTGCTTCAGGCGCGTGCGATCGCTCTCCGGAACAGCTGCCGGGAATTCTTTAATTGGTTCGGCAAAAGCGTTCGTCTCACCGGGCGCGTCAGAGATCTTTTTGCATTGCTCCACCGTCTTGGCGAGGAGAAATTTCGGCGGCAGCAGCTTGTCTTTCTTGCCTTGCTCGAGAACTTCGATTGCCTGATCGATGACCGTGGGAATCTTCTCGAGGCGCGAGATGTAATCCTCGTAGTGCTTGGTCGAATCGGTAGGAATCAGAGAGGGGAACTGCGCCAGCTCGAGCTGCAGGCCATTGAACTGATCGACAGGCATCTCGTAGGTTTTGAGCTCGATGCCTTCCAGCCTTTCTTTGAGGTTGCGCACCATCAGTTGCAGGCTGAGTTTGTCCTGCTCGTCGACACCCGTGGAATCGATGGCTTGGAATTTGGCCAGCCACCGCTCGAGATCGCGCTTCTCCTGCTGCACATGAGCGAGCGAACCATCGCTCCAGTGGTCGTTGTAGCGGTAGTCGCCAATCGAGGTTGCAAGTTCTGGACTTTCCCTGAGTTCGTACTCCCACTCGTCAGCGAACAGCTGCTTCAGCTGCGCCTTCCGGTCGCCAAGGTCAGGCGCCGCAGACACCAAGGGCAAGGTCATGAAAAGAATGCTAACAGTTACGAACCAGACTCCCGTTCTCATGTAACGCTCCAAGAAGAATTCTGAATTGTAGCTGAGGTGGACGGGCTAGCCGGCAACCACATCGGCCAACCGCAGCGCCTCTACGCAGGATTTGACGTCGTGAGTGCGAATAATGTGAGCGCCTTTCAAGGCCAGGGCTACCTCTGCGCCTAGAGTACCAAACAGCCTCTCGCTGACAGCGGCGTCTTTCCCGCTCGACGACAGCGCCCGTCCGATCCAGGATTTCCTCGACACCCCCGCCATCAACGGGAAATAGAGTTCGTGAAACTCATGGAAACGCCGAAGCAGCGGATAGTTTTCTTCAAAGCGCTTGCCGAAGCCGAAGCCGGGGTCGAGCACCATGCGGTCCCGCCGAACCTTGCTGGTGATTGCCTTCTCCGCCCGCTCGCGCAACTCGCGTTTCACCAGCATCACCATGTCGGGCACGCTCGAGAGCGATGCCCACTCGTCCGGTCTACCGCGGGCGTGCATGATCACCACCCCACATTCGAGGCCGGCTAGCGTCTTGCCCATCTTCGGGTCCCATTGCAGTCCGGAGACATCGTTGATGATGTCTGCTCCGGCTTCAACTGCCGCCTGGGCAACTTTGGCCTTGTAGGTATCAACCGACACGATGGTTTCCGGCCGGGACTCCTTCAGCGCCACAAGAACGGGCAGCACCCGCCGTAGCTCCTCCTCGGGGCTGACCGCCGGCTTGTCCATGCCCGCCCTGGCCCCGGGGCGAGTCGATTCTCCTCCAATGTCCACGATCGTGGCACCTTCCTCGAGGAGTCGCATCGCATGGGCCACGGCATCTCCGGGCGCGGTGTGCTGGCCGCCATCGGAAAAGGAGTCTGGAGTAACGTTGAGAATTCCCATCACCAGGGTGCGCTTACCTAACTCGAGCGAGCGCGTACCCAGGTTCCAGGTGAACACAGGACGCATGTGGTGATTCTAAACGTACTTGCGCTCAGGTTGCTCGCCAGGGTGGTACAATCGGCTTTGTAGATGTTGAGAAACAGAGCAGCGCTTGCCGTCCTGATCTGTTGCGCCTTAGTGACGCTGGAGGCTCCAGCTGCCTCCAAGAAACCCTCGGCTTCTCTCAAGAAGCAAATCGAACAGATTGTTTCCCAGCCAGACCTTGCACACGGATTCTTGGGAGTGCAAATCGTTTCCGTGCGCACCGGCAAGCCCATCTACTCCTTGAATGCCGAAAAGATGTTCACGCCGGCCTCGAACACCAAGCTTTTCACGACGGCGGCGGCGCTCGCCCTGATCGGGTCGGAATACAAGTTCCGCACAACCCTTGAGACCAACGGCTCTCTTGATAAGTACGGCCGCCTTACCGGGGACCTCGTTCTGGTGGGGCGGGGCGATCCGAGCCTCTCTGGCCGCGAAATGCCGTACAACATGCGCACCCAGCGTGATGCCGATCCGATGAAGGTGCTTGAGAAACTGGCGGATGAACTGGTTCAGAAGGGTGTGAAATATATCGACGGCGACATCGTTGCCGACGATTCCTATTTTGCGTTCGAACGATACGGCGAAGGCTGGAGCCAGGATGATTTGGTCTGGCCTGACGGAGCTCCGGTTTCCGCTCTTACCATCAACGACAACGTTATTTTCGTTCAGATTCTTCCGGGTGCGCGCGCTGGGGACAAGGCTTTCGTGAGCGTCACCCCTTTTGCCGACTACTATACGATCGACAATCGGCTGCTGACCACGCCGGCAGGCACGGGCCGGAAGATTTACATCAACCGCGAGCCGGGCTCGACCACGCTAACCCTCTGGGGCACGATGCCCATGGATGACGCAGGCGTAAACGAGGGGCTCTCGATCGAGGATCCGGCGGAATTTGCGGCCAACCTGTTCCGTCACTTACTGGAAGTCCGCGGCGTGGCTGTTTATGGCAAACAACGGACGCGGCATACCGACTTGGCCAGCCTGTCAACGTTCACCAGCGTGGTGATTGCCTCGAACAGCCGTGGAGGAGATGACCGCTCCCTGACCTCGCCGGTGGGCCCGCTGGTCCTGGCGGAATACAAATCCCCGCCGCTTTCAGAAGACGTGCAAGTCATCAACAAGGTCAGCCAAAACCTGCATGCGGAAATTCTGCTTCGCTTGCTCGGTCGCGAAAAGGGTACCGGCGGCACGGTTCAGGCCGGTCTCGAAGTGCTTCGCGGATTTCTGAACAACGCCGGCATTCGAGCAGACGACTATGTTTTCTACGATGGCTCTGGCTTATCGCGGCAGAACCTAGTCACGCCGCGAGCGGTCGTGGATCTGCTGATTTTTGCCGAGTCCCAACCCTGGGGCAAAGAGTTCCACGATTCTCTCCCGGTGGCCGGCGTCGATGGCTCATTGGCCGACCGTTTTCGAGACCTGGATCCGCAGGCGCATGTATATGGCAAGACAGGCTCGCTCGGCGGGGTCAAGACACTTTCTGGCTATGCGGTAACGGCAAAAGGTGAAGAGATCGCCTTTTCCATCCTGGCAAACAACAATAGCGCTCCTGGTAAGCGCGTGAACGATCTGATCGACAGCATCATTACCACGGTGGTGAATTCTAAGTAGTTAACTCTTCTTCCGCCTCTGTGCCCGTGTTCTATGGTCCCCGGTGCCGCGCGGGGGTTTTTTCATGCCTTCGACAAACTCTTTCAGCACTGTGGCATTGTTCTTGTCGGTGCTCTTCGAGGCAAATACGAGCGTGACCGGGCTCACCCGGTTGAGAACCTCATACAGTTGTGCCAGGGCGTGGTCTGCTGTGGCGGTTCTCAGTTCAGCCAAATATCGTTGCCGGAACTCTTTCCAGTGCTCGGGGTGGGCATGAAACCACTTTCGGAGTTCGTGGGATGGTGCAAGATCGCGAAGCCAGAGATCAATGCGGGCATCTGCCTTCGACAGGCCGCGCGGCCAGAGCCGGTCGACAAGCACCCGGTGCCCATCGGAGACCTCGGGAGCGTCATAGACCCGCTTGAGAGCGATGGTTGGCCAGGAGACCATTGGGTATCTTCTGCTATTTTAAGAGCAAAGTTGCAATGCTAACTCATTTCCGTTCGCGGTTGCTCATGACTGGTGTTTCGTCCTTGCTCGTCTGCGCGCTCGTGTTTCTGGCCGGTTGCGAAGCCGAGCGCCGCAAAAGCGACGCAGAACTCGGCCTCAATGCGCAACAGGCCAGCGGGCGGAAGCTCTACGATGCCTACTGCGATCGGTGCCACAATCCCTACTCCACGCGAGGACGGCAGGGACCCGGGCTCAAGGGTGTCTTCAAAAAAGCTTACCTTCCGGTGAGCGGCATTCCTGCTAACGACGCCCGCGTAGGGGAGGTCATTCGTATCGGGCGGGGGAAGATGGAAGGTTACTCGAATGTCCTCAACCAGCAGCAGCTCGAGGACCTGCTGGCGTACCTGCATACTCTGTAATGGCAAGCTCCGGACTCGTTACCCCTGAAGTTCCGCTCAGGTTTCCACAGCTGCCGCAATTGCACCCGCTCCAGGCAGGATTTAAGATTCAGTCTCTTCCATTCCCCCGAGGTTCACCATGGCTGAAGCTGTGACCAGTGTCGTTCCGCTGAACGGAAACGGATCTGCTGCTTCCTCAACCGAGGTCTACGCGGTGTTCGGCGCTGAGCCCGAGGTGCTGGCCTATGCCATGGCGAAGTATTCGCGCTCGGCACTCTCGATGAAGGACTCTCTGAAAGAAATCAGCCAGCAAAAAGCTGAAAAGTTTCTCAACACCTTCTATTTCCAGTACGGGCACCGCTCGATTGCCGATCTGGCGCACATTGCACTGGCCATTGAAAGGCTCTCCATCCTGGCGGCGATTGCCGTGGCCGGCGAGCAGCGTTGGGACGGCCAGGAGCGATCGACTCGCTACCAGGACTTCCGCAAAAGCGGTTACTACACGCCTGATTTCGGGTCCGATTCACAGGCCCGCGAAGTCTACCTGAGCGCGATCAGCAATCTCTTTTCGGCCTATGAGGGTGTTTCTGAGACCACCTTCCGCTACCTCGCCGACATTACTCCAAAACCTTCTGACATGAAGCAGGAAGCCTACGAGCGGACGTTGCGTGCTAGGGCCTTTGATATCGCGCGGTATTTGCTTCCGCTCGCCACCAACACCTCACTCGGCGAGATCGTCAATGCCCGCACCCTAGAGATGCAGGTTTCGCACCTGCTCTCCCATACCCATGCCGAAGTGCGAAACCTGGGAGAGCTATTAAAGAAAGCAGCTCTGTCGGCCGCTTACAACGTGAACCACGATTCCCTCCGGAAACTGGTGGATGACGTCCGCGCTCTATCCCCGGAGTTAGGCGCGCGGGCCGAAGCCGAACTGCTCAAAGAAGTCCGCGTCGCTCCGACGCTGGTTAAATACGCTGACCCGAATCTGTATGAAACGGAAACTCGCCGTGAACTGCGGCAGATGGCTGCCGAGTTGATGGGCTCAGCTCTGCCTGAAACCGCACCGGTGGTCGATCTTCTCGAAGACGAGCCGGTTGACATTGAGCTGCCCTCTACACTCTTGTACGAGCACTGCGCGTTTCCCTACCGCCAAATCCGGCAGGCAATCGAGAGTCTCGGTCCTGGACGGCGTCAAGAGATTATCGACGCGGGGCTTCGGCATCGCGGGCGTCATGATGAAATGTTGTCGGCATTCCGCGCGGGACAGCAGTTCCGCTTTGACATTCTGATGGACATTGGCGGCTTCCGCGACATGCATCGGCACCGCCGCTGCATTCAAATCGAGCAGGGGTTCTCGACTCTGCATGGATATGACACGCCCGAGGAGCTGAGTGGGGCCGGTGCTCTCGATCTTTACTCGCAGGCTATGGACGATGCCGCGCGCGCAGTGGCCAAGTTGGCCGCCAGCGCTTCGCCCGAAGCGGGCGAGAGCAGCCAATATGCCATCCCACTCGGTTTTCGCAAACGCACGCTGTTCAAGATGGATTTTGCCGAAGCTGTCTACATCGCAGAGTTGCGCACCGGACCCGCGGGTCACTTCTCCTACCGCCGTGCCGCCTACGCCATGTACGAAGAAGTGAAGAAAAAGCATCCGGACCTGGCGCAGTACTTCCGCGTACACGATGTTCGAGAGCCCGTGGACCTGCTGAAACGATAAGCAGGTTTACGTTGGCGGGTTCCGTTTTCATCCATCCCTCGCCAGGCGCCAGACATCATGCATCATCCTGAGCGAATCTCTGCGCGAATCATCCTTGCGCGCATCAGAAATCAAAGACGAAGCCGTTTTAGAACAGCTTCAGATGGATGGTTAGATACTTCTTCGGATTCTGCCGAATCGCCTTGATGAGATCCTGCGTTTCCGTGAGCAATTGGTTGGTGTTGTTGTAGAGAGTGGGATCCTGCAACAGCTTGCCCATGGTGCCCTGGCCGGAATTCAGACGGTCCATCATGTCGGACAAGCGGTTCATGGTGTTCTGGAGCTTGTCCGCAAATGCCTGATCCTTCGCCAGCTTGCCTATCGCGCCCTTGCCGGCATTGATGTCATCGGTGAGCAGCTTCACGTTTGCCACCGTCTTGTTCGCGTTGTCGTAGAGGGTTGAATCCTTCAGCAGCTTTCCAATCGTGCCATTCCCCCCGTTCACTTCGTCGATCATCTGGTTGATCTTGTCGAGAGTGGCATTGGCACGGTTGTAGAGATCGTCATCCTCGATCAGCTTGCCGAGACTGCCGTTGCCCTGGGTGACGTCGTTGACGAGCGTTTGGACCTGAGTCACCGTGGCCTTGGCCTGGTTATACAGGCTCGGATCATAAATCAGCTTGCCGACCGATCCCTGACCACTTTCGACGAAGGAAACGATGCGGTCCAACCGCTTCAGCAGAATGTCCATGTTCTGAAGGCTGCTATTGGCGGCCCGGACCACGTCGTCATAGCCGGGTTGTTCTTTGCTCTGGAGAATGTCTCCGTCCTTCGCGGGTGGACCGGTGGCGCCTGAGCTATCGATATTGATGTAAGTCTGTCCGAGGACACCCGCAGTCGAGAGGATGGTCTTAGAATCCTTGCGCAGGTAAAAGTCGTAGTTGGTGTTCACTTTCATGGTGACTTCAACCGGCGAAAGAGAATTGCCTGAAACGATTCGAATGGTTTTGACATTCCCGACATCTACGCCACTGAGCCGGACGGGAGCGCCTTCGGCCAGACCGCTGGCGTCCGGGAAATAAGATTTGATCCGAATCTTGTGGGTGAATAACCCGCCGCTTCCGCTCATCAGCACGATGAGAGTAGCCAGTGTGAGGCTGGCAACGACTACGAGACTGCCGACCTTGAGTTGGGACCACTTCAACTGCCTCTGGCTAGGCAACGGTCCTCCCGTGCGGTGTCACCGAAAGCCGAGTCATGTGTAGAAGCATCGCCACGCGTCGCGTAAGCATAGCAGGCCCCAGATTTCCGAATGATAGCAGACACAGCCGGGATTTAGAGCGCGGTTGTAAGTCGAGGTGCTCGAGGCCGCAAGACCGTAGCCAGGGCATAAGCGCTTGCTCCGCACACCAGAGTCGCGGTAAGGCCGTACTCCATGGCAATGACAATGGCCAGCACCGACCCCAGAACACTGGCCGCCGCATTCATCGCCCATGCCCACTCCACGGCATTCGATTCCGTGCTAGCGGATCCCCCCCCGCATAGCGCACGCAGGCCGGTCGGAAACGGCATGCCCATCGAGAACCCGAGCGGCACCAGTACGATACCGCTCGTGAGCAGCTTGACCCAGAACCGAGCGCCTACCAGTGAATTCAGAATGGATGGAAGCACGGCCGCATAGACAAGCAACGCTGCGGCTATGATCACAAGGGGAAGCCCTAGCTGGCCGGTTTGTGAAATCCACTTCCGCGACGCGAAACTGCCCGCCCCGCTTGAAAGCAGCATGAGAAAAACCACGACTGTCAGGGCGTAAGTGGGATGCCCGAGAAACAATACAAAGCGCTGGATGAACGAGACCTCAACCAGGATGTATCCGAGACCGATCGCCACGAAGTAGAACAGGGATGAATGCTGGCCAGCCCCACTGGCCCCGATCAGGAGCGGGAGAAGCAAGAACCCGAGCACGGCAGCCACGGAAATCAATAGCAACATTCCAAGTACTGCAACCCCGAGGTTCACCTTCCAATCCATGGCACCGCTGTCGGAGAGGGACTCGAGGATGTCGCCGGTCTTCAACGTAAAGAAGAAGAAAGGCCGGTTATCGCTGACCGGGGATATGTCGAAGGCGTAGGTGCGGCTGAAGGCAACGGGATTGTTGCTGTGGATCAATTCCGTGAAGGGGTTCATTGGCGGCTGAGAAGGTGAGTACAGCAGCCGAAGCGGCGGGTGCCCGCTCACGTATTGCTGCACGGTCTTCAGTTCAGCTTCCGTGAACGCAGTTTTCTTGGCGAGTACGGCGACGTTGATGCCATCTTCGTCCAGCTCCCCCTGAGAGATCACCACAAAGTGGCGTTCAAGATCCGTGGCTCCCAATCGCTGCAAGGCATCCATGGCTTGTGAAACTACACGCAGCGCCTCTCGCGGCCGGCGGAATTCCCAGCGGGTGATGGCGATGATTCCGTCCGGTTTCAAGTGCTCGAAGTACTCGCGAAAGGCCTCCGAGGTGTAGAGATTGTTCTCGCTCAGGGCGAATGCACCCGCCGCCGTCGAAGCCCAGGTATCGACGAGCGTCATCTGTATCACGTCGTACCGGTCCTCGGAGTTGCGGATAAACGACCGCCCATCGGCGACGTTGATGTGAACTTCGGGGCGGTCGTAAAGGTGATAGGCGAAGTCGGCGTATCGCTCCCGCATGATGCGGTTCGCGATGATGGGATTGATCTCGATGCCAGTTACGCTCGGGCTGCCACCGGTCACTGCGCGCAGAACATCGACCCCTCCTCCCGGTCCGATAATCGCGTAAGCCCCTTGGGGACGTAGGGCATTGACGGTTGCGGGAGGAGAGGCCATCAGCTCTTTCTCCCAATCCTTGTCGCCAAACTGCCGCGGATCGGCATTCATGATGTAGGTATTGGCGTCGGCATCGATGACAATTACCCGTGCACCATCCGGAGCCCGATCCACTTCAACCCGCGACAAAGCGTTCCAACGGGCGAATTCGACGTTTTTCCTGAGTACACCCTTTGCCCAGGTGATATCGGCAAAACGCCCGGAGTGATTCAGGGCAATGCCGAGCGCCAGCAAAATCGCGAGCGCCACCACCCTCCCTCTCGTCTTCGCGGTTGCGCTCCAGACGATTGCAGCCATCGAAGCGATGAGCCCAGAAAACAGGATTGCGTTCGGGCCGCCCACCCAGTTCAACAACGGAACGATCGCGATACAGGCGAGCGAACCCCCGGCGAGGTCTGCGGCGTAGAGTCTCGGAATGCGCTCAGACTCGCGCGCAAAGATGACTGAGAACTGTAGGCCGGTCAGGAAAAAGGGGATGGCCGAGGCCAAATAGACCGCAGTCAGACGAATGAAGTTTCCGCCGGTTAACTCGAGCGATACGGGAACATGCAGCACAACTTCGAGCACCACGGGAATGGTCAAGGCACTGAGGCACGAACACAGGGCGGCGAAGTTCCGCAACTCGTAGTTCTGCAGATTCTTTTTTCGCAAGTGTGCGAACACGCCGCCCGCTCCGAGCCCCAGCAGAGCGATCGAGATTGCCAGAAATGCGAAGTGATAGAACAACACCACCGAGAAGAGCCTCGTCAGACCAAGTTCGAGCAGCAGCGCGGAGAAACTGCTCAGGGCAACTCCGGTTGCCAGGACTTTGCCGGTCGTCGGTGCCTTCACCTCAATTTCAGTAGCTGTCGGCATAGAACGAAGAAACCAGAAACAAGAAACGAAGAGAAGAGTCTAACAGCACACGCGTAGAGGCCCCCGTCGTCGATCAAGGCGCTGTTATGAGAAAGATGGTCCCCCTCAGAACAGGCCGCCGCCGTAGATAAGCTTGCCATCCTCGATCCTTGCTTCTGCCATGAGGGTATGCGGTCTCGCTGGTTTCTTGTTCTCGATGTGCCGGACCTGGTGCCCGTGGGCCACTAGCCAGTCCGAAACCAGCATGCGATGGCAATGGAAGTACACGCGTTCGGCGCACATATAGGCGGTTGGGGAGTTCTCGCCCAGGTTGACGAGGTGGTCGATCGCCTGCTCGAACGCGGGCGTCAGCATGTAGTCGGCGTAGTTGCGGAAGCTGTCGTTCCGCAGCCCGACGTTCGGCGAATCGGGGAGAATTCTGTTTCGCCGTCCACCCAGTTCCTTCATCCAAACGTACTTGATCCCTGCTTTTGGCAGGGCTTCTTCGAGCGACTCACGATTGAAATACGGAAGCCGGCGCGACCCGGGGAACGCTCGAATGTCTACGAGCGTCTTGACTCCATGCGCTTGAAGCGCATCGATCAGTTCTTCCATCGTGCGGGTGGAATGGCCGATGGTAAATAGCGTGGCCATGGGTCAAGCATAGTCGAAGGACCAGCGTCCGTGCCCCGCCTGGCTCGGAGTGTCCGGTTATCCGCGAAAATAGAAATATGCTCCCAGAATGCAGGCAAGCACCAGGGCGGAACCTGCAACTTCCTTCCAACTCCAGCTCGCGCGGGTTCTCGCCTTGTCCTCTTCCGTTACCGTCTCGAAGGTGAGCGAGCGAATGTTCGCGTAATTAGGCTCAGCGGTCATATGGCTGACTCCGACCATCACGATCGCAGAGACAAGCGTGATCAACACGCTGAAATACTGGAAGTAGATGTTGTTGACGATCCAGAGAAAGGAGCCTGGCGTGTAGCCGTTCTGCAAGCCGCTGAGGCCGAGCGCGACCGGCGTGTCCACGATCATGCGGAAGATACCAAGCACGAAGCCAACAATCATGGCCCACAGCGCGCCTTGAGCGTTCATCCGCTTGAAGAACACGCCGAGGAAGAAGACCACGAAGATAGGCGGCGCCAAGTAACCTTGAACTGCCTGCAGATAGTTGTAGAGGCCTTGTGCTCCTTTGATAACCGGAATCCATGCCAGAGCGACGACGATCATACTGGCGGTGGCGATGCGGCCGACGCGCACGATCTGATGCTGCGACGCACCGGGGCGCCACTTCCCGTAAAGATCGACGGTAAATAGCGTCGAGCAAGCATTGAACACACCGGCCAAGGATCCCATGAGCGCCGAGAGCAATCCGGCAACGACCAGTCCTCGCAAGCCCGGAGGCAGCAGGTACTGCACCATCATCGGGAATGCGCCTTGTGCGACCGAGGGAACCACTTTGCCGTCCGCTCCCACCATCGCGCCCAGGGCAGGAATTTTGCCACTCTTCGCCAGCGCATAGCAGATCAACCCGGGAATGATGAAAAGGTAAACCGGGAACAACTTCAGAAAGGAAGCAAAGATCGATCCGCGCCGCGCCACGCTTTCATTCGGTGCGCCCAAAGCACGTTGCACGATGTACTGGTCGGTGCACCAGTACCAAAGGCCAACGATGGGTGCGCAGATCAACATCCCAACCCAGGGGAAATTGCCGTTGAAATACCAGGCCTCTTTCAAGACGTTTCCGGCAGCATCGGTCTCAAGCACGGGCGCCCAGGTTCCTTCGACCCCCGCCGGAATCATTGGCTTCCAAAGGTTGAACATATCCGAACCGCACCAGTGGCGCAGTTCGTGCCAGCCCCCCAGCCTCACCAGTCCGTAAGCGGTCAGCGAAAATGACCCCAGGATAAGGACGAAGGTTTGCACCGCATCGTTGTAGGCGACGGCCCGCATTCCCCCCAGGACCGTATATAAGCCGGTGAGAACAATCACCAGCACCGAACCAATCCAGAACGAGTCGATGGTGGTGCCGCCAATCGTGATATGCAGCTCCGGCAACAGCGTGCCGAAGACCACCCCGCCAGCAAAGATACCCACCGCAATCTTCGAGACGATGAAGGTGATGATCGAGACCACCGACAATACGTAACGCGATGCCGGACTGAATCGGCGTTCCAGGAATTCCGGCATGGTAAAGACCATTGACCGCATATAGAACGGAACGAACACCCATGCCAGCACCAGCAAGCACCAGGCATGCAATTCGTAGTGCGCAAGCGCTACACCGCTGGTTGCGCCCGCCCCTGCCAGCCCCACGACGTGTTCCGAGCCGATGTTGGACGCGAAGATAGAGGCGCCGATGATCCACCAGCCGAGGTTGCGCCCGGCAAGGAAGTAGTCAGCAGCGGAGTCTTTGCGCCTTGAAACCACCCACCATGCGACAGCCAGCAAGATACAGAAGTAAATTCCAATGACCACCCAATCAATCCCGGTAATCTGTGACTGGAACTCGTTGGCAAACAGGACAGCAGCAAGGCTGTTCGTCAGCATGGAAGGCGGATCCCCCTGTTGGAATGACGGTAACGCGATTAGCTCAATGTCCTACACGGCCGCGGTGTTCACAAGTACCAGTGTTAAGACCTTGTCCTGCTCAGGAAAGACGGTACGTAAATCAAGCAGAACCTTGCCTTCCTCAACCCGGGCTATGACCGGAGGATCGGCAGCCCGCAAACGGGCGCCTAGTTCATTGGCGGAGAGACTATAACACGTGAGTGCGATCACGGTTGTCGGAATTGTGGCGGAGGGGGCCGAGCCTCCACCCAGGAGCGATGCGCTGTCGATCAGTTCTGCCGAAAACCGGGTGGAGCGCGTGCCTTCGCTCAGAGTCTCGATCTCTCGAAGCAAGGCAGCAGCACGCTGTGTAATTTCTGATTTTGGGCTTTGCATCATTCTCAGTGCCGGCACCGCGTCGTAGTCACGCTTCAGGTAAGCGAGCAGCGTGGCTTCGAGCGCGGCGTAGGTCAGTTTATCTACGCGTAAGGCGCGGAAAAGGGAATTGCCTCGCATCTTCCGGACCAGGTCTTCTCGCCCGCTGATCAACCCTGCTTGAGGGCCACCGAGAAGCTTGTCGCCGCTGTAGGTCACGACGTCTACGCCCGATCGCAAGCTGTCGAGGACCCCAGGTTCGTTTTGGATTCCAACCTGTGCGAGATCGAACAAGGCTCCGCTGCCGAGGTCTTCAAGAAGCGGCACGTTGTGCTTGCGTGCCAGCCGGGCAAGTTCGGCAATGGTAGGCTGCTCGGTGAAGCCGCTAATCTTGAAGTTCGACCTGTGTACCCTAAGCAGCAGGCGAGTACGTTCGTTGAGCGCTTGCTCGTAGTCGGAAATGCGGGTGCGGTTGGTCGTTCCCACTTCCCTCAGCAGTGCCCCGGATTTGCCCATCACGTCGGGAATCCGAAAAGAACCGCCGATCTCGACCAGTTCGCCGCGTGAAACGATTACCTCGCCACCCTCGGCCAAGGTATTGAGCGCCAGCAGGACCGCGGCAGCGTTGTTGTTTACGACGATGGTAGCAACCGGAGCAGGCGAGGAACCGACACTGTCGGCTGCGCCTGCGCCAAGCAGCTTTCTAAACAGCCGGTCCACGTGCACATCCCGCGTGCCGCGTTCGCCTGAGTCAAGATCGAACTCTAAGTTCGAATATGCGCCGGCGGTCTGGCGGATGTGTTCGAACGCAGATTGGGTGATGGGTGCTCTACCCAGGTTGGTGTGCAAGATCACCCCGGTTGCATTGATCACCGGCTGCAAAGAATGCCGGAGAGCTCGTTCGAGTTCCCGCCGGATGGCAAGGTGGATATCAGCGAGGGCGAGCTGGAGGCGGTGGGAATCGAAATGCCCGGTACTGATTTCCTGGCGCAGGCGCGAAAGCACGGCGCGGCAGGCTTCGGCGACCGCGGCGCGGCCTTCCCGATCAACCAACTCGGCGGTTGCCTGCGAGTGAACCAGTTCGTCCACCGAGGGCAGCTCCCGATACAGTTCCGTTTGCGTCTTCACTGGCGATGATTATGCGTTCAGGCGAGCAGCTCCCGCAAGTTGGCGTGCCGCTAGCTTGCACCCGTCGCCCCGGCCAGGGTACATTCATTGCGCGTGGCATCAGCCAGCCAAGGAGAGCTCTTTATGAGAACTCGCCATATTATTCTCGCAGTTGTCTTCGCCATTGTAACCGCGTCTGTTTCGGTCTTGGCCCAGCAGGGAAAGCCTGCGGGAGTCGTCCCGACGGCCGAGCTTGAAAAGCTGGTTCCGTCTGTTTACTTCTATCGCGGCCAGAGCGCGACCGTGCAGATGCGCAACTCCGGCGCAATCCGGACGAAGGACCAGAAGTACGTCATGGCCGGACTGGTGGATACCTCTGGGTATGCCTCGGATGTGGCCGCGAAATATCAGGGCCTGTTCATCACCGAGGTGAAGGCGAAGGTCGAAGGCAGCGAACTCGCTCCGGGTCAGTACGGGTTCGGTTTCGTCGGCGACAAGTTCGTGATCACCGATGTGGGTGCAAATGACGTGCTGAGCGTTTCCGCAAAGCACGATGACAATCTGAAACGCCCGGTTCCCTTGAAAATCGTTCAAGAGGAAGGCGGCTATCGCCTCTATCACGGCAAGAAGTACGTGACCTTGCAGGCCGAATAGCGTGCGTCGTGGAAGTTGCGGGCGCGGCAACATCCGCGCCCGACCGTTCATCCCACCTCCACCAAGCCATACGTCTTCTGCCATTTCGTTCTCATCTGAGACAGGGCACGATCGATTTCCGTCTGCGAGATCTCTGAATTCGGGCCGGCAAGAACCGCACAGGCTTCCTTCTTCGCCAATTCCAGCAGATCGCGGTCGCGAATCAGGCTCGCCACTTGGAAGCTCGGCATGCCCGCCTGACGCGTCCCGAAGAATTCGCCGGGGCCGCGCATCCCCAGATCCAGTTCGGCGATTTGGAATCCATCATTGGTTCGGACCATTGCATCCAGCCGGCGTTCCGCTTCCTCGGAGACCTTACCGCCAGTCATGAGGATGCAATAGGATCTCGCCGCGCCCCTCCCGATGCGCCCGCGTAACTGATGCAGCTGTGCCAGGCCGAAGCGCTCCGCGTGTTCGATGACCATTACCGCAGCATTGGGGACGTCTACGCCGACTTCGATCACCGTGGTCGAAACCAGGATCTGAATCTTGCCCTGCTGGAACAGGCGCATCACTTGTTCTTTGAGGTCGGCTTCCATGCGTCCATGCAAAACCGCAACCTGCAGATCGGGGAAAACCTGCTTGCTTAGCTCCCGGTACATCTTCATCGCGGCCTTGAGTTCGCTTTCCTCGTTCTCCTCGATAACGGGATATACGACATAGGCCTGGTGTCCGGCCACAACTTGCTTGCGGACAAACTGCCAGACCTCATCCGCGCGCTTATCTCCGACTCGGCGGGTGACGATCGGAGTGCGGCCAGGCGGCATTTCGTCGAGCACGCTGAGATCAAGGTCGCCGTAGAGGGTAAGGGCTAAGGTTCGCGGGATAGGAGTGGCGGTCATTACCAAAACGTCAGGTTCTGGGGGGCCAGCGGAAGATTGTGCGCTAGGCTCTGGGGGAAGGGAGAGGGAGCTGGTCTCCCCCTGAGCACTGGCGGGACGGGAATCCTGCTTCTTCATCAGCTTGAACCTTTGCAGCACCCCGAACCGATGCTGCTCATCGACGACGACCAGCCCCAGCCTGTCGAACTCGACGTTTTGCTCGATGAGCGCGTGCGTACCGATCACCAATTGCGCCCCACCCTGTGAAATGTGCCGGCGAATCTCGCGCTTGCGGTCTTCCTCGAGCGACCCGGTCAGAAGCACGATGCGATATCCCGATGGTTCGAGAATTCTCCGCGCCGAAAAGTAATGTTGCTGCGCCAGAATCTCGGTTGGCGCCATCAGCGCAACCTGGTACCCATTTTCAATGGCGATGATGGCAGCCTCGAACGCTACCAGCGTCTTACCCGAGCCCACATCTCCTTGCAGCAGCCGTCGCATGGGGAAAGGTTTTTCCATATCGGACGCGATTTCCTTCAGCGCTCTCTTTTGCGCGTTCGTAGGATGAAAGGGAAGAATCTTCTTGATTGCTGCACGCACCTGGTCGTTCAAGGCGAAGGCGATTCCGGTTTGCGCCTTCTGCTCGCGGCGCTTCAGCTCGAGCCCCAGTTCGACAAAAAAGAGCTCTTCAAAGATCAGCCGAGTGTGTCCCGGAGTGCGAAACGACTGCAAGGCTTGAATGCTCTCGCCTTCGACCGGCCAGTGCACTTTCCAAAGCGCCTCTCTCGGAGGCAGCAGGTTCAGCCTTTGGCGCACGGAAGACGGGATGCCTTCCGGCAAATCCGGCCCCAGGTCCTCTAGTGCGCGGTGGATGATTTTGCGGAACCATCGTGAGGTGAGCCTTCCCTGGCCAGCAGATTCGTAAATGGGGACAATGCGCCCAATCTCGAGCGATTCCGAGGCTTTCTGATCGGCATCTCCCTCCGCCTCTCCCAGAATCTCGAACTGGGGTTGCTTCAGCTGGAGTTCGCCCTGCCCTTCCTCGACTTTGCCATACAATGCAACGAGTTGGCCGGGCTGAAACTTGTCCCTCAGGTAGGTTCCGTTGAACCAAAGACATTTCAGCCGGCTGCGCCCTTGACTAACCGTCAGCTGGAAGATCGGCATGCGGCGTGTGCGGAATAAGCCCGAGTTGCGCACCTCTCCGATCACCGTCGCCATTTCGCCTACGCGCAACTCGGCAATCCCGCGCGGATTCAGACGGTCCTCATATCGAAATGGCAGATAATGGAGGAGGTCGTCCACCGTGTGCAGTCCCTTGACCGCGAGGATTTCGGCCAGCCTTGGTCCGATTCCTTTCACATACTGCACAGGGGTGGAGGGTCCCAGCATCAGAGGAATGGTAAACGAGCAGTATTGCTCAACGCCAAATTGCTGGTTTGAGGTTCTCCGGTGTCAAAGCCAGGTACGATGAATTTTTTTCAGTCCCTGGGAGCGGTAGTGGCGGGGAATGTCGTGTACTTCCTCCTGATGCCCTATCTTCCCCCGGCAGCAAGACACAACCCCATGCGTTTTGACCTTGGGGTGCTGGTAGATTTTTGGTTTTGCTTGGTATTCCTGGGAGCGATTAAAACGTTCACTCGTTGGGGCAAGCGGTCCCGCGAGCAGTCCCGTTAAACCCCGGCTAGCCCTGAAGATCTCTCGCCCGCAGAGGTATTCCCCAAACCCAAGTACGGGGTCAGATTTCAGCGTTGTGTTTGTGGAACTCTGAAAACTGCTTCTCGAATTGCTCTTTCTGCTTCTCCATGTCCTCGCGCAGTTTTTCCATGTCCTCCCGCCACTCGCTCTGCCGGCTGCGGACCTGCTCCTGGATCTGCTTTTGCAGCTTCTCCATGGCGGGCCTCTGCTTCTTCACTTCTTCCTGAATCTGTTTCTTCAGCTTCTCCATTTCCGGCTGAATGCGCTTCAGGTCAGCAGTCATTGTCGGCGGCAGCAGAGCAGCGATTTCAGCTGCCGGTTCAGTCAGATCGGCGCAAGTGGCTTCTTCGAAAAGATCACAGTTCTGGTATTGGAGTTCGCCCGTCTTTTTCTCCGGCAAACTCAAGGTGAGGGTTTGCTCGCGGCGCTCCCGCATCACAACCACCGTTGCCTTGTTGGTGGTTCGCGAGTGCAGCAGTCGGCTGAAATCACTGCAATCGTTCACCGCCGATCCGTTGATCTTCACGATCACGTCGCCGGCACGAAGACCGGCCTGTTCGGCTCGGCTGCCCTTTTCGACCGACCGCACCAGGACGCCATTGCCGCCCCTTACGCCGAAGAATTCGCCCAGCTGAGGCGTAAGGTTTTCGATCATCATGCCACTGCTGCGCGGTGTATGTACCACCACGACATTGGTGGCAATATCCATCTCGGGAATATTGATTGGAGGCACGCGTACCACCGGAACTTTGATGTCGGGGTGGAAATTGAACTTCATTTCCGGCATCTTGTTGCGCTCCGCCAGCTGAGCGTGTAGCGTCACCGGCTGCCCGTCCCGGCTGATGCCGATCGTGATCGTGCGTCTGGCAGGGATCTCATGGATAAGCCGACGCAGCTGCTCGACACTCTGTACTTGCTGATCGTTGATGCTCAAGATGACGTCGTGTTCTTTGATGCCAGCTTTTCCTGCAGGAGCGTCCTGGTCAACCATCGTGACCTCGACTCCGCGCTCGTCTTTTAGGTGGAGTGCACCGAGACGTTCACTGGTAACGTCCTCGGTATCCACTCCCAAATACGAGCCACCCCAGGGTTCCTCGCCGTAGAAGACGAAGGGATCAGAGGTCAACTGTGCGGCCGGGCGTGCCCAAGGAACCGATACCAAGGCGACAAACAGAACGCAAACGACTTGTGCGAAGTGCTTCATAGCTCCCCCTATTGCGCCCGGCGAATAAAGATGTTGCCCATCGTGGTGCGGAGTTTCAGCACCGGGCCGCCCCCATTCACAGTTCCTTCAGCCGATACGAGCTTCGGTCCCCACTGTCCGCCTTCGCTGTTGACCCTAATTTGGGGGAAGTCGCTGGTGATGGTGTGCCCATTCGATGCCTCAATGCTGGCCTGCACGGTGATATTTACATTGGGCATCAGATAGATCGTAATGTCACCCATGCCGGTTTCGAGCTCGGAATCGACTTTCTCGTTCGAAGCAATGAACTTTGCGGTAATGGCACCGACTCCGGTTTCTACATGAGCTGCTGGAACACCCCACAGCTCGATACTGCCGCTTCCGGTTTCCGCGCTGACCAGCCCGGAAGCCGATCGGAGCTTCAGGCTCCCGCCTCCGGTCTCCATTGTGGCACCCCCGCCGATCTGGCCGAGCTCAATACCCCCGCCGCCGGTCGACGCCTTCACCCTGCCCGTGCATCTCTCCACCCGAATGCTGCCGCCTCCGGTTTGGAGAGAGGCTTCCTGCTCCGCCGACATCAGAACCAGGTTGCCGCCTCCGCTTTCAGCAGCGACCTTACCTTTCACGCTTCCGATCCTGATCGTGCCTCCGCCGGTGCTGACGGTCAGATCTGCGCCAACGTTCCCAATGTCGATCGGGCCACCACCGGTTTCTGCTGAGATCGCACCCCCGATGTCGTCGAGATGGATGTTTCCGCCCCCGCTCTCAGCATCAAGCCGGCCGGAAATTCCAGTCGTGACAATCTGCCCTCCATCGGTTTCGATCTTCACCGACTCCATCTCTCGTGGGACGTTCACCGTCACTTCCGAAGAGAACTTGTGCGGATGCCCGCTCTCCCACTCGCCCACGATCCAGGCGGTGTCGCCCCGGGTATAGGCACTGATTTTGTATGAGTCGAGTTGCTTGCGCGCACGCTCCTCAGAGGATTCGAACGACCGGCTGCGAATGGCGTAGTTGATCCCTTGGGTTTGCCCACCTTGCACTTTCACATCGCCCATCTCCACCTTGATGTGGAGATTGTGCACACCGGAAAGCGATCCGGTGGCCACACTGGTCCAAGTATTACCTTCCCGTTGAACGGAATTCTGCTGGGCAGCGCACAGTGTCGCTACAAGTACCGTCAGCAGGCTAAGTTGGATTACGTTTTTCCTCATTGCGGTTGAGTTTGCTTCTCCCCTTTAGTTAGTTCATCTCCGGTAACTGCGCCACCATGTCGCGCGCTTGCGACCGGATATAACGGTTCTCATCTTTTTGTGCGAGACGTTGCAGGACAATCCGCACGCTGCTGTCGGCACGAACCGGATCAAGCAGGCGCAGAGCCTCGACTCGGACTCCGGGATTGGTGTCCGACATCAAAGCTTCGAGCACGGCATCGCGCACCTGTACGTCGTCCTTCACGTAAGGGCCTAGTCCGTTCAGTGCCTTCAGGCGCACTCCGGTGTTGGAGTCATAACGCAACGCATACAGCAGAGCTTCGCGAACGTGCTGATTGCTTGGCTGCTGGGTAAGCAGATTAACCGAATCCATGCGAACGCCAGCATTCAAATTGTTGCGGGCTGCATAGAGCAGCAGCTGCTGAATTTCGGGATCGTTAAAGGAGCCGGTGTGCTGCTGGGGCACAACCGTGTCGTACTTGACAGTGACCTGGTCCGACCCTGGCTGCTGCGCAATGGAACTCACGCCGGTGACCGAGGAAAGCGCTGCCGGTGCCGGACGAGAGATTTTGTCAGGATCCTGGCCGCTTCCCACTGTCATCTTGTAGGTGGCTCCGATACCTCCTGCAAAACCGACGATGAAGATCCCCGCTGCCAGAGCTGGCGCGAATCGAATCTGCTGCAGCCAATTCATCGGCTCGAACACCAGCCGTGACCACCATCCGCCCTGTTCGGCAGACTCGAGGGCCTCTTGCAGCTTCATGCGCGAGTCGGTCAGGAAATTTGGGCTTGGCTCCTGGACCGGCAACTGAGCCATATTGGTGCGGAAACTCTTTACCGCCTGCACTTCGGCCATGCAGGATGCGCAACGCGCCACGTGCTGCTCCAGTTCGTGGCGTGCATCATCCGGCAATTCGTCATAAACATAGAGAACAACGTTCTGTTGTACCCATTCGCACTTCATAGTTTTTTCTTCGACGGGCAAGCCGCCCGCCGCTCCCAAATTTCTGAACTCATCTCATGTCCGCCAAGGCACCGCGCAACTTCTGAGTCGCGCGGAACAGCGTATTCTTCGCCGTCTCCTCAGTCGTATTCAGCATTTCGCCAACCGTCCGCAATTTCAGTCCCTGGTAATGCTTCAATTCAAATACCATGCGCTCACGCGGAGTGAGCTTCTCGAGCGCTTTCGCGATCTTTCCGCCCAGCTCTCGTCGCATCAGATCGCGTTCGGGATCGGCTCCGCTCCGTTCATCGGCAACTTGGGCGAGCACATCATAAACTTCGCCCTCGGCATCAGTCGCTACCGGAGCGTCTTCCTTGCGCACCTGCTTCTTGCGAATGTTATCGAGGCAGAGATTGGTAACGATCCGGTAGATCCAGGTGTAGAACGAGCACTCGAAGCGGAACCGGCCGAGATTCTTGTAGGCCTTGAGGAAAGCCTCTTGATAAATGTCCTGGGCTTCGTGCTCCGATCCGGTCAAATGCAGCGCTAGGCGCAGGACCGCCTGGTCGTAGTGGCGGACCAATTCCTCGAAGGCCGCGCGGTTACCGCGCTGGGCCTCGCGCACAAGAAGCGTGTCGTCAATCCGGTTCTGGACAGCCATGCGGTCCCGGGTTAGCGGTTGCGTTGCGCTTCGTTCACAGGGGCGTCTGCCGCCCGCACTCTTGCCAACCGGAAATTGTACCGCCCACGCATCGGCCGGCATCTCTGCATGTCCTCGTCTGGGCCGGGTCCGTTACCCCTTCCGGCCACAACGAGATAGACGCGCTGAAGACAAATTGGTGAGCGGCGTGCTACGGCCCAAGTTGCCTTCGTGGTCGGCGAAGAATTACCCGATGGTATACGAGGACCTCGGAAGGGAAGTTCCAGGTCGTGGGTTGCTGGATTGGGAGCTTCTGGAGGGGGTTGACCGGACTAAACCAGGACCTCAGGGATATCCATCAGCCCCAGCCTGAAGCAGCTGGCGAAGGCGTTCACCACCCGTGGGTCGAAGTCGGTTCCGCTGGCCTTCACGATGCTTTCTTTGGCATCGAGCGGAGACATGGCCTTGCGGTAGGGGCGATCACTCGTGAGGGCGTCGTAGACATCGGCCACCGAAAGGATGCGGGCCCCAAGCGGTATGTCCTCGCCGTGGGTTTCGTGGTACCCGGTACCGTCAAACTTGTCATGATGCGCCAGGATGATGGGAATGACCCGCGACAGCGGGCCACCCACCGGCTTTAGCATCTGCACACCCAAATCGACGTGCTGCTGCACATGCTGGTATTCATTGGCGGTCAGCCGGGCCGCTTTGTACAGGATTTCCCTGCTGACTTCGAGCTTCCCGAGATCGTGGATCAGCGCTGCCGCCCGGATGTCTTCGACCACGTCCGCCGGCAATCCCATTTGGGCGGCAATCTGGGTCGCGTATACGGACACGCGATAGGAGTGGTTCTGCGTGTATTTGTCCTTCGAGATGAACTGGCTCAGGATGATGAGTACCCCATGGTAGGTGCTGCGCAGCTCTTCCATGCTTTTCTGCTTGTGCTCATACAGAGTGCCCATGGCGTAGCCGTTCACCAGTAGGATCCCGCCCCAGATGATGATTTCGAACCACTGGTCAGCAATGGGCAGCGCCACTGTCTTGTGTCCGAACAACGTCGGATTGAAGTAGGTGATCAGCCCGACTACGAGGACGCTGCCGAGCGCGGTCAAGGTGGCGTGCCGCCGGCCATACACATAGGCCGAAAACAAAGTGGGCAGCGTGTATAACCCCAAGAGCATGCGGCGTGCATCGAGCGCAGTATTCAACAGGATGGCGACTGCAAAGATTGAGAGCAGAAGCCACAGCTCGTTATTGACTTGACTCAGTTGGCGTAGGGAGCCCGAGTACCATGGGGCTCGGTGAGACAAGCGGCCAGACGTGGATGGTTGCGCGGTTGCCTGCGCGGCGGTGGCGAAATCGACTTCCATGTGAAACTCCTGGCCGGCAACTCAGTACTGATCCGCAGGAAAGCGTGCACCCTACGAGAACGCGTTTTTTGCAGCTCTCCATCAGGGTAGGGTCGGTTTTTGGTCGAGGGCAAGTTACCCCTGTAACCTCTAGACATCTACCTGCGGAGTGTCGGCCCGCATACCCAAGCATCGAGACTGCTTGACCCCGTTCTGGACAACCTTATCTCGGCTCACCTATGCTTTTGCACCATGAACCGACGCAGCTTCCTCGAGGCAGCAGCAACCAGTGCAGCATCGCTCGCTTTTGCGCGTTTGGGAGGCGCTCAAGCGGAGGATATTCATCCCATCTGGCGCGAAATAGACAACCGCCACGATGAAGCTGTCCAGCGCCTGCAGGAGTGGATCCGCCAGCCTTCGATAGCGGCAGAGAACCGGGGCGTGAGCGAGGGCTGTGACCTTACCATGCGGTTCCTACGCGATGCTGGCTTCAATGAAGTGACCAGGATTCCGACCGATGGCCAGCCGGGAATCTTCGCCCGGCTCGACGCCGGCGCCCCTCGCACTCTGGGTCTCTACTTCATGTACGACGTCAAACAGGCAGATCCCAAGGAGTGGGCATCCCCCCCATGGGAGGCCAAACTGGTCGAGAAACCCGACTTGGGGACGGTCGTCATCGGCAGGGGTGCAGTGAATCAGAAAGGACCCGAGTCGTCCTTGCTCGCGGCCTTGCATGCGATTCGAGGTGCAGGCAAGAAGCTTCCTGTAAACCTCGTGCTGGTGGCAGAGGGCGAAGAAGAAATCGGCTCGCCTCATTTTCCGCAGATTGTCAGGCGTCCTGAGGTCATCGCAGCCCTGAAGCGCTGTTCCGGGATTTTCATGCCTTCGGCAGAGCAGGAGCTTGACGGTACGCTCACGATGACCCTGGGTGCGAAAGGCGTGATCGAACTCGAACTGGTCTCAAGCGGAGAGCGGTGGGGCCGAGGGCCTCGCAAGGATATTCACTCGAGCAACAAAGCCCGAATCGACAGTCCGGCCTGGCATCTTGTGCAGGCTCTCAATACGCTCGTTACTCCCGACGGAAACGATCCTGCCATTGAGGGCCTCACCGACAAAGCGCGTCCGGCTTCTCCAGAAGAGAAGACCATGATCGCAAAGGCAGCACAGCGGATGAACGAAAGCCTCGAGAAAAAGCAGCTCGGCGTGGACCACTGGGTACACGATGTGAGCTGGCAGGAGGCTCTCGAGCGCTTGATGACGCGCCCCACAGTAAACATTGAAGGGCTGGTTGGCGGCTATACCGGGCCCGGAGGCAAGACCATCCTTCCTCATCGTGCCGTGGCAAAGATGGACCTTCGTCTCGTGCCTGACATGAAAGCGAGCGAAGCGCTCGCCGCTCTGAAGGCGCATTTGGCCAAGCGCGGTTTCCCCGACATCGAGGTGAACATGACCGGAGGTTATGACCCGAACAGCACCTCCGCCGATGCTCCGCTCATTCGTGCCCAGGTCGCGGTATACAAGCGGGACGGAATCGATCCTATCGTTCTGCCGAGAAGCCCGGGTTCCTGGCCGGGATACGTCTTTACCGGAGAACCGCTGCATCTTGCCGCCGGCCATTTCGGGTTGGGGCACGGCAGCGGCGCGCACGCGCCAGACGAGTACTATGTCATCGAATCGAAGAATTCGAATGTACAAGGCATGAACGGGGCTGTCCGCTCATTTGTCGAGTACTTGTATGAAATTGCACGAATGCCGACCTAGTTCCGAGGAAGTTGCTTAGATGTCAGGGAGAGTCGATCTCTACGACAGTGCCTACGCAAACTATGGGGCTGAAGTCTACCGTCAAGTGCGGCTGGAAACCTACGGCGAGGATTTTGGACAAACCAGCTGGGTAACGACCGAGGAGTCTCGGGAAATCCCGCAACTGCTTGGCTTGCGGCAGGACTCGATGGTTCTCGAGTTGGGCTGTGGTTCCGGTGGGTACGGGCTCCACCTCGCGGAAACCACGAAGTGCACGATTTTGGGGCTGGACATCAACGCCGCGGGCGTTCGGAATGCAAATCAACTTGCTGCGGCCAAGAATCTCTCCGCGTGGGCTCGTTTTGAGCACTGTGATATCTCCACCGGGCTACCCTCGGCAGACGGTACCTTTGAAGCGGTCTTCTCGAATGATGTTTTGTGCCACCTTCCGCACCGGTTGAGCGTCTTACGGGAAACTTTTCGTGTTCTGAAGCCCGGCGGACGAATGCTTTTTAGTGACGCGCTGGTCATTGGCGGGATGGTTTCGCACCAAGAGATCGCCGCGCGCAGCTCGATTGGTTATTACGTGTTCAGTCCGCCAGGAGAGAACGAACGGCTGATTGAGAGCGCAGGATTCCGCTTGCTTCGTGCACTCGACACCACGGAAAACGCCACCAGGATCGCCAAGATTTGGCATCAGGCAAGAGAAAAGAGCAAGCCTGAGCTGATTGCTCTCGAAGGAGACGGCAACTTCGAAGGACTGCAGCGATTCCTGTTGTGCGTGAATACTTTGACAGCCGAGCGCCGGCTCTTGCGTTATTTGTACGTTATGGCTAAACCGGACCAAAACGTTTCTTGATTTGGAAAAGGGAATCTAGCTGTATGTGACTTTCCGGTCGCCCTTGTTGATGCGTCCGACCGCGTAGTACTTTTCGCCCGCCCGATCAAGCACGCTCTCGGCTTTCTTGAACTTCTTCGCGGGAATGACGAGCAGCATGCCTAGACCCATGTTGAAAGTGCGCATCATGTCGTCTTGCGGCACGTTCCCGAGTTTCTGCAGGTGGGTAAAGATCGGCAGAACGGGCCAGGAATCGTAAGAAATCGAAGCAGCCGTTCCCTTGGGAAGAACGCGCGGAAGGTTTTCCGTGATGCCTCCCCCGGTGATATGGGCCATGGCGGAAACGCACTCGGCGGCAAGGAGTTTCTTGACGATCGGCCAATAGCTGCGGTGGGTCTGCATCAGCTCATTGCCGACCTTCCCCTTAATTTCGTTGACATAGGTTTCGGGCTCGTATTTCGCAACGTCGAAGAGCAGCTTGCGGGCAAGAGAATAGCCGTTGGTATGAAGCCCGGTCGAAGGTAAGCCGAGAACGATATCACCCGGTTCGACGCTCTTGCCGGTGATGATCTTCTCGCGCTCAACGACGCCAACCATAAATCCGGCAAGGTCGTATTCGCCATCCGGATAGAAACCGGGCATCTCTGCGGTTTCTCCGCCGATCAGAGCGCAGCCATTGTGCTTGCATGCCTCGGCAAGGCCCTCGACCACTTTCTCGGCGATGGAGGGATCAAGCTTGCCGGTTGCGAGGTAGTCCATAAAGAACATCGGCGCCGCACCCTGGACCGCAATGTCGTTGACACAATGATTCACCAGATCGGCACCGATGGTATGGTGCACGTTCATCTCAAACGCCAGCTTTAACTTCGTGCCCACTCCATCGACGCTGGAAACCAGCACCGGATCGATGTATTTGGTCTTGTCAACAGAAAACAGGCCGCCAAAGCCGCCAATTTCGCTGAGAACACCCTTAGTGAAAGTCTTGTGGGCAAGGTACTTAATGCGCTGCTTGGTGCGGTTGGCCTTATCGATGTTCACGCCTGCGTCGGCGTACGTGATGGGTTTGGATGAGCTTTGGGCCACTGTGTTTCCGGTTCTAAGCGTTTGCGGGAACTAGCTACGTCTGAGGGAACCTAAGAGGGAAAATTGTAGCATGGAGCAGAACCAATGAATCATCGGGGTGATTGAGGAGGTGAACCAAAGGGACATGGAATCAAAGAGAAGTGCAAGCATCTAGGCTGGCAAGAACCAAGGATTCAATCAGTCAATGCGACGAGCTGGTTTCGTTTAAAGGCTCGTTGTCAGTTTGTTTTCGGGAACTTTTCCACAAAATTTGTCGATTTCGCTTTTTATTCGCTTTCAGGGCGGGTTATACTCCAGCCAGTTTCCATGAAAAGCCGGGCGGGCGAGCGGGCCCGACCCACACAGGAGAGTCAATTTTATGGCCGACGAACGGGCGCGGGCGATCGATCTGGCACTTTCGCAAATCGAAAAGCAGTTTGGCAAAGGCTCCATCATGCGACTGGGGTCGAAAGAAGCCATCGTGCCTATCTCAGTCATCCCGACCGGTTCGATCTCCTTCGACGCCGCCCTCGGAGTTGGCGGGTTTCCCCGCGGCCGCGTGGTCGAGATCTTCGGGCCCGAATCTTCCGGTAAGACGACCATCACGCTGCAGGTCATTGCCGAGGCTCAAAAGGCCGGCGGTATTGCGGCATTTGTCGACGCAGAGCACGCGCTCGACCCGGTCTACGCGAAAAAACTCGGCGTGGACGTCGATAACTTGCTGGTCTCGCAGCCCGACTACGGCGAGCAGGCGCTTGAAATCGCCGAAGCGCTTGTGCGTTCTGGCGCCATTGATGTGCTGGTTGTCGATTCCGTCGCCGCTCTGGTGCCGAAGGCTGAACTCGACGGCGAAATGGGTGACAGCCACATGGGACTGCAGGCTCGCCTGATGTCGCAGGCGCTCCGCAAACTGACCGGCATTGTCTCGAAGTCGCGCACCTGCCTGATCTTCATCAACCAGATCCGCGAAAAGATTGGTGTGATGTTCGGCAATCCCGAAACCACCACGGGTGGCCGCGCCCTGAAATTCTACGCCTCGGTTCGGGTCGACATCCGCCGCATCGCCGCAATCAAAGAAGGCGATCTCGTTACCGGCTCGCGCACCAAGGTCAAAGTCGTGAAGAACAAGGTAGCCGCGCCGTTCCGCGAAGCTGAGTTCGACATTCTCTACGGCGAAGGGATCTCGCGCGAAGGCGATCTGCTCGATCTCGCGGTAAACAACAATATCGTCGAGAAGTCGGGCTCATGGTTCAGCTACAAGACCGAGCGGATCGGCCAAGGCCGCGAGAATGCCCGGCAGTTCCTCAAAGACAACAAAGACATCACCGCCAAGATTGAAACGGAAGTCCGCAAGGGATTGGGGCTGGTTCCCCCGCAGCCGGCCGGACAGGCCCAAGGCGCTGCTCAAGGCGCTGGAACCGCTCAAACGGCGCGAGTGACCACCATGCCGACCGGAACCGAAGGCAAGCCTCCAGCCAGGCGCTGAGACGAACGAAGACCTTTAAACCGAGCGGTGCGGCATTCCGCCTGATTCCCCGGGGAATGGCCGCACCTGACAACCCGCCTTCCCCCCCGTCCATCCTAAGTTTGCTGCTTCCGTCCGCAAGAGCATGAAACTTGTCCTGCGCAGTCTATTCTCGGTCTTGTTGCTGTCCGCTGCCGCTATGGGCCAGCTCCCGTCTTCGGCTTGCGACGGCTGGTCGAGTTCTTTGGTCGATTGCCCTTACACGACGAAGGGGAGCGATTCTTCTGAGAGCGAGAGGGGATCGATCACGCCTGCAGTCCTTCTTGGAACGGAGCAATCGGGACCGGGGGGCCGGACTTCCTCAAACGAATTCATTTCGTTACCGCCCAAGGTTCAACACGAGAACTTCCATTGGGACCGAGCCCTCCTTGAGTCGTTCACGTTTCTGGCGATCGAACAGGCTTATGTCATCAAGGACGACTATCACTGGGTACTGGTTGAGAACGGCATTCCATTCAATCACTACTGGCGCGATTACAAAGCGTCGCTTACGACCTGGATCCACTCCGGCTGGGATGATGGCGATCCGTTTCTCTACAGCTACGTGGGACATCCAATTCAAGGAGCACTAACCGAGTACATACAGATCCAAAATGACCCGCAGGGCCGCGACCTCGAATTCTCGAATACAAAGGCCTACTGGTGGAGCCGCTTCAAGGCATTCTGGTGGAGTGCCGCTTACAGCGCGCAGTGGAACATCGGTCCACTCAGCGAACTGACGGTTGAGAAATACGGCACGGTCGCGATCGCCCGCCGTCCCTGGAATCACGATGGATCGTTTCCTTGTTTCGAGCACTGCGTGACCGGAGTAGGACAAGTCGATCTCGTGACCACCCCCGTGGGAGGTGCTCTCTGGGTACTCACCGAAGACTTGCTGGATAAAAATATTAGCCGCCGCATCGAAGCCGCTACCCGCAATCATTTCCTCATCGGCTTTATGCGATGCGCTCTGAATCCGACGCGCAGTGGAGCCAACATTCTTCACGGAAAGGCTCCCTGGTACCGCGCCTCACGAGATGCCGAGGAGATCTATTACGCGAGTCATGTTGTTTGGCAGCCTAAAGAAGCCGCGCGCGAGATGAAGTAGGCTATGAGGAAGCGTTCACGCTGCTTCTTTGCACCCCTCGCGCCTGTCTTAGAAGCTCCTCGATTAGAGGCTTTGGGGCTTCTCATGCTTGCACCGGCCTTGCTGACCTGTTCCGCTCAGGCGCAAAACCACCCCGAAGCGTCAACGCCCAAATGGGACTTCAGCGTTTTTGCCGCCGGCGCAACCGGCGAAGAAAACACCAATGCCTTTTCGGAAGCACAAATCCTCGTGGCCGGGGTGTTGGTGGGGCGATCCACGCGGGAGATGGGCAGGAGCTGGCTGCGCGGCCGGTTTGAATACGCGGCAGACTTCATTCCCCTGTTTGTGCAGTTTGCTCCCCATCGGATTTCCGGGACGGCCTTTGATCCCATCATCCTTCGCTGGAACTTGAGCTTCGACCGGCGGGTTTCGCCATTTGCCGAACTCGGCGGGGGTGGCCTGCACACCAGGCTCAACTTCCCAGCCGGCGACAGCTCGACATTTAACTTCATTGCCCGCGGCGGCGGAGGGATCCTGATCGCTACTCGACACGGTCAGGCGATTGAACTGGCCTGCCGCTGGTGGCATATTTCAAACGCCAACCTAGGTGCAGAAAACCCTGAGTTCAATGGCTTTCAGGTTAGCCTTGGCTGGCACTGGTTTAAGTAGCGCGTTGCCATCGCCCAAGCCCGCCGAATAGAATCAGAGCATTCTTCGACCCGCCTGCAACTACCTTTGTAAGAAGAGGCTGATTGAAAAAAGTCACTGCTATCTATCCGGGGTCGTTTGATCCGCCGACACATGGACACCTGGACCTGATTCAGCGCGGCAGCCGGATATTTGACCAGCTGATCGTTGCCATCTTGCGCAATCCCGACAAAACCCCCTTATTCAGCGTTGGAGACAGGAAACGGATGCTCGAGGAATTGACCGCCGACATCAAGAACGTCAGGGTGGACACCTTCGATGGCCTGACGGTTGAATTCGCGGCCAAGGTCCGCGCGGGCGCGATGCTGCGGGGCATTCGAGCGCTCACCGACTACGAGTATGAACTGCAGATCGCGATGATGAATCGCAAGCTGAGCCCTGAACTGGAAACCGTCTTCATGATGCCGGCCGAGCAGTATTCGTATCTCAGTTCACGCCTGGTCAGGGAAGCGGCGCGACTCGGTGGCGATGTCAGCACTCTGGTTCCGGAACTCGTGGAGCAGCGGCTGAAAGAGAAGCTCGATCCTGCGTATAAGCTGGCTTACAAGAAAACCCGGAAGTAAAGGCAGAAATTATGAGTCCCGTAACGGAAGCACCCCTTGCCCTGAAATTTACGGAACGTTCTAACCGAATTGAGCCCTCGGCGACCATGGCGGCCGTAGCCGAAGCCGACAAGCTGCGCCAGGCCGGCGTCGACGTCGTTGATTGGACGGTCGGCGAGCCGCATTTCTCGACACCACAGCACATCAAAGATGCGGCGATATCAGCCATTCAGAACAACTTCACGCGGTACACCGCGGTCGGGGGCACGCCTGAGCTGAAAGCTGCAATTGTTAAACGGCATGCCCAGGATTTTGGCTCGAGGTACAAACCTGAGGAAGCTATGGCCTCGGTTGGGGGAAAGCACGTGCTGTTTAACGCCGTTCAGGTGCTGGTCGATCACGGCGATGAAGTCATCCTGCCGGTGCCATATTGGGTGTCGTTCAAAGACATCGTTCGCTATGCCGGCGGTACTTGCGTGCTGCTTGAAACCGACGAGACGAAGGGATTTCGTGTGACCGCGGAAATGGTGGCGCGCCGGGTTTCCCCGCGAACGAAAATGATTATCCTCAACTCGCCGTCCAATCCGTCCGGCGCAGTGATGCCGCCCGAGGACATGTCGGAGGTTATGCGGTTTGCGGCACAGCGCGGCATTTGGGTGATGTCGGACGAATGTTATGTGTACTTGAACTACACCGGCCGCGAGTTTTCGATTGGATCCGAGGACCAGTACCGCGAGCGGATGATCGTCGTAGGTTCGCTCTCGAAGACCTACGCCATGACCGGTTGGCGCATGGGATATGCGCTTGCTCCGGCTCCCGTTGTCGCCGCGATGCAGAAGCTACAGAGCCAATCCACCTCGAACCCCACATCGATCGTGCAGAAAGCAGCCGTTGCCGCGCTGAATGGCTCTCAACAGTGTGTGGCCGAAATGCGTTCGGAGTACATCCGTCTGCGCGACCACATCGTGAGTGGCTTGCGAGCCATTCCGGGACTCACATGCACCTATCCCGAAGGCGCCTTTTATGTGTATCCGAACGTTTCGGGGTATTTCGGGCGGGGCGGGATCCACTCGCCGGCGGACTTCGCCCGGAGACTGCTGAACGACGGGCATGTGGCTACGGTTCCAGGGGAGGGGTTTGGGACAACCGAGCATATTCGTATCTCCTATGCAACCGCCCAGAAGGAACTCGACCGCGGGTTGGAAAAGCTGCGGGGATTTGTTGGATCCCTCTAGAGGTTTCGAAGCTTTGTGGCTAAGGGTTTTTTGCGGGCAGCCTCTTTGCTGAGTTAGGCTTCTAAATGCGGCGAGATGTCCCCAGCCTGGGAAGACCCCGGAGAGTTGGGCAACTTCGTAACTGATAAAGGGTGCGAGCTTCGCTGCCACTCACGAATGGAAAAGCTCTATCCGCTGCTGATGAAGCCGCTGTTCGACCCTCGGCCTTGGGGCCGCGTCGACCTCTCTCCCATTTACCCCCGCAAGTTTGACGAAAAAATCGGCGAGTCCTGGCTGACCGGCGACAACTGCCTCGCCCAGAACGGACCTCTGGCGGGCCAAACGCTTGCGGAACTGTCGGCTCAGTACAAGCGCGAGCTGGTCGGTGAGGCGCCCCGCGATGACCACCGCTTTCCGCTGTTGCTCAAATTCCTCTTTCCCCAGGAAAAGCTTTCTGTGCAGGTTCATCCCGATGACGCGGCGGCTCAGGAGGTCGGGGAGCCTTGCGGGAAGACCGAGTGCTGGTACGTTGTCGCCGCCGAGCCGGGGGCCGAGATCGGATTGGGCCTGAAGCCCGGCGTGACGCGAGACGAGTTCGAGCGCTCGATTCGCGAGCAGCGCGCGGAAGACTTGTTGAATTGGATCAAGGTATCGGCCGGAGACATGATTTACGTTGCCGGGGGCACGGTGCACACGCTCGGACCAGGCTCAATCATCGTCGAAACCCAGCAGCAGTCCGACACCACCTACCGCCTGTACGATTACGGACGCCCACGCGAGCTGCATCTGAAAGATGGGTTGCGAGTAATCAAGGAAAACGTTCGCGCCGGGAAGGTGCAGCCAGAGGTGCCGCAAACTTTGAATGGCGGTAGCAGCAAGCGGCAGAGGTTGGTTGCGTCTTCGTATTTCGCGGTCGAGAAATATGATTTGAGATCGGCGCACGAGTTCGCCGCCGCGCCGGGGAAATCATCGGCTCAGATTATAGTTGCCACCGAGGGTGCCGGGATCTTGCAGGCGCCCGGTTGTGAGCCGGCCAGGTTCCGCAAAGGCGACGCGGTTGTGGTTCCCGCCGCCGTATCGCAGTTCGAAGTCCAGCCCGACGCTAACGTGCAGTTCATAAGGTCGTTTGTTCCCGGCACGCCCGTCTCTGGTCCGGAGATCGTGAACTCCCGATGAGCGCAAACTTCTATCCGGTCATTCTGGCGGGAGGGCGCGGTACTCGTTTCTGGCCCTTGAGCCGCAAGAAGCGCGCGAAGCAGCTGCTGGCGCTCGACGGCACCCAGTCGATGATCGAGCAGACCGTGGCTCGCCTTAGGCCGGTGGCTCAGCCCAAGCGGTTCTGGGTTATTACGAATAACGATCTGCGGCCAGAGATCCTGCGCCAACTGGGGCGGCTGAAGAAGGAGCAAATCATCGCCGAGCCAGTGGGACGGAACACTGCTCCTGCGATTGGCTTGGCTGCCTTTATCCTGCGTCGCACAAACCCCGATGCTGTGGTTGGACTTTTTCCTTCCGACCACGTAATTGCGGATCCGGCACGATTTCGCCAAGTGCTCGCTGATGGGATTGAGATCGCCGCTTCTGGGGAAAACATCGTTGTGCTCGGAGTTCAGCCCACCCGCGCAGAAACCGGATATGGATACATCGAAGCTGGCTCGCTGGGTACAGGAGACGCGCTGCGCGTGCGCCGCTTCACCGAGAAGCCCAATGCCGAGACTGCCGCTGAATTTCTCAAGGCGGGCAACTATTTCTGGAACAGCGGAATGTTTCTTTGGAGCGCACGTACTCTGGCCTCGGCGCTGACCGAGCATCTGCCGAAGACCTCTGCGGTGCTTGAGAAGATCGCCTCGGATTACGGCACGAGCAGATTTGCGGCTACGTTCCGGCGTATGTACCCCAAGTGCGAAAACATCAGTATCGATTACGCGGTGCTCGAGCCACGTTCGGCCAAGGGTGAGGCGGAGTCGAACCTGTTTTGCCTGCGCGCCGATTTCGGATGGAACGACCTCGGATCGTGGACAGCGCTGCACGAACACTGCTCGGCCAAGGAGATGCCGGCGGACAGCAACCTCATCTCTGGAGAGGGCATCTTCACCTTGAACGCGAGCAGGAATTACGTCCACGCGCCCGGGAAGTTCGTCGCGGTCGTTGGCGTGAACGACGTTGTCGTGGTTGAGACCGAGGATGCTCTCCTGGTCACCACCCGCGAGAACTCGCAGGACGTAGGTAAGATCGTGAAGTATTTGGATGAGAAGAAAATGGTGAAGCTGGTTTAAGGCCTTGTTGTCAGGGCAATCGCAATGGCAGACACAGAACAACTCGAAACCGCGGTTGCGCCAAGCGGCGAAAGTCAAGGGCCAGCCGCGGGCTCTCAACCAGGGGCCGAGGCCCGACCGGCGGCTCCGATCAAATTCGGCACCGATGGCTGGCGCGCAGTCATTGCAGAGGACTACACCTTTGCGAATGTGCGGCGTGTGGCTGGCGCGATCGCCTCGTATGTGTTAAAGCACGAGGACCCATCGAAGGGCGTGATTGTCGGGTACGACACTCGTTTCGGCTCGCCCTGGTTTGCGCGCGCTGCCGCCGAGGTCTTGGCAAATGCGGGGATTCCGGTGAAGCTTGCGAACGATTACACCCCCACTCCCGCAATTTCGCTTGCGGTGAAGAGTCAGGATCGCGCAGGCGGAGTGGTGATCACGTCCAGCCACAACCCTTGGAACTGGAATGGGGTGAAGTTCAAGGGCAAGTTTGGTGGGTCAGCGACGCCCGCGATCATGAAGATCATCGAAGAGGAAACCGCGGCGGGATCGATGCCCAAGGGCGAGAGGGCTTCGATTGAGGAAGTGGATCTCAAGGCGGCATACGTTCGCGCGATTTGCCGTTTCGCCGATCTCGGGCTGATTGCCAAGGCCAAGTTCAAGTTCGCGATCGACTCGATGTATGGTTCGGGGCGCGGAATTCTGGCTCAGATTTTCAGAGATCATGGCATCGATTTTGTCGCCATCCGTCAGGATGTGAATCCGCTGTTTCCCGGCATTAATCCTGAACCGATCGACCCTCATGTGCGCGAGCTCGAGGAAATCGTCGTTCGCGAAAACTGCCATGCCGGCTTTGCCACCGATGGCGACGCGGACCGCATTGGCGCGGTCGCGGAAGATGGAAGCTTTGTAGATTCCCACAAAATCTTTGCCGTGCTCCTGGAATGGTTGCTGACCCGCAAGCAGTGGCCGGGGGAAGTGGTGCGCGCATTCAACACCACACGCATGCTCGACCGCATTGCTGCCAAGCATGGACGCAAGCTGAATGAGTGCTCGATCGGCTTTAAATACATCGCCGATCTTATGATGGAGCGCGAAATCGTGATTGGGGGCGAGGAGTCCGGCGGCATAGGCTATTCCCGGTACCTCCCCGAGCGCGATGGCATCCTGAATTCGCTGCTGCTCGCCAACGTCATGGCCGAGGAAAAAAGGCCGCTGGGTGCTCTCATCGCGCACCTGCAAAAGGAGTACGGTCCCCACCATTATGGGCGACGCGATCTCCACATTCCGGACGAAATCAAGAATGGCACGATCGCGCGTGCGAAGTCCGATGGTACCCGCAAGCTCGGCCCCTACGACATCTTGAAGAAAGAAGGCATGGACGGGGTTAAGTTCTTTCTCGATGCTGCTACGCGCGGAAACGGGGCGGAGCCTTGGGTGTTGTTCCGCGCCTCAGGAACCGAACCCCTATTGCGAATCTATGCCGAGGCGGCATCGCCGGAGTTGGTGGAGGAAATTCTGTCAACTTCGGAAGCGTTTGTGCACGCCTCCTGAGCCAACAGGCGCCCGTAGTCCAGTTCCACTGGTGGTCCTCCGGAATCTCGCACTGGCGCGCGCGGAGTGCAATAATCTAACCGGCATGGCCATTCCGACCACAGTCGCGCCCCCGGATTCTCCCGAGGTGCGCAAATACAATCGCATCCGCCGGTGGCTCGGCATGGGCGATCTTGTGCTCGCCTTGGCTTTGCTGGTGGTGCTCCTGCTGACGGGATGGAGTGGGGCAATCCGCGACCTGGCCTACGGCAACTCTCTCCAAAGCTACGGCCTTGCAGTATTTCTATACGTCTTCTTCCTGATTTTGATCGCCAGGGTGCTCGGTCTTGGAATGGACTATTACGGCTTCCGCCTGGAGCACCGCTACAAGCTGTCGAATCAGAAGTTGCGTTCCTGGCTGTGGGACGAAGCCAAAGGTTTCTTGCTGGCCATCATTCTGGGCGGGCTTCTGGTCGAGCTGCTGTACTTCATGATCCGTCAATTCCCGGAACATTGGTGGATTCTGGCCTGGGCGGGTTTTCTCGCGGTCACAGTTCTTCTGGCACAACTTGCCCCCGTCCTGCTCTTCCCGATCTTCTATAAATTCGAGCCGCTGCAAGACGAAGAACTCAAGGCGCGGCTGATCCGGCTGGGCGAACGTGCCGGAACGCGCGTGCGCGGAGTCTACAAGTGGCAACTGTCAGAGAAGAGCAAGAAGGCGAATGCTGCGCTTACCGGTCTTGGAAACACGCGGCGCATCATTCTCGCCGACACCTTGATTGACAACTACTCTCCCGATGAGATCGAAGCTGTGCTTGCCCATGAGCTCGGACATCACGTCTACAAACACATTCTGAAGGGTATCGCGGTGCAGGCGGGGGTGACGTTTGTTGGCTTCTGGGCGGCAAACTGGGTGCTGCAATACGCCTCAGACCGCTGGCACATCTTCGAACAGCTTTCCGACTTCGCCAACCTGCCGCTGATCATTTTGACCTTCGTTGTCCTCTCATTCATCTTGATGCCCGCCATGAACGCCTTCTCACGGCACAACGAACGAGAGGCCGATCGCTACGCATTCGAGAACATTGCGACGGTCGAGCCGTTCATTACGTCGATGAACAAGCTGGCTCAGCAGAACATGGCCGAGCGCACACCTTCGCGCTGGGTCGAGTGGTGGTTCCACTCGCATCCGGCCATCGCACGCAGAGTGGCGGCCGCGGAAGCCTGGGCTAAGGCGAATTCGTGAATCTGCGGACTGCGCCTGCGTCTCTCGGGTGAATGGGGTTTACTTCAGCAGGGCCTGCACTCGATCGAAGTCCTCTTCCGTATCCACACCGATGCTGTCAAACGGGGTTTCCGCAGCGTAAATCGGAATGCCGTTTTCGAGGAAGCGCAACTGCTCCAGCCGTTCGGCGCGCTCGAGCGGGGACTCGGGTAAGCTTACGAACCGGTCAAGCGCCGCTTTGCGATAGGCGTAGATTCCCAGGTGCTTGAAATATTTCGGGCGAGTGAGGTCGCGGTCGTGAGGAATCGTGGCACGAGAGAAGTACAGCGCCTTGCCGCTCGCATCGGTGACCACTTTGACCGCATTTGGGTTCGCTACATCTTCGGCTTGGGCTGGGGTTTTTAGCGTGCCTACCATCACTTCGGCATCGGCATCTCCACTTCTTTTTTTTCTTTCAAAATCGGGAGGCCCCGGGGCACCCGACATAAGGCGGATGATGGTGTCGATCTGCTCAGAACGCACCATCGGCTCGTCGCCCTGCACGTTGATATAAACATCGGCGGCGATGCTCTCGGAGACCTCATGTACCCGCTCGGTGCCGCTGCGGTGCTTGCTCGATGTCATGCGGGCGTTGCAGCCACGCTTTCGGCAGGCTTCTAGAATTTCCTCGGAATCGGTCGCCAAAATGACGTCGTCGAGCCGAGTACACTTGCGAACCGCGTCATAGACCCAAAGTGCGAGCGGCCGGCCATGGATCTCGCGAAGCATTTTTCGCGGCAAGCGCATGGAGGCCAAACGCGCAGGGATGACGGCGATCACCTTCATGGCGAGTAGTTTCAGGGTTTTCGCCAACACGCGCAAGTCCGGCCAGGAGCCCCCAGGGGTAGAATGTCGTTCCTAAAGGGAGACCAAGGCTGAGTGGCCCGGGGGAAAGCCCTACATGACCTGTGGCTTAGGGCGGAGAATGTGGGGGTTAGGCAGGCGATTGATTCCCGTTACTTCAACCCCAATGCCCCGTGCTAGAATTTGCCTAGTCGTTCTCCTTGAGAGTCCCAGGCTTGATTGAGCTAGCACCCTCGATTTTGTCAGCGGATTTCGCGCGTCTAGGCGAGCAGGTCAACCGGGCGGCGGAAGGCGGCGGCACGGTCATCCACGTCGTTGTCATGGATGGACATTTCGTGCCGAACATTACGCTTGGACCGCAACTGGTGCGGTCGCTCCGGAAAGCGACGAAGCTCCCACTCGATTGTCATTTGATGATCGAGTACCCGGATCTGTACATTCCGGCCTTTGCCGATGCGGGTGCCGACTGGATTTCCGTGCACTTCGAGGCTTGTCGGCACCTGGATCGTACTTTGAACCTGGTCAAAAGCCAGGGGTGCCAGGCGGGTGTGGTCATCAATCCGGCTACTCCGGTTGAGATGCTTTCTGAGGTTCTCGACCTTGTGGATTACGTGCTGGTGATGTCGGTGAACCCGGGTTTTGGTGCGCAGCCCTTTATTCCGAACTCGCTGCATAAGCTCAGTAAACTCAGAAGCTTACGCGAGGAAAGAAACCTGAACTACCGGATCGAAGTGGATGGGGGAGTGGCTCTTGATACAGTCGGTAGGGTAGTACGTGCCGGAGCAGAAATTTTGGTGGCGGGCAACGCAGTATTCAGCCATGGCGATCCTAAGAATAATGCAGAAAATTTGCTGAAGGCTGCTTTAGAAGCCACCATGCAAAAAGTCTAGTCCCAAGTTCTTAATTCCGGTTTCTAGTTCCCACGAGAACGACTGAGATCGGCAACTGCTTTTTGAGGTTTTTTCATGTCCTTGCGAACTCCTGTGATTGCGCTCGGTCTGACGTTGGCGCTCACAACGGCTTGCACCAATAAGAAGGTCAGCAATCCTCTAGCTAAAGTCGACTCCAAGCAGCCGGACAAAGTGCTCTTCGACCGCGGCATGGACGCCATGAAGCACAGCCGCTACGACGTGGCGCGCATCACCATGCAGACTTTGATTGCAACCTATCCCGAGTCGGAGTTCGTCGCCCGCGCGAAACTCGCCTTGGCAGATTCCTGGTACGCCGAGGGTGGAACCGCGGGACTAGCTCAGGCGAAACAGGAATATCAAGATTTTCAGACCTTCTTCCCCAACATGCCCGAGGCGGCTGAAGCGCAGTTGAAGATTGCCAACATTGATTTTGGGGAGATGGAAAAACCGGACCGTGATTTCACTCACGCGGTGCAGGCCGAGCAGGAGTACCGTCAGGTTATTCAGCAGTACCCTGACAATCAGAAGGTGGTTGCCGAAGCCAAGCTAAAGCTGATGCAAGTGCAAGAAGTCATTGCTGAGCGCGAATTCCGCGTCGGCCGTTTCTACTATCTGCGAGGCAGCTACATGGCAGCGGTCGCACGTCTGCAATCGCTCGCAGACCGTTATCCCCTGTATAGCAAAGCTGACGACGCTCTTTTCTTGATCGGCCAATCCTACGAAGATCAGATCTCTTTCATGCGCCGGCCCGACGTCGAGGCCAAACAAAAGAAGCTTTCTGAAGCGCAGAGGAAAGTCGTCGCAGTGGAACGGGAGAGGTTGTCCTCGGAATATGCTGCGAAAGCCTCCGTCGCCTACGGCAAGATTCTCACCCGCTACCCTGTCATGCAGCGTGCCGACGAGGCAAAGGCGCGGTTCGTGGCCCTGAACCACAACAAGCCTGTGCCCCGCCCCACCAAGGCGATGCTTGCCCAGAACAAAGCGGAAGAGGCTTCCCGCCAGGAGCGCTCGACCATGGGTAACGTAATGGCAGCGTTCGGACGGCACCCAGATGTTGCCTCCGCGGCAAGGGTGGGGGAACCTTCGCTCGAGGAACAGGACCTAATTAGTGCGAAGGCATTGCTTCAGGAGACCAACCGGGTGATCGCCGGCGGCGGAGCTTCCGACAACAAAGTCGTTGGTGTAGTGAAGTCGGACGCCGGGTCGACGCCGAGCCAGCCCGCACCCCGCTCGGACGATGCGGAAACGCAAGCCACCCCACAAAATGCCACGCCCGCTGCCGAGCAGGCGCCCGACCCGAACGATCTAACCCCCTTGGCGAAGGCAGGAGCCGCGCCCCAACCCTCCGAACCTGATCCGAACGAATTGACCCCGAATGTCCCGCAGGACAGTAAGCCGGCCCAGGCGCCCGCTCAGGTAAATGAGCTCGCCCACCCGGACGAAGGGGCCAAAGGCGGCGGAGCTGCCGCAAGCGCCAGCAGCGGCTCTGACCAGGATCTGGCAACCGACGAGCAGATTGCCTCCAGCAAGCACAAGAAGAAAAAGGGCATATTGCAGAAAGTCGTGCCCGGCAAGTAGAGATTGGAACCGGGGACCTACACGAAATGTGTTGTCCCCTCGTAACCCCGCTAACCGCTTACTTTCATTGACTTAGGACGACCCGCAAGTTACCTTCGGAGTATCTCCCCAATTGCATTAACGAGGGAAAACCTTGCCGCGAACCGTCTTGCTAGCCGATGACAGCGTTACCGCCCAAAACATGGGGCGCCGCATTCTTACCGATGCCGGCTATGAGGTCATCACCGTCAACAACGGTTCGGCGGCTCTCAAGAAAATTCACGAGGTCCGTCCCGATCTAATCGTGCTCGATGTCTATATGCCGGGATACGGGGGCCTTGAAGTCTGCCAACGCCTGAAGGAATCCGGTGAGACCAGCAAGATTCCGGTGCTTCTGACGGTCGGCAAGATGGAGCCTTTCAAGGCAGATGAAGCCAAACGCGTGCGCGCGGACGCTCACATCGTAAAGCCGTTCGAAGCCAGTGAACTGCTGGCCGCCTTGACGAAGCTCGAAGACAGAATTGTTCCCCAGGCGGAAACCACACGCGGGCGGAAGTCAAAGAAGCCATCCTTTTGGCACGAGGAGGAGCGGCGGTCCCAAACTGATCAGACCGCGCAGGAAGAAGCGCCGGCAAACCGCGAAGAGGATTCCGAGTTGTCGGCTGAAGCAGTCGGCGATAGGGCGGCCGAGAACCCGCCGAAAGTTGGCGCGTTTCCTCTGGTTCCTGAAGCAACCGGGGAATTGCCGGTGATTGCCGATTCGACGACCTTCGTGGCAGCCGACGAGGATGCGCCACAGATGGCGCCGTTAAAGGCGGCTGAGACTGCGACCTCTGAAGCATCCCAACCCGTTGCCACGGTTGACGCTGAGCCACCCGCCAAGGCGGAACAGGCGGAACCGGACGGAACTCGAAATGGAAACTCCGAAAGTAAGAGCGCCGAATCGCCCTTGTCGGAGAGCCGTTCCGGGAGCGAAGATACGCACCCTGCGGAATCAGCTGCTCCCCTAACGGGCGAAACGGCACAAAAGCCAGCGAGTGGAAGGTGGATCGCCGAGAACGTTGCTCTCACACCGGAAGAAGCTGCGATTGAGCTCGAACAGGAAATGCGAACCGTAGAGAGTGGCCACACTGAGCCTACTCATGCCTCTGACGGGAATGCGAAGATTGCCGCGGAAGTTGGCGAGACTCGAGGAGCGACCTTCGCTGCGGCCGCTGGAGCCTCTGCGACCGCTACGACGAGCGCAAGCGCTGGGGATGAACCCGACCCCGGGGTTGCATCCGAGGCAGTCGCAGCCTGGGAGAACTGGCAACAGATCCGCGAGACTGTGATGAATGTTCACAGCACGGCGGCGATCGCGGAGAGTGTTGCCCAGGTGGCAAAGACGGGAATTGCCGGGGCGCAATCCGGACAATCTCAAAAATCACAAGAATCTGCCCCCGAAGAAGCTGCGACCACGCAGTCGGCTTCCGAGAGCTCGCAGGCTTCTGGCCTCGAAGCCGGTGCCCTCGCCAATATCGTGGACACAGTCCTCGCTGAACTCAAGCCCAAGTTGATGGAAGAGATCGCAAAGAAATTGAAGAAGTAATATCTGGCTAACTCGGTCAGGCGGACTCTGCGAGTTCGAGGTTACGCTTTTGCCGCTTGCCGCTAAAACCCCTTGCGTTTGACCCTTTTTCTCCCGCCACTTAAGATCAAGTGCAGCACTCAGCATTCAGCACTCAGCGGTTCACCGGGCATTTCAACCCTCTGGCCTACTGAATGCTGGCTTCTGGGTGCTGAATGTTTTAGCCATGCCGCACGATCTGCCAAAAGCCTACGAACCTGCCGCGATTGAAGCGCGCTGGGCCGAATACTGGGTGAAAGAAAATCTGTTCAGCGTTCCGACGCCGTCCGAACGGGACACCCGCCCGGTGTTCACCATTCTGCTCCCGCCGCCAAACGTTACCGGACGGCTCCACATGGGGCACATGCTCAACCAGACGCAGATGGATATCATCACGCGCTGGCATCGCATGCGCGGATATATTGCGCTGTGGCTTCCGGGGACTGACCACGCAGGGATCGCGACCCAAATGATGGTGGAGCGCCAGCTGGCAAGCGAAGGCAAAAACCGGCGAGATTTGGGGCGCGAAAAGTTCATCGAACGCGTGTGGTGCTGGAAGAAACAGTACGGCACCGCGATCCAGGAACAAATGCGCCGGCTGGGTGCATCGGTTGATTGGAGCCGGGAATACTTCACCATGGACGAGAACCTCTCGCGGGCAGTGCGGGAGGTATTCGTTCGCCTTTATCAGCAGGGATTGATCTATCGCGGAAAGTACATCGTCAACTGGTGTCCGCGTTGTGAGACCGCCATTTCCGATCTCGAGGTCAAGCATGAAGAAGTCGCCGGCAAGCTGTGGGAGATTCGCTATCCCGTGATTGGGACAGGCGACTTCATTACGGTCGCGACCACTCGTCCTGAAACCATGCTGGGAGACACGGCAGTCGCGGTGAATTCCCGCGATGAGCGCTACGAGCACTTGCACGGCAAGAAAGTCCTCTTGCCTCTCTTGCATCGTGAAATCCCGATCATCACCGATGAGCTTGCCCAACCCGAGTTTGGTACGGGTGCGGTGAAGGTAACGCCGGCGCACGACCCCAATGACTTCGAGGCGGGACTTCGTCATAACCTGCCGCAGATCGAAGTGATGGACGAGCGGGCGCGCATGAACACCAATGCCGGCGTCTACGCGGGACTGGACCGCTACGCGGCCCGCAAACGGGTGCTCGAGGATCTCGAGGCACAAGGGCTGCTGGCTGGGGAAAAAGATTACAGGCTGGCACTCGCGAAATGCGACCGTTGCGGGACCGTGGTCGAACCCCGGCTTTCGCTGCAGTGGTTTATCAAGATCCAGCCGCTCGCGGAGCGCGCGATTGAAGTTGTCGAAAAGGACTTCATACGAATCACGCCTTCCAACTACCGCACCATCTACTTGAACTGGATGAAGAGCATCCACGACTGGTGCATCTCGCGTCAGTTGTGGTGGGGACACCGCATTCCGGCCTGGCATTGCGACTGCGGGGAGATCATTGTTGCGCGCGAGACCCCCCTGCAATGCCCGAACTGTAGCGGATCCGAGTTAAAGCAGGATCCGGATGTTCTGGACACTTGGTTTTCGTCCGGTCTGCTGCCGTTTACCGCTCTGGGTTGGCCAGAGCCAACCAGGGATCTCCAGGTTTTCTACCCCACATCCTTGCTGATTACCGGGTTCGACATCCTGTTCTTCTGGGTGGCGCGCATGATCATGCTGGGCTGCTGGTTTATGGCGCCGCCGGAAAAGCCAGGAACAGGTCCAAGGGGGACGGGCGACCGGGGCCTTCCGGGTGAGCAACCGAGGCGGGTCGAGCTAAGCGGCGAAGAGTTAAGCGAATCGGTTCCGTTCCGGGATGTGTACATTCATGCTCTGGTGCGCGATGCCGAACGCCAGAAAATGTCGAAGACCAAGGGAAACGTGCTCGATCCCATCCACGTGATCGAAAAGTATGGGACCGACGCCACTCGCTTCACCCTCGCCGCGATGTCGTCTCCAGGCACCGACATTGCCTTCAACGAGGGTCGAACGGAGGGCTATCGGGCGTTTGCCAATAAGATTTGGAACGCGGCAAGGTTCATGTTCCTGAATGTGGACCGTGTGTGTGGGTCGGGGAGTCTGGCCCGGGAGGTGGGCTCGAACTCCCGCGCCGGTATTTCTGGCTTCAAGGCCACCAGCGCTCTTGAAGATCGCTGGATTCTGTCGCGCTTCACGAGCGTAGCCCGCACGGTGAACGAGGCCTTGCCAGGCTACCGCTTTGACGAGGCGGCCAACGCGATCTACGACTTCTTCTGGGGCGAGTTCTGCGACTGGTACATCGAGCTGATCAAGCCGCGTTTGGCGGAAGGTTCTGAAGGCGCGAAGGCTACGTGTTCAAACCTGGTTGCCTTGTTCGAGGCCTCCCTGCGCTTGCTGCATCCGGTTATGCCGTTTATCACCGATGAAATCTGGCACGCGATCTACGACGGAAAACCTCCGCAGAAATCATTGGCTTTGGCTGCCTATCCCGAGCCCGATGAAAACCAGATCGATAAGGCTGCCGAGACGCAAATGGCGATCTTGCAGGACCTGATTGTCAGCATCAGAAATCTTCGCGCGGCAATTCAAGTGGAGACCAAAGCGAAGGTTCCGGTCGAAGCCTTCACCGAAGAACCGGAGACACGCACTCTCATCGAGCAAAATGTGGGTGCACTCGAGCGCCTGGCAAACGTTGAAAGTCTGCGGTTTGCGGATAGTTCGCTTGAGAAGCTTCCCAATGTTCGCCATACGGCGCGCTTTGACGTTCGCCTGATATACGAGAAGAAGATCGACGTTGCCGCGGAGCGGGATAAGACCAGAAAAGAATTGGAGAAGGCCGAAAAGGAGAAAGCAAACGGCGAGAACCAGCTTGCCAATGCACAATTTCTTGCCAAAGCCCCGGCCGAGGTCGTGGACAAGCTTCGGGCAAGAGTGGAAGAATTACGGGTTCTGATCGATAAGTTGAAAAACAAGCTGGACGAACTGGGCTGAACTCATCGGGCGAGGGCGCCCCACACCCATATGGATTGGAATAGCAGGCGCATTACCGCAATCCTTGAGAACGCGCTGCTCGAAGACCGGGCAACGCGCGATGCGACCAGCTACGCCTGCATTGATCCTGCCCAACGCGCGACCGGAACCGTTCTTGCTAAGCAAGAATGCATCCTTTCGGGCATCGGCGCGATCCCGCGCATTCTCGATGTGTACGCCGCACTGGACGGCGCCGTGGTTTCGCACTTCGATGTCATCAGTCACCCCGAGATTTTCGATGGAGTACGTCTGCACATAGGGCAATCGATTGCTGTCATTCGTCACAACGCGCGGGTGATTCTCTCCTGTGAACGGGTCATCCTCAATCTGCTGCAGCGCCTCAGCGGCATTGCGACTCTCACGCGGAAATTCGTCGACGCCGTCGGGGGAACCAAGGCACGCATTCTCGATACGCGAAAAACCGTAGCCGGGCTTCGCGCACTGGATAAGTATGGCGTGCGCTGCGGAGGGGGACAGAACCATCGCCTTGACCTGTCCGACGGTGTGCTCATCAAGAACAATCACATTGCGCTCGCCGGTGGCCTGAAAACCGTGCTCGAGCGCGCTCACCGCAATCGCCGTGGTACGCAGCCAATCGAGGTCGAGGTTCGCAACCTTACTGAGCTCGAACAGGCGCTAGAGTTTGGAGCCGAAGCCATCCTGCTCGATAACATGAGCCCTCATGACGTTCACACCGCAGTCGAGCGCTGTGCGACGGCCGACCGCCGCATCCCCCTGGAAGCTTCCGGCGGAATCAGCCTGGAGAATGTCCGTGCCTATGCCGAAACCGGGGTCGACTTCATTTCGGTTGGGGCACTGACTCACTCCGCGCCGGCCGTAGACATGAGCCTGCGCATCGTCCCCGCCTGACTTACTCCTCGCCTCAAAAGACCCCTTTCGGCCCAAAAAATTACAATTCGAGCCATTCCCAAGAAAATCGATTCGGTGTACGATTTCGCGTTACAAAAGGGGAGTCCTGATCCACATGAAAAAGGGGAGCCTGTCTTCCTGGGGCGGTAGTGTCCTGATTTTTCTCTTCATCCTTTTCCTGGCGGCGTGCGGCGGCGGGTATGGGGGTGGCAACGGTGGGGGCGGGGGTGGTGGCGGAGGCGGCAATGCTCCGATTGCTCCGACAGGCTTGACCGCCACTGCGGGAACCGGGAAGGTGGACCTCTCGTGGAGCGCGAGTTCCGGAGCGACCAGCTATCACGTCAAGCGGTCGACAACCAGTGGAGGGCCCTACACGCAAGTCGCCGCGCCTACCGCAACCACTTATCCGGACACCTCTGTGAATGCAGGTACGGCTTACTACTATGTAGTCTCGGCGCTGAACGCGTATGGCGAGAGTGCAAACTCGCTAGAGAAGTCGGCAACTCCAACGGCTTCGTCGGTCGCGGTAAACGTCACGGTCGATGTTCTTCGAAACCGTCACACCATCAGCCCGTACGTTTATGGCGGCGCGTTTCCAGCAGACGCAAACACTATTTCAAATACAGGCCTCACGGTTGTCCGCTGGGGTGGAAACGGAGCATCGACTTACAACTGGAAGCTTGGAACCACGAACGCCGACAACGACTATTTCTATGAGGATTTCACCTTCTGCGGCATGGGCGGCTTTGCGACTGGTACGACTTGTACGGACAGCGACTCCGTCCAGTGGATCAAGGACGTGAAAGCAGCGGGCGGGCTCCCGCTGATGAGCATGGTGATGCTGCCTTGGGTAGCGCAAAGCCCGGAGCAGTCCCTGCAGCAAGGGAATGGGTCCAACAACTATCACTGGACGTTTTCCGTCTCTCAGGACAATGCGTGCAGCCAAGCGGGAAAAGTCGATCAATTCAACACCGACGCTGCCACTGCGCTGAAATCGGACTGTTCGACTCCGTTCACAGCTACCGCCGCCCAAGTGAATCGGGTGTATTTCCCATTGCTCGATCAGCCTGGTGTGAGTGACCCGCCCAATAGCGTGTACCGCAGTCAATGGGCCGCTGCGCTCGCAACCGCTTTCGGAAACAACACGCCGCACTTCTATGACATGGATAACGAAATCGATATCTGGGGAGGAACTCATTTCGACGTACACACAAACCCGTCAGGCTATGACGAGCTCCGGGACACGTATATCGTTGAAGCGCGACTGTTGAAGACCTGGGATCCGGCCGCCATCCGGCTTGGGCCGGTGAGCTGCTGCTGGTGGTTCTACTGGAACGGCGAAAACGGGAACGACAAGGCCGCGCATGGCAACGTAGATTTTCTGCCCTGGTGGCTAAATGAAGTTTATTGGCGCGACCAGATCGACAACAAGCAATCGCTCGACGTATTCGATATTCATGCCTACCCGGCGACGCCCGACATCAGCTCCAACTTATGGAGCAGCCCGCCCACGTTGGCGCAGAAGCAAGCGGCCTCTATTCGCGTTTTCCGCGATTGGTGGGATCCCTCTTATTCGAGCGAGGCCACGGCCGTAAATCAACCATGGGCGACATCGATTCAACCGCAGCGAACAATCTCGTTCACAATCCCTCGGATGAGAGCACTTTTCAATACCATTTATCCGTTGGCCAACAAGAAATTGGCGATCACAGAATGGAGCACCGGTTTTGCGGACAACAGCGGGGCCACTCCTCCGGTGTTCGACTTCTCAACCGCCATCTCCGACGCCCTGGGCTACGGAATTCTCGGCCAGCAAGGCGTTTACCTCGCTAGCCGCTGGACGGCACCGGATCCGCGAGGCCCCGGGTTCAAGGCCTTGCAGCTGTATCGCAACTACGACGGTGGGCACAACACGTTCGGCGACTTGTCAGTGCATGCCAGTCATAACGCAGATCCGAGCTTGTTCGGTGCCTATGCGGCTGTCAATACAGCGAGCGGGAAGCTCACCATCATGGTCGTGAACGGCGATCCGGTAAACGCTGCGCAAGTGCAGCTCACGCTCAGCCACTTCACGCCATCCACTTTTACGGCCTACACGCTTTCAAAAGCCAATCCGACCATTGCGGTGTCTGCTTCCCAGGGGTGGAATAGCAGTCAGACGTTTGCTCCTTACAGCATCACCCTGCTCGTGGTTTCGGGCGCACCAACGGCCACGCCTGCCTCGGAGTGGGAGTTGAATCCTGCGGAGATCATGGTCCCGGCCAATGGAACCATCACCATTTCGCCACAACTTACGAGCGGCACAACCAGCGTCTCGATGACAGCGGCAAACTTCGACGCTTTTGCGGGTTCCTCCGCCTGTTCGGGAGCGATTACGCTGACCAACCCAACGATTGCTTCGGGGACTCCGGGTACGATTACGTTCCTTGCCGGTTCACAACCTGCGTTTTGTCACTATACCGTGACCGCGAGCGACAACACGGCGAAAGGCGGATGGCTGATTGTTGGTAATCCGGCAGCCACACTCACCAACAACAGCCCGGCTTCCGGAACAGCCGGAACACAGGTCACCTTGTCCGTGACCCTGGATCCGGGGAGCTCCATCGGCGGACCTGTCTGTCAGAGTCCATGCGGTCCCGCCTCAGCCGGCGGCTCATCGGTATTGTTTACCGTGGATGCTGGGACGCTTTCTGGCGGAGCCTATGGCAACGCGGCCAATCCCCTCAAGCAGATCGCTACCGTTGACAACGCGGGGAACGCTACTGTGAAGCTGACGTTGCCCAATCCCGCCGGCACCATGGTGCATGTGACCGCGGAGGGGGCATACGGACTGGGCCATCCTGTAGCAACCTTCACGGTGACGTCAAACTAGAAGTCGCGATGGGGGCGGCATTTGTACTTTGGCCGCCCTTGCCACATAATTCCGCCATCAAGGCAAAGCCTCCATTTCGCGAGGGGCAGGGCGGGCGCAAACCACAGTTGCTCGAAACCGATGCGCGTCTTGGCCGGATTGTGCGCGTGCTGACCAGCTATCCTACGCTGGTCATCAGCGGAACCAAGCTCGCGCAGGAGATCGGAAGCACTCGTTCTGAAGTTTGGCGGCTGGTGCAGCAGTTGCGAACGCTCGGGGTGGAGATTGCCGGGCACCCGGCGAGCGGATATCAGCTGACCGCGGTTCCTGATTTGCTTCTTCCTGAACTTCTCGACCCCATGCTGCGAGGTACGATCTTCGCTGGGCATGTGCATCACTTTTATCGCGCGGGCTCGACCAACACATTGGCAATCGAAGCCGCGGCCTCTGGCGCCCCCGAAGGCAGCGTCTTTTTGGCCGAACAACAGACGTCCGGGCGTGGCCGGGGAAACCATAAGTGGCACTCAGCGGAATCTACCGGCATTTATTGTTCGGTGGTTTTGCGTCCGACTTTGCCTCCGTCGGATGTTCTGGTTTTGTCGCTCGCGTCAGGCCTGGCCGTGCACGCCGCGGTTGCAAGCATGAGTCCGGGGATTCCTCCAGATCTGAAGTGGCCTAACGATCTCTTGATCGCGGGGAAGAAATTTTGCGGCATTCTTACGGAGATGAGCGCCGAGGCCACGCGAGTGCGGCACATCGTAGTGGGAATCGGAATCAACGTGAATCAGACACAGTTTCCAGAAGAACTAGAGCCGATTGCCACGTCGTTGCAGCTCACAACCGGCCGCGAGTGGTCTCGAATCGAGCTATGCGCCGCTTTGTTAAAATCACTCGACCGCGAATATCGGGCAGTGCTCGCAAACCCCGGCGCACATATGGAGATTCTGCGCAGGTTTGAGGAGAATTCGCCCATGGCGCGCGGCCGCCAGGTCCATGTGGAAGAGAATGGCGGATTTGACGGGGTGACCGAGGGTCTGGATCCGCGCGGATTCTTGAAGGTGCTCACCAGCGAAGGTGTGCGGATTGTCTACAGCGGAACGGTGAGGTAAGCCCAGTTGCCCACTGCGGGTTCTCGGGAGCCACAGAAACAGAATTCTGGGGCCCTAGAACCAAGAAACTGACAACTATTCATGCTATTCGTCCTTGACGTCGGAAACACCAACACGGTCTTGGGAGTCTTTGCCAGGTCTTCGAGCAACTCCGAACACTATGACAAACTGCTCGCCAACTGGCGCGTGACCACCCGCGGGTCGCAGACCGTCGACGAGTACGGCGTGCTGTTCAGAAACCTGTTTTCGATGCAGGGACTCGAACCGAAGGAAATCCGCGGCATCATCGTTTCATCCGTTGTGCCCCCACTCGATTCAACTCTGCGGCGCGTCTGCGAGCGGTACTTCCATCAGAAGCCTTTATTCGTTGAACCTGGCATCAAGACGGGGATGCCGGTGCTCTATGAGAATCCGGCTGAGGTTGGGGCGGACCGCATCGTGAACGCGGTGGCGGCGTTTGAGAAACACGGCGGGCCCTGCATCGTGGTGGATTTCGGCACGGCTACGACGTTCGACTGCGTGACTGGGAAAGGCGAGTATCAAGGGGGAGTCATTTGTCCGGGGATTGGCATTTCCGCCGACGCCCTGTTCAGCCGCACGGCGCGGCTGCAGCGCGTGGACATCCGCAAGCCGGCAGGCATCATTGGAACAACCACCGTTGGGAGCCTGCAATCGGGGCTCTATTACGGATATCTCGGATTGGTGGATGGAGTTCTGGAGCGTCTGTTGAGCGAAATCCCCGGAGTAGTGAAAGTGATCGCCACCGGTGGTCTCGCACCCCTTCTTGGCTCCGGTTCGAAATACATTCAACACGTGGACGAGTTCCTTACGCTCGAAGGGCTGCGAATTCTTTGGGAGAGAAATGCCAGGGATCTTTCCGGGAAACCGGCCAAAGCCCGCGTAACGAGTCGGCCGCGCTCATCCAATGCAAGCCAGTGAAGGAACCTGCCACAGTTCTGCTGGGTCTCGCCATGTTCATTGGTCTTCACTCGTGGTGGGAGCATGGAGGTCGAACGCTAAGACGAGCGGTGCGAAAAGGTGTCCCCTTCAACACCTATCCCTGTGACGTGACCAGTACCAGTTTTGCTGGTACATCCGATGCCTCCGATAGAACTTTACGAGCTTCCGGATAACGAGGCGATCGTCATAAGCGAGGGCTTTCGTTTGCCCTTGAATGAACAAACGCGACACTAGAGACTTCTGGTCGACTCTACCTGCCAGCTCTGATCGACCATTGGACATGGAGTTGCATGCTTAGAATCGAGCCGTGCAAAAAGCCATTTCTTGAACACGATGAAAGTCATAACTCGCTATGGTGCGATTGCAGTCATCGCGGTTTTGCTCGCACCGCTGTTTTCCGATAATCACGCTTTTTCCCTGCAACGATCGTGTCTCCGAGCACACACTGTGCCCTTGGAGACACGTGGTATGAGCGCCCTCCCTCCGGTTGTTCTCTGGGCTTGGGAGCGTCCAGAGGACCTGCGTTTCCTGGACCCAAACCAGACGGGAGTGGCGTTTCTAGCCGGAACGATTCAGCTCGGTCCGCATGGAATGGATTTTCGCCCGCGAATGCAATTGCTCAAAGTATCAGCGGAAGTGAGATTGGTCGCTGTCGTGCGAATTGAGACATCAGGGGCGGTGCTGAACCCTGAGATTGCTAGAAAAGTTGCCGCGAAGATCGCTCGTGCCGGCCGAATGCGGGGGATCGTTGCCGTGCAAGTGGACTTCGATGCTACGGCAACGCAGCGAGCATTCTATCGCGATCTTCTGCTGGAACTCAGGCGTCAACTACCACCCGCTATGCCGATTTCAATCACCGCGCTCACCTCATGGTGCATCGGGGATCGATGGATGGCGGGGTTGCCGATTGATGAGGCGGTGCCGATGTTGTTCCGTATGGGGGTGGGACAGGCAGAGGTGAAAAGCTGGATGCAATCCGGGCGCGACTTCAGGGAAGCGACTTGCCGTACAAGCCTCGGAGTTTCGCTCGACGAGCCGTGGCCGCAATTACCCCCGGCAAGGCGCTTGTACGCGTTTTCCCCGGCCCCCTGGACCAAGCGATCGCTCGAGACTCTAACGAAGGAGTTCAAGGTATGGCAATGAAGCTCACGTTGTCCTTGGGGAAGCGCAGCACCTTCACCATCGGAGTTCTGCTGGTTGTGCTCGCAGGGCCGGCTACTTATGGTTGTGGGCCTTGGTTTGACGAAGCGGTTTTCATTCCCGGAGGCGCTCCGCAAACTTCGCAGTCGGACTTTGCCTCGGGAAAGCTCGGGATCGTGCTGCCAACCATGCGCCGCTCCTATTTGGTCGTGGGCTACCGCTATTTAAACGGAATGAAGCTCAATGCCCAAGAACAGCGGGACGCAATCGATGTGTGGAACCGGAATATGGATCCCACTCCGGTTCCTTTCAATGACCAACATGCCGCTCTCGATTCGTGGCTAAAGGTCCGCGCAAAAGTGCAAGGTGCGTCTCAAATTCAAGAGGCGGAAGTGTATGCACCGGTCGTTGCGGATCAGCCCTACGAAGTGTTTCTTAACTGTCAAGATGATGCTTTCAAGACAGCCGAGCGTACGCTCGATGCGCTCGGGCAAAAATACGGAGCTGCAAGTGCTGAGGTGAAGCAGTGGCTGGCGGCTCAGGATCAGGTTTTTGCAAATTGCGAAGGGGGGACGCGGCTTGTTCCGGCACCGCTTGAGTCCAGCGATCCCGTTCTGCGGGCGAACCGGAATTATCAGATTGCGGCCGCCCTGTTGTATCAGCGCCGGTTCGACGAAGCGGCAGCCGCATTCGAGGCGGTCTCGAAGGATACCGCGTCTCCCTGGGCGCCCTATGGGGACTATCTTGCAGGTCGCGCAATCCTGCGCAAAGCCACGCTCAACACCTCAGCGGACGGAAAACCCGATATGGCAGGGTTGCGGGCGGCGCAGCAACGGCTGGAAGAGGCGGCACATGCGCCGGAGTCGGGCGCATTACGGCCTGCGGCCCAACGTCTAGTGAATTTTGTTCGTTTCCGCACCGAGCCGGAAAAACGTGTGGTGGAGCTGGAGCAAGAACTGCTGAAGGTCGAGCCAAGCCCAGACTTTAAGCAGCATCTTTGGGATTACGTGCTGCTCTTGTCGCAAGGAGAGCAGGCACAGGATCTGGGCGATTGGATCAAGACCTTCTACACAGAGCAAACGGATGAGTATCCCATGGGAGAACCTCGTTCCTCCCAGCGTGACGACGCCAAACACGCGCAGCAGCGCTGGCAAGAAAGTCACTCCGTAGCTTGGCTGATCGCAGCGCTGGCGCTCGCCGATCCCAAGGACTCGGACCTCGTCGAATTGCTCAAGGCCGCAAACCAAGTCCCCGAAACTTCTCCGGGATACATCAGCGTTCGCTATTACGCCCTCCGTCTTATGGCGACTGGCAAAGAGAAAGACGTAGCCCGGAAGGAACTGGATAGCTGGCTGAAGCGTCCGGAAGGTGAACTGGCTCATGGAACGCGTAATCTCTTTAATGATCAGCGGCAGAAACTCAGCATGAATTTGAAGGACTTCCTGTCACACGCGGCAGAGCAGCCCGCAAAGATCGGTTGGGATGCAGGTGCCGGCGACCTCGCGCCGGACAGTGACGTGGGCCTCCCGGAGCGCGCCAAGAAAGACCTCGACAGGCCTTTCTTCAACGATTATTCGGCACAGGTTCTCTCGCACCATATGCCTCTCGATTTGCTAGTTGAGTCTGCGCGAGCCAAAACCTTGCCGGTTCAACTGCGGAAAGAACTCGTGCGAAGCACATGGACACGGGCAATTGTGTTGGGAAAGCTGGCCGTAGCCGACCAGTTGCAGCCTGTCATTGCGGAACTCGATAATCCACTCTGGAAATCCATGGAACCGCTCCGGTCCGCGAAAACTCCCGAGGAAAGGCGATTTGTCGCCGCCCTTGTCACTTTACAGAATCCCGGCCTGAGCCCATACGTGCGCACCGGCCTCTTGCGCACAGAAACCTTGGGCAAGATCGACATTTATCGCGACAACTGGTGGTGCGAAACGCCGAATGACGGTAGCCCGCGGTTCCGGGCAACTCCCGACTCTGATTTAGCAGCACCCCCTCAGTTCATTTCAGAAGCTGAGGTCACAAAGTCTGACCACGAGAAATCCAGGCTCGCAAACGCAGAAGTTGCTCCAAACTTTCTTGTCGCCGAGGTGCTCGATTACGCAAAATCTCATCTTGACGATAAACGGGTACCCTTGGCGCTGCATTTGGCCGTGCGTTCAACGCGCTATGGGTGCACCGATTCTGAAACCACCGGATGGTCAGCCAAGGCTTTCCGGCTTTTGCATCGGCGGTATCCGACTAGTGAATGGGCAATGAAGACGAAATATTACTTTTAGGGAGAGTTACTTGAGGCTTGCAATGCCGGTCAAACAACTGCAGTGCAACCTGCCCGCACTGCGGCGAGAGCATCCGCCAGACAAGCAGGTGAGGATCGATTTCATCTGCGGCCCCCAGGTTTCGGAGCCGACCTTCACGCCAGAGAAGCCGCAGCCCGAATGATCATGGAAAGAATAGCCCCCTGTTATCCTGCTTGAGTCGTGCCCCTTATTTACACAATTCACAAGGAGCGGCGATTAGTCCTTTCAAGAGGATGGGGCTTGCTAACCTTCGACGAGGCCAAGGCTCACCGAAGCCAGCTTCTCGCGGACCCTGATTTCAGTCCAACGTTTAATCAATTGGCTGACTTGACAGCCGTTACGAAGACGGATGTCTCGGGTGCCCATGCCAAGTGGTTCGCGTCACACCCAGTCTTCTCACCTACTTCCCAACGGGCGGTTGTAGCGACCAGACCAGAGATCTTTGGCGTGCTGAGGCAATTCGAGGTATACCACGGTGAACGAGCTCAGGTTCACGTTTTCTACGACTGGGATTCTGCACTGAAATGGCTGAATATACGTGACGTTTCCTGCCAATTGTAGTTCGCGCTGGGAGCGCCGCATCTTGCTCAGTCTTCGGGCGCAACCGAGCCTATGTCGATCTCGCGACTCAGTTGATTCAATGGCACGCCTTGAGCAGCCTTATGAGCGGTGTGCAGCAAGTGTGCAGTAAAATCTTCAAGAAACCCGCGCGAAATGCTCTCCGGACTGATTTTGGAAAACTATTTCAACTACTTCACCGAAATCGAAGAGCACTTCCAGAGGAGGCGGGGAAGCGTCCTGCTGCTATCGGCTCTGGATTGGGCACTGATTGAAACCTGGAAAGACGCCGGGATCCCGCTCGAGGCGGTGCTGCGGGGGATCGATTCGGCGTTCGACCGGTACGATTTGCGTCTTGCGAAAACGAAGAAGGTAAATAGTCTGGCCTACTGCGCACAGGAAGTGCTCGCTGCTTCCGAAGACATGAAGGAAGCTGCCGTTGGAGTCATGGCAGAGTCGAAGCCGGAGACTGGTTTCGAAAGCGCGAAAATTGCGGAATTCCTGCGCCGCTGTGCTAACCAGCTGAGGGCGGCAAAGCTTCCTAGCAAAACAGGTATCTCACCCGAGGCGGTCGCATGTGACGTCAGTACACGGTTAGAGGAGCTTGCCAGGGAAATCGAGACGAAAGCCGTTCCCCTTCGTCTCGAAGACCTCGAACGCAGGCTGGCGGTTTTAGAGGAGAAGCTTCTTGCCGTGCTGCTGGCGGTTCTGGCCGAGGACGAAGTTGTTGCCGTCATTGCCGAAGCCAACCGCGAGCTCGCCCCCTATCGGGGTAAAATGACTGCCGTACAAATCGAGCAACTGCAGAAACAATACATGCGCAAGAAGCTGCTCGAAAAATACAAGCTTCCAAGACTGAGTTTGTTCTATATGTGAGGTGTTCTGCGTTTGTTGCCGTTAGTCGCAAAGAAAAGCGGTTTGCCATCGCTCTCGCTCCCTGCGCTTCGCTAGAATCCACTTTGTGCAGCTGAAGATCGAAAAACTTGTTTATGGGGGCGATGGTCTGGCGCGCCTTCCTGCTGATGATCAGGGTCCTGGGAAGAGTGTGTTTGTTCCGTTTGTGCTCGAAGACGAAACCGTTGAAGCCGAGATCACCGAGCACAAAGCAGGCTTTGCGCGGGCGCGGCTGAACTCTGTTACCCAGGCGTCGGCAGCTAGGTCTCAGCCAGGCTGTCCTTACTTTCAACTCTGTGGTGGATGCCACCTTCAACACTCGAACTACGCTCATCAGCTCGCGATCAAAGCCGCTGTGCTTGGGGAGACGCTGCGGCGCACCGCCAAGATCGAATTGCCATGCCCGCTCGAGGTTCACCCATCGCCGGAGTGGAACTACCGGAACCGCACCCGGCTGAAGATGCAGACGGCGCCAGAGTTCGCCATTGGATACCACAAGTTTCGATCGCATGAGCTGCTTCCAATCGAGCACTGTCCCATTAGTTCGCCGCTGATTAACCGCGCAATCGCTCAAGTTTGGTCCGCCGGGCGTGAAGGCAAAATCCCGGCCGCCATTGTCGAGGTCGAGTTCTTTGCCGATGCATCGGACACCGCGCTCTTGGTTGAACTGTATTGCAGGCCAGGCACGCCGAGGCGGGAAGCGCGCGAAATCGGCGAAAAACTGGGAGAAATATTCCCCGCGGCGAACGGCCTTTCGGTTTTCGAGGGTTCATCCGCCAGGGAAGTTTCTGGCCTACTACTCGCTCATTTCGGAAGGACGGAGCTTTCTTATGAAACGAAAGCGTTTCACTATCGCGTCAGTGCGGGAGCTTTTTTTCAGGCAAACCGCTTCCTCATCGATGAACTTGTTCGACTTGCGAGCAATGCCGCCTCCGGCGAATTGGCGCTGGATCTCTATGCAGGGGTTGGACTTTTTTCGGCTGTTCTATCCAAGAGTTTTCGACAGGTAATCGCGGTGGAGGCTTCCCCAACTTCATTTGCCGACCTGTGCCACAATTGCCAAGAAGTAAAGGCGGTCCGGGCAAGCACAGAGAAGTACCTGTCGCAATCTTCAGGACTACATCCTGACTTCGCGATTGCCGATCCCCCGCGCGGCGGCCTTGGAGAAAGCGTGGTTCGCAGTCTCGGACGGCTCGAGGTCCCGCGAGTTGTTTACGTGTCCTGTGACCCCTCAACCCTGGCCAGGGACCTGCGCCACTTTGTGGATCTCGGGTACAGGATCCACGAGGCCCATTTAATCGATCTCTTTCCCCAGACTTTCCACATCGAGAGCGTTTTCCACCTGACCCGGTGAGTTCACTCCGTAGTGGTGATCTCAAGTTGGCAGGCAGGACGAAGTCGACACCGGGGAATGGAAGGTACCTCCGCGTATACGGGAGTCCCGAGATACTTATGAATCTGACCGGAGAACGATCTAACCAGATTGAAGGCTAGCGTTCAGTTTCCTCGCCGCCGGTAGGTTCCATCGCGGATTCATCAAATTCGGCCTCTTCGGCAATCTCTTGCTCGGGCGTGCGCCGGTACTCGTCGATGACCTGACGCGCTTGCGCGGCGTCTCCTTCGCGCACCAGGATGCCAATCCCTCCTACGGGCAAGACATCAGGGGAATTTTCGTTATCGCCGAATTGCGAGTCGATCCCGGCGGAATCGAGCAATCCCTTTACCACCATGGCTTCCGACTCCTGCTCGGTATCGAACACTCGCACAAGCTTCTCGTTGGGTAGGGGCGTTGCCGCTTCTGACATGGAGAAATCCTCGAATTCTAAGACGCTTGATTGTAACGCGGGGGCTGCTTTCCTACACCTGGAACCTGGGTTATCAAGAAAGACGCAACGTCGGGGAGAGGCAGGTCATCTAAACTGAGGAGTGAGAGATCCGGGTCAAGGCAACGAGTCGCAAGGCGAAGCCCAGAAAATACGGCGTCTACAGATCATGATCAGCATGGTGATGTCGGTGATCAGTCAAGACCCGAATCTGACGATCGAAGAAGCCTCAGAACTGGCCGCAGGAGCAAAACGGGCCGCGCTCGCCATGTTTCCCGACAAAGAGCTTGCCTACGACATTCTCTACAAGCCCCGCCTGCAGCGGTTGATCAGTGAGCGGTTCCACATCCAATAGCCCCTTTTTGACCTCCTGAACCCTGCCGGAATAGACTCTGTTTTCGGACGGTGTTCCCATGAAAAGCATGTTTCTTGCCGGTGCCTTGGCACTCGCTCTCGGTGGTTCCTCATTGGCGATCGCAGACGAAAAAGGCGAAGGGCACCAGCATCACGAGGAAATGACAGAAGCTCAGGTCGGCACGGTGCACTTTCCCACCTCATGCGCAACCACGGTCGAGAGCTCCGTGGAACGCGGGGTGGCCATGTTGCATTCGTTCTGGTACGAGGAAGCGGAAAAGCAGTTCATGCAAGTTAAGCAAGTTGATCCGAACTGCGCCATTGCACGCTGGGGAGTGGCAATGAGCCGCTGGCACCAGCTATGGAACCGTCCAGATGAAACCGTCCTCGCACAAGGCGAGACGGAACTGAAGGAGGCGAAATCGCTGCGCGCGACCCCTCGGGAGAGGGGCTACATCAATGCCTTAAACTCCTTTTACTCACATCCTGGGCGGACGCATTCCAAACGCGCGCTGGCCTACTCGAAGGCCATGGAGAAGGTTTCCCAGCGAAATCCAGATGACCACGAAGCAGCTGCGTTTTACGCATTGAGCTTGCTGGCGGCGGAGCCGGACCACGACAAGTCAAACGCGTTTCGTCTGAAGGCGGCGGCTGTTCTTGAGAAGCTATTTGCTGAGGAACCGGACCATCCTGGAGTGGCACACTACCTGATCCACACATACGACAAACCGGATATGGCTGAGAAGGGGCTGCCCGCGGCACGAAAGTACGCCCAGTTAGCTCCATCTGCGCCGCATGCATTGCACATGCCGGCGCACATTTTTGCTCGTCTGGGTCTATGGCAGGACGACATCGACTCGAATGTTGCTTCCATCGCCGCTACCCAAAAAGAAGCTGCCATGCACATGGGCGGAGAAGGGCACCAATTCCATGCCATGGACTTTCTCGTATATGCCTACCTGCAGACTGGCCGTGAACAGGAAGCACAGAAGATCATCGACGAAGTGCGCGCCATGCCCCCCATGAAGGACATGTACGGCATGGGATTTGATCCACGTCTGTTTGCGTTGTCCGCCTATCCAGCCTCGTATGCGCTGGAATTGCATGACTGGAACGCCGCTGCTGAGCTGACTCCCGTTGAGGGGGCAGATGACGTCATGCATTCCCTCACCTACATGGCTCGATCAATCGGAGCTGGCCACGCCCGCAATGCCGAACAGGTGGCGAAGGATGTGTCCAAACTGGAAGAGATCCAGAAGAAACTCGAGCCCAAGAAGAAGAGCGACCAGGGCGAGTATGAGGCGGTTGGCGAGGAGTTGGTCGTAGCCAGGGGATGGCTGGAATTTGCCCATGGCAACGTGGACAATGCGATAAAGCTCTTGCGCGGGATTGCGGACAAGGAACAGGGCGAAGCGGAATCGAGCGAAGGCATTCCTACCCACGAGATGATTGGCGACATGTTGCTGCTGGCAAAACGTCCGGAGCAGGCGCTTGCCGAATACGAGATCACACTCAAGGTGAATCGTGGGCGGTTCAATGCGCTCTATGGTGCGGCGACAGCGGCGGCTGCTCTCGGCAAGAGCGACCTGGCACATGAGTATTACGCACAAATCGTAAAGAATTGCGCCGATTCCAAGTCCGATCGGGCCGAATTGAAGCATGCTCGCGAGGAAGCGGGCAGGCTGGCGCACGCTTCGGCCAGGACTGTCCCTGAGGCCTTTCCGAGCGCCAGGACGATCACGGCCACGCCAAAGGCGGTCGCTGTCAATTTGGCGGGGGTCAAGCGTCTGGCGAGCAGTTGAACGGCTACTTCCCGCTAGTTCGCGGGTCGGATTTTTGCAGCTGGAAGGACAAAGTTGCAAATCCCAATTTGGATTTCATCTGCACCGGCAGATGGCGCGAGTCGTCCGTAAACCAGACTAGCAGGGTGACTTTCCCCTTCATTGGGCCGGTCAGGGGTTCGGCCTTCACCCGCAACGTTTGAAACTCACCGGCTGGGCCTTTTACGGTTTCACGTGCTTCCACTTGAATGTGGGCGTCAATGGTTTTCCCATTGTCGTTTACAGGGAATGTGTGGGAAAAGCCGGGCGCTAGCGGCAATGAAGCAACGTAAAAAAATCCGCTGACAACATCTGTAGTACACGGCGGAATATCGAATTCCGTGTGCTTGGTTTCAGAGGTTTTCAGGTCGTGCATGTCAAGCTGGCTCTTACCGTGCGCATAGTCGAGGCGAATCTCGAAGTCGCGGCGCCGCGGACCTTCCTCGTTGTGCTTGGAAACGTGAAGAGTACAGAAAGTGTGCGGGTCGACGTCAGCCTTGAAGACGTCGTGCACCCGGAAAATCTTGTCAGGCATTCCGGCCGAATCGGCTGTTGCTGTGACTTTTAGTCCGCTGGAGGTGCGTTGCATTACGACCGTCGAGGTTCCGGCGTTAAAGAACTGCCAGCGCACGGAGAACACGTACTTTTCCGTTGGAAAAGAGTAGGAGGGCGCTGGAGCAATCACGCGTGATGGCGGCAGAGAAGCGATGGCAGGGTTCTGGATTTGAGCAAGGGACGATTGTGCCAGCACCGCGGGCGACGTGAACAGGAGCACGGTTCCCAGAATCCGGCTTGTTGTGATCGGAGCCACAGTGTGTAGTTATCGGGATCCCGAGACAACGGCCGCATCCAAGGCGGCATTGCACTCGCAGCGCTCCCAATAGAGATGCGGGGGGACGGAGGCTGCGCTGCCCTGCGGCCCGCGAAACTGACAATCGTCTGGACACCTTCCAGCACGCGCCGAATGCAGGGAACCAGATTGCGGGTGCAGGTGTGAGGAGCGGGTAGGCTGGTTCTTCTTGTAGCGCGTTGCCAGATCTGCGCTTGCGGTGCTGTCACGCCACCTCAGCTGATTTCCACTAGCTTGCCACGGTGGCTCGGCAAAAACGGGCGGTCTGCAATCTGCTGCCCGAACCTTTCAGCCCAGCGGCCTGGAAGCGGAGTTCCGCACTTCGAGCAGCAACCTTGAGGCGTCAGGCGGTAGTCTTCGATGAGGTATCCATAACGGCGAATCAGTGTGTGTCCACACTCGTGGCAACGAGTATCCTCAAGATCGCCCACTCTTCCCGGCAGGTTGCCGGCATAGATGTAGTGCAGCCCGGCAGCCTTTCCTATCTCGGCAGCGCGCATTAGATCTTCCGGTTTCGTGTCCGCAGGATCGGACATCTTGTAGTCCTTATGAAAAGCCGTTACGTGCCAGGGGATCTCAGGCGACACGCTTGCGACAAATTCAGTCAGCCGGTGGAGTTCTTCATCAGAGTCGTTGAATCCTGGGATGAGGAGGGTAACGATCTCAACCCATATTCCCATCGAGTGCAGCCTCCGGATGGTGTCGAGGATCGGACCGATACGTCCGCCCAGTTGGCGATAGTGCTGGTCATCGAAGCTCTTCAGATCGACCTTGTAGAAGTCGATCCAGGGTCGCAGGTATTCGAGCACCTGCGGCGTCCCATTGCCGTTCGAAACGAAGGCTGTCTTAAGTCCGGCGGCCCGGGCCGCCTTGAATATCTCCACCGCCCACTCGGCGGTGATCAGGGGCTCGTTGTAGGTGCTGACCAAGAGTTTGGCCCCCTGGCTGAGTGCGTCTTTCACCAACAATTCAGGAGAAGCTTGGAGGGGCGGTGAAACGGCTTGAGGATCGCGCAAGGCTTGCGAAGTTACCCAGTTCTGGCAATAGGAGCAATGCAGATCGCATCCCAGCATTCCAAAGCTGTACGCCAGGGCTCCCGGGTACGCATGGAAGAACGGCTTCTTCTCAATTGGATCGCACTGAACTCCGCCCACGTATCCCCAAGGAACGTACAGTTTTCCACCCTGATTGAACCGTACCTTGCAGACACCTGCTTGTCCTTCAGGAATCGGACAGCAATGCCCACAAGCAAAACAGCGGATACGGTTCCGCTCGATTGGCTCATAGAGTTCGCCTATCCGCACGTTCTGATTGAGCACTTCACGGAGGGAAGACAACGGAAACCTCTGCCTATATTGTAGAGCAGCACGAACAGGAAAGTGGTTACTCGGGTTTGCCGATGGGATGGGAATGCAGCCACTGGTTCGCTTGCTTCTGCTCGGCGGAAATCTGTGCCGGACTTAAGCGCGCAGCACAACCTGCGACGATCGAAGGGCTTTGTTTATCGCCCCCCGCCTGAGCAAGCAGCGCCCAATAATACGCTTTGGCATAGTCCTGCGGTACACCCTTGCCTTTCCAGAACAATGCCGCAAGTTTGCCTTGTGCCGCAATATGTCCCTGGTCAGCGGCGGCCAGAAACCAATCTCTTGCCGCGCGATAGTCCCGTGGCAGGCCGTCCCCATTGACATATCGTTTCCCGAGCACATACTCCGCGCGTGGATCGTGCTGTCCAGCCAGCCTGCGGACTTCAGACAAATCCATTTGGGAATAGGGATCCCCCGGAGAATCGGCTTCCGCCGAAGCGGGGATTGAGAACGAAGAGCTTGGTCCCATCAGCCTGGATACCCAAGGACCCAAGGCCCAAAGCGCCACACCGAAACACAAGATTCCGGCAGCAATGAGCACGGCCCGTAAGGGGAACCGTCGCGAAGCGGTTTCGCCCAGCAGTGCCCGTTCCGCGAAGGGGACCGACTCGCTCGATGGGCTGATGGTTGCAAAAGCCAGGGCGTCGCGGCGGGCATGCTGAGCGCGGTCGACGGCGTGAACAATAAAAGTGGTGAGCCGTTGCAAGACCGTTACGTCGTTCTCCCAGAACGCGGCCGGCTCAGGAGAAAACACCTCCAAGATGCCAATCACCTCGTTCGACCGCTTTACCGGGCAGGCCACGAT
>Ga0157378_10000168_pt1 | contig 62267 bp, 45 predicted proteins | sample M65metaG_FD_115309 | JGI IMG/M metagenome (GOLD analysis project Ga0157378, IMG submission 115309) | Miscanthus rhizosphere microbial communities from Kellogg Biological Station, Michigan, USA - M6-5 metaG | ecosystem: Host-associated > Plants > Roots > Rhizosphere > Soil | place: USA: Michigan... | reverse complement strand
GCGGCGCTGGTGATCGACGGCGCGGGCCGCTTGTGGCGCGCGCGCAGCTACGAGGATTTCGACACCACCTATCGCTTCGTCGGCAACGACTGCGTGATCGATGCGCTGACGCCGAAATACGAGCACATGCGCGAGTACACGCGGCGCGACACGTCGGCGTCGTAGTGCGCTTGCCGTAACAACTGCGGCGTCTATCGACCGATGTTCAGTCGAGCCCGCGCCCCAGCAAGCGGCCGAGCGGCGGGGCGCCCAGCAGCAGACCCAGGCTCAGGACGAAATATTCGCCGTTGCCGATCAGCGTGGGCAGCGGATACTGCGGGACCGTGTCGCCGCTGACGAGCCGGGTCGCATACTGCAGCCAGACCAGCGCAAGATACGCCGTCCCGAACGCGCCGATGCAACGCAGGATGAAAGTGGCCAGCTTCTGGTAGGTGTTCATGGCGAGGATCCAAAGGCGGACTCAAGCATGAACGCGAGCGATGCGGCATTGCGAACAGGGCGCCATGCCGGCGCCGGTCATCATTGCTGGTCCGGCATTGGATCGTGGCGCAGATGGGCCGCGCATACGCTGCCCGCCTCGACCGTTCACGTTTTGTGAATAGCACGGCGGTGCAGCCGTGCTAGGATGACGGCGCGCCGTCGCTCTTGGAAGCGGGGCAGGCGGCGCGGATCCGGGGGGATTTTGTGACGCCGACATTCCATCTCGCACCGCAGGGCCATGCGCCTGTCGCGTGCTGTCGAAGGCTTTTCTTGTCGCGGCTTCACGCGTCGCCGCCGCGGAGCGCCGGAAGCGCCCCCTGGGCTGCACCCACTTCATCTTCTTCGCCACGACCGCTGATTGCGGTCGCGACATCACGTTGGCCGGCCGACACATTCCGCCGACAGTTGCACAACTAGCGGCGCCCGACGCCGACATGGGGAATCGAGTATGACCAGCCGTTTTGTTTCTCGCAGCACGCAGCTTGTAGCCGGATTTCTGGCAATGGCTTGCGCGCCCCTGTTCGCGTCGACGAGTCCGTCCGGCCAGCTCGACACCACGTTCGGCCCCAGCGGCAAACCGCAGTTCAACGTCGCCACCGTGACGGTGCCATCGTTCAGCCGCGCCGTCGTTTCGCTACCCGGCGGCGCCGTCATCGTCGGCGGCGGCTCGAACAGCAGCGGTCTGTACAAGGACTACGTGATCCAGAAGCTGGATGCCAGCGGCAACTTCGACGGTTCGTTCGGCACCGACGCCGGATTCACCCACACCGACATGGGCTTCGACGACCAGATCAATGCGATGGCGGTCAACTCGACCGGTACGCGCATCTGCGGCGGCGGTATCGCCGGGCCCTCGCCCGGAGCCAGCTCCGCCTTCGGCGTCGCCTGCTACACGGCAAACGGTCTGCTCGACACAAGCTTCAGTGGCGACGGCCTCGACTTGTCGACGACGAACGGATTCACGGTCACCCGCATCGAAGGCATGACCTTCGACCGCGACGACAGGCTGATCGTCGTCGGCTGGTCGAACAGTCCGTCGACGCGCGACTGGATGATCAAACGCTACAACACCGACGGCACGCCGGATACCACCTTCGGACCGAACCACGACGGCTGGGTGGTGATCGATTGGGGCGGCTTCGACCGCTGTTTCGACGTCGCCATCCTCAACGGCGCGACGCACGCGCAGGACAAGATCGTCGTCGTCGGCAGCAGCCAGAATAGCGCAGGCGCCATTGCAATCCTGAGTTCCGTAGACGGATCTTTCGACACCAGTACCGGTCTCGCACCGACGGGCAAGTTCACCGGTACTCCCGCGCCTTCGAATTACACGCAGTTCCGCGGGGTCGGAATCGAGCAAAGTACCGCGACGAAGTACGTCGTCGTCACCGGCCAGGGTGGTAACGGTGGATTTTATGTCGTGCGTTATGCGCTGGCCACGGGCGCGATGAACAGCTCCGGCAACTTCGCCACGACCAACAACGATGTGGGATTTCGCATCAAGATCGGAGCGAACGATCGCGTCTATGCCAGCGGTACCTCGAGTAGCGGCGGCGATTTTCGCGTCGCGAAGATGAAGGCCGACTTGAGCCAGGACAGCAATTCGCCGGAATTCGATTACGCGGTGACGACCGATTTCGGCGGCAGCGATTTCGCGCAGGATCTCGTCGTCATCAACAGCGGCGATCCGGTCAACGAACGCGTCACCGCCGTCGGCGGTGGCTCCGGTGGACTGAACAGCATGACCGTCGCGCGCTACCTGCCGAACGGCAATCTCGACACCAGCTTCAGCGGCGACGGCAAGTACGAGGCGCAGCTCACCGGCGGCAGCGCCGACGAGTCGGTTGCGTTTGCGGTGCAGGCCGACGGCAAGGCCGTGGTCGCGGGCACGACGTTCAACAGCAACGGCGACTACGACCTGGCCGTCACGCGCATCAACACCGACGGCACGCGCGACACGTCGGGTTGGGCCAGCGGCACCGGCGGTTGGGACACGCGCGGATTCTCCGCGGGCAGCGCCGAGCAGATGAACCCGGGTGGCGTCGCGATCGATAGCAACGGCAAGGCCGTCGTCGTCGGTACGAGCAACGGCTACTTCGCCTTGCGCTACAACACCAACGGCACGCTCGACACGAACTTCAATACCACGGGCATCGTGCTCGGCAACTGGGGCACGAACAGCGAAGGCAAGGTCGTCGCGATCGACGCGAGCAACAACATCATCGTCGGCGGCGACATCTCGCTCAACGGCGATTTCAAGTTCTCGCGGCTTGCGGCGAACAACGGCGCGCTCGACACGACGTTCGGCGCCAGCGGCGTCGCGACAGTCGACATCGCAGCAACCAAGTCCGACGTGCTCAAGGCGATCGCAATCGATCCGAGCGGCAGGATCGTCGCCGGCGGCGAGTGCGTCTCCCCGGCGGGCTTCTTCAAGATGTGCCTCGCGCGCTTGAACAGCAACGGCACGCTCGACGCCACGTTCAACGGCACCGGCAAAGTGTTCCTCACCAGCGTGGGCGCTTCCGCCGACTCGTTCGACATCCGCTCGCTGCAGCTGCTGCCGAATCTGGATACGGCGAGCGCGACCGACTACAAGATCGTCGTCGCCGGCCAGTACGTACAATCCAGTCCGTCGCAGGCGATGTGGTTTGCCGCGCGGTTCAATCTCGACGGGTCGCTCGACACGTCGTTCAACACGACCGGATACAAGACCTTCGCGGCGGGTACTTCGCAGTACATCGGTTCGGCGAACTCGGTTGCGCTGCAGTATGACGAGAAGCTGGTGCTGGTCGGCGAAAGCTCGGCGCCCGATCCGCTCAACGCCGGCTTCTACCTGGCGCGCGTGATCACGGTTGCGCGCCTGAACTGGGATGGCTCGCTCGACACGACCTATGGCACGAACGGGTTCACGTACACGAGTTACAGCAGCGACCCGAGCGAAGCGCATCAGGTCTACATCTATCCGCAGAGCAACGCATCACTCAAGGGCCGCGCGCTGTTGACACCGTTCATCATTGCCAGCGACTTCGCGATGAACCGTTACCGCGAGGATCCGGCCCCGATCTCGGGTGCAAGCGCACCGGTTCTCGATCCCGTGAGCGACACCGGCCGCAGCAACTCCGACAAGATCACCAAGGACACGACACCGACTTTCACCGGCACATGCAGCCAGGGCGAGACGGTCTATCTGCTCGTCAACGGCGCGAACACGCTGCCGCGCACGCGCCAGATCTGCGGCGCGGCGGGCACCTATGCGCTGACGCCGACGCTCAGTGGCGTGCCACGCACGACGTACTCGATCACCACACAGACGCAGACCGGCATCGGCGACAGCGCGGTATCGGCCGCACTGTCGGTGACGGTCGACGCGGAGATCAATCCGGCCGTCGTGATCAACAACCCGACGGCAGGCAGCAACCAGTTGCCGAACGTTTCGGTCGACGGCACCTCAGAGGCCGTCGCAAACGTGGTCGTCACAACCAATCATCCGAAAGGCGGCGGCTGCGTGGCAGGCGTGCTCGCAAACGGCAACGTGGACGGTTCCGGTAGCGGCAGTTGGACCTGCAGCAACACCGGATTCAAGCAGGGTCCGCACACCATCTCGGTCGTGCAGACCGACCTCGCCGGTAACGTCGCCTCGGCCGTCACGCGCAGCTTCAGCGTAAAGGTTTCGACGACCACCGCGATCACGAGCAGCGTCAACCCATCCAAGTACGGTCAGCCGGTGACGTTCACCGCGACCGTCACGCCCGGGCCGAATGCCGACGTTGCGCTTACCGGCACGACGATTCGCTTCCTGATCGACGGTTCGCAAGTTTCCGCGCCGGCACTCGACGTCAATGGCCAGGCGACATTTACACCGTCGGGCCTCGGTCTGTCGGTCGGCACGCACACCGTGCAGGCGGTGTACGACGAGAACGCGAACTGGCTCGGCAGCTCCGGCAGCGTCACGCCAAATCAGGTTGTGCAGAAGGCCGACACGACCACGGCTGTCACGTCGGGCACCAACCCGACCGTGTTCGGCCAGTCGGTGACGTTCACGGCAACGGTTGCGTCGGTGAGTCCGGGCGCCGGAACGCCGACGGGCACGGTGACGTTCCTCGATGGCGGCTCGTCGATCGGCAGTGGCACCTTGAATGGTTCGGGCATCGCGACGTTCAGCACCACGGGCCTCGCGGTCGGCGGTCACACGATCACGGCCACCTACGGCAGCGATACGAACTACAACGGCAGCAGCGGTTCGATGAGCGGCAACCCGCAGGTGGTCAACAAGGCCAACACCGCCACCGCACTGATCTCGTCGAAGAACCCGTCGCTGCTCAATCAGTCGGTAACGTTTACCGCGACGATCACGGCCGTATCGCCGGGCGCCGGCACGCCGAGCGGCACGGTGACGTTCCTCGACGGCGGCAGTTCGATCGGCACGGGAACCTTGAGTGGCGGCGTGGCGACGTTCACGACGACTACGCTGACGGTCGGCAACCACACGATCACGACGACCTATCCGGGCGACGGCAACTTCAACGGCAGCAGCGGTTCGATGACCGGCAACCCGCAGGTGGTCAACAAGCTGCCGACCACGACTACGCTGACCTCGTCGCAGAACCCGGCGAAGTTCGGCCAGGGCGTGACATTCACGGCAACGGTCGCAGCGACGCCGCCGGGCACGGGTACGCCGACCGGCACGGTCACGTTCCTCGATGGTGGCAGCTCGATCGGCACCGGCACGCTGGATGCGTCGGGCGTGGCGACGTTCAGCACGTCCACGCTAAGCGTCGGCAACCACACGATCACGGCCAACTACGGCGCCGATCCGACGTTCGCGACGAGCACCGGATCGCTCACCGGCAATCCGCAGGTGATCGTCAAGGCCGACACGAGCACGGCGCTGACATCGATCAGCAATCCGTCCGTGTTCGGCCAGTCGGTGACGTTCACCGCGACGCTGTCGGCCACCGCACCGGGTGCAGGCACGCCGAGCGGCACGGTGACGTTCCTCGACGGCGGCAGCACGATCGGCAGCGGCACGCTGACGGCGGGCGTGGCGACGCTCACGAGCACCACTCTGAGTGTCGGCAACCACACGATCACCACGACCTATGCGGGCGACACCAACTTCAACGGCAGCCCGGGTTCGCTCACGGGCAACCCGCAAGTAGTGAGCAAGGACGCCACGACGACGCAGCTGACCTCGTCGCAGAATCCGTCGCTGCCCGCGCAGGCGGTGACGTTCACCGCGACCGTCACGGCCAACGCGCCGGGTGCGGGCACGCCGACCGGCACGGTCACGTTCCTCGACGGCGGCAGCTCGATCGGCACGGGCACATTGACCGGCGGTATCGCGACGCTCACGACCTCGAGCCTGACGCCGGGCAATCACACGATCACCACGACCTATCCGGGCGACGGCAACTTCACCGGCAGCGGCGGTTCGCTCACCGGCAACCCGCAGCTGGTGAGCAAGTTCACCACGGCCACGACGATCACGGCGGTGACGCCGCCGGGACCGATCACGCTGGGCAGTTCGACCGACGTGAGCGCGAGTGTTGCGGTGGTGCCGCCGGGCAGCGGCACGCCGACGGGCACGATCACGGTGACCTCGACCGACACGAACACGAACGCGACCGACACGTGCATGTTCACGCTGCCGGCGACGAAGTGCACGCTGACGCCGACGACGATCGGCAGCAAAGCGATCACGGCGAGCTACAGCGGCGACAGCACGTCGCTCGCCAGCACCAGCAGCCCGACCGCGTTCTCGGTAACGCCGGCGACGCGGCGCATCACCGCCAGTGCGAGTGCGAACGGACTGATATCGCCGGCCACGCAGTATGTGGCGGATGGTGCCACGGCGAACTTCAGCGTCGTGCCGAGAAGGGGCTTCGTGGCGAACATGAGCACGACCTGTCCGGAAGGGCTGGGCACGCTCAGCAACAACCTCTACACGACCTTGCCGGTGTCGGCCGATTGCACGGTGACCGCCGACTTCGTCAATGCAGCCGCATCGTTGAGCCTGACCTTGACCGACAATCGCGGCTACGCGCGCTACGGCAATCTCAGCAACTTCGTGGTCAGCATCGGCAACAGTTCGGGCAACCAGGTGACTGGCCTGAGCATCAGTGGCGCCGAGACCTCGACGGGTTCGAACTTCGATACCGCGGGCGGACATTGGGTGTGCTTCGGCAGTGCGGCGCAATGCGTCGCTTCGGGCACGGGTGCGTTCAACGACACCAACGTGAGCATTCCCGCAAACGGCAGCGTGAGCTGGCTAGTGACCTTGCCGGTGCGGATGAACGCGCCCGACCTGTCGGCCAGCTACACGGTAACGGTGACTAGCGCCGGAACGCCGGTCACGCAAACCGACACCGACTGGCTGGTGGTGTACCGCGACGGCTTCGACGTGCCGTACGGCGACGGCACGCAGATCGTGCCGCTGGCGCCGTCCGGTTGGGATGGCTCGACGACACTGCGCGTGCGCACGCCAAACACGGCGAATGCGATGATCGAGACCCTGTTGAGCGCGAACGCACCCGACGGCGGCTTCCGCATCGAACGGCTCAACGGCGCCGATCAGGCGTGGCTGCGCGTGGTGACGAGCGCAGCGGCCGGCGAAAGGGCCAGTGCGTGGACGCACATCGCACCCGACGCCGTGCTCGCGCTGAGCGTGGCCGGTGCGGGCGACAGCCGCACGCTGGTGGTGCTCGGTGCGGAAAGCGAAATCGACTGGCCGATCGGCGCAGCGAATTCGTGGCAGGTGCAGGCGACCGTGCCGGAATGAGGCGGTAGCGAACAGGCAGGCAATCGCCGATCGCGATTGCCTGCGGTTCCAGCGCAGCGATCGGTAGCCGATCGCTGCTTTCCACTGAAGTGAATTGCCCGGATCTACGCAGCGCTTGCGGCTGCGTCTATCTGCGCGTCAGTGCGACGCCTTGAGCGAAGGCATGAACTGCTTCTCCACCGCATCGGCCAGCTGATCCGGCGGCAGCAGGCCTTGCGCGAGGATGAAATCGTTCAGCGCCTTGAGGTCGAACTGCTTGCCGGTTGCGATTTCCACTTCCTCGCGCAGCTGCAGCAGATGCGTGTAGCCGTAGAAGTACGCATTGGCCTGGCCGGGCGAGCGGAACGTGAAGCGATCGAGTTCCTCTTTCGCAAACGCTTCGGACAATCCGACGTCGTTGATCAGGATGTCGTGCGCACGCTCGTAGCTGATCTCGCCCAGATTGAGCTTGGGATCGAGCATCGCGCGCGCCGCGCGTTGCAGGCGCAGTTGCAGCGCGATCATCTGACCGTCGGCCGGTTCGTACGGCACCATCATGAACTCGGCGTACAGCGCCCAGCCTTCGACGTTGACGCTGTTGAACGCGAACAGCGAGCGCGCCAGCGACACGCCGTGCTCGACCATCGCGGAGAACTGCAGCTCGTGGCCGGGGCGGCCTTCGTGCGCGGTCAACGTCCAGGCGCAGGCTTCGCAGGTGAAGTCGTCGTACACCGACGCCTTGTCGCCTTGCTTGCCCGGATTGCCGAGCGGCAGGATGAAGCTGCCACGTTCGCCGTGGTTGTTGAGCAGCGGCGGCGGCATCATGTGCGGTGCGGGCTGCTGCGCGGTCTCCGCCTCGGACGCCAGGCGCATGATCATCTCGCGCTGCGGCAGGCTGACAATGTTCTTGTCGCGGATGATCGCCTCGATCTTGCCGATCACGCCGTGGTAGTAGCTTTCGATCGAATCCTTGCCGAGCTGCTTCTTCTTCAGGTCCTTCAGCACCTCGCGGTAGTCGGTGGCGCTGCTGCCGATCAGCTTGGCGGTGGTCGGCGCCAGCACTTGCATCTGCGCGCGCGTCTCGACGAATTCGAGTTCGGCCTTGCGGATCAAGTCATGCGGATCGATGTCGATGCCGACGTTCTTCAGGTTGTTCGCGTACAGCTCCGGCGGCAGACGGAAGTCCGTGCGCGCATGCGGCAACACCGTGGTCTTGACCCACGCGTCGTGCTCGGTCAGTTGCTTCTGCAATGCGTCGAGCGCCGCGTCGGCGCCCTCGATCTTGTATTTTGTATACAATTTGCGTACGCCGTCGGCGTAGCGCGCGCTGTTCGCCAGATGCTGCTCGACTTCGTCCTTGAACGGTCCGAGCAGTTTCTTGTCGCCGAGCTTCTCCTCGAACAGCGCCTCGGCCAGCTTGGTCAACGGCGTGCAGCCGGGCGCGAGTCCGACATAGCACTGCAGGCGCGGCAGCGCCTTGGCGCGGCGCTCGGCCGGCGTCTGCTCCTGCAGCAGCAGGAACTCGCCCTGAAAGATCGTCTCGCCGACGTCGCGGTACGGCAGCAGGTATTTCTCGTTCAACTCGCTGGTTGTGATGCGCCGATCGGCCGACTTGATCATGATCGCCAGATCCTGCTTCACGTTCGGATCGGTCTCGGCGGCGAGCCTCTTCTGCAGCTCGGCGCGCGCTGCCTGCATCGCCGCGCGCTGGCGCTGTTCGATGCCGGGCTTGAGGTCGGCCGACTTGTCGTCGTAGCCGGGCAGGCCGACGTACGAGGCGAATTCCGGCGCGAACTGCGCGATGGATTTCAGCAGCTCTTGGGCATCCTCGTTGCTTTTGGTCACCCAGGCAGGTGCGGCAGGCGCGGCGGCCGGCGCAGCGCTGGGTTCAGCCGCGGAAGCGGCGGCGGCCAGTACGAGCGAGATCGAAACAGCGACGCAATTCAGTGGTTTGAACATCGGCAGTCCTTCCGAAGGTTCGAGGTATCAGGCGCGGGATGGCCTGAAGGAGGGCCAATATACATCGGCCGCATCGGCCCGAATCAACCAGCCATTGCCGGCCCGGGTGCCGGGAAATGCGCCCGTCAAATGCGCCCTGGAGCCCACCAAAGTCACCTGCGAAGGTTGACAGGGCACTGCAAGAACCCGGGCCAACCCCATGTCCTTGCTGCGCTTGGGCAGTTGTTATAGGCTAGTTTCGGGCTGCGATAGGAGTGTGGCCATGAGCAAGCTCCCTTATGGTCTGGCGCTATCGATTATTGCGGCGGCATTTGCGACAGCCGCGAGCGCACAGGGCAATCCGGAAGTCGTTGCGACCCTGCAAGTCAACAAAGGGGTCGTCATGACCAGCACCGGCAGCGAATACATATCCGCCGGTTCTGGACATCCACTAGTCAAAGCCGAACGGGTCATGATTGCGCAGGACGGCTCGGCGACCATCACCTACAGCAATGGCTGCAAGCGTGAATTGGAGACGCCTGGTGTATATGTCGTTGACGGTATTTGCACGGCCGGTGGATTGACTGCGGCGGGTACGACAGCCTTGATAGTTGCCGGTGCAGTGACTGCCGGTGCGATCGCGAACGCCTTGGACCACAACGACAACAACCAGCAGCCGATCAGTCGGTGAATGCACGCGCAAGACATCCGGTAGTTCAGGGCCAAGGGCCTCGGCATCGGATCAGACGGCGGTCGCGTCCCGCCTGATGCACGCAGCGACCGTGAAGGCTGCGCCACACCAAACGAACAACGTCAGGCCAAGTTCATCTCGTCGTGACCGTCGCGTCTCCGCGCAGGATCGACTGCTGCTGGGCGCCACATGCATACTGCTGTGCGTGACTTTCATCAGCGGCGGCAGTTCCCAGGAAACCAATGCCGGCATGCTGATCGCGCGGCTGCTTGCCATTCCCGTCACGATGTTGGCGCTGTGGGAGGCACAGCGGCGCGGTGTCACGGGTCACGCGCGCTGGAGTCTGGTGACGCTTGCATGCGTTGTCTCGATTCCGCTGCTGCAGTTGCTGCCGCTGCCGGAATGGTTGTGGATGTCGGCGCCCGCGCGACAGCAACTGCAAAACGACTTGGCTGCGGCAGGCGTCTCCAACATCCACTATCGTTGGAGCCTGTCTCCCGCAGCGACAGAACGCGATTTGCTTTCGTTGCTGCCGTCCGCAGCGCTGTTCGTCTGCGCTGTCACGCTTGGTAAGGAGGCGCACCGCCGGCTGTGCTGGCTGGTCATCGCACTGGCCCTTTTCAGCGTCGCGTTCGCGGTCGTGCAGATGGGCGCGGGGGAACAGAGCATCCTCAACCTCTATCCGCAGTGGGTGCCGGCCATGGGCGGCATCTTTGCAAACCCCAACCATCAGGCGGCGAGCGTGGCGATTGCTTTGGTGCTGGCCATTTCAATGCTGCTCGATTCGCGCAGCCGCGTACGACGCGGCGAACCGGTGCGCGAACTCGTCTGGATATTCGCTGTGCTCATCGTCATGTTCGCTTTGACCGTTCCGATGATCGGTTCGCGCGCCGGCCCGATCCTGGCGATGATATCGGCGGTCATCGTGGCCCTGGGAAGTGGCGCATTTCCGATCGCACGCGTGCGAGGGCATCGCGGCACACAGGCGTTTCTGTGTCTCGCGGCTGTGGTACTCCTTCTCGGGGTCTATGCTGCGTTCAATTGGACTGCTGGCGCCAAGATCGACGTCATTCGCTCGACACTGACTCGCCAAACGGCCTTGATCGGCTACACGCACGCGCCCCTCGGCGGAGGATACGGAGGGTTCGTGCCGCTGTTCGATCAGGGCGTCGACAATTCGTTGATAGGCGGCGAGTACATCAATAACGCCCATAACGATTACGTGCAACTCTGGCTGGAAGGAGGGGTGGCCGCGATCGCTGGGATGCTGGCGGTATTGGTCTGGCTGGCAGTTTCTTTCCTTCGACTGCTCGCCCTGCATCCGAAATCAGGGTCACGCAGACGAGGATTCGCAGCAGCGACTGCTATGTTCGTGATCGTCCTGCACTCTTGGGTAGACTATCCATTGCGCACACCGGCGCTTATGGCGGTGTTTGCACTGCTTGCGGGCGTTTTTTCCGGAAGTGTCGCGATGGGGCGGGCGACGTCGAGTGCGACGCATTCGGCGCACGGGGAGAAGAGTTCTTTAAGGGTCAAGGCATCAGGGATCAATGCATCGCCACATGCTTGACTGCGTGTTGGCGAGATTGGAACGCGGATGCGCTACTTCAATCGCCGACTCGATCATGACAGCGAAGAATGATAGTCAATTCACCCGCCTGCAGTTGTCTGGCCCAATCGGTTTGGCAGGGCAGTGCCATACGGGTCGTGCTTGGCGGTATTGCCCGTGGTGCGTCGCGTAGAAATGAAGGCCGATCAGGGTCATGTCTCGAGGTATTCCATGTACAGTCGACTGTCCAGCTGAAGTCTGATGTTTAGCCAGATGCGTCGCGGAGTCCGGGCTGCTATCTCGCGTGTCCTGCAATGGCACAGAATCGTTCTCTATCGGCTTCTGTCGTCCAATTCGATCGAAGGTTCCCTGCGCCGGAATCAACCCGTGCAGTGCGTTGGCAAAGGGAAGATAAAAGTTGGCGCGAACGTCAGCATTGGCGTGTTTCCCTCGGCATTGTTCTTCTCGACCTATGCGTATCTCGAAGCAAGGAACAGCAGCGCAACGATCTGCATCGGCTCCGGGACATGGATAAACAACAACTTCAGCGCGATTGCCGACCACACGTCGATCGTCATTGGCAGCAGGTGCCGCATCGGTGCAAATGTGGAAATCATGGACAGCGATTTTCATGGGACAAAGGTAGAAGAGCGGGCATTGTCACGACCCGAATGGGCGAGGCCGGTCTGCATCGGCGATGATGCGTTCATCGGTTCGAACGTAAAAATCATGAAGGGAGTCACCATCGGTGCGGGATCAACCATCGCCAACGGCTCCATCGTCTGCAAGGACATTCCCGCCGGCGTCGTCGCAGGTGGGAACCCCGCCAGAGTGATCAAGAAGATCGCTTGAAATGGGCAACTCCTATCGTCAAATTCTGCGTTCATCGTCCATCATCGGTGGAGCATCACTGATCAATATTCTGGTCGGACTGGCGCGCAACAAAGTCGCTGCCTTGCTACTAGGGCCCTCCGGGTTGGGATTGATCGGTCTTCTTCAGAGTGTGATGGGCACGGCGTCGGCGGTGTCCGCGCTTGGATTCGCGACGGTCGGCACTCGGCAGATTGCCGAAGCGGCTGGACGCGAAGACATTGCGGGAGTGGCCTCGGCAAGACGCGCCTTGTTCTGGGGAACGTTGCTGCTGGCCATCGCAGGCGGGACGCTGCTTTGGGCCATGCGCGCGACAGTGGCATCAATTGTTCTAGATGACCCCTCGTTGACGGGCGTGACGGGCTGGCTTGGCTTGGGCGTCGCACTGGCTGTAGCTTCCGGGTCGCAAAGCGCACTGCTCAACGGCCTGCGCAAGTTGGGCGACTTGGCGCGACTGAGCGTCGGGTCGGCCGTGCTGGCGAGCACTTTGGGCATCGTAGTGCTGTGGCTTTGGGGGGCGGACGGAATCGTGGCATTTGTCTTGGCCGTGCCCCTCGCGACGTTCGTAGTGGGTCACTGGTACGTGGCGAAGTTGCCCAAGAGCAGTAACCAACGAATTCCGTTTCGGGCGATAGCCGGAGAGTGGCGGGCCATGGTTCGCATCGGCACCGCCTTCATGGTGGCGGGGGTCGTGGCCACTGCCGGACAGCTGTTGGTGCGCACATTCATCCAGCGCGGATTGGGCGGGGACGCTCTAGGACAATTCCAAGCCGCTTGGATGATAGCGATGACCTATATGGGATTCGTTCTCGGAGCGATGGGGACTGATTTTCTGCCGAGGTTGAGCGCATCCATTCACGATCACGAAGCGGTGAATCGTCTGGTCAATGAGCAAAGCGAAGTAGCCATGTTGCTCGCCGGCCCTGTCATCGTCGGGATGGTCGCGCTGGCCCCGTGGGTCGTGGAGCTGTTGTACTCCGATCGGTTTGGTGATGCGGTTGCGGTGTTGCGCTGGCAGACACTAGGGGACGTATTCAAGATCGCAAGTTGGCCGCTCGGCTTCATTATCATCGCGGCCGGCGACGGGATTGTTTTCATGCTTACGGAATCCTTGACGATTACATTCTTCGCCGCGCTCGTCTGGATCGGCCTGCCGATGATCGGGGTGCAGGCGACCGGCGCCGCATTTCTCGGCATGTACTTGCTAAATCTGCCAGTCGTCTACTTTCTGGCGCGTCGTCGCACCGGTTTCAGATGGCAACGAGGTGTCGTTGTACAGCTCGTGACAGTGGCTGGTTGTGCGGTTTGCGTTTTTTTGGTGGTACGTTGGAGCCGATGGGTTGGGGCGGGATTCGGACTGACGTTATCGATTGCCTTGACCATGCAGGGACTGGCGCGGCTAGGACGAATGGCAAATATCGAGGGGCCAATTGGTCGAATGGCCGAATGGAGTCACCAAGCAATGCTCAAGCTCGGACTATGGCATGACTGAAGGGATCGAGAACCGACCGCCACACGTTGCGCCGGCTGCAACCAGCGCGACGGCGAGCGAATTGACTCGATCGGCGCAGCTTCCGCACCAGTCCAACCATCCGAAGTACCGCCCCGATGTCGACGGTCTGCGCGCCATTGCCGTGTTGTCCGTTGTTGGGTTTCACGCGGCCCCGGGAAGGATCCCGGGCGGGTTCACCGGCGTGGACATCTTCTTCGTAATCTCCGGATTTCTGATTTCGTCGATAATTCTCAAAGCTCTTGAGAGCGAGCGCTTCAGTTTTGCGGAATTCTACGGTCGTCGAATCAAGCGGCTTTTCCCCGCGCTTCTGGTAGTTCTAACCACATGCGTGACGGTGGGCTATTTCCTCCTGACCGACGATGAGCTGAAGGAACTTTCGAAGCACATCGCCGCGGGCGCTGGGTTCGTATCGAACTTCGCTTTGTGGTCCGAAAGTGGATACTTCGACCAGGCCGTCGAATTCAAGCCGCTGCTCCATCTATGGTCGCTGGGCATCGAAGAGCAGTTCTACATCCTGTGGCCGCTGTTGCTCTGGCTTGCGTGGAAGCGCAAGAGCGCGTATCTGGGGCTGATACTACTTTTCGGTCTGTGCTCGTTCGTCGTCAACGTCCATCAGGCTAGTGTGGATTCGGCTGCCGCGTATTATCTCCCGTTCTCGAGATTCTGGGAACTATTGCTCGGAGCGGTCGTTGCGGCAATTGCTTTGCGATCCGGGCGATCAACGGGCACTCAAGGATCGATCAGCTTGTGCGTGTCGACGGCTGGTTTGGTTCTCATTGCTGTCGGACTTGTGCTCATCGACAGTAGTAGTGCCTTTCCCGGATGGTGGGCGCTGTTGCCCACGATGGGCACGGCGTTATTGATCTGGGCAGGGCCTAGCGCCTGGCTCAATCGTGTCGTGCTGTCGAATCGAGTCCTCGTCTGGTTCGGCCTGATCAGCTTTCCGCTCTACCTTTGGCATTGGCCGCTGCTGTCGTTCCTCAGAATTTTCGAGGGTGCGGAAGTTGCCCAATGGAAAAGGGCGAGCGCGGTCCTAGGTGCCATCGTACTTGCTGGACTCACCTATGAGTTTATTGAGAAGTCGACTCGGCGTCGGCGTGGCCTGAAAGTTGCTCTCACCCTAGCTGGCCTGATGGGCATCGTCGGAGTCGGAGGCGCGAGCGGCTATCTGACAGAAGGATTTCGTGGACGCGTTAGCGCACCGCACGAGGTCAATTCCGGGGACATCGGCCATCTAGCATTTTTCAGCTACATCGAAGAACACTATTTTGCGTGCACACCCAAGGACATCGCGCAGAACGCCAGTGATTGGAATGGATATCTACGCTGTTTTCAGTCGAAGGATGGGGGCGTGCACGATGTTGTGCTTCTCGGCGATAGCCACGCCGAGCATCTATTCCCCGGTCTTGCAGCGCAGCTGCCTGACAGCAACGTGGTCTTCTATGGGAAGGAAGGACCGCCTTTCGTCGACAACAAGTCCTATAGCCGGATTCTCGAAGTCGTATTGACCGACAAAGATGTCAAGACCGTGCTGATCACCGCCAAGTGGCGAGAGGCGCTACGCGCCTATACCGAAGATACATGGAAGAAACAGCTCGGCTCCCTACTCATGTCGCTGACGTCGTCCGGGAAGCGTGTGTTTCTGATTGAAGACATCCCCGGATTTTCGTTTATCCCCAGCAGGTGCAAGTATGAGGGTAGGTTTGGAGTTGCCAATCTTTGCAGTGAACCCGATCAACTCATCGATGCGCACTATGTGCAGGACTTCGATGTCGTAGCGAACTCGACGCACAATGTTGTCGCGATTGCGACGCGCGATTTGTTCTGCAGGCGAGGAGTTTGCTACATGGCAAAGGATGGCGTAGTTCTGTATCGCGATGACAATCATCTCAACGTCGCCGGATCCGATTTGGTCGCGAAAGCCATCGTGGCCCAGATGAGGGTTCGCTAGACATGGAGATCAGCCAACCGCTCGTCAGCATGGTTATTCCCTCATACAACCATGCAAGGTACGTCCGGACGTGCGTCAATTCCATCATCAACCAAGACTACCGCAATATTGAACTGATCATCATCGACGATGGTTCCACCGACGAGTCGACGCGCTGCATCGAAGAGCTGGTTCCGGCGTGTACGGAGCGATTTGTCCGGTTCGAGTTCCGCTCACGACCCAACAAGGGCCTGTCCGCCACGGTCGACGAAGGCCTTAAATGGGCTCGCGGCAAGTACTTCGCCTCGCTCTGCTCTGATGACGCTCTGCTGCCGGCCAAGACTTCCACGCTGGTAGGTCAGATTGATGGCGAGCCCCGAGTGGGAGCGGTATTCGGCGGTTGCGAACTGATCGACGCGCATGGAGCCCTGATCAGGACGCTGCGACCAAGCCTCGCCTATATCGGGTTTGACGACTTACTTCTTCGAAAGAAATATCTCGTAGTGTGCTCGAGCCAACTGATTCGCGTTGACGCAGCAATGGAAGTGGGCGGATATCCACCAAACTACTATATTGAAGATTGGTACATGTGGCTGAAACTCACCGAGCGCAAGTACAGTCTCAAGATCGTTCCGGACGTGCTGGTCCAGTACAGGTTGCATGGTGTCAATATTTCAAAGAATGCACTCAAGATGTATGAATCGAGAAAGCAGATACTGGCGCATTTCAGCCAGTATCCGGCTGCAAATCGCGGGCTGGCGGTGGTGAATCTGATGGCGGCAATCGATTTCTCTTCGTCGTCGAAGCGGGATTCTCTGAGGTACTTGATTGAAGCGATCAAGCTCACGCCAATGGTAGTTTTCTCGCGCCTGTTGGTCGGCGCTGCGGCGCGGCTAATGGCGCCAAATTTCGTATTGCGGTCGCTCCGATCAGCGAAAGTGATCTATCAGAGCTGGTTTTCTTCGTGAGCGAGGCAACAGATGCTTGCGGCGCGTCGCTCCCAGAGGCGCAGCCGTTGGTCTTGGTTGCGGGAGTATTGCAATCGACACCGGCCGGCGGTCGGGCTCTGCTGAGCCGGCTGAATCACGACATCCTCGCCGACATCGTCGGGCCGCAGCTCGTCGCGTTTGAAGTGCGGCCATCGCACTTAAGTGGCTGGAGAGCGATCAAGGCCATGTTTAGCGGTTGCATTGACGGCCTGAACGATAAGGTCATTGCGCACGCTATTCAGACTATTCGAGAAACGCGAGCAAACAAGGTCTTTGTCGATGGCTCCAACCTGGGCAGAGTGGTCCAGGCAATCAAGCGCGAATGCCCGCGTGTTGAAGTGAGCACATTTTTCCACAATTGCGAGGCACGGTTTTTTCTTGGCTCGTTTCGACAAACCAAGACGATTCGTTCGCTGGGTGTGCTTATTGCCAATTGGCTCGCGGAGCGCCGGACGGTACGTTTCAGCAACAATTTGATTTGCCTCAATGAGCGTGACAGCGCCCAGTTGCATGCGCTGTATGGCCGTGCTGCAACCCATATATCCGCAATGGCCTTGCAGGATCGCCTACCCGCGGTGCTTCCGGAAGACAGCGGCTTGGAACCGGAACCCTATGCGCTGTTTGTGGGCGGTACCTTCTATGCCAATCAGGGGGGAATTGCTTGGTTTGCCGAGCACGTCGCTCCCCGCATACCGATCAAGACGCGCGTGGTTGGCGCCGGCTTCGAGCGGATGAAGCAAGAGCTCGAACAGCATGGAAATGTCGAGGTGATCGGAAGCGTCGAGAACGTGGCACCATGGTATCTTGGTGCTCGATTCGTTGTCGCACCGATATTCGATGGCTCGGGGATGAAGACCAAGGTTGCCGAAGCGTTGATGTTCGGAAAGATGATCGTGGGAACGCCCGAGGCTTTTTCAGGCTACGAGGACGTAGCCATTCGTGCCGGCCTTGTCTGTTCGACGGCAAGCGATTTCGTCGACGCAATCGAACGTGTCTCAAGGGGTCCTGTTCTAGAATTCGATCCGGAGCTTCGCGCGATATACGAACAGAAGTACTCGTTCGCGGCGGCGCGATCGCGGCTTGCACAGATATTGGATATGACAGGGTGAAGGGCTTGGCGATGGTCATCGCAAAGGCAATGTGCCACGCGCGATCGCGAATGGTGCGTCGTGAACGACTAGTCGCGAAATGAAGATCTCTGTCGTAACGCCGAACTTCACGATTGCTGGCGTCCCTCTGGCGCAGATTCGCTTCGCTCGGGCGCTGGCGAACAAGGGGCACGATGTGGACCTGGTGATCGGCTTCATCGATCCTCAGTACGAGTTCCCCGATCTGGGCGCGCTGACCCTGGTTGAACTGAAGCGCAGGCACGTCAGAGAGATGCTCCTGCCGCTGATGAAATACTTACGCGCGGCCAAGCCGGACGTCGTGTTCTCGGCTGAAGATCACTTGAATGCCGTGGTGCTGCTTGCGGCAATCGTTTCGGGATCCAAGGCAAAGATAAGTTGCTCCTCGCGCGTGACGCCGTTCGATACCTACTCGAACGTTCCATTTTCAAAGCGCTGGATATTGAAGCAGTTTATGCGCGCGGTGATGTGGCGTGCAGACGCAATGACGTGCGTTTCTCAAGATATGGTCGGCCAGTATCGCCGCGTCTTCAGGTCGGCGCCGCACCTTTGCGTTTACAACATCGTCGACGACAGCGATTCGCGAGAGAGGTCACGCGAACCGGTACAGCACGAGTGGCTGCAGCAGAAGTCCTGTCCGGCCCTGATCGCGGCTGGCAGACTCGCCCCGTGGAAGGGGTTTGCTGACCTGATTCGCGCGATGCATGTGCTAGCAGCCAGACGGAAACTCAAGTTGCTGATTCTTGGCGATGGTCCCTTGCGGGGCGAACTGGAGAAGATGATCAGTGATCTGAACTTGGGCGACTCGGTCGCGCTGCTGGGCTATGTAGCGAATCCGCTCAAATTCTTCACGCGCGCCGACGTGTTCGTCTTGTCCTCGCACGTCGAAGGTCTTCCAAACGTGCTAGTCGAAGCGATGATGTGCGGATGCACTCCCGTATCCACAGATTGTCCGACCGGCCCGCGAGAGGTGCTGGAAAACGGCAAGTTCGGGTACCTAGTGCCGATGCGCGATCCGAACGCGTTGGCGGTGGGTATCGAGAAAGCCCTCGACTTTCCAATACCGCGCGAGCTCCTCGCCACCGCCGTCCGCCCGTTCGAGGAGGCAGTCGTAGTGCAAAGGCATTTCGAGGTATTGGGAATCGCAGGTCACAGCGAGCTGTCGGCAGAGAAATCTTGAAAATTGGACTCAACGCAACGTCTCTCAACGACAGGCCTTCCGGGGCCAAGCAAAGGTTCGTCGGCATCTACGGAGAGTTGATTGCGCGCCTTCCTGAGTTCGAATTCGTCATCTACGAGCCGGCCGACTGTCGGGTCGGTTCATGGTTTGGCGGTGCGCCAAACGTTTCCGTGAGGCGCACGCCCGTTCTAAGCGAAGGTCGTGTCCGGAAGATCATTCATGGCGCTCGCTACTGGAGCGCGGCTCTACCGCGTGAGCGGTTCGATGTTCTCGAAAGCCTTACCCTGCCGATGTTGAGGACGCCGATTGGTCGAACGGTGCTGACTATCCACGATATTCGGATGTTGCACAGGGAATTTGGAGGTTCGGGGCGGGCGCTCTACAAGTACATTTTGCGAAGTTCGCTCAAGGCTGCCGATCACGTGATCACCGTATCGGAAGCAATGAAGGAGGAAATACTGGCCTTTCATCCAGGCAAGCCGATCTCGGTCGTCTACAATGGCTTGGATACTTCGGGGTTCGACAGGATTCAGCCAGACGAACTGGCGTTTGCACGCAAGCGGCTTGCGCTTCCAGAGCAGTTCATCCTTGCGGTCGGGCATCTTGAAAGAAGGAAAAACTATCTGCGTCTGATAGAGGCACTCGCCCGGCTCCGGGAGCGGGACCGTTCCTGCCCGTTGGTGATCATCGGAAACGACAGTGGTGAAAAAAGTGCCGTTGAGCGCCGGATACGGTTTACTCACTCACTCGACCACGTCAAGATCCTGAGCGGCCTTAGCGATCATGATGTGCGGTGTGTGTTCAGATTGTGCAGCCTGTTTGTCTTCGCTTCACTCTACGAAGGGTTTGGCATTCCAATCCTCGAAGCCATGGCCGCGAGTCGGCCCATGGCATTGAGTAACATCCCCGTGTTCCGAGAGATTACACAGAACCAAAGTATCTTCTTCGATCCAGACAATGTTGAAGCGATGGCAGCGGCGATTGAGCGGGCTCTGGGTTCGAGCTCCGAGCGCGAGCGCTTGGTCGAGTTTGGAAGAAAGCGCGTGCTAGCCTTCAATTTTAAGAGTCTTGCCACACAAGTCGAGTCGTTGTATCGATCGATTGCGCCTAACTGAGCCGGCTGCGGAGAACCGCGGGATGCAACAGCCCAACCGAGATGAGAAAACCATTCGGAGCTTTGGCGACGAATGGAATCGGTTTGACCAGAGTCGTCTACGTCAGGACGAGGCTGCAAAAATATTCGACGACTATTTTTCTCTCTTTCCGTGGGACGCACTGCCAGCCAGCGCGAGCGGGTTTGACATGGGCTGCGGCACTGGCCGGTGGGCAAAGCTGGTCGCCGCACGAGTAACGCATCTGCATTGTATCGACCCATCCGATGCCCTCGAGATCGCCCGAACCAACCTGCGGGATTGCCCAAACGTGACACTTCATCGAGCGTCAGTTGGCGATGCGATATTGCCGAATGATAGCCAGGATTTCGGCTATTCCATCGGGGTGCTGCACCATGTACCAGACACGGGTGCAGCGTTGCGATCGTGCGTCGAACTACTGAAGCCGGGTGCTCCGTTTCTTCTCTATTTGTACTATGCGTTCGACAACAGATCGACGTGGTTTCGCGCGGTCTGGCGGTGCTCGGATTTCTTTCGCCACGGCATCAGTCGATTGCCGCCGGCGGTAAAGCATTTCGTGACGGATCTATTCGCTTGCACGGTCTATTTTCCATTGGCTCGTACCTCCCTGTTGCTGGAGTACGTCGGATTTAAGGTAGAAAGCATACCGCTGTCGTATTATCGGAAGCATAGTTTCTACACGATGCGCACCGATTCGCGTGACCGATTTGGAACTCCGCTTGAACGCAGGTTCCGCAAGGATGAAATCGCGGAGATGATGCGTTGCGCTGGCCTTCTGGATATCCGGTTTTCGGAAACTGCGCCGTACTGGTGCGCCGTCGGGATCAAAGCATTGTAGTTTTGGAGAAGTCCGAGTGGGCTCATGCACGTGCAGGAGACGGAATCTAGGCATGAGGCACATTGAATGTGCGGCTTGACGGGATTCTGGGCTCGGCGTGAGCACGGCCAGAATCTGGACGCCATTGCGACGGCGATGGCCGATCGCATCGGCCATCGCGGTCCAGATGACCGAGGTGTCTGGATAGATGGTGCGGCCGGCCTCGCGATGGCGCACCGGCGCTTGGCGATACTTGATCTCAGCCCTGCCGGCCACCAACCGATGCTCTCGGCGAGCGGCCGCTGGGTACTGGTTTACAACGGCGAGGTTTACAACCATCTCGTACTCCGCCGCCAGTTGGAATCGGAAGGGTCCGCACCCGCATGGCGAGGCCATTCCGATACCGAAACGCTGTTGGCCGCTATCGATGCCTGGGGTGTTGAGGCGGCGCTCAAATGCAGCGTCGGCATGTTTGCATTGGTGCTGTGGGATCGCGCCGAACGCGTGTTGTGGTTGGCAAGAGATCGCGTTGGCGAAAAGCCGCTCTACTACGGCTGGCAAGGAGACACGCTGCTTTTTGGCTCCGAACTCAAAGCGCTTCGTGCTCATCCCGAATTCAAGGCTCCTGTGGACCGCGGAGCCATCACGCTATTGCTGCGGCACAACTACATTCCGGCGCCGTACTCGATCTATGCAGGCATACACAAGCTGCCTGCTGGATCGTACCTGAGGCTGGCGTCGGACCAGAAGGACGTTGAACCCCGAGCGTACTGGTCCCTCGCGGAAGTCGCTGAGCGCGGTGCGGCTAATCCGTTTGTGGGAGACGAGGCAGAAGCGATCGATGCCCTGGAGCAGCGCATGAGTGCGGCCGTGCGCGGCCAGATGGTGGCCGATGTTCGCTTGGGATCGCTGTTATCGGGCGGTATCGATTCCAGCACGGTCACGGCACTAATGCAGGCCAGCAGCAGTCGTCCGGTTCGTACCTTCACGATCGGTTTCGACCAGCCCGAATACGACGAGGGAGGCTATGCGCATGCAGTCGCGGCACACCTCGGTACCGAGCACACCGAGCTTCGTCTGACGGCACGCGATGCTTTGGAGCTTGTCCCGCGGATACCGATGATGTACGACGAGCCATTCGCCGACTCGTCTCAGTTGCCGACACATCTGGTAATGCAACTCGCACGCCGGCACGTTACGGTGGCATTGTCCGGAGATGGCGGCGACGAGTTTTTCGGCGGATACAATCGCTACATTCTCGGTCCGAAAGCATGGCGGAAAATCAAGTGGATGCCACCGGCTGTTCGCGTTGCACTAGGTCGAGCGATGACGGCCGTACCGGCAGCTACGGTGAATCGTCTGTTCGGCTCACTTGCGCGTTGGATCAAGGTCGCGCTGCCTGGGGACAAGCTCCACAAGCTGGGCTTGCGTCTCAACGCTGCAGGAAGCCAGGATGATCTCTACGTATCGCTCGTTTCGGAATGGTTTGATGCCGGCCCGGTAGTTATGGGCGGCCCCATGCCGCCCAATTTGCTGGATGATCGTTCCCGTTGGCCGAAGCAGTCCGACGCGGTTGCGAGAATGATGGCGCTCGACGGCTTGATCTATTTGCCGGATGACATCCTGGTAAAAGTGGATCGCGCATCAATGGCGGTGTCACTCGAAACCCGAGCGCCTTTTCTCGATCCCGATGTCGTCGAATTTGCATGGTCGCTCCCGATGGCGATGAAAGTGCATGCCAACGAGGGAAAATGGCTGCTGCGCCGCTTGCTGGATCGATACGTGCCTAGGGCGCTCATCGAGCGACCGAAGATGGGCTTTGGCATTCCATTGGACGCTTGGCTTCGCGGTCCCTTGCGCGATTGGGCCGAAGCTTTGTTGGCTGAAGGACGGCTGCGACACGAAGGCTTTCTGAATCCAATTCCGGTTCGCAAGGCATGGTTGCGGCATATGCGCGGAGAAGCCTCGTACGGCTATCGACTCTGGTCAGTGCTCATGTTTCAGTTGTGGCTGGAAAGCATGCGACGGGAGACTGCATGCTGATTTATTGGATGATGTTTTGGATGCCCTTGCTTGGAGCGATTTCGCCCAGGCCGATGGTGAGTTCCCAGTCGCGCACGATGTTTGTTCTGGTATGCGCAATTTTTGCGGTGCTGATCGGCCTGCGGGATGAAGTTGGCGGCGATTGGGTGAACTATCTTCCCATGTTCGAAAATATCAGCACATGGGATTTTGCCTGGGCGGCGGAATCCAAAGATGTCGGTTACGTTCTACTGAATTGGCTTGTTGCACAGGTCGGCGGGGGGATTTATGCGGTGAACCTTGTCTGTGCATCAATCATGATGATAGGCACGTTTCATTTTTGCCGCAACTTGCCCAATCCTTGGCTGGCCCTGCTGGTGGCCGTTCCATACATGCTGATTGTCGTTGGGATGGGGTATACACGACAGGCCGTAGCTCTTGGATGCGCCATGTTCGGGTTGGTGTCGTTGAACAAGGGGCGCACCCTTAGTTTCGTTGCATGCATGGTGTTTGGGGCCACGTTTCACAGTTCCGGGGTGCTGCTCATTCCTATTGCTGGATTCGCCAGTAGCCGTCAAAGAATTTGGCGCGGAATATGGATTGTGGCTGCCTTCGTCATTGCCTACGTGCTGCTCTTGCAGTCCGAGACCGATGTATTGTGGGCAAGCTACATTACATCCAACCAAATGCACTCCTATGGGGCCGTGGAGCGAGTGCTGATGAACGTGGTCGCCACAATTCCATTGTTCCTGTTTGGCAAGCGGCTGGTTGAGAACCCCCAGACGCGGCGACTATGGATGGTAATCGCCGCGCTTGCCTTGGTCTGCCTGCCGTTCGTGTTCGTCGCATCCACAGCAGTGGATCGCCTGGCGCTATATCTGCTGCCATTGCAATTGTTCGTGTTCTCACACCTGCCAAACCTGACCCGCAACGCGACGGCACGAACGGGTATCGTGGCTGGGATAGTCGCGTACTACGCCGCTGTCCAATTCGTCTGGCTCAACTATGCCGTCGAGCGCCATGGTTGGGTGCCTTACCATTTCATGTCGTTTGAATAAGCTGCGCATGGTGGCCGAAAAAATTGTTTTGTATGCGAATACCGACTGGTATCTGTACAACTTTCGTCGGTCGCTCGCATTGCGCCTGCAGCACGACGGCTATGAAATTCTCCTGCTCTCTCCGACGGGTCCCTACGGAGAGAAGTTACGTGCGCTCGGTTTGCGTTGGGAACCGCTGCCGATGGATAGGCGCAGCCTCAATCCGATTCGCGAATTTGGATTGCTTTGGCACTTGGTACGTTTGTTCTGGCGCGAGCGACCGGCGCTTGTGCATGGCTTCACGATCAAATGTGCGGTGTACGGATCACTGGCGGCGCGACTTGCAGGAGTGCCGGCGCGGATCAATGCCGTGGGCGGTATGGGGTATGTCTTCACCAGCAGCGAACTGAAAGCACGAGCGCTTAGGCCGATCGTACGCCTGTTGCTGCACTGGGCGTTGGGCGGAAAGAATGCAAGGCTTGTCCTACAGAATGCCGACGATGTCAGTTTTTTTGAAGGCGAGGGGTTGGCTGACCACAGATCGATTCGCTTGATCCGCGGTTCCGGTGTCAATTGTGCGCATTTTTTTCGCTCGAACATGCCTGATACGCAGCGAGGCAGGCGGCCAAGCGTGTTGTTGGCCGCACGTCTGCTTTGGGACAAGGGCATCGCCGAGTACGTTGAGTCAGCGCGAATATTGCGCGTACAGGGTCGAGACATCCGGTTCCTGTTGGCGGGCACACCCGACGCCGGCAATCCGGCTGCAATACCGGTTGACACGGTCGAAAAGTGGGTATCCGAAGGCCTCATTGAATGGCTGGGGCACGTCGACGATATGCCTGCGCTGTTGTCCACGATAGACGTTTTTGCGCTACCCAGTTACCGCGAGGGGTTGCCCAAGGGTCTTATCGAGGCGGGTGCATCGGGCATTCCATTGGTGTCCACTGACGTACCAGGTTGTCGCGAAGTGATAACCGGTGGTGAGGACGGACTACTGGTGCCGGTTCGTGATGCAGCCGCGCTGGCTGCGGCGATCGCGCGACTGATCGATGATCAGGATCTGGCGACCCGGCTCGGCGCCGCCGCAAGAAAAAAAACAATGGCCGAATTTGAAGAGAGCATCGTGATTGACCGCACGCTAGCGGTATATCGGGAACTGCTCGGTACCAGAGTCTAGAGGCTGGATTGCCCAGCACAAATTGAACAGGCATGACGGGCTAGATCCACTCATGCCCACCATAGCGATCGACCAAGCCAGCCATGGCCCGCTAGGCGCACGGTCCCAATGACAATGGTGCCCAAGGAACCGGGTGGACCCGCCTGTGCGGGCAATTGCAATTTTCCGTGAGGCTCTGGACACGGCGCCAGCAAAGGAGCAGTGTGGCGTCAATCAGATGGTCGCGTCCGCCTGCAAGACGTTCATCTGATGCATCTCGGGGCGCGCTTGAAGTAGGGGGCTCTGGCGTTTCCTGGTACGGGCGGATTGCGATCATCGGACCATCCTAATCACAGGGGGATAGTCCATGAAAGCCAAGCTAGCGCGCGCCGGCGTGTCGCGGACGGGAATGTTGCGACGCCTGATTGCTGTTGCGCTCGGATGTGGCATCTGCGTCATCGCATACTCCGACACCACAACCTTGACTGCTGCCAACGCAACCAAGGGCACGAGTAGCACGCCGGTGATCCTTAGGTTTCCGGTAGCGCGGAGCGGCGACAGCAGCTACGACGCGGCGCTGAGCTACCACACGATAGACGGCACTGCGAAGGCGGGCATTGACTACACCGCGGCGTCCGGCCAGACCATCGTTCCTGCGGGAGCGGCGAGCGCAAGCATTCCGGTGACGCTCGCCGTGAATACCGGCAATACCGCCAGTCGAACATTTCAACTGGGTCTCGATGCCGCAACCGGCATCGGACCGGCACCAGGCTTTGCCGCGCAGCAGGCGTTCACTGCAGGGGCGGGTCCGTATGCCGCGACCGCCGTCGATGTCAACGGGGACGGCAAGCCCGATCTGATCGTCGCGAATTCCAGCGTTAGCACGATCTCGGTTCTGCTCAATACCACTGCGGCGGGCGCCGCGACGCCGAGCTTTGCCGCACAACAAACTTTCGCAACAGGATCCAGTCCCCGGGCTGTCGCGACAGCCGATATCAACGGGGATGGCAAACCCGACCTGATCACCGCAAACTACAACGACAACACGGTATCGGTGCTGCTGAACACCACGTCCCCCGGCGCCGCTGTTCCAAGCTTCGCTTCCCAGCAGGTCTTTTCGACAGGCAGCAATCCCTTTTCAATAGCGACGGCAGACGTCAACGGCGACGGCAAAGGTGATCTGATCGTGGCGAACTACGGAAGCGCCACGGTGTCGGTATTGCTCAATACCGCTGCACCCGGAGCGATCGCCCCCGCTTTTTCCGCCCAGCAGACATTTGCAACGGATACCAATCCCAATTGCGTCACGACGGCCGATATCGATGGCGATGGCAAAGCTGATCTGATTGTAGCGAACTATGGCAGCGCTACCCTGTCGGTGCTGCACAATACGACAGTGCCTGGCGCGGCCACGCCGAGCTTTGCCGCGCAGCAGACCTTCCCGACGGGGTCGGGTCCGTCCTCCGTTGCAACAGCCGATGTCAACGGTGATGGAAAATCGGATCTGATCGCCGTCGACTACAACAGCAACACCGCATCAGTGCTGCTAAATACGACGGCTCCAGGCGCGGCCACAACGAGTTTCGCAGGGCAACAGACTTTTCCAACAGGTACCAATCCCTATGCCCTTGCAGTTGCCGATGTCAACGGCGACGGCAAGCCCGACCTGATTGTCGCGAACTACAACGGCAACTCGATTTCATTGCTGCGCAATACCACCGTTGCCGGTAGCGCCACTGCAAGCTTTGCCGCGCAGCAGCCCTTCAATACCGGGCCCCATCCGGTCTTCGTGGCAGCGGTCGATCTGAACGGGGATGGCAAGCCGGATCTGCTCAGCCCGAATCTCACCGGTGCCTCGGCGTCGGTGCTGCTCAACACCACCGCCGCCGTCGGCGCAACGCTGAGCTTCGCCGCGCAGCAGACCTTTGCCACCGCGGTGCATCCGCACGCGGTTGCGATGGCCGATGTCAATGGCGACGGCGTGCCCGACCTGCTTCTCGCAGACTACGGCAGCAACACCGTCTCGGTGCTGCTCAATACCACGGTTGCTAGCGCCGTGACGCAGAGTTTTGCCGCGGAACAGGTTTTTGTTACCGGGGTAACGGGGGCGGCGCCGTCATCGGTAGTAGCTGCTGATGTGAACGGCGACGGCAAACCCGACTTGATCGTCGCCAACTACAACAGCAGTTCAGTCGCGGTGCTGCTCAATACCACGGTTGCCGGCGCAGTCACGCCGAGCTTTGCCGCGCAACAATCCTTCGCGACCGGGACGAACGCATTTTTCGTTGCTGCCGCTGATATCAACGGCGATGGCAAACTCGATTTGATTGTCGCCAATTACAATGGCAACACTGTCTCGGTGTTTTTCAATACCACGACTGCCGGCGCCGCCACGCCGAGTTTCGCAGCGCAGCAGACGTTCGCGACAGGAACCAATCCAGTTTCTGTCGCAGCGGTTGATCTAAACGGCGATGGCAAAGTCGACTTGGCCGTCGCCAATTTTACGGGCAACACGGTCTCGGTGCTTTTCAACACGACCCCCCCCGGAGCGGCAGTGCCGACCTTCGCAGTGCAGCAGACGTTCGCCACGGGAGTGCATCCCTATTCGGTTGCCTGCGCTGATATCAATGGCGACGGCGAAGCCGACTTGGCCATCGCGAATCACGGCGACAATACGATTTCAGTATTGCTCAATACCACGGCTCCCGGCGCTACCACCCCGAGTTTCGCCGCGCAGAGGACATTCGCCACAGGGGCGGCTCCGTCTGCGGTCGCTATTGCCGACGTCAACGGTGATGGCAAACCCGACGTGATTGCTGTCAACTTCAACGGAAATACGGTTTCGGTACTGGTCAACACAACCTCGGCCGGCAGTGCAACGCCAAGTTTTGCTGGGCAGCAGGTCCTTTTAGCGGGAACAAACTCCTTTTCGGTAGCGACTGCCGATCTCAATGGTGACGGCAAACCAGACGTCGTCGCCGGGAATTTTGCCGCCAACACCGTCTCGGTAATGCTCAATACGCAGTTGCGCGCCGCGATCGCCGGCGCCCTGGTGACTGGCACGATCGTTCACGACTATATTTTTGCCAGCGGGTTCGAATAGAGTCTATGCCATCGTGCCGGTCCACCGGACGCGAACAGCGTTCCCGGCCTGCATGGGGATTACTAACTGGCTGCTTCAGGGGCGGGAGGGGTTGGGGAAATGCCGGCACGGTACCATCTGGATCGACTGCGTTCGCGGGTAAATCGGCTTGTTGATCTGGATGTCGTTCGCAGCTCCGGACAACACACGCTCCGCACCCATACGATGCGAATTCTCAAGGAATACGCAATCGATACAGTCATCGATGTGGGCGCCAACGAAGGCGGCTATGGCAGTCAGCTTAGGAGCTTGGGTTTCAACGGGGAGATCTATTCCTTCGAGCCGGTCAATGAAGCTTTCGAGAAGTTGAATTCGCGGGCGGCGAAGGATGGGAAGTGGATCACATTCAATTTTGCCTTGGGTGCTCATCGTCGAAGGGCCATGATCAACGTCTCAAGGTTCTCACAGCTTTCGTCGTTTCTCCCGGCAAGCGACTATGGTTCGAGTCATTGGGAAAACATCGTAGTGGAGCACAGTCAGGAGATTGAAATCCGCACGCTCGATGAGTGTTTTCGAGATCACCTTCTGCCGCCACAACGGCGCTGTCTGTTGAAGATGGACACGCAAGGGTTCGATCTCGAGGTATTCAAGGGAGCGGGCACTTTCCTGTCGGAGATTTGCTGCATGCTCTCGGAGCTGTCGTTGATTCCCATCTATCAAGGTGCACCGCATTACCTGGAAGCACTTGCCGCATATGAGCGCGGTGGATTCTCGCCCAGCGGGTTTTTTCCGGTGACCAGAAATGCGGAGCTGGCATTGAATGAGGTTGACTGCATGATGGTGAACGCGAAGAAGCGAGTAACCTGATATCTGCTCGATACGCCGAATAAACGCCTATAGTTCTCCAGCGTTGTTCGGGTGCGTGGCGATCTAGATCCAGCCACGCATCTTGTAAACCATCATACCGATGTATTCATGCAAGTAGCGCTGGCTCTTGAGCAGCACGGGGCGCTGTGGTCGCCACGCGGGCTCCGGAGCAGGCACTTGGTTCACGTCGAACGCAGGCGCCGGAATGACATCGAATCCCAAGTGCTCGAAGCAGGCGGCCGCGCGCCGCATCGGGACGGTGGAAGTCACGAGTAGAATGCGGTGCACATTCGCGCGATCGAGGAGTTGAGCAGAGTACGTTGCATTCTGATGGGTCGTTGCGCTATCAGGCTCGACGAGCAGGGCCCGTTCTGGAACCCCCTGCTGTTGGAGTTGTTGGGCCATTTCGGCGGCTTCGCCCGCGCCGCCTGATGTGAGAACGATAGGGGCTCGCGCTTGTCGGAACAGTTCGAGTGCAAAGCCGGCGCGCGTCCTCTGCTCGTTTCGACTGCCATGACCGAAATCGGGAGGATCGCCCCCGCCGAGGACCACGACGGCGTCCGCAACCGGGTAGGTGCTTGCCGGATGCGCGGGATACGGATTTTCCAAACCCCTTCGCAACCAATCCGCAAACGCCGGAGTCGCACACAGCACGATCCAGGCAACGCCGAATGCCGAGGAAATAGCGGCGAGGCGATAGCGGCGAAGACAAAGGCACAGCAGCGCTATGCTCAGGAACACGGCTGTGTGAAATGCAGGGTCGACCAGATCAATCGAATGCAGGGCGTTAAGGATTGACTCCAATCGATGGCGCACGACTATTACAGAATGCCCTGGAAGCGATAGACCGCAATTGCCAAGTATTCCTTGAGCGCCTTTGTGCTTCGATCCAGCGCCTCGACATCGGGTAACCAACGCTGCCAGACATTGCGTGGCGGAATTGCGTCGAAGTCGGTGGGGGCGGGAGTTACATTGACACCCTGCGATTGAAACTGTGCAAGGGCTCGCGGCATATGCAGCGCGGAAGTGACGAGAAGAATGCTGCTGAGATGGTGCTGATCCAAAACTTGCTTGGTATAGATGGCGTTTTCGCGTGTATTGCGACTGCTGCTCTCGATCACCACCGCTGACTCTGGCACGCCGAGGTCAATCGCGAAGGCGCGCATGGCGCCTGACTCGGGTTCGTCAGTTCGTGACCATTCGCTGCTACCGCCTGAAACGATGAGGACCGGCGCGCGTCCGGCGCGATACAGTTGGGCCGCGAACCATACCCGATCCGCGCCGGCAAGCAGATGCGGCCCGTCGCGCCACCCGGTTCTTCCTCCTTCAATCCCGCCGCCGAGTACAACGATGGCTTCCGCGCTCGGGTAGTCGCTTGCAGCGCGCTGGGGCGTTTGCCGCTCCAATCCCTGGCGCAACCAGATCGAGGCTGCCGGCAACGACCAGACCCACAACCAGGTCAGCGGCAGGATAACTAGGCACCAGCCAATCTTGGTTCGCTTTCTAAGCAAGACAAGTACCAGCCCGGCGGGTATCACGAGCAGACCCAATCCGAGTGGGGAGATGCACTCGGTGAGGATCTTTTCAAGCAAAAACATAGGCATGCCCCCGAATTCGATTTTCCGAGTCGCCCCGAACACGTTCACTTGTCGGCGAGATTCAGTCGCTCGATCCCTTCACGGTTGACGGAGCGCAACGTGTCGTCAAGAGTAACAGTCCGCTTCTGTTTCGGCGTGGCACCGGCTCGCGGCGGAGGGAATCTAAGATTCGTGGCCGGCGCGGTTTGCATGTGCAGCAGAGTTTCTGTAAAAGTGATGTGGAAAATGGCACAAAATGTAAATATGCAGGGGTGAGCGGGCGTCAGCGCAAGTAGCTTTGCGTCGAGTCCGAATCTGCAAAAGGGGCGGCTGCTTCAGGACGTGTTGAGGGGTCCATGTCCAGCTTCCACACTGCCACGGAATTCGCCGTTTCGTTCGGCGCCGCGACTGTCGCGGTGATTGCATTGAACCCACTGGCCAGGCGGCTGGGATGGGTCGATAGGCCGCATGGTCGCAAGGACCATGAGGTCGCCACTCCGGTGACTGGCGGCTTGGCCATCTCGATCGGAGTATTGCTGGCATTGCCCATGGGCATGACTGTCCCAGATGCATTCTATGCGTTCTGCCTGGGGTCGTTGGTGTTGCTCGCGGTCGGAATCCTTGATGATCTGCTCGATCTTTCGTGGAGCCTCAGGCTGCTCGCGCAGTGCGGCGCGGCGCTCATCATGGTGTATCTGGGCAATGTGCGTGCGGAGTACATAGGCCTGCCGGGTGATCCCGCGTCGATCGATCTGGGCGTTCTCACGGTTCCATTCACGGTCTTCATCACTCTTGGGATCATCAACGCGATAAATATGGCTGATGGCGCAGACGGCGTGGCGGGCGGCCTGACGCTCGTGTCGTTGGCGTTGCTGGGCTTTGTCTGCGAGCGCGTCGGCAACTACGAGCTGCTCGATCGCGTCGTCATCCTCGCTGGCGCCATTGCCGGCTTCTTCGTCATGAACATGCGCCACCCATGGCAGCCGCGCGCGCAGGCTTTTCTCGGCAATTCGGGCAGCACCATCATCGGCTTGGCGATCACGTGGCTGACCATCCGCATTTCGCACACGGCCGGACATCCGGTGAGTTCCGTACTGGGACCGTGGCTTGTCGCGCCGCCCTTGATCGACTGTGTCGTGCTGATGTTGAGGCGAATTCGTCAAGGTCGGTCGCCGTTCAGTGCTGATCGGAATCACATGCACCACCTACTGCTCGACGCGGGATTTTCGCCCTCGCAAGTGGCGTTGCTTCTCGGCGGCTTGACGGCGGCGCTCGGTATGGCCGCGATGGGCGCGATCTACGCGCATGTTCCACAAATTGTGCTGGTCTTGGTATTCCTTGTGTTGCTGGGCGCCTACTACGTGTTCACAAGCGATCGTGATCGCGCGGTGCGGAGCCTGCATCGATTGCACACCGGCATGCGGAATCCGGCCATGCTTGTCTCCTCCCGGCGTGGAGCCGGCATCGCAAAAGCCGGTCAATACGGGCCAACCAATGGAAGTCGCGCGAAGCTGTGACGTGATATGAACAAGATGTTCGATCTGCATTGCCATATTCTTCCCGGGATCGACGACGGCGCAGCTGATTTGACGACGGCGCTGGCGATGGCGCGCATCGCGGTAGAAGATGGAATCCAGACCATCGCTTGTACGCCGCACATCTATCCCGGACTGTATGAGAACACGGCGCCAGGCATCCGCGTGGCCATAGCGAAGCTGCAGGCGGAGCTCGACAAACGGTCGATTCCGCTGAGGCTGGTTGAGGGAGCCGACGTCCACCTCGAACCCGGGCTTGCAGGTTCAATAAAGGCCGGGCGCGTGCCGACGCTGGCAGGTTCGCGCTATCTTTTGTTGGAGCCGCCGCATCACGTTGCACCACCGCGGTTTCAAGAGTCGGTGTTCGAGTTGATCGCCGCCGGCTACGTGCCTGTAATCACCCACCCGGAGCGTTTGACCTGGATCGAGGATCACTACGCTGTGTTTGCGCAGCTGGTCGAAATGGGTGCGTGGATGCAATTGACAGCTGGCAGTCTGACTGGACGTTTCGGGCGCCGTCCGAAATACTGGTCCGAGCAGATGCTGGATGAGGGATTGGTGCACATTCTCGCTACCGATTCGCATCATTTCGAAATCAGGCCACCCCTGCTGGCTGAAGGGCGTGATGCTGCGGCGACAAGGGTTGGTGCGAGGGAGGCCGAGCACATGGTTTCGTTTCGACCGGCTGGAATTGTGAAGAACCGGAATCCTCACGAATTGCTGCAAGAATCTGCCAAGCCAACGCGCGTGAAGGAACCAGCTGGCTTCTGGAAATCATTGTTCAACGGGGCATGATCACTAGGGATAGGTGAGGTACATATGAAGCTGCAGTTCTTGAGAATACTCGTAGGTTGCCTGTTGATCCTCTCGATCGCGGGTTGTGAGGTTCGCCCTGTTCGCACGACGGCGCCTCAGGGGGTTCCATTGCCGCCACCTGATACAACGTCCTCTTCGGGTGCGTACAAAGGTGGATCGGACTATCGGATTGGCGCGCAGGATTTGCTCGAAATATCGGTTTTCGGCGTGCCTGATCTGAGCCGGACGGTTCGAGTCAATTCCAGCGGCGGGATTTCCCTGCCCTTGGTCGGCGGCGTACAAGCGGGCGGGCACACCGTTTCCGAACTCGAGCAAGTCCTCGGAGCGCTGCTGGCAAAGAACTACTTGCAGAATCCGCAGGTAAGTGTGTTCGTCAAAGAGTACACGAGCCAAAGGATAACGCTGGAAGGCTCGCTCAAGAATCCAGGCATCTACCCGATTACCGGAAAAACGACTTTGCTCCAGGCTATTGCGATTGGCGGCGGACTTGATCCGCTCGCTGATCTGAAGGGAGTCGTAGTGTTTCGTCAAATCGAGGGAAAGAAGAACGCGGCCGTGTTCGACCTGCGCGATATCAGATCAGGCAGGAGCGACGATCCACAAGTTTTTGGCGATGACGTCATCGTGGTCGAACAGTCAGGCAGCAAGACCGCATTGCGACGGGTTATCGAAACCATTCCGATAATCGCATTGTTCACAATTCTTTGATTTCCATCCCAGGCAAACGGGTCGGTTAGATGAAATGAGAGACGACAGACTACCGGTTCGACCCAACAACGGCGCTAGCCGCCTACCAACACGCCAGCTCCAGCCTGTGTTTGAACGCCGGGTCGCAATTGCCAGTCAGGCGCAAGTCCTGACAACGCAGACAGTTGAAGACCAGCGCGGCGCCGCACAAAACGAGATTGATCTGCTGGCGTACTGGCAGCTGCTGGCGAAGCGACGCTGGCTGATTCTTGGCGTTCTTGCGACGGCGGTCGCAATCGCGTTGATTCAAACCTTGTTGACCACGCCGGTCTTTCGCGCGACGACTGTCATCGAGATCGAAAAGGACAATATTCAGGTCATCGATGTTCGTGGCATGTCGCAGGCGAGCGTCGACTATTCTCCCGGCGAAAACCAGACTCAGTTCGGGCTTTTGAACAGCCGTTCGCTTGCCGAGCGCGTCGCCGAGGATCTGGGCTTGGCCGACAGCGAAATCGGTAAGCGCCTTCATCCGCCATCCTGGCTGGGGCGTCTGGGTGCGCTACTTGGATTCCGCTCTTCGCGAGCTCAGCCAGCACCGACGGATGAAAGAGCAGCCAAACTGCGCGCAGCCACCGAACTCGTGCAGGAGGGATTGACCGTAGAGCCGGTGCGCAACTCGCACTTGGTGCGCATCCACTTCGACAGCATCATTCCTGCCTTTTCTGCGCAGGTTTCGAACGCCGTTGCGGATGGTTTCATTGCATCGACAATGGACCGTTCCTTTGGCGCGTCTTCCTATGCAAAGAAATATCTCGAGGAGCAACTGGCGCTGTTGAAATCGCGCCTCGAGGAATCCGATCGTGCGCTGGTCGATTTCGCGCAAAGGGAAAATATTGTCCCGAGCAAGGATGGGGCCTCGCTGGTTTCCGAGAATCTCACAAACCTCAATGCCTCACTGGCACATGCGCAAGACCAGCGTATTCGCGCCGAGGCGCGATGGAATGCGGCGCGAGCGGCCAACGGCATGGCGATGCCGAGCGACATGCTTGCAAATCCGGTCCTGCAGTCCCTGCTGCAACAGCAGGCACAACTCCAATCGCAGTATCAGGACAAGCTGCAAACTTTCAAACCAGACTATCCGATCATGTTGGCATTGACGGGACAGATTGAAGGAGTAAAAAAGCAGATTGCCAATGAGATTGCCAACGTACGCGCATCGGTCAAGGCCGAATACGACGCGACCATGGCAGAAGAAAGAATGCTCGAACAGCAGATCGACAAGCTGCGCGTGCAGACGCTTGATGTGGACAGCAGGACCATTCAATACAACATCCTCAAGCGCGATTCCGAAACCAATCTCCAGCTCTACAACGCGCTGCTGCAGCGTTACAAGGAAGTCGGGATCGCCGGCGGGGTGAAGTCGAGCAATATCTCGATCGTCGATCGTGCCGAAGTTCCAAGCCGGCGCTATTCACCTAGTCTGCCGCGAAACCTTGGCTTTGGAGCCCTAGCCGGTTCGATGCTCGGGATTCTGATGGCATTGCTTTTTGAGTATCTCGACGACACGTTGAGAACACCGCAGGACATAGAAAAGCACTTGCAGATGCCGGTGCTCGGCATCATTCCGAAACTGATCAAGCAGTCTCCCGAAGAAGTGCAGAAGGATCCGCGCTCGGCCTTTTCCGAGAGTTATCGTTCCGTCAGGACAGCGTTGCAGTTCTGCACGGATCGGGGTACCCCCAGGATATTGCTAATTACCAGTCCGGCGTCTGGCGAAGGAAAATCCACGGCAGCATTGACCTTGGCGCGAGGGCTTTCGCAACTGGGTAAGCACGTGTTGCTCATCGAGGGCGACATGCGGCGTCCATCGCTGGCCAAGACGCTGCGCAGGCCCGCAGATGTCGGCCTTAGCAACCTCCTCGCGGGTGGAATAACGATGGCGCAGGCGGTGATGAAGACGGACAATCCGCGGCTAAACGTTATTTTTTCCGGTCCTGTGCCGCCGAATCCGACGGAGCTACTGGCCGGTCCAAAGATGATTTCCCTGTTGATGACCGCTGGAATGAAGTACGACCAGATCGTCATTGACGGGCCGCCTGTCCTGGGCATCGCTGATGCTCCGGTGTTGGCCAATATCGCGACGGGCACCCTGCTGATTACAAAGTCGGCGACAACCCAGATTTCTTCGGCCAAGGCTTCAATTAAGCGTTTGCATGCGGCGCATGCGAGGCTCATTGGCGCGATGATAAATCAGCACAATCACAGAGCCGCGGGCTACGGCTATAATTATTACGGCTATGGATATGGCGAAACGCTGAAGCTCGCCAAGAAATAGGGTCCGTACATGGGAAGCGAAGCGCTACAGCTCGCACTGGCGGTATATCGCACGCCCATCAAGCGCCATGCGCTGTACGACATGGCGTTGCCGCATGACATCGGCCTTGTCCTGCAACTTGCCTCCGCGCCGCAGCCGCTGTTGAGCGAGATCGCCGCCGACGTCGATGAAAGCGAAGACACCATCGTCGAGGCGTCGCGGTTCTACTTGCAACTGGCCCTGTTTCAGCCGGAGGCGGACGCATACAGAGTACTCGGCCTCGCCGACGATGCCCCGCGTCAACGCATCCGCGAGCACTATCGATGGCTGCAGCGATGGCTGCATCCCGATCGTCGCGGCGAAGACTGGGAAGCATTGTTCGCGACGCGCGTAAATTGGGCTTGGTCGAACCTGCGTAATGACGCCGTACGCCGTGCCTACGACGCCGATCACGACCGCGGCGCTTCGACTCATTCAGGCGATTCAGCCGTTCTCGACGCCAGGCGCGTGCCGGAATGGACCTTGGTGCCCGCGCACCACCGTATCAGTCGCGCGGGTCAGCTCCTGATCGGTGCGTTGCTCTGTAGCTGTGCCGGGCTGTTGTACGTGGCGCTTACACGCAACGATGGCATACCACAGGACGAAGTGGGCGCCAGGTCAGCCCAGGAAGCGCAGGACGGTGGAGAGACTGTCACGCTTTCTAGTCTGCCGGCGTCAGCGTCGGGATCACCCGTGTCCACCCTGACGGAGAAGTCTTCACCGGTTTCTGAAACTTCAATGCCTGATCGCGACCATGGCGCGCGGGCGATCGCAGCTCTGGTTACAGGGAACGAAGGCCAAGATAAGCCATCTCACAAGAATGATTCCGCCGAACCCGAACATGTTGCTCAAGCTCCGGCATCTAACGCAAAAGTGGATCTGAGCAATGAAGGACCCGCACATCAGCCAGAGAGACCAGTAGCTGCAAGCCCGAAGCCCTCTGGTGAGCCGCTGGCTGCTGACGATGGTAGTGCACCGCTTCCCAAGGCCGATCGGAAAGTAAGCACCGCAACAGTGGCTCAAAAGGAGCTCGGCCTGGGATCGTCGCCTGAATCGATGAAGCCCCCTGGAGGTGAGCCTTCGGATATGGCAGTACGCGGTGAAGCGGCCAGATCGAATGCCGGACGTGGCGAGAGCATCGGCACGACCGACGCACTGGCACGAATCGATTTGGCGCACAAACGAGTCAAGGAACTCTCCACGTTCTTCAGCAAGTTCGATTCCCGCCTGCCGCCGATCTGGAACGATCTTGCCGGCCAGGCGAACGCAGAGGCGCAACGCAGCGCGCTGTTCGAGCGCGCGGGCTTGCGCGATCCGGGTGACTTCGTGGTCGATGATCCACGCTGGCGCATGTCGGAAAGCTCTGCGGCGTTGAGCGCGAGCTACCATCTATTGAAGCGCAACTCTGTATCTGAGTCGGGGCGCCTTTCATTGAGCATGGTGTGGCGCGAGAGGATGTGGTTGGTGACGCAAGTAGAACTTAGCCCCGCGCTGTGATGAGGTTGCGGCAGGCAGGATTGCTCATCATCGTCATCGCTCTGGCTGGCTTCGCCAGTTGGCGTGTCGTAGTCACCGGTATTGCTGATCGACTCGCCAACGGCGCACCTGAGCAATCGCTGCAACTGGACCCGGGTGATCCAGACGCGATGCTGAGAGTTGCTCGACAGCGCCTTCAAGACGGCGATACCGAAGGGGCGGCCTCGATCGCGCGTGAATTGCTGCGCGAGGAACCTCTTACCGGCGAGGCGTTCGTTGTTCTCGCCAGAGCAGTCGAAGCCGCTGGTGACAATGCGAAAGCCGAGGCGCTGTATCCAATCGCCGTACGTCGCGCGCCGCGGAATGTGTACGCCCGTGCTTGGTTGATCGGTGACCTGCTCAACCGCCAGAAATACGCCGACGCGCTCGCCCAATTTGATGTCCTGTTTCGACTGTCGCCGGGTCAGGCACAAAAGCTCCTGCCGATCTTCGCACAACTTGCGGAGTCGTCTGATTTCGAACAAGCCTTGGTTGTGGGGGTTGGGTCGACTTCATGGAAGACGGTCATGTATTCGTCGCTACTTGAGCGTGGCAACCATGATGTCGTGGATCGGTTCTTCGGCGAATTGCTGCGCCAGGGAAATCTGCCAGATGAAGCGGTAGGACGCTGGCTGGATTGGCTAATGCAGCGTGGTTTCTGGGATGAAGCTTATGCGCGCTGGGCAGGTTGGCTCAAATTGGCGCCTGGAGTGCCTCTGCCGTTGCTGTTCAATGGCGGATTCGAGACCGAGCCGTCAGGTATCGGTTTCGATTGGCGGATACGTCCGACAGCGGGCGTCGCGATTGAGCGCGAATCGAAACAGGGTGCCACCGGAGCCTTGGCGCTCAATGTCCGTTTCTCCGGTCGCCGAGTTCCCGAAATCAATCTCGAGCAGAGACTGCTTCTTTCTTCGGGAAACTACATACTGAGCTTTCGTGCTCGCGCGGAAAGCCTGCACAGCGACAAGGGGTTGCAATGGGTCGTGCGGTGCGTCGCGGCTAGCGAGCCCCTTGCGGTGAGCGCGTCGCTTGAGGGGAGCTTCGAGTGGAAGCGGTTCGAAGCGCCATTCGCCGTGCCCGACAAGGACTGCCCGTCGCAACAGATCTGGCTGCGAAACCCGGGCGCTGCGGCGGCCGGAAAGGACGTCGTCGGCGATATCTGGTTTGATGATTTCGCGATCGTTAGTGCCGCCAGCGCTCAGTAGACGGCTCTGGCCGCGTCGGCGCATTGACAACTTCCCGCAACCACAACCTCCTAGATCTCTCCATATTTGCTCAGATCTCGCAGCGTAACGTGCGCCGCGTCGAGCAAACCCGGTCGTCGACCAGCGCGGGCGCGTGGAGCGCCTGCGCAGGGATGGCTCGCGCCGTCGAAACGCATGGGGAGAACCATGAAGAACCACGCATTGCTGTTGTTCGGTATTGGCGCATTGTGCACAAGTATACAAGCGCCGGCGCAGTTGCCGCCGGCGCACGATCCGGGACCGCGCGCCGGCGGCGTCGGCGCGGGGCGTCCGCTGCCGACGCTGAGCGCGGACGAGTTGCGCTACTTCCAGGACGGGCTCGTGCGCTTCGACAACGTCGATTCGGTGCGCGGCGACATCCCGGGCGAGCCCGGCATCGGTCTCGGCCCCACGTTCAATTCCAACAGCTGCGGCAACTGCCATGCGCAGCCGGCGCCGGGCGGCTCGAGCCCGAGCGCGAACTTCTATCCGCGCATCGGTCCGAATCCGCAGGTGGCGCTGGCCACCGCACACGGCGCGAAGAATGTCGTGCCGCCGTTCATCACCCCCGATGGCCCGGTGCGCGAAGCGCGCTTTCCGTTTGCGCTCAACGCGGACGGCAGCGTGAGCAGCTCGCCCGACGGTGGGGTGCATGCGCTGTACACGATCGCCGGACGCAGCGATGCCGGGGCGTGTGATCTGAAGCAGACCGATTTCAACCGCATGCTGCAGCTCGGCAACGTCGTGTTCCGCATTCCCACGCCGGTCTACGGCGCCGGCCTGATCGAGAACATCGCCGACGCGGCGATCCTGGCGAACATGGCGGCGAATGCGTCGCTCAAGCAGCAGCTCGGCGTGCGCGGACATCCGAATACGAGCGGCAACGACGGCTCGATCACGCGCTTCGGCTGGAAGGCGCAGAACAAGTCGCTACAGATCTTTTCCGGCGAGGCGTACAACGTCGAGATGGGTGTGACGAATGAGTTGTTCCCGAACGAGCGCGCCAATCCGCCGGCGTCGTGCCTGCTCAACCCGACGCCGGAAGACCTGACCAATTTCGCGCTCGCCTCGACCGCGATTGCGAGCGACACCGTCGGCTTCTCGAATTTCATGCGCTTCCTCGCGCCGCCGATGCCTTCTGCACAGGGCATACCCGGCAACCCGCCGCCGCAGTCGATCCAGAACGGGCAGAATGTGTTTGCGCGCGTGCACTGCGACACGTGCCACACGCCGACGCTGCAGACGGCCACCTCGATCTACACGCCCGCGCTGAGCAACCAGCCGGCGGCGCTGTACTCGGATCTGCTCGTGCACGACATGGGCGCGGGCCTGGCGGACGGCATCGCGCAAGGCGCGGCCGGCGCGAGCGAGTTCCGCAGCGCGCCGCTGTGGGGCGTGGGTCAGCGCCTGTTCTTCCTGCACGACGGGCGCGCCGGTCCGGCCAACGGGGGTCTGCTTGCGGCGATCCGCGCGCACGCGAGCGCGGGTTCCGAAGCGAACGCGGTCGTGGCGCAGTTCAACGCGCAGAGCAACAAGGATCAGCAGGACCTGCTCAACTTCCTGCGCTCGCTGTAGCACGTGGTGTTGTTCTCTCCCTCCCCTTCAAGGGGAGGGACTTCCATGCGAAGCGACTGCATCGACCTCGCGCTCCTGCTTCGTCAACTTGCGACGGCGCGCACGTTTCGAATGCGCACGCCATCATGAAAACTTACGCTTGAGGCTGGTAGATTCCCCCGCGTTGCCGTAGGGGAATACCCATGCCGAAGAAGCTCACCCTGCCGCGGAGTCGCTTTGCTCCGCGTTGCTTTGCTCTTGCCTGCAGCCTCGCCCTCAGCACCGCGGCTTCCGCCGCCGGCTTGAGCCACGGTACCGACACGCTGTTCCACGACGGTTTCAACCCGCCGAGCGCGGGCCCGTACAACGACGCCGATGCGTCGCGCTTTCTTGCCCAGGCCACGTTCGGTCCGACCGATGCGGATATCGCGCACCTGCGCGCGGTCGGCTATCAGGGTTGGCTCAACGAGCAATTCGCCGCAGCGCCAACCTATCAGATGACGTATCTGAACTGGCTGCGCGGCACCTTGCTGGAAGACATCGGTCAGAACTCGCGCCAGGAGGCATGGTTCCTCGGCGCGCTCGGCGGCATCGATCCGCAGAACAACGCGATCGTGCACACCGACCAACTACGCCAGCGCGTCGCGTTCGCGCTGAGCGAGATCCTGGTGACCTCGCAGGAAAACACCACGCTCAGCGGTTTTCCGCTCGGCCTCGCCTACTACTACGACATCCTGATCAAGGACGCGTTCGGCAACTACCGCAACCTGCTCGAGGAAGTGACGCTCAGTCCCGCCATGGGCGTGTATCTCAACATGATGGGTAACCGGCGCGCGGATCTGTCGCAGAACCTGCACCCGGACGAAAACTACGGCCGCGAAATCAATCAGCTGTTCAGCGTCGGCCTGGTGATGCTCAATCTCGACGGCACGCCGCAGCTCGACCTCAACGGCCAGACCATACCGACCTACAACCAGAACACGATCACCAGCTTCGCGCACGTGTTCACCGGCTGGAACTGGGCCGACTGCGACGCCAACGGCTACGACAACTTCGTCTACTGCGGACCCGACTACGACGCCAGCGCGAATTTCCTCACGCCGATGGTCCCGTACGAAACACCGCCGCCGAAGGATTCGGGCGCACCGAGCTATCACGACAACGGCTCGGACGCCGTCAACGACATGGTGCCGAAGAAACTGCTGGCCTACACCGGCGCGGTGCACGGCGGCATCGTCATCAACCTGCAGACCGCGCAGCAGGACCTCGCGTTCGCGCTCGACAACATCTTCAATCATCCGAACGTCGGGCCGTTCATCAGCAAGGAACTGATCCAGCGCCTGGTCACGAGCAACCCGAGTCCGGCCTACGTGCAGCGCGTGGCGAGCGTGTTCAACAACAACGGCTCCGGCGTGCGCGGCGATCTGAAGGCGGTGGTGCAGGCGATCCTGCTCGACGACGAAGCGCGCAACGGAGCGCAGAAGAACCCGAACACGTTCGGCAAGCTGCGCGAACCGCTGCTGACGCTGACCCACTACTGGCGCGCGATGCACGCGCAGCACAAGTGCGGCCTGAACGTCGACCAGCCGAACAGCGACGGCACCGTCACGCACTACCGCTTCGCCAATCAGCCGTACCGCTATGCCGGTTACGGCACCACCTGGAACACGGCGGCGACCCAATACGGCGGCGTCGATCAGGCTTCGCTCGATTCGTTCACTGTGTTCAACTTCTTCAAGCCGGGATTCAAGCCGTCCGGTGAATTGTCCACGCTGAATCTGGTCGCGCCGGAGTTTCAGCTGCAGACCGACAGCATCATCGCGAACTCCACCAACACCTACACGTACCTGTACTACTACGGCAACCAGGATTCCGCCGACGTCTGCCAAAGCGACGACCAGTTCGGCGACGTCAAGATCAACCATGCGCAGGACGTGGCGCTGGCCGGCAGCGCGCAGGGCGGTGCGGCCGATCCGGCCGATCGCCTGGTCGATGCGTACAACAAGCGCTTCATGTCGGGACAGATGTCGCCATACATGCGCGATCAGCTGCTCACCGATCTGAATCCGATCGATCAAACCTGGGCGAACAACGGCGAGGACTGGCGTGTCGAGCGCATCAAGCGCGCGCTGTTCCTGATCCTCACCTCGCCCGAATACATGATCCAGACATAGGAAACCGCCATGCGTCCTGATCGCCGCAAGTTCATCAAGAATACGATCTGCGCCGCGCTCGGCGGTGCCAGCGCGTACTCCACCCTGGGCCAGATGTCGCTGTTGCAGGCCGCGGTGCGCGCCAACTACGCGTTCAGCGACTACAAGGCCCTGGTGTGTGTGTTCCTGTACGGCGGCAACGACAGCTTCAACACCATCGTGCCGTACAGCACGGCTGCGTTCAACAGCTTCTACGGCGCCAACGGCGTGCGCCCGCAGCTTGCCTTGCAGCAGGCGCAGCTGCATCCGCTCAACGCGCCGGCCAGCGGCGCCGGCAGCCCCGGCGACGGCGTGCAGTATGCGTTGCATCCGCTGATGCCGGAACTGGCCACCGTGTTCAACGCGAACAAGGCGGCGATCGTTTCCAACGTCGGCACGCTGGTGGGTCCTGTCACGCAGGACGACTACCTCAACGAGAACAAGGCGTTTCCGCCGCAGCTGTACTCGCATTCGGACCAGTCCGCGTACTGGCAGTCGTCGCCGCCTTCGAACCAGCCGATCACCGGTTGGGGCGGAAAAATCGCGGACCTTGTTGCATCGGCCAACACCGGCGGCGCGCCGATCCTGACCGGCATCGGCGGCAGCGACGCATTCCTGCGCGGCGACACGGTCAACGGCTACATCATGAATGCGTACGGCGCCGCGACGTCGGATTTCCTGCGCTACAACAACGCAGGCAACGGTTCGGGCCTGTGCGATCCAACCGGTGCGTACGATCAGCGCGCCGTGCGCGCGTTCTGCAACCTCAACGCGTCGGCGACGCAGGCCAACGCGCTGGAACGCACCTACGCCGGTACGCTGCAGCATTCGATCGCCACCGGCGGCATCATCAACGGCGCGCTGGCGGCGCACAGCTTCTCGTCGTTCTTCCCGAACTCGACCGGCTATGACCTGGATTCGCAGCTGCAGGCGGTGGCGCAGCTGATCTGGGCGGCAAACAACAACGTTGCCGGCTACACGGGCTTGCGTCGCCAGGTGTTCTTCGTCAGCACCGGCGGCTACGACACGCACAGCGATCAGCTCGCGCAGCACGGCACCGATCCGGTCAACAACCCCGGCATCCTCGGCCTGTTGTCGAAGTCGCTGGCCGGTTTCTACAACGCGCTCAACAGCGTCGGTCTCGCCAACGTCGCAACCGCATTCACCGCGTCGGATTTCGGCCGCACCATGACCAGCAACAACGGCGGCAGCGATCACGGCTGGGGCGGACATCACTTCGTCGTCGGCGGCGCGGTCAACGGCGGCAAGTTCTACGGCAACGGCTGCGGCTTCACTGCCGGGTCGAACTACGGCGTGGTAATGCCGAGCCTGACCAACCCGACCACCGACTGGAACACGCCGTCGCCGAACAAGAACGATCCGGGCGACGGCTACGGCCGCATCATCCCGACGACTTCGGTCGATCAGTACGCGGCGACCCTGGCCAAGTGGTATGGCTTGAGCGACAGCGACATCATGCTGCTGTTCCCGAACCTGTCGAACTTCAACACGAAGTACCTCACGTTCGTCTGACGCGAGCGGCGTCGGACTCGAGGGCGCGATGTTTCACGTCGTGCCCTTTTTCTTGCCCGTAGTCCGGACGATCGCTAGCGCCGCCGCCGCCGCAGCAGCATGCGGAGCGCGCTCGCGGCGATCACGCCGACCAGCAGTGCGAGCAGCTTCGCGTCGAGCATGGGAATCGGATCCGGGACCTTTGGCGGCGGCGCAGCGCCCTGCACTGTGACCGTGCCGAACATGCCCCGGCCGGGCATGCCGTGCACCTCGCAGAAATAGCCGAACGTGCCGGGCGTATCGAACTTGACCGAGGCGATCCAATTCGACGACGCCGCGTTGCCGCTGCCGCCGTGCCCGTCGCCGTCGCAGCCGCGCGCGCAGCGGAACGAGCCGTCGTCAGCGACGACGTTGTGCACGCCGCCCTTGTTGACGAACGTGACCGAATCGCCGGCGTTGATCGTCAGCGTCTGCGGGGAATAACCATTGTTGGTGCCGCCGACGTTGACGATCGCCGCGCTGGCGAGACCGGGAGCGCTGCCGAGCAGCACGAGCAGGGACAGCCAGCGTTTCATAGGTCGGCAGCTTCCGGCCAGCGGCCGAAGCGCCGCGGCTGCATTGTACATTTTTGAGCAAATGCGAAAGTGCGCGCGCAGTCGCACTCCGCATTCAAGCGCTCCCCTTCAAGGGGAGGGAGAAAAACATTCAGTGCCGCGTGAAAGCTCCGAGCAAACCGCCAGGGCCGCCGACCAGATGCGACAGGTCGAGATTGCCGCCGCCGTGATTGAGCACTGCACTGAGCAGGCCGCCGACCACGCCTCCGCGCTGCTGCAGTTGCTGGCTCTGCTGGCCGAGCAGTCCGCCGAGGCCGCCCGAATCGAGTCCCTGGTTCTGCACATGATTGGCCAGATACGCCATCACGAGCGGTGCGAGGATCGCCATCAGCTGGCCCGCGTTCTGCTGCCCGAGGCCGGTGACCTGGCCCAGGCCCTGATCTGCCGCGCCACGGTTGGCGCCGAAGATGTGGCCGAGGATCGCACCGCCGATGCCCGACGTGTTGCCGCCAAGTCCGTTGCCATTGAGCACGCTGCCGAGCACGCTCGACATGTCGAAGCCCACGTGCGCACCGAGCGCGTCGTGCAGCGCGCCGGCGCCTTGCGCGGAACGGGCGTTGTGCGCCATGCCGCCGACGATCAACGGAATCGCCTGTTCGATCGCATTGCGCGCCTGCGCCGGATCGGTACCGAGACGCGTCGCGATTGCGCGAACCTGATCGTCGCCGAGATTGGCGAGGATGGAATCCACCAATGCGCTCATCGTGATCTCCCCGGGCTGTGCCACCCCTGTTTCGAGTATACGCCGCCGACTGGCGCGCCGCGCGCCGGAGCGGCTATGCTGCGTGCGCCGGGAAAATCCGGTGCGAGCCCCAGCGAACGCAATCGCCATGCAGCAATTTCCACCCGTATCCCTGATCGGCGCGCCGACCGACGTCGGCGCCGGACATCGCGGCGCCGCGATGGGACCGGAAGCGTTACGCGTGGCCGGCATCGGCGAGGCGCTGCACGCGCGCGGCCTGGACGTGATCGATCGCGGCAATCTGTTCGGGCCGCTCAATCCATGGTTGCCGCCGGCAGCGGGCTATCGGCACCTGCGCGAAGTGGTCGAATGGAACAACGAGGTGATGCGCGCGGTCGGCGCGGAACTCGCGGCCAAGCGCCTGCCGATCCTGCTCGGCGGCGACCATTGCCTGGCGATCGGTTCGATTGCCGCGGTGGCCAAGTACTGCCGCGAGCAACGACGCAAGCTGCGCGTGCTGTGGCTCGATGCGCACGCCGATTTCAATACCTCGGTGATCACGCCGTCCGGCAACGTGCACGGCATGCCGGTGGCGTGCCTGTGCGGACACGGCCCGACGCAGCTCACCGAAATCGGCGGCACCGTGCCGGCGATCGATCCATCGTGGGTGCGCCAGATCGGCATTCGTTCGGTCGACGCCGGTGAAAAGAAGCTGGTGCACGACGTCGGCCTCGACATCTACGACATGCGTTACATCGACGAAGTCGGCATGCGCCGCGCCATGGAGGAAGCACTGTCCGGCATGGACGACGACACGCACCTGCACGTCAGCTTCGATGTCGATTTCCTCGATCCGGACATCGCGCCTGGCGTCGGCACGACGATCCCGGGCGGGCCGAACTATCGCGAAGCGCAACTGGTGATGGAGATGATCGCCGACTCCGGCCGCATGCGCTCGCTGGACATCGTCGAACTCAATCCGGCATTCGACAACCGCAACCAGACCGCGAAGCTCGCGGTGGACCTGGTCGAAAGCCTGTTCGGCAAGTCGACGTTGATGCGCGAGTAGTGCATTAAAGTCGTCCCGGCCAGCGAGTGCAGGGACCCAGTACTGGCAAGGTCAACGCGGCTATCAACGACTGGCGTCATCCCCGCGAAAGCGGGGATCCATCTTGACCTTCAAGGCGCCTCGCAAACCGATTGGAAATCAAACGGGATTCCCGCTTGCGCGGGAATGACGCCCAAAACAGTCACGCACATCGAAGTCGTCAAGAATTCGCTCTTGGCAGCTTCACACCTCACCCGCCAAAACCATTCTGAAAAATCACATCGCCGCCGCTGCCCAGGCAGCTCGGCGTATGCGCGGCGATCGCCGGCAGCAATACGCTGTTGACCTGTGTCGGATGGAACTTGAGCTGGTTCTGCGTGCCGGCCGCGCAGCCCGACACCGTGGTGAAGTTGCAGTAACTCATGATCGTGCCCGAACCGGCGGCGGGACAACTGGTCGCGCCGGCGTAGCAGCCGAGACTGCTTTCCTGGTTGTAGCAGGTGTCGATCGTGTTGCTGCCGGTGGGCGCGCTGCCGTTGCTGGCATCCGTGCAGTGCGTGTGCCACGCGCCGAAATTGTGGCCGATCTCGTGCCCGACGATGCGCGCGTCGAACGCGCCGTTCGGATCGATGTTCGCGCTGGTGCACACCTGCGTCAGGCTGTAGCTGCCCACCGTATTGCTGCCGCTGACCGTGCCTTTCTGGCAATACTGGTTGATCCAGGCGATGCCCGCCGCGCTGCAGCTATTGGCGGTGCTCGCAATCTGCCCGGACAGCAGGATCGCAAACGCGCGCGGCACGCTGCTCTCGTTGGTCTTCCAGTAGTTGGCGAAGAAGCTCAGCTCCGCCGTGCTCGCGCCGGGCGTGAAGCCGGCATACGGATCGTTCGTCGCACTGGTGCGCAGGATCGTCGTGCCGATGAGCAGCTGTACCTGCAGATCGGCCTCGTACATCGCGTTCATGGTGTTGAACATGCCGGCGATCCAGTTCGTCGCGCTCGCGGTGTTGTTTGCGAACAGGCGCGTCATGAACAGACTGTCGGTATCCACGGCGACGACGGCGGTGCGGTAGGCGGCCGAAGTGGACGCCTGCACGGGCGTCGCGGCCGCGTGCGTGGCCAACCGCAACTGCGCGGCGAGATCGTCCGGTGCGCCCAGATCCAGTCGCACGTTTTCATTGCCGCAGTGGAACTCGAACGAGAAGTCCGACGGCAGCGTCGCCTGCAGCGGCCGCGCGCTGAACGTGTGCGCGCCGTTCGCATCGCGTTTCGCGTCGAGCACATATGAGCCGTCGGCGCCGCTGCCGTTGCCCTCGATGAAGTTGCCTGACGCGTCCAGCGACAGCGCAACGCGCGCGCTGCCATCCTTGGCCTGGCCGCGCAGGAACACGCGCGTGCTGCGCGGCAGCTCTTCGCGGCCGTGATCGGTCATCACGTAGAGGTGCGCATCCGGTGCATAGATCTGCACGCGTTGCAGGCGGAACGGGATATCGCGGCCGGCCGCGGCGGGGAATGCGGTCACCTCGAGCGACTCGCCGGCATGCATGCCGGACAGCCGTTGCATCGTGGCGCGGTCGATGGCGGCCGCGTGTGCAGTCGCCGCGCCGAGCAGCGCGGCCGACACGACCGCACGCATGCCTCGTGCAATTCTCATCGCGCACTCCTTTACGCGAGTCCAGCATTCCCAGTGTAGTCGCCTGCACATGAGAGGGTGCGGATGAAGCCGCTTGCACTACAGGCGGTGTTCATCCGCGCGGCGAGCTCGGCACTGCCGCAGCGTGCCGCGTCGCATCGCCGCGGACGCGTTCGCTACTGGAATCCGTTTTGAAAGATGACGTCCGACGTGGCGAGGCAAGACGGCGTATTCGCCGCGATCTTCGGCAGCAGCACCTGGTTGATGTGCGTGCTGTGGAAGTGCAGCTGGTTCTGCGTGCCGCAGCCGGAGATGTTGCAGTAGCTCATGATCGTGCCGCTGCTTTGCCCGGCCGGGCAACTGGTGGCGCCGGCGTAGCAGCCTGATCCCGATTCGCCGTTGTAGCAGGCGTCGATCGTGTTCGTGCCGGTGTTCGACGCGCCGGTCGTGGCGTTCGTACAGTGCGTATGTGCCGCGCCGAAATTGTGGCCGATCTCGTGGCCGACGATGCGCGCGTCGAACGTGCCGTTGGGATCGATGCCGAGGTTCGTGCAGACCTTGTTGACGCTGTAGCTGCCGACGGAGGATTTCTGGCAATACTCGTTGAGCCAGGCGATGCCGGCCGCGCTGCAGCCGCCGCCGGAACTGGCGATCGCGCCCGACAGCAGGATCGCAAACGAGCGCGGCACGGCCGCTTCGTTCGTCTGCCAGTAGCTGCCGAAAATGTTCAGGTCCGTGCTGTTTGCCGCGCCGGTGGACAATCCCGTGTAGGGGTCGCCCGCGGCGCTGGTGCGCAGGATCGTCGTGCCGACCAGCAGCTGTACCTGCAGATCGGCCTCGTACATCGTGTTCATGCTGTTGAACATGCTCGCGATCCAGTTCGTCGCGTTTGTCGTGTTGTTCGAGAACAGGCGTGACATGAACAGGCTGTCGCTGTCGATCGCGATGGTGGCGAGACGCAAGGCCGCTGCTGTCGCCGGCGGCGGCAACACGGCGGCGGTGGTGGCGCGGCGCAGCTGCGCTGCGAGATCGGTCTCCGGATGCAGGTCCAGGTTCACCGCTTCGTTGCCGCACTGGAACTCGAACGCGCCGGGCGCCGGCAGTGTCGATTCCAAAGTGCGCGCGGAAAACGTGTGCGCGCCGCCCGCGTCGACTTTCGCCTGCAGCGCGAACGCGCCTTGCGTGCCCTCGCCGTTACCCTCGACGAAGCTGCCGTCCGGCTCGAGCGAGAGCGCCACGCGCGCGCTGCCGTCGTCGGCGCTGCCGCGCAGGAACACGCGCGTGCTGCGCGGCAGTTCCTGTTTTCCGCCCGCGGAAATCACGTACAGGTGCGCATCGTCGGAGTAGATCTGCACGCGCTTGAACGTGAACGCAGCAGTGCGCGCGGGTCCGGCGGGAAATTCCGCCAGCGCGACGGTCTGCCCCGGTCGCAGCGCCGACCAGCGCTGCAACGTGGCACGATCGACCACCGCGGCGGCGGCTGTCGCGAACGACGCGGCCGAGGCCAGCGCGAACAGCAGCAGCGCTCCGGCAATCCGACGTGAAATGTTCATGGCGCACCCCTGTGCGGCAGTAATACGGCCGGCACAATTTAGCGCGATCCGTGCGCCAAAAAGTTGACGTGCGTCTAGGGTTGCACGTGCTGGCAGGGGTTCGGATCGAAGCCGTCGAAGAAAATCGCGTCGTCGATCTTGTTCACGCTCCAGTCGATGTCGTCGAACAACGGCAAGGTCAGATCGACGTGATCGAAAATCGTGGTGTTGAGCGCCGGTTCCATCAGCAGGTCGGGCGTCGCGTCGGCATGGAAGTGCGATACCGACGAGCCGGGCAACACGGGATTCGGCGCGAACATGCGCACGCAGCCCTGATTGACGCCGATGTTGGCGTAGCCGAGCGTGACGTTGACGGTGCCGGAGGATTCGATCGTCGTGCCGAGCGCCTGGGTGATGCTGTAGGTAGGGATCGTGATCGTCGCATCGGTGCCGCTCATGCCGAGCGGCAGGCGCAGTGCGTCGACCTGGTTGTTGACGATCACGACGGCGATCGCGCCGGCGTTCTGCGCGTTCTTCGTCTTCACGGTGAAATTGCAATTGCCGCGATCGATCAGCGCGATCTTGCCGCTGACGGCGGCACCGTTGGTGAGCGCCTCGCATGCATCGGTGGTCGACGCGCCGGCACCGTCGTTGACCAGCACCAGGTTGCCGGTGATGCCGGCCTTCGGCGGTTGCGGACCAAATTGCGCGATGCCCACTTCCTGCGCGCCGGCAATGCCGGCCGGTGAATTGATGATCAGCGCATTGCCGGCCTTGAGATATCCGCCGGCCTGCTTGTTCGTGTTCGGGCCGGTCCAGACCAGATGGGGATCGTTCGTGGTCGACGTCAAACGCTCGGCATTGGTCATCGCTTTCCACAACTTGCTGGTCTGTGTGTCGAACAGGTAGTTCGCCCACACCGGCGGATCGGCGGGCGAGAAGAACGCACCGGTCGATGAACTCGTGCCGGAGGTGAAGCCCAGTCCATGACCCAGCTCGTGGAACACCACGGGCAGCAGCGGGATCGTGTTCGCCGCCGGTGTCACCGACGGATCGATGCCGTACCACCATTTCTCGCCGCCGAGGCAATTCGGGTCGCCCGCGTCGAGGCTGACATTGAATTGCGCCTGGATATCGTCGTTGGCCGGATCCTGATCCGAGCCGGCGATCGAATTGGCTTCGGCCACCACGTACGAGGTCAGCGCGCGTGGCGCGTTCGGAAATGCCGCGACCGTGGCGAGTGCACCCGCCTGGCCCAGCGTTGCCGACGTCGCCGTGCAGGTGAGCGCTGTCATCGACGCCTGCACCCTGATCGTGACATTCGAGTTGAGCAGACGCGCCCACTGGTTCGCCGCCTGCTGAAATACGTTCAAGCGCTGCTGGCCGAGCGTGACGCCGTTGTTGCCGCCAACGGGCAGCGCCGGCGTGACGTCGTTGAAACCCACGCCTGGATTGTTGACGTTGTCGATCGTGAACGTCGTCGCAAACGCAGCTGGCGATGAGGCCGCGAGCGCGAGCAGCAACCAGCGCAGATCAGTTCTCATGATCGCGCTCCTTGCTCTGGGCGACGGCGCTTTCGGCGGCATCGGTGCAGCGCAATTCGAGTTTGCCGTCCGCGCCGATGGTCGCGGTGACGGCTTCCATCCCTTGCCCGTTCATGTGGTAGATGCGCGTGCCGTCGGGCCGTTGCTCAAGCGTGACCTTGGCCGGGTTAGACGCGAACTCGTCGGGCGAAACGCCGCTGTTGAGCGCGATTGGCGCCGCTGGTTGCGGCGTTGCGGGAGCATTCGCGGCCGTCGACGCTGGCGGCTCGTCGGCAGCCGATGCGATGGTTGCCAGCAGGGAAAGCGCTAGCGAATACACGGCGCTGCGCGCCAACAAGGACGTGATCGTGGACACAGGTTTTCCCCCGCACAACGGATCGAAACGGATGTGCGGATGATACGCAGTGCTGGGAAAAACTTCGTGAAAAAGGCTGTCGTGTCCGGCACGACAGCCCTGGGGCAAGGTGCTTAGCCGGCCGGATCCGGCACGAACTGGTTCGGAAACGGCTGCGGTTCTTTCGCGATCGGCCGCGGCGCCGGGATCACGCCACGCGCCACCAGGTTGCGGTAGCTGTCGTACCAGATCGAATCGACTTCATTCGGCTGCGAACTTTCGCGCTCGAAACTGGTGTAGCTGGCGTACGAGGATTCGCGTGCGCCATGACCGGTACCGAGCGATTCTTCCTTGCGCGGCAGCGGGCGAGCTTGCGCCAGTCCGTCGTAGCCGCGCGAGGATTCCATCGCCGGCGACGCGGCCTTTGCGGCAGGCGGCGCGGCACCGGCCGGTGCCGTCGTCGCGGCCGCACTGTCCTTCGCCGCTTGCGCCTCGGATTGCATCGGCGGTTCGGGTTGCGCGCGGCCGCCGTAGGACAGCCGGTCGTCGCGCTCGCGTTCGATCGGGATCGGATGCTGGCGCTCGCGGAACACCGCCACACCGATCACGCCGACGTTGTTCGGGCGTCCGGTGCGCGCCGCGTAGCTGTCCGACAGCGCGGTGAAATTGAACTGCGCGATTTCCGACATGTTCTTGCGCCAGCCGTCGACCTCGGTGCTCTGGTACGCGTCGAGCACGTAGCCGGTCTGGTTCGGGTTTGCGGTTTCGCCGCTGACCGCGTTGACGCCGTCGACCGACAGCACGGTTAGCACGCGCGCACCGGTGCGGTTGGCGATGCGCACCGAATAGCGATGGCCGGGCGTGCCGGCGATGTACAGCTTGCCGTCGTGGTAGTGCGTCGGCAGGGTGGCGCCGGTGTCGCGGTCGATCACGCCGACGTCGACGAGGTTGCCGGCATGCGCGGCGGCCGAACAGGCAAGGGTGGTGGTAATCAGGGCGGACAGCAGCAGTTTCATGGCATTTCCTTTCGTTGGCAAGGTAAACGATGCAACGCGTACGGATCGAACGCGGGGTTAGGCGAAAACCCCTGCCAATACGGCGTTTGGCGGGCCCATCGCGTACACTTAGGCTTCACAATGTGAAGCGCTTCACGCAATGGCAAAACGCAGAGTCCTGACCGGCATCACCACCACCGGCACGCCGCACCTCGGCAACTACGTCGGCGCGATCCGGCCCGCGATCGCGGCCAGCCGCGACGCGAACGTCGAATCGTTTTATTTCCTGGCCGACTACCACGCGCTGATCAAGTGCGACGAGCCGGCGCGCATCCAGCAATCGACGCTGGAGATCGCCGCGAGCTGGCTGGCGTGCGGCCTTGATCCCGGAAAAGTATATTTTTACCGGCAGTCCGACATCCCGGAAATTCCGGAACTCACGTGGATGCTGACCTGCGTCACTGCGAAGGGTTTGCTCAATCGCGCGCACGCGTACAAGGCCGCGAACGACATCAACCGCGACAAAGGCGAGGATCCCGATGCCGGGATCAACGCCGGCCTGTACATGTATCCGGTGCTGATGGCCGCCGACATCCTGCTGTTCAACGCCAACCAGGTGCCGGTCGGGCGCGACCAGATCCAGCACATCGAGATGGCGCGCGATATCGGGCAGCGTTTCAACTACCTGTATGGCGGTGGCACCTCTTGGGATCGTTTTGGCTGGGATGAAAAGAAGTGGGAGGAAGAAGGCGAGAAATTCTTCGTCCTGCCTGAAGCATTGATCGAGGACAACGTCGCCACGCTGCCCGGACTCGACGGGCGCAAAATGTCGAAGAGCTACAACAACACGATTCCGCTGTGGCTGCCGGAAAAGGACTTGCGCAAGGCCATCCTCGGCATCGTCACCAACTCGCAGGCACCGGGCGAGCCGAAGAATCCCGACGACTCGCACATCTTCAGCATCTACCAGGCGTTTGCCAGCGCGCAGGAAACGGCCACGATGCGCCGCGCCTACGCCGACGGCATCGGCTGGGGCGACGCGAAGCAGAAGGTTTTCGAGCGCATCAACGTGGAACTCGCACCGCTGCGCGAGCGTTACGAGGCGCTGATTGCCAAGCCGGGCGAGATCGAAGACGCGTTGCTTGCTGGCGCGAGCAAGGCGCGCGCGTTGGCGCAGCCGTTGCTGGCGCGGTTGCGCGACGCGGTAGGCCTGCGTTCGCTGCGCTCGCAAGCTTTGAGCGACGTGGACAAGACAAAGGCCAATCGCGACGAGAAGCCCGCGCTGCAGCCGGTCGTGTTCCGCGGCGAGGACAAGGCGTTCGCGTTCAAGGTGCTCGACGCGAAGAAGAACGTGCTGGCGACGCAGGGTGGCTTTGCCGATCCGAAGGCGGCGATGGCCGCGGCGCAGGTGGCGATGAGTTCATTGGCAGAAGCGCAGCCTTGACGGAATCCCTTCTCCCGCTGGCGGGAGAAGGTGCCCGGAGGGCGGATGAGGGTGGCGCAGCAGATTGCGAAGGCGCCAAGAATTCCGCTTCGTAGACGCGCCACCCTCACCCGTCGCGCTGCGCGCGCCGACCTCTCCCGCCGGCGGGAGAGGTGAAGAGCATCGCCTCAGCAAGCCATGGAGTGCATCACCGACGCACAGGCGAAACATCATTTCGGCAGATACTCACTCGCCTCGACCAGCTGCCAGCGCGCCTCGCGCACGCAGCGCCGCAGCTCATACGCATGGCCAAAACCGAACACCACCACGACGCGATCGCGCGAACGCACCACGCTCGCAAGTCGCGCGCAAATCTCGGCGTTGCGCGCCTGCCAGGATGCGACCAGGTCCGGACCGGGCTGCGCGGCCGCGTCGGCAAATTGCTGCATGCCGGCGTAGAACGCGGCGTAGCGTTCGATGCGCGCGGCGTCGTTCAGATAGCGCAAAGCGTCGGCCAGCGTGCCGGACTTGAGTACTCGCGTCAGGCCGTCGAGCAGGCGTTCGACCGACGCATTCAGCGCGTCGAGGTGCTCCCTGTAGGGTGAGCCCTTGCGGCGCGCAAAGCGCTGCACGGCTTCGTACGGCAGCGTCCCTTCCACGTCGATGCCCCACACATCGGGCAGGCGCATGAGGTTGGCGAGGCGGAAGCCGATCTGCACGACTTCGTTGCGCGACTGCGCCAACTCGCCGTCCAGATAGCGACTATACTTTTCCACTTTTGTCGCGGCGTCGCCGGCAGCGGGGGATTCCACGACCACCTTGGTCGGGCCGAAGCGCGCCAGCGCTTCGGCGATGTCGGCCAGTTCGCGCTGGCGCTTCGGCAGCAACACGTCGTCGGACGCGAGGTTGTGCAGGTCGCGTCCCGGACCGTCCATGTGCCAGACGCCGAGGATCATCACTTCGGCGGCGCGCGGTGTGCCCGCGCAAAGCAGCACGAGTACCGTGGCGAGAACGCAATGGAAGATCGCGCGCATGGCCGTCTCGACGGGGAGTCGCGCTGATTATGCGCGCTCGATGCTGAAGCGTACCGGCTCTGGCTGCGGACGCCGGCGGGCTCAGCAGCCAATCGTGCGCACAGAAACATTCGGCTCACGCTAGGGCGCGGAGACACAAGCGCAATCGATCGATCTTTTCGCTTCCTTCGCGCCTTCGCGTCAAATTCCTTTTTCGGAATCATCGAATATCGTGAGGACGTCGCGTTGCGACCGCGCGAATCCGACCACTCACTGGAAGGCGTCGCGGAAGATCTCGTCGGAAATGCCGATGCACGGGCCGAATTCCGACGTGTCGCCCGCAGACGATGTCGCGATCGCCATTCCGTAGCTCGGCTGGGTCTGGCTGTTCGGCACCGGATAGACCAGGCCGACGGCGCCGCCGCTGCCGTTCGGTTGCGTCGTGACATTGACGCTGCCGAGCTTGACGTGGCCTTCGCCGTAGCCGCTCGGGTCGCAGCGGTCGCTGCGATACAGCGTGATCGTGTAGCCCTGATTCGCCACGCTGTTGAGGCTGACCGACAGCGACGTCGAGTTGTTGCCGATCACGACGTTGCTCAGGATCGGAAAGTTCTGCAGGTTGTTTGGACCCGTATCCGCGTCGCCGCTGTCGTTGGCCGTCACGCCGTTGCCGCCGAGATCGATGCCGAGACCGCCGTTGGCGTCGAACAGGTTGTCGAGGATCGGATTGTGCACGGTGCCGCTGCCGAATACCGCGACGCCGCTGCCCGTGTTGCTCTCGATCTGGTTGGCCGTGATCTGTGTGCGCACGGCGTTCGCGGTGACGATGACACCGGTGCCGTTCGGCACGCCGGCGGCACCGATCACGTTGCCGACGATCACGTTGTCGGTCGTGCCCGCATCCGCGACGAACACGCCGGCGCCGGTATTGCCGGCAATCACGTTGAAGGTGAACGGAACCACCGGGTCGCCGATGAAGTTGTTGTTCGCACCGGACAAGATGGAGATGCCGGAGGCGGCGTTCGGAAGCGGCGTGCCGCTCGAGTAGCCGTAGCCGACCTGGTTGAGCTGCACGTGGCTTTGCGCAGCGCCCGTCTCGAGCTTGATGCCGTCGTTGAGATTGCCGGATACGAGGTTGGTGCTGATCGCGGTATTGGTTGCGCCCTGATCGACGCGGACGCCTTCGGCTGAATTGCCGCGCGCAATGTTGCCGCTTGCGTCGGTGCCGATGAAGTTGTGGCGGACAGTCGTGGCGTCCGTCGTGTTGCCGTTGACGCGCACGCCGGCGCCGGTATTGCCGGAGATCAGGTTTCCGTCGGCCACGGCGCTGCCGCCAATCGTGGTGTTGTCCGCGCCGCCAGTCACGAGCACGCCACCGCCGGTGTTCGCGCTCGCCGCACCGGCGTTGTTCAGGCCGATCGTGTTGGTCTTGATCGTGTTGCCGTCGGCGCTCTCGCCGAACACTTCCACGCCCGGTCCGGCGTTGCCGGCAATGCGATTGCCGGGGCCGACGGTATTGTTCGGCGTGCTGTCGAGCAGGATGCCACCCAGGCCGTTCGCCGCGACCGTGTTGTCGTTGCCGTTGTTCGCGCCGCCGCGCAGGCCGATCACGTTGTTGCCGATGTTCGTGCCGGACGTGCTCGCGCCGCCCTGGTAGATGCCCCAGCGCGTATTGCCCGCGATCACGTTGTCGTGCACGCCGCTGGCTTGCGCGCCGTTGCCGATCGCGATGCCGTCCTGCTGGTTCGGCACGACGAAGCTGCGCGCGCGGTTCAGGCCGATCACGTTGTACTGGATCGCATTGCTGTTCGTGCCGTTGCCGTCGATGTACACGCCGTGGTTCGCGTTGCCGCTGATCACGTTCGCCTCGCCGGCGCCGGAACCGCCGATCGTGTTGGCGTGCGCGCCGCCGTCGATCTGCACGCCGCGCGAATTCGGAAAGCTGCCGATGTCGAGTTCCGGCGAGGAGCCGATGAGATTTCCCAACACGACGTTGCTGACCGAGCGTGGCCCGCTCAGCCACACGCCGTAGCCGCCGTTCTTGGCGATCGCATTGCCCTGGTCGGTGCCGCCGCCGCCGACCGTGTTGCCGAGGCTGTTGACGATCACGATGCCGGCGCCGGCGTTGCCGCTCGCGTCGAACGAGCTGTTGCCGTCCAGGCCGATCCAGTTGTTGCGGATCGTGTTGTTCTGCGAGGTCGGATCGCCGTTGTTCACGCCTTCGATGTGGATGCCGTCGCCGCCGTTGGAATAGATGTAGTTGCGCTGGCTCGCGTCGCCGCCGCCGATCGCGCTGGTGAAACAGCGATTGCCGTCGACGTACAGCCCATGGCGCCCGTTGCCTGACAACGACAGGTTGAGGAACGACGCGTTCTGGCAGCCGGCGGCATGGATGCCGTCGAGACCGAAGCCGCTGATCGCGAGGTTGCTGATCTGGATGTTCCATTTGTCGGCGGTGTCGCCGAAACCGAAGTTGATGCCGCTGCCGCTGCCGGCACCCGGCCCGACGATGTTGACCACCGCGCCATTCGGCTGTCGTCCGTCGAGCGTATCGTGCGTGCCGATGTCGAAACTGCCGGCGGCGAGAATCGTGCCGACGTTGCTGTCGAATCGGATGTTGTCGCCGATGCCGTTGCCGCAGTTCGCGCCGGGATCCGGCGGCAGCAGGATCGTGTAGCGCACCTCCGTCAGCGAGCAGCCCGGCGGCGGCACCACCGCGAAGTCGGCGCCCGGCATTTGCGCCAGCTCCGCGGCCGTGCGGCAGGTGCCGATATGGTTGCCGTTGAAATGGTCGCCGTTCGCGATCGCGAGCGCCTCGCGCAGGGTCAGCGCGCCGTCGGCCTGGTCGACGTCGGCGTTGCTGTTGACGTAGAAGTCGCACGCCGGCAACGCGCCGGCGTATGCGGCAAATCCGGCGCCAATGATTCGCGTGGCGAGCCGGGCAACACAGTCGAAGCGATACATGTCGTGCGTCCTCGGCCGGCGGCCGTGGCAGTGGCTGTTACTTCTCAACCACGGCAAACCTCGGCAAAACCCGCCACGGACCGCCGAGCGGCGGGATTGCCCGTACAATCGGCCGATCCGACCCGCGGCGGCCACCGCGGACCGCGGAGGGCAGCGGATGGGCGAGGCGGGGGACATCACGCAAATGCTGGCGCTGGCACGCGCCGGCGACGCCGCGGCGTGGCAGCAGGTGGTCGCGGTCGTGTACGCGGACTTGCGCCGCCTGGCGCACCGGCAGCTCAACGGTCCGGCGCACGATCAGACCATGAACACGACCGGCCTGGTGCACGAGTGCTACCTGCGCCTGGCCGGCGCCGCCGGCACGCCGAACGATCGCGGACACTTCTTTGCGCTGGCCGCGCGCGTGATGCGTCAGGTGATCGTCGACTACGCGCGCGAGCGTCTGGCGCAGAAGCGTGGCGGGGGCGAGCGCCCAATTGCGTTGGATGATGCGGATGCGGCGGAATTGCGCGAGGCGCAGCGCTACGCCGCACTCGACGATGCGCTGGCGACGCTGCTCGAGGTCGACGCGCGCCGCGCGCGCGTGGTCGAGTGCCGCTTCTTCGGCGGTTTGAGCGAGGAGGAAACCGCGGCGGCGCTCGACATGAGCTTGCGCAGCGTGCAGCGTGAGTGGCAGGCGGCGCGCGAATGGCTGCGCGGCGAGCTGAAGGCGGATTGAGGCGTCGGCAGCGGAGCTTCGCGCGATGGCGCATTGTATACAAGGCAAGAATCTGGCATGACCGAGCAGCGCGAATCGCTCGAACGTGACTTCCTCGAGCCGGGCGGCGCCCTGCGTGGCGCGCTGTTCGCGCGCATGCTGCAGCAGTGGCGCACGCCGGATGCGTTCGCGCCCGGGCAACGCATCGGCCCGTTCCGGATCGAACGCGAGCTCGGCCGCGGCGGCATGGGCGTGGTCTATCTGGCGCAGCGCGTCGACGGTGGCTTCGCACAGCAGGTCGCGCTCAAGCTCGTGCGCGGCGCTGCGCAGACGGCCGCGGTACACGAGCTGTTCCGGCATGAACGCAGCCTGCTCGCCGCGCTGGACCATCCGCACATCGCGCGCCTGATCGACGGCGGCGAAAGCGCGGACGGCTGGTTGTGGTTCGCCATGGAACCGGTCGCGGGCCTGCGCATCGATCAGCATGTGTACGAGCGTCGCCTGGGGATGCAGCAGCGACTGGGCTTGTTCGTGCAGGTGTGCGATGCGGTTGCGTTCGCGCACCAGCGCCTGGTGATTCATCGCGACATCAAGCCGGCGAATATCCTGGTCAGCACCGACGGCTGGGTGAAGCTGCTCGACTTCGGGATTGCATCGCTGGCGGATGCGAGCAACGCGCTGCCTTCGGCGTTGACGCCCGGCTGGGCCAGCCCCGAACAGCGCCGCGGCGAGCCGGTTACCACCGCGTCGGACATCTACCAGCTGGGCCTGCTGCTGCGTGCGTTGCTGTGCGTGGATGCCGCGCCGGCCACGCCGTCGACCCGGCTCGAGGCCACGCGTGCGAATGCGCACGAAAGCGCTGCTGCGCCGCATGTCGCGGTCGACGCGATTGCCGATGCCGATCTGGCCGCGATCGTCGCCCGGTGCACCGCTGCCGAAATCGATTCGCGCTACGCATCCGTCGCTGCACTGCGCGACGATGTATGCGCGCGCATGGCGCGGCGCCCGGTCGCGGCGCGCGGCAATGGCTGGGGCTATCGGCTCAACCGCGCAGTCGCGCGCCACCCCTGGGTCACGCTCGCGTGCATTGCCGCGGGCCTGACGCTATGCCTGCTCGGCGTGCAACTTGCGCGCGAGCGCAATGCGGCACGTGCGGCTGCCGCGGCGACCGCGATCCAGGCCGAACGTGCCCGCGCCAGCCTCGGGTTTCTGAGCGAGCTGCTCGGCGAGGCGCAGCCGGCCAGTCATATGGGACACGTGCCGACGGTCGAGGACCTGCTGCAGCGCGGTTCGCAACGCATCGCCGACGACCGGCGCATGCCCGCGGCGCTGCGCGCCGAGCTGGCCTCTACGCTCGCCGCGATCCACATCGAGCGCGGAGAATTTGCGCGCGCCAAGACGTTGCTGGAGTCGGCGGTACCGACGCTGCGCGCAGAAGGTGCCGATGCCGCGATTCTCGCGCAGGCGCTCGGCAACCTCGCCTACACGCTCGAATACACCGAGTCGGCGCGATCGCTGCCGCTGCTGGACGAAGCGCTGGCACTGTTGCGCAACGACACGGCGAATGAGGAATTGCGCTTGCGCACGGCGCGCTACCGCGCTTCGATCGTCTACGGCAGCGGACACCGCGAAGAAGCGGCAGCGGCGCTGCGCAAGGTTCTCGACGACGACCGCCGCGTGCTCGGCGACGCGCACGCCGAGACGGCCACCACGAAGATGATGTACGCCATCGCGCTGAGCGCACTCGATCGCGACAGCGAGGCGCTGGTGATGATCCAGGACAGCTATCGCACGCTCGACCGCACGCTCGGGCATGAGCATCCGCGCACGCTGCAGGCGGGACAGACGCTGGCGATCCATCTGTTCAACCTCGAGCGCTTCGACGAACAGGCGGCGATCATGCAGGAACTGGCGCCGCGCGTCGCGAAAGTGTTCGGCGACCGCAGCCCGCGCTACGCGCGCACGCTGACCTGGCTCGGCGCGGCGCAATCGCACGGCAAGGATCCGGCCAGCGCGGTGCCGACGCTGCAGCATGCGCTGGAGATCTTCGATGCGGCGCCGGTGCTGGACGATCTGGGTAGTCCGAACACGCTGCAGACGCTCGGCGAAACCTACCAGAAGCTCGGTCAGAAGGAACTCGCCGTCGATGCCTATCGACGCATGCTCACGCGCGCCGCGGAGCGACCGTCGTCGGTGCCGGTGGACGACGGCAGGCGCCCGATGATCCTGGCGCGGCTGCTGCTGGACATGCAGCGCTACGACGGCGTGCAGACGTTGATCGAGCAAGCGCGCCAGAGCGCGGGGGCGGGCGAGCCCGAGCGTCGCATCATCGGCACGATCGATCTGGTGCAGGCACGCCTCGCCATGGCGAAGGGCAGCCGCGCCCGCGCGCTGGCGTGCGCGCGCTCAGCGACGGCGATCCTGGCGAAGTACGATTACGCGCGCGACGAGCATGCGCAGGCACAAGCGCTCCTGACGCAGCTTCAGCCGGCGCCGGCAAGCGAGGAGAGTGCAGCCGGCCACAGCGAATGTGTGGCGGCCGGATGAGGTAGCGCGCTGCTGGCTAGTCCCACGTGTTCAGGTGCGCGCCGAATTCCGCACGCTGCTTGCGCACGACGCAGAAGCGGTGTCCGGTCGGCGCCTGCATCACCCACCAGCGCTTGACGAACTCGATGCGTTTCGCGCCGAGCGCTTCCAGGCGCGCGACTTCGGCGTCGATGTCGTCGGTCTCGATGTCGAGATGGATGCGCGGTGAATGATCCACGCGTTGCAGCAGCAGGAACGGTTCGTCCTTGTCGGTTTTCAGTTCGGCGTATTTGCCGTCACCGTCCTGATCGGCACTGGCCACGGCGCGGCCGAGCGCCTTGCTCCAGAATTCGGTGGCCTGCGCCAGATCCTCGACTTCGCAGTCGAGCACGAACGCACTGATTCTACTGTGGTGCATGGCAAACCTCCTTGTTCGCGAACGTCAGGATTTTCGATTCGGCCACGCGCTCGTGTGCGCGGCACGCGAGCGCTTCGCCGCCGTCTGCGCGTCGAGCTGGAAGCCGCTCGGCAACAGATCGCCCATCGTCACCACCTGCACGTCGCCGCGCAGGTTCGTGAGCAGCACGCGCAAGTTTGCACCGCCGCATTCGAACAGTACCTGACGGCAGGCGCCGCACGGCGATACCGGTTGCGGCGTGTCGGCGACCACGGCGATCGCGGTGAGCTTGTGGCGCGCGGCCTTGCAGGCGTAGGCGGCAAATACCGCCGTACGCTCGGCGCAGTTGGTCAGGCCGTAGACGTCGAACTCGACGTTGCAGCCCTTCACGACGCGCGTGCCGAAACGCGCGGCGGCGCCGACCTTGAAGTTCGACCAGGGCGCATGCGCGCACTCGCGCGCTTCGATCGCCGCGGCGATCAGGGCCTCGTCGGCGGCGCTGAGTTTTTTCGACTTCGCGATGCGCGCCATGGCGGTCAGCGCGCCAGCGCCAGGTCGTCGAGCATCGCCTTGAGGAAGCGCGCCGCTTCGCCGCCCGTGCAGGCGCGATGATCGAACGTCAGCGACAGCGGGATCACGCGGTGCGTCTGGATCGCGCCCATCACCGCGACGACTTCGTGGCGCAGCTTGCCGGCAGCGACGATCGCCACGCACGGCGGCACCACCACCGGCGTCGCGTAGCGTCCGGCGAATACGCCGAAGTTGG
>Ga0157378_10000166_pt1 | contig 63401 bp, 51 predicted proteins | sample M65metaG_FD_115309 | JGI IMG/M metagenome (GOLD analysis project Ga0157378, IMG submission 115309) | Miscanthus rhizosphere microbial communities from Kellogg Biological Station, Michigan, USA - M6-5 metaG | ecosystem: Host-associated > Plants > Roots > Rhizosphere > Soil | place: USA: Michigan... | reverse complement strand
GACCTATCGCGCCACCATCGAGCGCCATCGCCTGCGCCGCGAGATCATCGGCACCTACGTCACCAACAACATCATCAACCGCATCCGCCCGACCTACGTCTGGCAGATGACCGAGGAGACCGGCAAGCCGGTGGCGGACGTCGCGCGCGCGTTCACCATCATCCGGGAGTCCTTCGATCTCCGCTCGCTCTGGTCCGCGATCGAGTCGCAGGACAACATCCTCCCGGCGCGCGTGCAGATCGAGATGCTCGTCGAAGTGGGCCGCCTGCTCGAGCGGGCCATGCACTGGCTGTTGATCAGCGGCTATGAGTCGCTCGATACCGCCCGGTAGGTCGGCGAGTTCCGCCCCGCCATCGCCGGCATCTCGGACAACCTGAATGACATCCTCCCCGCCGCGCTCCTCGGCGCGCTCAAAGCGCGGCAGGGCGAGCTGGAGATGGACGGCGTTCCCGAATCGGTCGCCTATCGCATCGCCAGCCTCGGCGTGATGGGAGCAGCGCTCGATATCGTCCGCCTCTCGCGCACCGGGCGTCCGGTGCAGGATGTGGCCCGCGTCTACTTCGCCGTCGGCGCCCGCTTCGGCCTCGACCGCCTGCGCACTGCCGGCGCCGCCATCGCCGCCGAAACGCCCTGGCAGAAAGCCGCCGTCGCCGCCGCCGTCGACGATCTCTTCAACTACCAGAGCACCCTGGCCTCCCGCGTCCTCTCCGAAAGCGACGGCGCCAAAGACCCCGTCGACCGTTGGCTCTCCGCCCGCCCCCGCGAAGTCGAGCGCATCGACCAGATGATGACCGACTTCAAGGCCGCGCAGACGGTGGATCTGGCGATGCTGACGGTGGCATCGCGGCAGTTGCGGAGCTTGGTGGAGAGCTGACTTGCTTCAACGATCGCCTTGTCGCGCCGCTGTCGTAGCGCCATCGGATCGCCGGCGCCCCTGATGAATATGGTTGACTCTCCGATCAATGAAGGCCGGGCGGTGGTTCGTGCCCTTGGAGCGGACGATCTCACCTTGTATCGTATCCACACCGGAAACCTTGGATTCGTCGAGGACAGCATTCGCGCCATGGGCGACTTGACTCTACTGCCGCCCCTAGCCAAGAGCTATATGCCATATCCAAGAATAGGAAGGCTGGTTAACTTCGGCTTTTGGATTGAGTTCGCAGATGCCTTTGTCGGGTTAACGCTGCTTTGCGTAAGTAGTTGGGACAATCACCATGGCTTCACGACGACGCACATCGCGGAACCGAGACGAGGTATGGGCTTCGCGCCTCGCACCAAACCACATCTCTTTCACCTCGGCTTCGCGATTCTAGGACTCAATCGAATTGAAGCAGGTTGCGGCATTTCTAACAGTTCATCGAACCGGTCGATCAGAAAAACTCCTGGTTTTGTCTTCGAAGGGAGACTTCGCGAATACGTCCTAAGGACCGATGGTAAGTACGAGGACGAGAATCGTTACGCGATTCTTCGAAGAGACTGGCTAGAGTTATACGATTCGTCGAGCGTGTCGGTGATCGTGGATTGAACCGCGTATCTGGACAGGCGTGGAATACGTTTCTTCAGGTGTACCATAACGCATGCCTGACTTCACGCCCACGCTTGTCATGTCGGTTCACGGCATTCGGACCTATGCTGAGTGGCAGCTCACGCTTTCCGAGACACTTGGTGATGCGGGGATACAATTCAAACATCGTCGTTTTGGGTACTATCCAGTTACCAGCTTCCTTCGTGCTGCGAGAAACCAGGCGCAGGTAGACGCGTTCCGTACGTGGTACGACGGTGCGTTAAGAGCTTCGCCACAGGTCAATCTCGACGACCCGTTCAAGCGGCCCTCGCTGATCGCGCATAGTTTTGGGACGTTCATTGTCGCCTACGCGATGCTTAAGTATCCCGAGATCAAGCTCGATAAGCTGATCCTCTGTGGTTGTATCCTCCCCACAGATTTCGACTGGCATACGTTATTCGTGCGCGACCAGCTCGGCCGTGTACGGAATGAGTGCGGAGGACAGGATGTGTGGGTGAAGATGGCGCGGTATGCCGTCAAGGGTGCCGGCGACGCTGGCCGGGCCGGCTTCCGAGCAATCGGAACAAAGTGTAGCGATACATTCTATGACTATCAGAGGCATAGCGATTTTTTCAGCGAAGGTCACATCAAAAGCACATGGTTACCGTTCCTCAAACTTTCACCGAGTACGCTCAGAATCCTACATGGCGGCGACATAGATGACTTCGACGTTTTTCAACGGCACATTCATCGAGTCAGGGCCGTTGATCGAGTACGGTTCGGTCGGGATCCAGTTCATGAGCGCGTTGCGTTGCCGTTTCGATATTCAGAGAAATGGCGAAGCGTTAACCCGGACATCTATACGTTCGTGATTGATCGCACCACGTCAAAGGCCTGCGGGTACATCAACGCGATGCCCTTGGAGGACTGGGCCTTCAAGGAGGTAACCGGCGGGAGACTGCGCGATAACCAGATTCCTGGTGAAGCAGTCCGGCCTTACCTCCCAGATTCAAGTATGAAACTGTATTTCATGTCGATAGCCATCGCGCCACGCAGCAGTCGGGCGGGCGACGGCCTTTATAGCGAACCTGTCGAAAGCCTTCTAGATGCCTTCTTCGGACGACTCCGAATGTACGCGCGGAAACAGCGCATACGAATCACCGAAGTGGCGGCAATCGGTTGGACTGCCGAAGGTACGCGGATGTGTGAGCGATTGTTCGGGATGCACCGCATCGGCGATTTGACCGTTGAGGGCGTCAAAGACCATGTAAGTGATGGTACCGTAGTGTCACATGCTATCTACCATGTGAATCTTGAGAGGAGCGACTTAGCCACAGCCTCTCTTCACAGAGGGTTGCGTGAACTCCTTCAGCTTTACGAGGAGATGAAGTAGGTGTACAGCCTAGCCCCAGAAGTCGTCCACCCGCAGATTACGCAGATCTACGCAGATGGCTCGATACCTCATCTGCGTAAATCTGTGTCTGCGGATCGGGTCGTTCACTTCGCTCGCTACAACTCGATCACCACCGACAAATCCTTCGACTTCCGCTGATTGACCTTGTACTTCCGCCCGGCCTTCTTCTCGGCGTCGAAAAACTTCTGGACGCCTTTGCCGATGTTGGGGAGCTCGAATTCGTCCGTCGGGTTCGTTAGCCAGATCGTGAAGTTGTCGTCGCCTTTGCGGGCGTCGGAGATCATTTTGAGAGTGGGCAGGTCGGGGTTGTCGAATTTTCCGTTGGCGGAGATGACGTAGTGTTTGGCGTGGATAGCCTGGAAGTAATCGATCTCCACGTCGCGCTCGCTGCCGTGGTGGGGGAGCTTGAGCACGTCGACCTCGATCTTGCCCTTCGCGTCGAGCAGCTTCTTCGCCTTGAGGCCGTCGAGGGTGTGATCGCCGCGGCCGTCGCCGGTGAGAAGGATTCGTTTTCCTTCGATCTCCGCGAGGACGACGATGCTGGACAAGTTGTAGACCGATTTGTCGACGTAGTCCGCCACCTCGGCGGTTTTCTTTTTCTTGAGCAGGGTCTTGACGTTCTTCTCCCAATCCGCCTGCAGCGCGTCGATGTTTTTCTTTGACGGCGCAACGACGGTCAGCTTCAGCCCTTCGATCGTGGCCGGGTTGTGTGCGCTGTCAATGGTGGCCAGTCCATTGAAAGGCATGTTTCCCTGGAGGGTCATGGCGTTGATGAGATCGCGCAACGTGCGCCCCTGCCCGACGCTGGCCAGCTCGATGCCCGATTTGGTTTGGGCCAGTGCGCCGCCGAGTGGTGAGGCGGCCAGGGCAGCGGCTTCGGCGGCGCCGAACGACGCGCCTCCCGTCTTTTCGCCGGTCAGATCCTCGAAGGTATTCACCCACGCCTTGCGCACTTTGTAGGGAGGCGGTTCTTTATCGACCCGTTTCTGGTTGAGCAGTTTCATCAGATCGATGACGCCGCTGATGTGATCCTCATCGAGATGGCTGACCATCAATAGCGCGATGTCGAGCGGATCGGCATCATCGAGTCCGCGCTCCTGGCGCAGCTGGTCGAGGCGCGGCTGCAGCGCGTCCTTCCAGACGCCCGGAGGGCCGCCGTCGATGACGACCAGCTGGGGATCGTTCTCGGGACCGAAGTGGAGCAGGATGGAATCGCCGTACTTTGCACGAACCGCTTCGAAGGTAACCATCGTCGATCTCCTCACACCGATTGCAGCGCGCGCAGGACGTCGAGCATCCCCGCGCCCTGGAAATATCGTTCGCGCCCGAGGTCTGTCGCGGTTGAGGTCAGGATTTCCTTGATGCGTGTGGGGCGGCCGACCAGCTCGTTGTAGCGCGCCATCAACAGCGCCGCCGCGCCGCTCACGTGCGGCGCGGCCATGCTCGTCCCGTCTTTCACTCCCACCAGCGAACCGGGGAGTGGAGCGTTGATCTTCTCGCCCGGCGCCACCAGATCGGGCTTGCTCCTGCCGTCGCCGGTCGGACCGCGGCTGGAGAAGTAGCTGACGCCGTAGGTGTGCGGCCGGTAGCGGTGCGTGGCGCCGACGGTGATGATGAGATCTGCGTTTCCCGGATCGGTGATGCTGATGCTGTTGTAGGCCTCCGTCGTCGCCCCATCCTCGGTGGTGTATTTGCGATAGCCCTGATTGCCGGCCGCCGCGACGACGACCGTGCCGGACGAGACCACGCGCTCGCATTCGTCGCACACCGGCGTTCGTCCGCAGGCGTAGTTGGCGATGTCGTGCGGGATGGAGAGGCTTAGATTCACGCCGTGAACCGAAACGTAGTCATTCGTCGAATTCAGATAGCGGACAAACTGCAGCGCCGCCATCACCGCGAACTCGTCGCCGCGGCCTGAGGCATCGAGCACGCGCAGGTCGTAGAGCTTCAGATCGGGACAGACGCCGATCAGATCACCGTCCGTGCTGTTGCCCTCCTCCTTCGCCCGCCAGTCTCCGGCCACGATTCCGGCGACGTGCGTGCCGTGATCGTGCGCCGGAGCTTTGTAGGTGCCGTCGTGCGGAATGCGCAGGAACGGCGCAATCACCTTCCAATCGATCGTTCGTCCGGCGCTGAGGCCCTTGTTCAGCTCATCGAGCGTGGCGCGAACCTGATCGGCCACCTTCGGATCCTTGAGAAGATCCGCGATCCGTTTCGGCTGGTCTTTGGTGGTCGGATCGAGCAGGAGATCGATCTCGGTGAAGTCATACGTGGCCACGACCCGCGTGTGATTGGCCCATTTGCCGTTCTTCATCTCTTCGAACGGAGGATCGTCCAGCACGTCTTTGAGAGTGTCTTTGTCGTGGCGCGTGCGGAATGCGGGGTGTTTGGCGTCAATGCCGCTGTCGATGATTCCCCACGCCAGCTCGCTGCACGAAATGTTGAAGAGCCGCCGCGCCGCATCGGCCTTGATGGCCAGCGTGGAGCGGGAGACGGTCGGCGTGGCCTCGCGGTTCTGACTCACCGAATAGACCAGCGCCGATGTTTTCTCCATCGTGTCCGGGCCGGCGCCATCGGGTGTGGAGTCCGCCATCGGCGTAAGGTTCGCGATCAGGCTGGCGACGGCATCGACGATCGGCCGCCAGTCGGCAGGCGTCGCCTGCGCCACGCCGTTCGGCTTCCCGAAGACAGGTCGTAGCCGTCCGCCGCTGCGCACGAGCGCCATCGCGCCAACAACGCGCATCAACCAGAGCAGATCCGGCGGGTAGGAGACGCTCTCTTCGACTTTCTTTTTGCCTTTCTTTTTGACTTCGCCCGTGCGGTGCTCGGGATCGCAGAGTGCTTCAGCCAGACGCGCGCGGGCTCCCTCCTCCTGGATCTTGCCCGGCGAGAAAGCCTTGACCAGGCGGTTCCACCATTCCGTCATCGGCATCACCACGCGAACGAGGTCTTCGAAATAGAGCGTTGCCGCGACCGTGGTCTGGTTGTAGATGACGCGCGGAAGCGGCGCGGGTTTGTGGCCTAACTGCCGCCACTCTTTCTTCTGCCGGTCCGCGACGAGCCGCTCGTGGAGAACACGCCGCACTTCACCGGCGCCCGTCTCGCCGAATGGGATAAGCAGCAGTTTCCTGGCCGGATATGGATCGGTTTTTGGAGCCTTTTGGGTCCTTTTCTCTTTTTTCTCTTCGTCCACCGCGGCGGTCATGTACTGCAGCCAGACGTCGGGCAGCACCGGCGAGTCCTGCGTGAACCGGCGCACGGTGCCGGCGCCGAACATCAGCTTCTCCATCAGTTTTCGGTTGAGCTCCGGACCATCAGCCATCGTTCGTTGTCCTCATACCCCGCGTGGATAGGGGAATTGCGTTGGCGCGAATGCCGCCGGGGCGAAGTGGCTTCGCACGCCGCGCTCAGCCATCGCGTAACCGAAATTGATCAGCCGTTCCTGCATCTCGTCACTCAGGCTGCTCAGACGCGTCGACACGGCTGCGAGCTCACGCGCGTGCGCCAGCGGGACGGCCAGCGCGCTCGGCGCGGGGAAATTCGCCGGATCGCTCGACATCGCCCAGAACGCCCCTTTGCGTTCACCTTTGGCCAGCGAGTCGACGACCTGACGCCGGCGCAGGCTGCGTACCTGATTGTCGATGACCGAATTCACGCGCAGCGAATGGCGCAGCGTATCCGTACGCGTGTCCGCTTCCGGCTGCATCTTGGCGCCGGCGTCGCTGACGAAAATCGTCCGGCAGCGTTTCCACGCGGTCTCGATTCCCATGTTGTCGTACACGCCGCCGTCGGTGAGCAGGACGTTCGCGGTGAATGCGGGAGTGTTGCACGCCTCTCCGTCGAGCGAGAAATCGGTTGGGCCGAAGGAAAGCCGGGCCGGCGAGAGGATCGGCGGAAATGCGGACGACGCCGCAACGGCCTCGGCCAGTAGACGGTTGGGATTCGGGAACCGGCCGATCTGCCAGTCGGCGATGTATGGCTTCGAGAATCGGAAGAGCGATCCAGTCTGTACGTTGGTGGCGTTGATAACGAAGCGAGGCCGGTCCGGCAGGTCCTGCAGCGTCTTGTCGCCGAAGACGATGTCGCGATAGCGCCTGATGATTCGCTCTCCGATCGTTCCCGGGAGCAGCGCGCCAAAGATCACAGCGCCGACGTCGATGTTGGTGGCCGCCATCTTGCGCACGTTCGCTGTCACCAGGCGATCGAAGTTCGTGGCATGCCCGGTGGGATCAAACGTCAGCGCGTTCCACTGCATGCCCAGGATTCCGGCGGTGATGGAACCGCCGGAGACGCTGGAGATGCGATCGAGCGATTTGAGGAGCGCGGCGTCGTTGAAGTACTGGAGAACGCCGAGGTGAAAGAGCATGGCCCGGTAGCCGCCGCCAGAGAGACAGAGAGCGATCGTGTCTTCCAGCTGCTCCGGCTCCGGATTGAGAACGAGTGGGGGAGTCGTATCAGCCATATGTTAGAGGAGGGACAAAAGCAGCTGTTTCCCTACCTGCCGCTAGAATGCGCCTGAAGTTCACTGCGAGGAGGACAAATGCTGAAGGTTGGCGACGAAGCGCCTGATTTTGAAGTGACCGATCATCACGGGCAGACCATCGCCCTGCACGATCTGCGCGGCCGCAAGGTCGTGCTGTGGTTTTATCCGAAGGCCGACACACCTGGCTGAACGGCTGAGGGTTCCGGGTTCCGGGACCTCATCGACCAGTACGAAGCGAAGAACACCACCATCCTCGGCGCCAGTTTCGACGACGTCGAAGCCAACCGCCACTTCGCCGAGAAGTTCAAGTTCCCCTTCCCGCTTCTCTGCGACACCGATCGCAAGATCGGCCTGGCCTACGGTGCGGCCACGTCTCCCAGCGACGAATACGCGAAGCGGATCGCCTACGTGATCGACGAAAACGGCCGCATCGCTGAAGCGCATCCGAAGGTGGACGCGAAAAACTATCCGAAGGAGCAATTAGGGAGACTCTGAGCCAACCGGCGTCGATGCCGGTCGTCCAAGAGTCATGCAATTCGCCAGCGCCCGTTTTCCGGCGCCGATCGTGCGCAGCAGCGTCGTTGGCGACTTCGTGATGACGGAAACCCGTTACGCCGGCGGGTCGACGCTGCCAACGCACTGGCACGAACAGGCTTGCCTGGTCGTGGTCCTGGACGGAACGTTCGACGAACGATACGAGTCGGGATCGCGCCCGGGCGAGCCCGGCATGGTCATCATGCGGCCGGAGGGGGAGCGGCATTCCGACCGTTTCGGCAGCGACGGCGGGCGCTGCCTGAACGTGGAGTTGTCGCCGGCCTGGCTGGCGCACGCTCGTGCCTGCGCGCCGGCCATTGCCGTCTCGGCCGCGTTTCGCGGCGGGGTGTTTCCGCTGCTGGGCCGCCGGCTGCAGCAGGAGCTCGCGCACGTTGACGATGCCTCGCCACTCGCCGTCGAATCGCTGGTCCTGGCGATTCTCGCAGGCGGCGTGCGCGCGTCAAAGGGCGTGACGCCGCCGGCGTGGCTGGAGCGGGTGCGCGAGCGCATCCACGACGCGCTGCCCGCGTCGGCCACGCTCGCGGAGCTCGCTGCCGTGGCGGGCGTGCATCCAGTGCATCTGGCCATGACCTTTCGGCGCTTCTTCGGTCAGACCGTCGGCGCCTACGTGCGCGCGCAGCGCATCGAGCTGGCCTGCCGCGCGCTGGCGCATTCCGATGCGCCGCTCGCCGACGTCGCTCTCGCCGCCGGATTCGCCGACCAGAGCCACTTCGGCCGCGTCTTCCGCCGCGCTCTGCGCACGACGCCCGCGGTGTTCCGGCGGCAGGCGATCACGAGCTCCGTTCCAGCACACGAAGCACGTTCTAGATCGGACCGATTGCCGAGCCGTACCTTCGGACGATGAAGCGATTCCTTCTCGCTGCCGTTCTCCTCGTCGTCCCGCTCCGCGCGCATGGATTGCTGCGCCATCCCGCGATCAGCCGGACGCATGTCGCCTTCATCGAGAGCGGACAACTGTGGATCGCGCCGCGCGACGGCAGCGCGCCGGCGGTCCGGCTCACATCGACGCCGTGGCGCAAATTCGATCCGCGGTTCAGTCCCGACGGCCAGTCGATCGCTTTCAGCGCCAACACCGCCGCGAACATGATCGACCTCTTCACCATCTCCATTCGCGGCGGCGAGGCGACGCGCATCACGCACCTGCCGTCGCATCAGAATCTCCAGCAGTGGACTGCCGATGGCCAGCTTCTCTTCTACACGAACGCGCTCTCGTTCAATCCGATCGAGATGCAGATTTACCGGGTGCCGGCCCGCGGCGGCCTGGAGACGCGGCTTCCGGTGGCGTACGGCTCGGAATCGGCGATCGACGATCGCGGCGAGTGGCTGGCCTACACGCCGCAATGGCCGAACGGACTGATCGTGAACTGGAAGCGGTACCGCGGCGGGATGGCGCAGGACATCCTGCTGCTCAATCTCCGCACGCACGAATCGGTGCGGGCCACCACGTGGCGCGGCACGGACGCGCGGCCGATGTGGAACGGACGCACGCTCTACTACGTCGCGGACGCCGGACCGGAGCATCGGCTCAACCTCTGGTCGTTCGACCTGCAGACGCGCGCGCGCCGCCAGTTGACGCACTTTGCCGTTTACGACGTTCGCGTCCCGTCGATGGGGCCGGATGCGATCGTTTTCCAGTACGGCCCGGACGTGAAGCTCTTCGACCTCGGGAGCGGCACGACGAAGACGCTGCATGTCAGCCTTCCTGCCGACGCCGCGCCGCCAATGACACGCGACGTCGACGCCAGCCGTTTCATCACCCGGCGGCAGCTGGCCGCCGGCGGACGGATGGTGATGGCCGAGACGCGGGGCGATTTGTGGATGGTGTCGGTGGATGGGGGAGCGCCTCGTAATCTGACCTCGACGAGCGGTGCCTTCGAGCGGGAGGCGGCGTTGAGTCCTGACGGAAAACGCATCGCTTACTTTTCAGATGCGACGGGTGAGTATCAGCTCTACGTGCGCGATCTCGACGGCGCGGCGCGGCAGCTCACGAACTTCAGCAAAGGATTTCGTTTCCGGCCCGTCTGGTCGCCCGATTCTTCCCGCCTTGCCTTTGCTGACAACGTGGACGCCATCTTCGTCTGCGACATTGCAGCGGCGCGCGTCACGCGGATCGACGCCGATCCATGGATGCAGCAGGCGGAGTTTGCGTGGTCGCCCGACTCATCGTCGCTGGTCTACACGCGCAGCAGCGCCAACCGGCTCGGCGCGCTCTGGCGCTACGACGTCGCCACCGGCTCCCGGCGGCAATTGACTGATGCTCAGTTCAATGCCCAAACGCCGGTGTTTACGCCGGACGGGCGTTCCCTGCTCTTCATCAGCAATCGCGATTACACCTCGCCGCAATACGACTACTTCGGACAGCGCGTGGCCTATCGTCCGACCGCGGCCGTGATGCGTGTGCCAGCCGGCGCCGCGGATGTCGAGCACGCCGCCGAGCGCGTTCCGATCAGCCGCGGAGCGATCGGCGCCCTTGCGGCCACGAGCGACGGCGATCCGGTCTACGTCCTGACCGATCCGAACGGCACCACCAACATCCGGCGCTACGACCTCCGTGCGAAGAAGGAAGAAGTCGTGGCCGATGGCAACGCGTTCGACCTCTCGCCGGATGGCCGCTTCATTCTCATCGGCGACAAAGTGAAAGAGCTCGGCACATCGACGGAGACGATTCTCAACACCGCCGGCATGACCACGCGGATCGATCTCCGCGCCGAGTGGCGCGAGATCTTCGACGACGTCTGGCGCCTCTATCGCGACTACCTCTACGCGCCGCAGCATCCACACGTGAACTGGAACGACGTTCGACGCCCGTACGCGGCGCTGCTCGCCCACTGCACGTCGCGCGACGACGTCAACTTCGTCCTTGCCGAAATGATCGGGGAGAGCAGCACCAGCCACGCATACCTCGGCGCGCCGGGCGACGTCGGACCTCCGCCCCCGGCCGATCCGGTCGGATTGCTCGGTGCCGATTTCGAGCTCGATCACGGTGCCTTTCGCATCGCCCGCATCTACGAAGGCGCGGCGTGGGACGACACCGTGCGCTCCCCGCTGCGGCAGAGCGGCAGCGAGGTTCGGGAAGGGGAGTACCTCCTCGCCGTGAACGGAACGCCGCTCGATCCCACGCTCGATCCGCGCGGGGCATTCGTCGGACTGGCCGGCAAGCCGGTCACGCTCACCGTCGGGCCGGATCCATCGATCGATGCGGCATCGCGCCAGGTCGTCGTGACTCCGCTGGCGAATGAAACCGGCATTCGCGATCGCGCGAGGGTCGAAGAAAACCGGCGCCGGGTCGCCGAGGCGAGCGGCGGAAGGATCGGATACATCCATATGCCCGACTTCAACCTGAACGGGCTCAACGAGTTTGTCAGGCAGTTCTACGGTCTCATCGACAAGGACGCTCTGATCATCGATCCGCGCTGGAGCACGGGTGGCTGGACCGGCGCCATCGTGGCGGAGCTGCTCGCGCGCGCGCCGCTGAACTACGCGGCGCAACGCAAGAATGACAACGTCTGGCCGGCCGCGCGGCAGGGCGCGCATTTCGGACCGAAGTGCCTGCTGGTCAATCACATGGTGGTCTCCGCCGGCGAGAACTTCTCCTACTACTTTCGAAAGCTGCACCTCGGTCCGATCATCGGCACGCGCACCTGGGGCGGCCTGACGGGACTCAACGGCACGCCCTCGCTGATCGACGGCGGTTCGGTCAACGTCCCCGACGCGCCGTTCTTCGATGGCTCCGGGTGGCTGATCGAAGGCCATGGACTCGATCCCGACGTCGTCGTCGAGGATGATCCGGTCCGTCCCGGCGGCCGCGATCCTCAACTGGAAGCCGCAATCCGCGCGATGCGGAAGGCGATTGCGGAGCATGCATATGTGCCGCCGGTAAAGCCGCGACGAATGATGAGGCCATAACCTAAAGCGTAGCGCCGTCGGCTCGACGGCTGTACCGCCAGCGGCTCGCTGGCCTTTGCGTTCTATTGCCGCCGAGCCGGCGGCGGTACAGCCGTCGAGCCGACGGCGCTACGCTTTCCGTTTCCGCTTCCGCTCGATCGTGCGATACGCCTGCTCGATCAGCGCGGCGATCGCACCCTTGGCCAGTTTCGTATCCAGCCGGATCCCCACCCAACCGTTCACCCCGACGTAGGGCGGGACGAAGAAGTGTTTCGGATCGGCGGCGAGGAGATCCTGCTGCGCGTCCGGCGGCGCGGCGGCCCAGATGGCGATGCGGCCGTCGGCGTGGTGGTTGTCGGTGAACATCACGAACAGCCTGCCGTGAACGCGGAACGTCGGCGCGCCCCAGGCGATCTTCTCCTCGGTGTCGGGCAGTGCCAGGCAGATGTCGCGAACCAGTGCCAGGGCAGCGGAAGGATCGCCGGTTGGTTTGACGACAGGCTTGATTGGACGGATGGCGATCTTCGCCGGAGCGCCGATCTCGAGCCTGGCCTGTTTGCGAACGTCGTCATCGATCTCCAGCCAGAACCTGCGCAATCGAGGAACGACCGCACTTTCGAAAGCAACGCCGTTCACTTTGGCGGCGACGCGATGACCGTTTCGTCCGGGCCGCAGCTTCTCCGGCGCGATCTCCCAGCGCTCCTCGGGGTCGAACGGAACCTCGAAGGCCGAGCCCTTGTGCCCTTCCAGCAGCGTGGCGGTGAATTGCGCGTTTGCCATTTCGTCATTTTACGCGGTGGGCCTTTCGCGCTAGAGTCCTCCGGCTGTCCATCCCACCTTTGAGGAGCGTTCCCCATGCGCGTTCGATCCTTGTTGTTCCTCGCCATCGTGCTGTCCGCCGCGTCTCTTTTCGCCGTCGACATTCACGACACCCGGCTCCTCTCCGACCCCGCCGTCAGCGGTGATCGCATCGCCTTCGGGTACGCCAACGACATCTGGGTGGCCAATCTCGACGGGACGGGCGTGCGGCGGCTGACCTCGCACCCCGGAATCGAAGCGGGACCGCGCTTCTCGCCGGACGGGAAGTGGATCGCCTTCACCGGACGCTACGAAGGGAACACCGACGTTTATGTCGTCCCATCCGAGGGCGGCGTGCCCAAACGGCTGACGTGGCACCCGAGGGCGGATGTCGCGCTTGGGTTTACGCCGGATGGCGCCAACGTCCTCTTCACCTCGCCGCGCGAGGTTTACACCGGTCGCTACGTCCAGCTCTTCACCGTGCCGGTCGGCGGCGGGATGGCCACCAAGCTTCCGATTCCGCATGCGGCCAAGGCGGTCTACTCGTCGGATGGAAAGAAGATCGTCTACGTCCCGCTCAACGATGCCTTCAATGAATGGAAGCACTACCGAGGCGGGCAGGTCTCGAACCTGGTCATCTTCGACACCACCACCTACGCCACCGAGCACGTCCCGCAGCCGGCTGGACGCTGCAATGACACCGATCCGATGTGGGTCGACGGCAAGATCTACTTCCGCTCCGATCGCGACGGCGAGTTCAACCTCTACAGCTACGACCCGGCCACGAAGAAGGTGAGCCGGCTGACCAACCATTCCGACTTTCCGATCGTCAACGCCTCGGCCGGCGGCGGAAAGATCGTCTACGAACAGGCCGGCTACGTACATCTCTTCGATCCGAAAACGGCCAGCAACAGCCGCGTGAAGATCGGTGTGGCCGCCGACCTGGTCGAATCGTTGCCGCGCTTCGTCAAAGGGAGAAAGTACATCCGCAACGCCGCCGTCTCGCCGTCCGGCGCGCGCGCGGCCTTCGAATTCCGCGGCGAGATCTTCACCGTGCCGCGCGAGAAGGGTGACGATCGCAATCTGACCAACACGCCGGCCGCGAACGACCGCTCGCCGGCGTGGTCGCCGGACGGCAAATCGATCGCATGGTTCTCCGATCGCAGCGGCGAGTACCGTCTCTACATCGGTGATCAGGATGGCAAGGGAACGCCGCGAGAGATCAAGATCGCCGGCGCCGGTTTCTACGACGATCCGAAATGGTCGCCCGACTCGAAGAAGCTCAGCTTCGCCGACAACTCGCGCTCGATCTGGGTCGTCGACGTCGCCTCCGGAACGGGCGACAAGGTTTCCAGCGACATGCTCTACGGTCCGGTGCGCGTCCTCAATCACAACTGGTCGCCCGATTCGCAGTGGCTGGCCTACACGCGCAACACGGCCACCTACATGAACCGCATCTATCTCTATTCGGTCGCCGAGAAGAAGTCGTATCCGCTGACCGATCCCTACACCGACGCCAGCCAGCCGGTGTTCGATCCCAACGGCAAGTACCTCTACTTCCTGGCCTCGACCGATGCCGGTCCGGTCGAGGATTGGTTCGCGCAGTCGAATGCCGACCTTCGCTCGACCCAATCGATCTACCTCGCGGTCCTGGCCAAGGGTGTGGTCTCCCCGATCGCCAAGGAGAGCGACGAGGAAGCGGCCAAGTCCGCCGACGAATCAGCCATGAAGCCGGAGACGAAAGCCAGCGACAAGCCCGCCGACGAGAAGGCCAGCGCCGACAAGACGAAGAGCGCGGCATCGAAGACGGTGAAAGTCGTGGTCGACTTTGACGGCCTCACGCAGCGCATCGTCTCGCTGCCGCCCAAAGCGGCCGGCTATGACTCGCTGGCGGTCGGCAAGAGCGGGCAGATCTTCTATCTCAAGTCCTCCGGCTTCAACCGCTTCGGCCCCGAGGAGAAAAGCCTGCAGCGCTTCGACCTCGACAAGCGCAAGGAAGAGACGCTGCTCGAGAAGGTCGACGGCTTCGATCTCTCCGCCGACGGCAAGCGCATGCTCCTCGACAAAGATGGCTTCTCGCTCATCGACGTCGGCGACAAGCTCGATCCGTCCAAGTTCAAGCTGGCCACCGACAAGATGCAGGTCAAGATCGATCCGCGCGCCGAGTGGCGGCAGATCTTCGACGAGGCCTGGCGCATCAACCGCGACTACTTCTACGACCCGAACATGCACGGCGCCGACTGGAACGCCATGCGCGCCAAGTACGCGGTCTTTCTTCCCGACCTGGCCGTGCGCGGCGATCTCAATCGGGTGATGATGTGGATGTCCTCCGAGCTTTCGGTCGGCCATCATCGCCTCGCCGGCGGCGATACGCTCGCCGAGGTCGAAGCGGTTCCGGGAGGCCTCCTCGGCGCCGACTACAAGGTCGAGAACGGCCGCTATCGCTTCGCCAAGGTCTACGGCGGCCTCAATTGGAATCCGGAGCTCCGCTCGCCGCTGACCGAGCCGGGCGTCGATGTGAAAGCAGGGGAGTACCTGCTGGCCGTCGACGGGCGCGATCTCAAGTACCCCGAGGATCTCTACAGCCGCTTCGAGCAGACGGCTGGACGCATCGTCGAGCTGACCGTCGGACCGAACGCCGACGGCACCGGCTCGCGCGTGGTCAAAGTCGTCCCGATCGACGACGAGGGGAACCTGCGCAATCGCGATTGGGTCGAAGGCAACCTGCGCAAAGTCACCGAGGCCACGAACGGGCGCGTGGCGTACGTCTATGTGCCGAACACCGCCGGCGCCGGCTACACCTACTTCAAGCGCTACTTCTTCCCGCAGGCCGATCGCGACGCCGTCATCGTCGACGAGCGCCACAACGGCGGCGGCAGCGTGGCCGACTACTACATCGACATTCTCCGCCGCCCGATGATCAGCCACTGGGCCATGCGCTACGGCGCCGATCTCAAGACGCCGCTGGCGTCGATCCAGGGCCCGAAGGTGATGATCATCGACGAGACCGCCGGCTCCGGCGGCGACCTGCTGCCGTGGATGTTCCACAAGCTCCAACTCGGCACGCTGGTCGGCAAGCGCACCTGGGGCGGCCTTGTCGGTATCCTCGGATTTCCCACGCTGATGGACGGCGGCAACATCACCGCCCCCAACCTCGGCATCTGGACCCCGGAAGGCTTCGTGGTCGAGAACGAAGGCGTCCCGCCGGACATCGACGTCGAACAGACCCCGGCTGACATCATCGCCGGCCGCGATCCGCAGCTGGAGAAGGCCATCGACGTGGCGATGAAACAGCTGGCCGAACACCCGCCGCAGAAGGATGTGCGGCCGCCGTTCCCGCTGCGGGCGCCTAGCGCGAAGAAGTAGGAAGCTCCATCCGCAGATGGCGCAGATAAACACAGATAAGACGTCTTAAATCTGCGTTTCCATCTGCGTCATCTGCGGATTTGTTTTGGCGTTTGTATTTTTCTCCCCCCTCTCCACGACTTCACGACCAGGAAGTCAAAAAGAAAGGGAGAAAAGAATGAAGAACGCCATCGCAGTCTGTTTCATCGTCGCAGTTTTCGCAGTTGCATCTACCGCCTCCGCAGCGACCAGCTCGGGGACCCTCACGGTCACCGGCACCGTCGAAAGCTCGATCAGCCTGACCGTTGAATCAGCTGGCGGCACCACCAGCGGCACCGGCACCGCCGCCGCCACCTCGGACCTCGGCAACATCAGCAAGTACGGCTCGGCGCCGACCGGCTTCACGCTCGCGCGTGGCGCGTCCAACTGGACGCTCTCGTCAACCGTCGGCGTGCAGGTGGACAAGGCCAACCTCACCAGCACCGACTACACCCTCACCGCGCAGCTCGGAAGCGCACCGGCCAGCGGCATCACCTGGAAGCTGAACGGCTCGACGCTCAGCGACAGCGCCGCCACAACGCTGACCTCCACCGGGACGTACGGCTCCACCGGCAGCTATTCGTGGGACATCGTCGTGGCCGACAGCGCCGCGGCCGCGGCCATCGACAACGCCATCAACTTTACTGCGACATCCAACTAGGACAAACCAGTCGTGGTGAACGATGCCGCAGGGTAATCGTGCCCTGCGGCATTGTCGCTTCGGGAGGAACCATGCATCGGCAAATCGCAATCCTGCTCCTGGCGGTGGTGATGACGTTGCCGGCATCGGCGGCGCGGAGGCGTTCGGCCGCGCCGGTCGTCAGCGACGCCCTCTCGATCGTCTTCGTCGACGGCGGGACGGACGGCAGCTTCACCGCCGCCGGCGGCGAGGCGTGGCTCGACGTCAAAGATGTGGCGCGCACTGTCGTCAGCCGGCAGCGGGGAACGCACGTGCAACGGCGCATCGGCATCCGCGTCGTCCGCACCAGCGGCGCGGCCACAGGGACGGCGACCGTCACCGCGCATCTCGATTCGTCGGATGGCCGCACGTCGATGCGTCTCGATGGGAAGCCGCTCACCGAGGCGGCGATGATCGTCGATCCGCACGCCGCCATCGGTTCCGTCGTTTTTCACATTCTGGAAATCGAAGTCAGCGATGCCGTCGCTCCCGGCCCGATCGCCGCTGCCATCACCTGGGAGGTTACCGCGCAATGAGGAACATGATGATGAGAGTCCTATCGATCACGACGTTCATCCTGCTGCTGGCCATGACTGCCGCCGCCAGCGAAGGATCACTCTCCCTCTCGCCCTCGGTGGTCATTCTGCGCGGCACGCCCGGGCAGAGCACCACGCAGACGATGAAGCTGACCAACGGCTCCTCGCGCCCCTTCTCGTTCGATCTCAAAGCGCAGGACGTCGTCGTTCGCGACGGCCGCCGCGTCTTCGTCGATGCCGGGCAGCTGGCCGGAAGCATCGCCGCCACCGCCAACTTTTCGCGCAAGTCGGTCACGCTCGCTCCCGGCGAGAGCGTGCGCGTCGACGTCACCGTCACCATCCCGCCGAAACCGGCCGCGCGGGCCATGCTGGCGCTCTTCCATGGGACAACGAGACTGCAACACGGGTCGATCGGATCGACGGTCTCGCTGGCGATGCTGCTGACCTTCGCCTTGTCCGACGACGTCCTCACCTCGTCCACGCCACTGAATGTTCGTCCGCCCACCGCCACCTCGAATCTCGCCGTGACGCAGCAACTCATCAATAGCGGTCCCGAGCCGTTCGTGGCCACCGGAATGCTGGCCATCGTCAGCGGAAAAGGATCGCTGGTCGGGCGCACGCCGGTTCCGGCGCGCCGCCTTCTTCCGGGCGAGCGAACCGACGTTCGCGCGGAGTACGCCGGCGATCTCGCGCCGGGTCACTACCGCGCCCTGATGACCTATCAACTGGCCGCCACCAGCGTGACCTCGGCCGCGGAATTCGACGTCCGATGAGACGCCTGCTGCTCGTTCTCGCCTCGGCCTTTCTCGCGCTCGCGGCACGCGCGGACAACGTCACCGTGCACGTGAACGAGAGCGTGACCATCGACATCGATGGCGCCACCGCCGCCTACGCCGTCGATCCCTCGATCGTCGATGTGGCCATGGCCGGCCCCGGCCGTGTGGCCCTGACCGGCCGCAGCGCCGGGACGACGCAGCTCATCGCCGTGACTGCCGCGGGAACGAAGCCGTTTCTGATCACCATCGGCCCGGCGCACGCCGCGAACGTTCCCCGCGCGGTGGCCGCAAATGAAGCGATGGGGCGATTGGAGACGCGCTACACCAGCGACACCGCGCGGCTCCAGAATTCGTTCGACGTCTTCATGCGCGACGGCGAGCGCCGCTCTCAGTTTCACCTGCTCAACGTCCGCTACCTCGGCGAACGTTTCGGCAGCTCGTCAACCGCCTTTCCTTCGATCTACTACCGCGTCAACACGCCGTATCGCGAGGTCACCTTCGGCGATGACTATGTCGACGCCTCGCCGCTGACAATCCGAGGAACGCAGGTGCGCGGATTTCACCTGCGCGACGACCGGCTGGAGTTGCACGCCGGTTATGCCGCGTCGACCATGTGGGAGGACCTCTTCCTTCCCGCCGATCGCCGATGGGTTGTGGGCGCTGGGTACGGCTTCGATCGCGGCGGCATTCGCTGGACGCCCTCGGTCTACGGATTCCTCTCCGAGCCGAAACAGACCACCGCGCGCAAAGGCGTTGCCGGCGCGCTGGCCGCCGAATATCGCCGCGCGGATGCACTCTGGCTGCGCGGAGAGGTCGGTATCAGCCGAGTCGTCGCCGCATCGGCGGAGATCCGCTACGACACGGCGCGCGACCATCTCACCGGCCACGCCACTTTCAAACCGCAGTCGTATCCGACGCTCGGCATCAGCGACGTCCCCGGCACGCACGGTGAGCTCGCCTGGAGCCGCCGCGCGACCTCGCGTCTGACCGCCGAGACCTTTGCCGCGTACGACGACTATCAATTTCAGTCGCTGCACCAGACGTTCGCGAACAGCTCGCTCACGCTCCGTTACGCCGCCTCGCCGCGCGTCACTCTCACCAGCGGCGCCTCGGTGAACGACCTGCGCACGCCTTCGCGCTCGATCCGCACCATCGCCGTTCCAGTAGGCATCGCCTACGACCGGCCGTCGTACGGCGCATCGCTTTCGGCTCGCGTGCTCGACAACGACAACGCCAGCCGCCGCGGCGACGTCATCCGTCTCGGCGCGCGCGCCAGCCGGCGCGGATTCACAACAAGCCTCTGGATCGAGCGCCAACGCCAGGCGCCGACGCTCGATCTCATCTTTCGCGAAGAGCCCGGCCTGGAACAAGCGCTCCAACGCCTCGGCATCTCGGTCCACTCGCCGGAGGAAGTCGCCCGCGCCTTGCGCGACAACGCCGCGCTGATCAACCTCGGCTACATCGAAGGCCTCACCGTCAACCTCACGCCGAAACGACTGCTGGCCGGATTCGACGCCAGCTGGATCGGGACGGGGGAGGGGCGCGATCAACTTCGCTTCCACGCCATCGCCGACCGTGACGAAAACGTCGGCACCAGCCGCACCTCCACGCTGGCCACGCTGTCGTACACGCGCCGCGTCCTTCCGCAGACCGAAGTGTTCGGATCGCTCTCGATGTGGCGCGGCGGCGCGAGGGCGGTCGAGCAGGAAGGGAATTCGGTCGAAGTCGGCGTCCGCCAGCGTTTCGACGGGATGCCGGCAATGCTGCAAAGCCGCACCATCATTGAAGGCGTGGTCTTCCTCGATCCCGAAATGCGCGGCTCATCGGCCGGCGCGGTGCCGCTGCCGGACGTCATCGTCATGCTCGACGGCACCCGCACCACCCGCAGCGACGCCGACGGTGCGTATGCCTTTCACGCCGTCGACGGCGGTGCACATTCCGTCGTCGCGCAACTCCCGGCATCGCGCCCGGCGTACTTCACCACCGCCTCGCGCGTGGAAGTGACCGGGCACGCGCGCGTCGATTTCGGCGTGGTCTGGTCGTCCGCGCGGCTCATTGGGCGCGTGGCCAGCGACGCCAACATCGGAATCGCCGGCGTCATCATCGCCGCCATCGCGCCGAACGACGTCCGCGTCGCCGCCGCAACAGACAGCAACGGTCAGTTCACGCTCGCCGTCCCCGCCGGAACGTATCGCGTTGCGCTCGTTCCCGAGACTCTGCCTGCGGACTACTCCACGGAGGAGAAGGAACGGAACGTCACGCTGGTCGCGGACGTCCCGCAGACGATGTCGTTCGGCGTGACCGCGCTGCGCAGCGTGGCCGGTACGGTGTCCGGGGCGAGCGAGGTGACCATCGAATCGCTCGACCGCCGCGCCGCCGTCGACGCCAGCGGCAACTTCGTCTTCCGCTCCTTGCCAGCAGGCCATTTCACGCTGGCCGCGAAGATCGGCAATCGCCTCATCACGCACGATGTCACGATGCCGGCCGAGCCGGTGACGCTGCGCGATGTCGTCTTCGGTACGCCGCCGGCCATCGTCGAATCGAAAGCCGCGAAACCCGCGGCGGGCGCGTTCGTCGTGCAGGCCGGAGCCTTCCGCGATCCCGGCAATGCCCGCCAGCTGGCCACCCGCCTCGAGCGACTCGGCGAGAGACCGTTCACCGACCGCAGCGAAGGCCTGCTTCTGGTCCGCACCGGACCGTTTGCTTCGCGCGCCGTGGCCACCGTTGCCTCCCAGCGCCTCAACCGTGCGGGGATTCAGAGTTACGTGCTTTCGCGATGACTGGTCGTGTTGCAACCGTCAAACGGTCGCGCAATTGACGATATCGAACGGGGTAACTACCATATCGCCTCACATGACGGTCGACGCCGACAACACACAAACCTCGCGACGGCGCCTCATCGAAGCTGGCAAGGCCCTCTTCGCCCGCTTCGGTTTCGAGCAGACTTCGACCGCGATCATTGCCCGCGAAGCGGCGACTTCGGAATCGCAACTCGTTCGCTACTACAAGGGCAAGGCCGGCCTACTCGAAGCGATCTTCAATGATTGCTGGGGAGGGCTCAATCAACACATCCAGGGCGTGGTCGTCGCCGCCACCGACGCGCGCGAAGCGCTGGCCGGCGTCCTCGAAACCGTCACCGAGGCTTTCGGGCAGGATCCTGATCTCGCGTACTTGCTCCTGTTCGAGGGACGGCGCATCCGGGGCGGCAGCTCAGAGATCCTGCTGTCCAAAGGCTTCATCGAATTCGAAAACCTGCTGCGCGTGCTCATCCACCGCGGCAAACGCGACGGCACGTTTCGCACCGACGTCAGCGACGAAGCGATCGCCTCCGCCCTCCTCGGCGCCACCGAAGCGATGATCCGCGATCGCCTGGTCGCCCAGCGCGCTGGAAAACCGAGTCCCTACACCGACCAGGAAATCCGCGCCATCTTCTTCGCCCTGCTGACCGGCCTGCGACACGAGTAACTGCGGCTTCGCCGCGTTGTCTGCGCCTGCGGCGCGTTGTCGGTTGTCTGCGCTGCGGCGCGTGGACGGTGATCAACAGTGGAGTGACGTTGAATCAGCTGCCGGTGCCGCGGCATACCGTCAAACCCGACGCGCCTCGATCACACTGAACATCCCGCCCGTCGGGATCACGCGCAGCACCTCATAGCCGCAGCGCTGCAGCAGCGAGGTGTACTCACCCGCGGTCCGTTCGCGTCCGCCGAGCATCACCAGCATGTTCATGTCCATCAGCGTCACCGGCGACGGCTGGAGCGTGTCAGGGAGGAGCATCTCCACGAGCACCAGGCGGCTGCCTTCCGGCGCGGAGCGGTGCACGCACTTCACGATCTCTTCGCACTTGTCGTCCGGCCAGTCGTGCAGGATCGACTTGAGCAGATAGAGATCGCCGCTCGGAACCTCGGCGAAGAAATCGCCGCTGACCAGCTCGATGCGCTCGGCCATCCCGCTCTCGGCCACCGCGCGGCGCGCTCCTTCGATGACATCCGCACGATCGAAGATCACGCCGCGCGCATTCGGAGCGCGTCCGAGAATGCCTCGCAGCAGCACGCCCTCGCTGCCACCGACGTCGACGACGCGATGCACATCGCCCGGATCGTAGACGCGCGCCACGTCCGCCGAGACCATCGCCGAGAGGTTGCTCATGCCGCGTGCGAAGCAGCGGCCCTCCTCATCGTTCTTGGCGTAATAGTCCCACGGTTCGAGTCCGAGGGTCTCCTTCGTCATCGATCCGCCGCGTTTCACCGCCTCGGCGAGGTGACCCCAGGGCAGCCAGTGGCCGGGCGCGGTCTCGGCGATGACGAAATCGCGAAGCGAGCCTGGCGTGCCGGTGCGGAGCGTGGTTCCCAGCGGCGTCAGCGCGAATTCGCCGGCGGCGGTCTCGATCAGCAGTCCGATCGTCGCCGCAGCGCGCAGCAGGCGATGCAGCGCCTTCGCATCGGCGTTGCACTCCTCGGCCAGATGATCGACCGAGCGCGTTCCCGCGGCGATCAGATCGGCCACGCCGAGTTGCGCTACCGCGCTGAGGACCTGCGAGACCCACATGCCGGTGAGCATCTGCAGAACGACCGCTTGCGGCGGAGGGGCATCGGAAGAATGCTGCGATTCAGCGGACATGAAAGTCTCCTGCTCGTTTTGGAATCACTTACGCGTTGGACGTTTTACCGGATTGCTCATCGCGAGAGCGCGTCGCCGAGGATCCGGAAAAAGGCCTCGGCCGGGCTGTCGCCGACGCGGTAATCCTCGCGCGGCATCACGTAGTTGAAGATCGGCCGGCCGTTTTTCTTGATCGTAGCCGTGGCCGAGCGGCTCTTCCGGCCAAAACCATGTGAGTTCACCGAGCCGGTGAAACGGATCTCCACCGGCGCACCCTCGCCGATGCTGATACCGCGGCCACGCAGCGCCATCGATAGCTCCTGGATCATCTCCGCGTCGCCGCCGGTCAGGTAGACGCGCGTGGTGCCGCCGATCTGCTGGTGAAGCGCCGCCACCGCGGCTTCGTTGGCAGCGCTGTCGCCGCGCTCGCGGAACGTCGGCACGCTCGATGACGGCACGGGCGCAGGTTCCGGCTCCGGCTCGGGTGCCGCCGTTTCTTCGACGGGAGCCGGCTGCGGGACCGGAACAGGCTTCGGCTTCGGCGGCGCATGCGTCGTCGTAGGAGGCGGAACGATTGGTGCGGAGGAAGTCGTCTGTGTGACCGCCGTCGTTTGCGCCGCCGTCGATTCGACGACGACCGGCGGCGTGACGTCGACCGTCGTCTGCGATGGTGCTGCCGAGGCGGTGGATGTTGTCGTTGTGGCGGTCGTAGCTGTCGTCGTTGTGGTGCTCGCGGTCAGCGGCCAGTGAACGTATTTCTTCATCACGATCACGCCCACTGCCGCCATCGCGCCGAGGAGGACCACAACGATGACGATGACCGCGATAATCGCGCCGCTGCGGCTCGGGGGAGCGGCCACCGGCGTCGGCGGCATCGGCATCGGGTCGACGACGGTCGGCGGCGCTTCAAGCGCTGCCGGCGGCGGCAAAGGCGCCGGTGTGGCCGGCCGGGTGACTGATTGCGCGATCGTCGGCGGCGCAGCGACGGGAACCGGCGCGATCGTGGCGGGAGCCGTCGGCGCCGGCACGGTGCCGGTCCGCTCCGTGCGCATGGTGGCCTCGGGATCGAACGGCGTCGATTCATCCCGCAGCGTCGGCTCGATCGCCGCCAGCGCATCGGAAAACTCGCGCGCGGTGGCGAAACGTTTGTTGCGATCGCGCTCCAGCGCATGCGCGAGCACCATCTGCAGCGCCGGATTGCCGGTGATGCGATCGAGGTCGGGCGAGGTCAGATACTCATCTTTCGAATGATGAAGGATGTACTCGTGCGGCGATGTGGCCTCGAACGGCGGACGGCCGGTGAGCATCTCGAACAGCACCACCGCCAGCGAGTAGAGATCGGCGCGGCCGTCGATGCGCTCGCCCGCGGGGAGAAAGCCGAGGTGATCGGGCGAGGCGTAGCGAAACTTGCCGACGAACATGCCGGTCTGCGTCATCGCCACATCCGCCTCGGCTGCTTTGGCCACGCCGAGGTCGATGATCTTCACGAACTCGGAACCGTCGGCATGATGCGTGATCATCAGATTCTCGGGGCTGATGTCGCGATGGACGATACCGGCGCGGTGGATCGCTTCGAGTCCGGCCAGTGCCTGGATGGCGATCTGCACCGCGTGCCGCGGCGCCAGCGTGCCTCGCTTGCGCAGGATCTGCGCGAGATTCTCGCCGTCGATGAATTCCCAGACCATGTAGTGCGAGCCGTCGGGAAGGGCGGAGAAATCGTGCAGCGTAGCCACGTTCGGATGCTGCACCTTCGTGGCCATGCGCGCTTCGCGCAGGAAGCGCTCGTGAATGTCGCTGCTCGCCGAGATCTGTGCGCGGATGATCTTGACCACGCGGGTCGAGCCGAGAAACGTGTGCTCGACCTTGAACACCTCGCCCATGCCGCCGATGCCGAGGCGCTCGACGATCTTGTACTTGCCATCGATCGGCTTGTCTGCGTACTCGCGGAGGAAGTCCGTCACCGGCTCGCCGCAATGCGGACAAGCCTTGAATTCGCGGTCGATCGGAACCCCGCAACGGATACAAGTGATCGTGGCCATGGGGCCGGAATGATAGCTCAGCGCGCCGGGTCGCTTCCGCGCTGCTTCTGCTCGGCGAGGAAGGTGCGGATGAGCACGCGATCCTTCTCATTCTTGATGCGCGTGAAGAGCTTCTCGCCGAGGGCGACGATCGTTGCCGGCTTGTCGAACGGGCGCTTCGAGTACATAGTCCCGCCTGGAAAGTGACACGGCTGGCACTTCCCTTTGAAGATCGGCTGGATCTGCATTTCGAAGTCGACCGGCTTGGACGACGAGGCGGCGCTGGCAGCGAGAAGGAGCGTTAAGGCCAGGGTGAGGCGGCGCATGCGGACAAATTAGGTCGCGCGCGGCTCGGCGGCCAGTTTCTCCAGCGCCTCGCCCGTCAGCCGGAACGTGTGCCACTCGTCCATCACTTTCGCGCCGAGCGATTTGTAGAAGTTGATCGACGGCTCGTTCCAGTCGAGCACCGCCCACTCCACCCGCCCGCAATTGCGCTCGCGCGCGAGCTGCGCCAGCCGGGCCAGCAGCGCTTTTCCGTAGCCACGCCCGCGGTACTCCGGCTTGACGAAGAGATCCTCGAGGTAGATGCCGGGCTGGGCGAGGAAGGTTGAGTAGTTGTGAAAGAAGAGCGCGAAGCCGGCCGCCGTTCCGTCCTCCTCCGCGATCAGAACCTCGGCGAAACGAGGGTTGCCGAAAAGCGTGGCGCGCAGAAATTCTTCCGTGGCCATGACGACATGCAGGAGCTTCTCGTACTCCGCCAGATCGCGGATGAACTGCAGGATCAGCGGGACATCGGGCTCGGTCGCTTGGCGAATGTTGAACGCCATCGTGCGTGCGATGATAGCCGTCTCATGCGCAAGTTGATGCTCCTCGGATTGGCGATCACGTTCTTTACCGCAGCGGTTGCTTTTGGCAGGCCCGCTCCGGCTCCCGGCACCCGGCCCCCGGTTCCCGCCAAACGCCATCTCGAAGTCACCGTCACTCCCGAAATGATCCGCCACAGCCGGATCAACGACGCGTTCTATTTCACCGACGTCGTCTACGGCATCGCCGTTCTTCTGATCGTGCTCGCCGCGGGATGGTCGGCGCGCATGCGCGACTTCGCGCAGCGTCACGTGCGCTGGCCGTTCGTCGCGGCGATGCTCTACTTCGTCCTGCTGTCGCTGATCACGACGGTGATGGAGTTTCCGCTCGACCTCTACGGCAGCTTCATCGTGCCGCACCAGTTCGATCTCACCAATCAAACCCTTTTCGCGTGGCTCGGAGACTTCGGCAAAGCGCTCGGCGTGAACACAGTCATCGGCGCGCCGATCGCTGCGTTGGCGCTGCTCGGCATCCGCAAGATCCGCCGCTGGTGGCTGGTGCTCTGGCTCGGCTCGATCCCGCTGATCCTCCTCGGCGTGCTGGCCACGCCGCTCATCATCGATCCACTCTTCAACGATTTCCGCCCGCTGCGCGACGCCTCGCTCCGCCAGGCGCTGCTCGATGAGGCGTCGCAAGCCGGCATCGAGCACGGTCGCGTCTACGAGGTCGACAAATCGAAACAGACGAAGGAGATGAACGCCTACGTCAGCGGCATAGGCCCGTCCGCGCGCATCGTCATGTGGGACACACTCCTGGCCAAGCTCGATCGCGACGAAATCCTGGTGGTGATGGGCCACGAGATGGGTCACTACGTTCTCAAGCATCTCTGGCAGGGCATTGCCTTCGGCATCGCCATCTCCTTCCTCGGCTTCTGGATCGCGCAGCGCCTCTTCGAATGGGGCCTGGCGCGATGGGGAGTGCGCTGGCGAGCAGCCGATCGAGGCGATCCAGCAGCGCTGCCATGGCTGCTCATCGTCAGCAGCCTTCTGGCGTTTCTTCTATCGCCGGTCTACTCGAGCTATTCGCGTCACATCGAACATCAAGCCGACATCTTCGGCCTCGAGCTGACGCACAAGAACGAAGCGATGGCCAGCTCGTTCGTCAAATTTGCCGAGGATTCGAAAGCCGATCCGCGACCGCCGCGCTTCATCGAATGGTGGCGCTACTCCCACCCTTCCCTCGGCCGCCGCATCGATTTCGTGCTCGCCTACAAGCCGTGGGAGAAAGGACAGCCGAATCAACTCTGGCACCACTGAATCCGTCTGCCCGGGCTGCGGCCTGTCGATGCCTTTGAGCAGCGTCGCGCGCAATACCGGTTACTACAACGCCTCGGACGAATGCTGGAGCCTCTTCACCGAGGTCATCGGCGCCGAATTCAGCAACGCGGTGCTCTTCGGACAGGTTCACCAACTGACCGTCGACGCCTACGCCGTCCAACACGCCGGCGGCCCGCATCCCGACAAGTCTGTAGCCGTTCATCTCTCCGGCCTGTATCTCGCGATCGAACGCGGCATCCCACCAACCTCGATCGCCCCGCTCCTGCAACAACTGGCCACCCGCGTCCACGACTGGCCCCACTTCGATCCGCCTTCCGTCACCTGGCCCCACACAATCTTCGACGTCGCCATGGCCGACGACCACATCACCGCCGTCCGCGAATGGAGCGCGGGCGTGTGGGCGGGGTGGGGAGGGCAGCATGGGGCAGTGGCGAAGCTGGTAAGCACGCATCTACTTCCAGTAGACAAAACGTAGGTCGGACTCTCTAGTCCGACCCCTTGTGAAGCCGCCTCGTCACTGGGGCTTTAACCCGGATCGCGCTCCGAATCACAGTGACGAGGAGTATTCAAAAGAGGTCGGACTAGAGAGTCCGACCTACGTTTTCCGATTCGCGAATTGCTCCACATTCTGTAGACGTTGTTACCGCCGAGGTACCCTCGGCCAATGATTTCCGGCCAGCGCGCGTACCGCCGCCATTTACCCCATTTCCAGCAAGACAATCGCAGCTACTACATCACCTTCGTGACGCATCATCGCTGGGTCCTGCCGCCTCTTGCGCGCGACCTCGTAATGCAACACATCCTTTTCGACGATCAGCGGAAGATGCACTTGCATGTGGCCGTCGTCATGCCGGATCACGGCCACATTCTGATGACTCCGTTCTGGGATGAGCACGGCGATCCCTACAGCCTCGCCGGCATCATGAAAGGGATCAAAGGGTCATCGGCGCGCACGGTGAATCGCGCATTCGGCCGGAAAGGAACCCTCTGGCTCGATGAGTCGTTCGATCACGAGCTACGCTCGAACGAATCGATTCAACAGAAGGGCGAGTACATCGCCATGAATCCGGTGCGTGCAGGGCTTTGCGCGACGCCGGATGAATATCCGTGGCTCTGGCGGGAGTGTTACGACCGTCCGCAACCGGAGGATGAGAAGGTCGGACAAACGTAGGTCGGACTCTCTAGTCCGACCTACGTTTGTCCGTCCGAAAGGCTCCCGAAACCCGCTGGGTATAATCCACGCCTTTGAAGCGGGAGGACGCATGGACGAACAGACGGGTGGAGCGGCTGAGGCGAGTAGCGCGATTGCGGAGGCTGAGGGGCACAACGAGCCGAAGATCGGGACCAGGGACAAACTCGAAGAGCTTTGCGTCAACACCATCCGCTTCCTTGCCATCGACGGCGTCGAGAAGGCGAAATCGGGGCATCCGGGCGCGCCGATGGGGATGGCCGACATGGCTTTCGTCCTCTGGACCGACTTCATGCGCCACGATCCGAAGGCGCCGGCCTGGCAGGATCGCGATCGATTCGTTCTCTCCGCCGGGCATGCGTCGATGCTTCTCTATTCGCTGCTGCATCTCACCGGCTATCCGGAGATGACCATCGAGCAGCTGCAGAGTTTCCGGCAATGGGGCTCGAAGACTGCGGGCCATCCTGAATACGGCGACGCGCCCGGCATCGAGGTCACCACCGGTCCGCTCGGGCAGGGATTCGCCAACGGCGTCGGCATGGGCATCGCCTCGAAGATGATGGCGGCGCGCTTCAATACCGACGACGCGTTCAAACCAGTCCAGAACTGGATCTACGTCATCTGCTCCGATGGCGATCTCGAGGAAGGCATCAGCTCCGAGGCCGCGTCACTGGCCGGCCACCTCGGGCTGGGCAATCTCATCTACCTCTACGACGACAACGACGTCACGCTCGATGGCGACAAGCGGCTCTCGATGTCGGAGGACGTGAAGAAGCGATTCGAAGCCGCGCACTGGCACGTGCAGAAGATCGACGGGCATGATCGCGACGCCGTGCGCAAAGCCATTCGCAAGGCGCAGAAGGTCACCGACAAGCCGTCGATGATCATGGCCAAGACGGTGATCGGGCGGGGGAGTCCGAAGTTTCACGGCACCTCGCGCGCGCATGGCGAACCGCTCGGCGCCGAGGAGGCCGCGGCGACGAAGGCCGCCCTCGGATGGCCGGCCGAGCCGACGTTCTACGTGCCTGACGAAGTGCGCGCCGAGTTTGCGCGCAAGATCAAGAAGCTGGCGCGGGCGCGGAAGCAGTGGGAAAAAGGGATGTCGGAGTGGCGCACGCGCAACCCGCAGCTGGCCGCGGAGTGGGATGCGTATTGGTCGCATTCGCTGCCGGACGGGTATGAGTTGCAACTCGTGGAGTCAGGCAGGACAGATAAGGCCATCGCTACGCGCGAGTTGTCGAACCAGGTCATCCAGAAGATCGGCGACATCGCGCCGTTCGTCGTCGGCGGCGCGGCCGATCTGGCGTCATCGACCAAGACCAATTTCAAGAACGGCGGCTCGATCGAACGGCCGAAGGACGACGTGAACGATCCTCCGCCCTTCGAGCTCTTCAAAGGCAAGAACCTGCACTTCGGGATTCGCGAGCATGCCATGGGCGCCGCGATCAACGGGATGACGCTGTACGGCCCGCTCCGCGTCCACGGCTCGACGTTTCTGATCTTCTCCGACTACATGCGCCCGGCGATCCGCCTGGCGGCGCTGATGAAGATCCCGTCGATCTTCGTCTACACGCACGATTCCGTCTTCCTCGGCGAAGACGGTCCGACGCATCAATCGGTCGAGCAGCTGTTCTCGCTCCGCCTGATCCCGAACATGACCCTCTTCCGCCCCGCCGATGGCGCCGAGACCGGCATGGCCTGGGCGTGGGCGATCGGCAACAAGCACGAGGGGCCGACGCTGATCGTGCTGACGCGGCAGAAGGTCGACATCATCCCGCACGGCGCCGCCTTAGATCCGCACCAGGTCTGGCGCGGCGCGTACGTGCTCGACGGCTACGCCGACGGCGATTTCACCTTCGTCGCGACTGGTTCCGAGGTCGCGCTGGCCGTTCGGACCGCTGAGCTGCTGCGACAGGAGGGCATCCGCGCCCGCGTCGTTTCGGCCCCATCGCTCGACATCTTCGACCGTCAACCTGTTGACTACCAGAACGAAATCCTCGGCGACCGCAGCCGCATCGTCGCCATCGAAGCCGGCCGTTCCAGCGGCTGGTACAAATACGTCAACCACGACGCCCTCATCATCGGCATCGACCGCTTCGGTGCCTCGGCACCGCTCGCGGATATCGAGAAGCATTTCGGGTTCACGCCCGAGGCGGTTGCGGAGAAGGTGCGCGGGTGGCGGAAAGTTTGATATCTCACGCGGAGACGCGGAGGGTTTCTGTTCATGCGCACTAGATTCGTCGTCGTTTTCCTGTTCCTGATCGCCACCTCCGCATTTTCCAACTTCCGCGAGTTCACCGACCTGCCGAAGAATCCGGCGCTGGAGCTGGCGGCGAAGCATGCGGCGGAGCAGACGCTGAAGGATTTTCCGAAGCTGACGGCGGACAACCTGGCCATCAGCATCGTCGACGTCACGAAGGCGACCACGATCGATCGTGGTGACTGGCATGGCGATGCGCCGTTTTATCCGGCCTCGGTGGTGAAGCTCTACATCATGGCCGAGGTGTTTCATCAGAAGCTGCAGGCGGATCCGGAGAATGCGCGGGCCCTCGGCGAGATGATCCGTCTCTCCGATAATGACGCCACAGCCTATCTGCTCGATCTCGTCGCCGATACCTGCCCGGGGCCGAATCTCGAAGGGCGCGCGCTGGCGAAATTCATCGACAAGCGGCGGGTGGTCAATCGCTGGTTTGCCACGATGGGTTACGACATCAGCTCCATGGCCAAGCCGTGGAGTTTCGGGCCGTTCGGCCGCGAGAAGCAGCTCCTGGGAGGCGATGCCCGGCCCAATCGCAATCGTTCCAGCGCCAATTCGTTTGCCTCGTTTCTGCTCTGGGTCGCTCGCAAACGGGCGATCTCGGGGGCGGACAGCGACGCCATGCTTGCCCTACTGGAACGCCCGCTGAATCCGATGCGCGCGGATGAGAATCAAGTCAAGGAGTTCATCGGCGAAGCGCTGCCAGGCGGATCGAAATTGTGGTCGAAGGCGGGATGGACTTCCGAGGTCCGGCACGACGCCGCGTATATCGAACTGCCCGGTGGAAAAAAGCTGATCCTGGTGATCATGACCCGCGGGACGGCAGACGACGTGAGGCTGATCCCCTCGATCGCGAAGAGCATTCTCGGCGAGCTGGAGAGTCCTCCTCCGATCCCGCCGCCGCCGTCGAAGTAGTGCTACGCTGACGGCTCACGAAAATGGCTTGGTGGGTCTGGGTTCTCGCGGCGTTTCTGCTACTCCTCATCGAGTTCCACGCCACGACGGCGCATATCGGGTTTTTCGCGATCGGCGCGTTTCTCGTGGCCATCATCGTCGGCGTCGGAATCCCCATGCCGCTTTGGGGACAGCTGCTCACCTTTTCGATCTCGTCGGTGATCCTGCTCATCTTCGTGCGGCCGATTGTCGTGCGAAAACTCGGGTTCAATGTCACGAAAGTGGTCGACACCTTGATTGGCGAACAGGCCGTTGCGCTCGTCGATCTGCCGGTCGCGGCCGAGGGGAAAGCGGAGATGCGCGGGAGCACGTGGACGGCGCGCAATATCGGAGAGACGCCGCTTCTAAAAGGTCAACGCTGCGTGGTCGAACAGGTCGTCGGGCTGACGATCTTCGTTCGGGCGTCGTGAACAACGTCAACGGAGGAACCGTATGCTGCCGAATCTTCTCGTAGCCATCGTCGTCGTCATCTTCGCCATGATCATGATCGGCCGCATCGCGCGGGTTGTGCCGCAGCAGAACGCCTGGGTGGTCGAGCGTCTCGGCAAGTATTCGGCCACGCTCAACGCCGGCTTCCACATCCTGGTGCCGTTCCTCGACACCGTTCGCTACAAGCATTCGCTGAAGGAAGTGGCGATGGATGTGCCCGAACAGGTCTGCATCACGCGCGACAACGTGCAGGTGGCCGTCGACGGCGTGCTGTACTTCAAAGTCCTCGATCCTGCCCGTGCGTCGTACGGCATCTCCGACTACACCTACGCCATCTCGCAGCTGGCGCAAACGAATCTTCGCAGCGAGATCGGCAAGATCGAGCTCGATCGCACGTTCGAGGAGCGGACGAACATCAACCTGATGGTGGTCAGCGAAGTGGACAAGGCCTCGGAAGCGTGGGGCGTGAAGGTGCTGCGCTACGAGATCAAGAACATCAACCCGCCGCAGGACGTACTGGCGGCGATGGAGAAGCAGATGCGCGCCGAGCGCGAGAAGCGCGCCACGGTGCTGCAGTCCGAGGGACAGCGCGACGCCGCCATCAACGCGGCCGACGGCGACAAGCAGCAGGTCATCAAGGCCTCGGAAGCGAAAAAGCAGCAGGCCATCAATGAGGCCGAGGGGCAGAGCGCGGCGATTCAGTCAGTGGCCATCGCCACGGCCAACGGCATCAAGCAGATTGCCGATGCCATCAAGACGCCGGGCGGCTACGAGGCCATGCAGCTGCGGTTAGCCGAGGAGTACATCAAACAGTTCGGACAGCTGGCCAAGAGCGGGAACTCGATGATCATTCCGGCGAACCTGAGCGACGTCAGCTCGATCATCGCCATGGCCACGAACGTCTTCAAACAGTCGACGCACGACGCGAAGATCCCGGTGCGGGTTACGCCGCCGGCGTGATCGACTTCGCTCGTCGCCAAAACGCGTAGGCCGGCAAACCGGCAGCCAGAATCGCGAAGCCGATCAGGCTGTTGACCGGCGACTTCACGATTGTGGCGATGACCACGATCCAGCAGGAGATCGTGAAGATTGCCGTCGTCACCGGATGGCCTGGCGTGCGGAATCCTGCTGGTGGCTGGCGCCGGCGGAAGATGAAGAGCGCCAGGCCGGTCAGGCCGAAGAAGACGAAATCGGTGGAGACCACATAGCTGAGGATCTGTTCGTACGTGCCGGAAAGCGTGATGACGATGGCCACGACGCCTTGCAGCGCGATGGCCACGACGGGCACCTGCGTCTTCGCGCTGATGCGGCCGACGCTGCGGAAGAAGAGGCCGTCCGCGGCCATGGCGTAGTAGACCCGCGGCGCGGTGAGCATGCTCTGGCTCAGGAATCCCAGCGTGGAGATGGCGATGCCGGCGGCGATGAGCCGCGCGCCGCGCTCGCCGAGCGCGAGGCGCATCACCGCCGAGGCGGGCGTGGGGCTGTTGGCCAAGCCGTCGGCGCCGAGCGCGCGCACGCAGATGAAGGTGACGCCGACGTAGAGCGCGATGACGCCGACGATTCCTACCAGCAGACCGATGGGGAGATCGCGCCGCGGACGCGCTAGTTCCCCCGACACAAAGCTCGCCGTCTGCCATCCGCCGTAGGCGAACATCACCGGAGTCATGGCCGCGCCGAAACGGAGGAAGAGATCAGACGACAGCGGCGCGTCGAGCATCGCCCGGGCGGCGGTGTGCGGCGCGGAAATCGTTGCGCCGGCGATGATCAGCATGGCGATGGCGGCAAGTTTGAGCAGCATCAGCGCGCTCTGGGTGTTGCTGCCGCTGCGCACGCCGAGGCAGTTGATGAGCGTGAGGACGAGCAGCGTGACGACGGCTATCGTCCACTCAGGGATGGCGATCCCGATCAGACTGATTGCGTAGCGCGCGAACGTCGCTGCAACCGCCGCCATCCCGCCGCTCTGCACGATCAGCAGCAGCGCCCAGCCGTACATGAATGCGACCGAGGGATGGTAGGCGTCGCGAAGATACGCGTACTGCCCGCCAACCTCGGGACGCAGCGCCGCGAGCTCGGCGTAGGCGAAGGCGCCGAGGAGGGCGATCACGCCGCCGGCAACCCAGGCGCCGATGATCATCGCCGGCGTGTGCACGCGCTGCGCGACGACGTAGGGGTTGATGAAGATGCCCGAGCCGATGATGCCGCCCATGACGATCATGGTGGCGTCGAACGCGCCGAGGCGGCGCGCCAGGGTGGGAGTGGCGCTCACGCGGCGCCGCCGGCGGCCACGGCTTCGGGAGATCCGCAGCGCACGGTGGCGACGACTTCGTTGCCGCATCCGCGATATTCGATTGCTGAAAAGCTTACGTGGCGGGCCATGAGGATTCCGCGGCCGTGCCGGTCGAAGGCGCGCCGGGGATCGATGTCGAGATAGCGCGTCCACTCGAATCCGGTGCCGCGATCGCAGATGGTGAAGCGCAGCTCGTCATCGCCGCGATCGAAGCGGACGTCGACGCGTTTGTTGCGGTTCTCGGGAAGCGTGAGCCGCCGCGCCACTTCCGCCGCCCAGCTGCCATCTTCGAGCAGCGCGCTCTTCTCGTCGTAGGTGATGCCGAGGTTGCCGTGCTCGACGGCGTTGACCATCAATTCGGTGAGGCCGATGACGGTCGATTCGGCGTCGGGGCAGGCGTTGGCGAGGACGGCGGCCAGGCCGCGCGCTTCTTCGATGGTGCGGTAGGAGAAGTGCGCTTCGTCGAGCAGTTGCAGGACCTGCATGCCTCTTCGCACGCGGTTCTGCAGGTCTTTGGCCGCGCCGCGATCGCTGGCGGCTGTACGGACGACGCTGAGCAGCATCTCGGCGTCATACGGTTTGGTGAGGTAGTAGTAGGCACCGGCGCGGATTCCCTCGATCACCTCCTGGCGGCTGACCAAGGCGCTCTGAAAGATGACCGGCAGGATGAGAAAGCGATGGTCGCTCTTGATGCGGAGCAGCAGCTCGAGCCCGTTCATGCGCGGCATGGTGCGGTCGAGGAGAACGAGATCGAATCGATCGGGATGCGCATCGAGAATCGCCCACGCATCGACGCCATCCCTGGCGAATTCGATGTCGAACCCCTCGCGGCCAAGATGCGCATCGAGCAGCGCTCGATCGAGCTCATTGTCTTCGACGATCAAGACGTGCGTCTGCTCAGCCATGACGGGATGGCGGCGATGATAAAACAAAAGGGGCGGAGGTTTATCGCGGCTATGGAAAGTGGGAGTTGGAACAGTCCATATCGAGCTCGGTCACCGTCGCCACCACCCGAGAGCCTTTTTTGAGCGAAGGAGTCAGAGCTTTCGTGGTTTGTTTTTTCAGGATCGAGCATTCGGTCGTCTGTGCCGCACATGGCGGCCCGCCACTGGGGAGGGATGTGCATGTACTGCTCCCGACACCCATCAGGTAGTAGGCGAGAAAGTGCGGCGGTGTCGTTTCTGTGCTCGGCATCGTGTTCATGATGGCGAACGTCGCCCCGGGCTTGAATACGATGTTGACCGAGCCGGCCGTTCCGGCATTCGCGGTCAACGTGATTCCGACAAGACCGGTGGAATGCATCGTTACCCAGGTGTCCGTCCTCCCATTCGGATCGGTGATCGCCTCGGCAACGCCTTGCGCCACGAAAATGTGCGCGGAGAGCTTGCCAGTCGCGGTTGGATCTTTGTACTTCGGAAGAATGTCTGTCATCGAGGAGCAGCAACAGCGCAGGTGAGGAATGGCACCGACGACGTCGGTCGTAGACGGATCAACAGCGCCGGCGAACGTGATGGTCTCGAGATTGATCGGTACACAGCGCAAAGATCCGGTGGGGCCGCACGCCGTCGCTCCCGGCCACGTGATGCTTGCCACCTGAGTGGGGTCGTACTGAATCGCGGATACGTGATCGGCGAACGGAGTCCCCGGAAAGTGCGGAAGCAGAATGTGAATTCCTGCTCCGCTATTCATCATGACCACGAACAGCCCGATGAACTGAATGCTGGTAACGGACATCAGTGACTCCTTTTTGCGCCTGATGGTTCTTGCTCATTCGAATAACCGAGAAGCTCGACCGGCGCCCACGTGGCTGGATGACTGAGGCGAGGGTCGGGATCATGTGCAAGCGCGATTTGTGCTGTGCGCAAGGCCGAAGAGGGCCTTGCGCCATTGCGCAACTCCTGGTGCAGGCGATGGAACAGAGGCGCCACAGTGTCGTCATCGACTTCCCACAAGGTACCGATCACGCTTCGGGCGCCGGCGGCGAGGAAGGCTCGGGCAATGCTCGGCATCCCCTCGACATGCCCCGACTCGCCACGCATCGTTCCGCATGCGGCGAGGATTACCAACGGCGCATTGCTTAGATGAAGGTCGGCGATTGCATTTGCATCAAGATCGCCCGATTTGCTCGCGCTGTCAGCGACGAGATGGAGAGCGCCGAACGGGTCGGCTAAGTCGCTCTCAGCGTGGCCAGCGTAGTGAATCAAACCGCTTTGCCGCGCTGCCGTGATGAAGCGTGCGCGCGTGGCGCGCTCACCTTCGAGAAGCGTCGACGAGTCGTACAGTGCGGCGATGATGCCGGCCTCGCGCGCGGCTTCCGGAAGAGCCGGCGCGTCCTCTTCGTGAGGATCGCCGACCACCAGCACAGGCTTGAGGTTCAGCGGACCATCTTTTAGGAGCATCTCTCCGGCGCTGGGCGCCACCGATAGGGCGAAGTCATCGACGAGGTAGCGATCTCGCGTCGCGTCGTACAGAGCCGCCCAGGGGATGGTGTGAAGCTGCCGGTCCGGAACGATGATGAGCCTTTCGATCCCGGCAAGTTGCTTCGAGACAGGCGCGATCAAGAGCCGATGAAGAGCAGCAGTCACCCGTCTCACCGATGCGATTTCACCGCGGTGTTGCAGAAGATCATTGCAACGTTCCGCGAGTGTTCGCACGGCGAGTGGTGTCGCTACGATTCGCACGACGCCAAAGCTCGTATGGGAGACGTAAAAGATGACAATGGCGTCATGGATCTGGGCGTATTCGACGAGCGCGGTCTTTGGCGGCATTGCGTTTCGGAGCTGCTCCGCCGTAGTTCCAATAGCCTGCTTGCTTCCGCTTCCCAATCGCTCGTAGACGCTCCTGGCCCGGGCGCCATCAGAAAACGCGAAGGCAGGTGCGATGTCGCCACGTCGTAGCAGCAGAGAGATCGTTTCCGAGAAAAGGTTCGGCTCCGTGTCGTAAAAGGTTGCTCGCAACTCTCGATCGGTGATCGAGGAGCGTTGCGCTTCGACCTCTCGCAGGCCGGCCTCGAAGTCGGCGAGCGCGGCATCATCATCCCCGATGCGCACCTTTGTCCTGCCGCGTTCGAGATATGCGGCCGGAAGCCACGCGTTGCGATGTTCCGATGTGTAGAAAGAAACGGCCGAATCGAGTCGCCGAAGGGACAACTGCGGATTGGTATCACGCTCGACTTCCGCTTCCACGATGTCGATCACCGTGGACATGCGTCGTTGGATGCCGGTGTCCGGAACTGTCTTCAACGATAGACGTGATCGCTCGATCGCACCTCGCGCCTCCCGTGCGTTTCCAAGTCGGGCGAGGACATCCGCGCGGGCAGTCTCAGACAGGCAGATCGTGATCGGCTTTCTCGCATGACGAAGATCGTCCAGAGCTACCTGTGTCAGCGACAGCGCTGCTTCGAGATTTCCTTCCGAGGCCTCGGCTTTGACTGCAGTGATCAGCGAATTGCGGATGCGGTCAGACGAGCCGGCACGACTCAGCACTGGAAACGCGGCAATCCGCGCTTTCCAGGCCGCGGCCGGTTGTGAGGCGCGATTCAGGCTGCCCGCGAGAAGCAGATCCATATCGCCACGGCTTGCTGTTTCACCGAGATCAGAGAACAGTTTCCGAGCCTCGTTCGTGCTGTGAATCGCCGCGTCCCATTCCGCAGCAGACCCATGACAAAGAGCGCGCTCCCACGCGATCTGAGCTGCCAGCCCCGGGTAGCGCTTCGCGTCGAAGCGTGTTCTGAGATCGTCAAGTGCGTGCGCTGCCTCGACGGGTTGGTTGCTGTCGTAAAGGCAATTGGCCAGGTAATAGTCCGCGGCAATTTCCATCGGTTTGTCAGCGACTGAAAACAACCCCGCCGCCCTTCGGATCTGCTGCCGTGCGTCAGCGACACTGCCATTGCTGTAGCAGAGGCGCCCGTCGCGATATGCGGCATGTGCCTCGGAGAGCGCCCGCAGCCGGGCTGGATCGGAGGCCGCACGGTCGATGGCGGCAACGGCATCGGAGATCGATTGGTCATGATTAATCTCGGCGAGCGCCGATCCGAGCTCGCGGACGACCGACAAGGTTTCGTCAGCGGTCTTCGTCTTTCCATCCCGGATCGCGTCGGCCCAGTTGCCGAGCAAAGGCGCTTCGCTCCACGTCCGCGCCTCCTGGGGGTAGTTGCGCGCGAGGGCGATGAGCGGATCTCGATTGCCGGCGCGGAGCGCGTTCGACGCGAGGTCCAGATGGTGCTGAAACTCATCACGCGATGTGACCACGCGAAGCCGTCCCATATGGCTCATCGCGTCGCTCGACCAATGCGTGGAAGGATCAACAGCCACGTAGCTCTGCCACGCTCGTCGCGCGGCCTCGGTGATGCCCAGCGCTTCGATGATCAACGCGCGGTTGAAGAGAGCGTCGGGGAGGGTGGGGGCGAGGCGCAGGGCGTGATCGGCGTCGGCGAGGGCTTGGGGAAGCTCGTGCGGGCGCTTTCCGCGGACGGCGTGCGTGTAACGCGCAGCGGCGAGATCGCTCCAGCAGGCGGCGTCTTTCGGCGATTGCTGGACGGCGGATTCGAGGGCATCGATGGCGTCGCGATCGCGGTCGATCAGAAGATACGCAGCGCCCGACTCGTGGCGGGCCCGAGGGGAGGGATCGTTCAGGAGCGACTGGATGACGGTGCTGGCGGCGCCGGCCAGATCGAGGCGGGATGGATCCATCAGCCCTGACGGTGTCGCGCGCTGCAGGCGCATGGCCTGCCAGTCGAAGCCGGTCAGGCGCGCTTCGATCGGGCGCTCGGAGCGGGGGGCCAGTGCCCGAAGCCGCTCGGATGGCGTCTCCTGCCGGCGGCACGTCGAAAGAGCGAGGAACACGAAAACGACCAGCGCCATCCGGGCTCCGCGAGCCGATACCGTTATCCGTTCCGCTCTCATAGACGTTCCCTCTGACCGGACCCAATTCCGCCAGAAGAACCTTGTGCAATTACATAGAGGGACGCGAAAACGGATTTTTCACGAATGCCGGGTTCCGCGGGTCTGCGGCTACACTTCCGTCACCGATGCCATTTCTGGTCGACGCCGTCATCGCGGCCCTTCTCATCGCCGCGATCGTGCTCGCTCTCATCCTCGGCAAGCGCCACGCGCGGCGGTTGCAGCGGGCGAGGCATATCCACGTCGATCGTTTCAAGCTCAAGCGCCGCCACGCGGCCATCGAGCTGGAAGTGTTCGGCACGCGCGAGGTGGTCGACGCCATCCGCGGCTACGCCAAAGAGCATCACGCCTCGATCGAAGAGGCCACGCGCCAGGCCCGCACCTACCTGCGCGAGATCGTTCCCAAGTTCAACCTCCTGGCCTACTACCGCGTCGGCGCGCCGCTGGCGCGGGCCATCATGCACTTCCTCTACCGGCCGGTGGTCGAGCACAAGACCCTGCACGACTTCAACGCCCGGGCGCCGAAGAACGCCGTGATCGTCTACCTCATCAATCACCGCTCGAATGCCGACTACGTCCTGGTCGCGCACATGCTCTTCAAGTTCGTCTCGCTGTCGTATGCCGTCGGCGAGTGGGCGCGGGTATGGCCGCTCAATCATCTCTTCAAATGGTTCGGCGGCTACTTCATCCGGCGGCGTTATCGCGAGCCGCTGTACCACGCCGTCCTCTCCAGCTTCGTCAGCACGATCACGAAGAACGGCGTGACGCAGGGCGTCTTCATCGAGGGCGGCCTGACGCGCGACGGCGCGTTCCAGAAGCCGAAGCTGGGGATGCTCGACTACATCGTGGCCGGCAAGCGTGACCCCGGTTTCAGCGCGCCGCTCTTTTTGATCCCCACCGCCATCAACTACGACCGCGTGCTGGAAGATCGGAATCTCACCGAGGAGCTGGTGGGGAAGGAAGACTGGCGGACGAAGGGGGACAAGTTACAGACTACGATCGACTTCCTCTTCCGCAATCTGCTGCGCAGCATCCTCAAGCGATTCAAGCGCTACGGCTACGCGGTGGTGACGTTCGGGACGCCGATCGCGGTCGATGAATTCGTCCACGAACATCCGGCCATCCTCTCGCCATCGTTCGATGACCGCAAAGCAGCGCTGACGGAGCTGGCCGAGCAGGTGATGACGGAGATTTCCAAGGCTCTCCCGGTGACGCCGGTGACGCTTCTTGCGCGCATCTTTGCCGACCACTCCGGCCAGCCGCTCACCGATGCCGAGATCGTCGAGGCCATTGATCGTTATCGCGAAACCTGGCGCGACCGGGTCTGGCTCCTTCGCGAAAAAACCGGCGAGACCATCTGGCGCGCCGCCCGCCCGGTAGTCGAGCTCCGCCACCTGATCCAACCCGCCGAACGCTGGCGCTCCGACCTCTTCGAAGGGGATGGCGTCCCCGTCATCGAGGAAGCGTGGCAGTGGAATCCGCGCGAAACGCTGCTCCGCGATTACTACGCGAATTCGTTGATGCGATTCGAAGAGGTGAAGGCGCGCGGGTGGGTGGATCGAAAAACCGCTCGTCCTGAATGAAACCGAAATGGTGGCCGAGGCTTGGCCAACCAACGAGGCGCGCCGTGCGCGCTGGCTGGGGAGGGAGGATTCGAACCTCCGAATGGCGGCTCCAAAGGCCGCTGCCTTACCGCTTGGCGACTCCCCAGTACTTGCGACGCGAAACTCTAAACGAAATTGCGGAGTTGTGATTCCGCGAACTTCAACGGCCGGGCGAGCACGTCCCGCCGGGCGAGGACGCCCGTCGGGAGCAGGCGGGACGCCTGCTCTACGAACGGAACAGCTGCCGTCTCCTGTTCATCCGATCCGTTGCTCCCCAGGCGTACTTGTACTCCTCGGCACCGCGGAGGAAGTCGAAGTTGGTGGCGCCGTCGCGGATGGCTTGTTCGACGGCGTGGGCGACGATGATCGTGCCGATGCTCAGCTTCTCGAGGTCGGGGTCGTAGCCGCTGAGGTAGTAGTAGACGGTGTCCTGAAACGCGTAGCCGTAGAAGACGGCCACGATGCGGTCGTTGCAGCGGGTGGCGTACATGCGCAGCATGCCAGCGTTCAGCATGCCGCGGGCAACTTCGCGGTGGAACTGCTGGCTGGCGTCGTCGGCGAGGAGGCCGGGGAGATCGCGGCGCTGCCATCGCGCGGCGTGCAGATCGAAGAGCGCGGTGAGGAGCGCGTCGAGCGTTTCGGGTGTCGGCGTTTCGATGCGCACCTCGCCCAATTTTTCCAGCGAGCGGCGGTAGTAGCGGAGTTTTTTTCGAAAGTGCGTCGAGGTGAGGGTCTCGAAATCGGCCGGGAGCGGCAGGACCGGACACGGTTCCTGATCTTCGATGTTGTCGGACCAGCCGTCGGGCAGGGGAGCGTTGAGCATCGATGACGAGGCCGGGAGTTGCTGGAGATCCCACATCTGGCAATTGAGGGTTGCCATCTCATCGATGATGAGGGAGGCGTCGCCGATGACATCGAGGTGGTCGCTGATGCCGGTGCCGAGGAAGACGCCGAGGGATTCGTCGGAATCGTCGTCACGGATGATGTAGAGCGGGGCCAGTGCTTCGAGACGATTCCCGTTGCGCGCGGCGATCACGGCAAGATCGTTCGAGCCGAAGGCGCGCCACCATGGCAGGAGCCACATCGGAGTCTGGAACGGCGTTGCTCCGGGCGTGCGGTGGCAGAGATCGAGCCATTCGGCTTCGAGCGCGGCAAGCGATTCGGGATTGGTGATGACTTCGGTGGACATGGGCGGCGGATTATGAAGAGTGAAGTGTGAAGAGTGAAGTGTGAAGAGTGAAAATCTTGCTTCCCATTTCACTCTTCACACTTCACTCTTCACCATTCAGTCATGACTGACAAAGAATTCGTCACCATCGACACGCCGCACCTTTCCATCGAAGGACGTTCGCGCGCGGGGCATGAGACCTGGTTTCGCGTTCGCGAGCTGAACGCGGCCTTCGACATTGGGCGCTGTCCGGACCAACTCGTCGGCACGCCGGACATTTTCGTGACCCACGCGCATCTCGATCACGCTGTCGGCATTCCGTTCTATGCCGGGCAGCGGCAGTTGCATCGGATGGCCGGCGGCCGGGTTTATGTGCCGTCCGATGCGGCCGACGGGATGCGCCAGATTCTGGCCATCTACGAGCGGATCACCGGCGCGTCGTTCGCTGAGGTGGAGGTGATCGGGCTGGCCGTGGGCGATGTGGTGCGGCTTGGGAGGACACATGAAGTTCGCACTCATCGGGCCACGCATCGCGTCGCGGCGAATGCGTACGAGGTCATCGAGCTGCGGCATCGGCTCAGGGACGAATTCGCGGCGCGCGAGGAACGCGAGATCACCGAGCTTCGTCGAAACGGTGTGAACGTCACCGAGGAGTGGCGGCGGTCGATGCTTTTCTACACCGGCGACACTGACCGTGGGATTCTCGAGCAGAACGAGGAGCTCTTTCGATCCGAGGTACTGATGATCGAGTGCTCATTCATCGCCAAGGGGCACGAGGATCGGGCGGCGAAGTACCGGCACATTCACTTCGACGACATCGCCGCTTTCGCCGAACGTTTCGAAAACGAAACGATCGTGCTGACACACTTCAGCAGACGATACTCGCGGAGCGAGATTCATGATGAGATTCGCCGCCGTTGTCCGGCGGTGTTGCGCGAGCGCATCCGCCTGGCGCTGCCGGAGCCGTATCAGAGACTGTAAGCTGAGGCGCTTCGCACGTTGTCGGTGCTCGGTTTTCCGTTGTCGGAATTCTGGCGTTGTGTTTGCGAAGCTCAACACGCGACGTACAGGCAACCGGCAGCGCAGCTAAGCCACTTGGAAAGGATTCCCAGATATTGATGACCGGTCGACTCACGCGGTTGGTGGCGATTTCGCTGGTTCTGGTTCTGCTCACTCCCGTCGCCGATGCCGCCAAGCGTCGCAAGAAATCACGCTCGCGCAGGGCCGCCCCGGCGCGGCCGGCAGATACGGCCACCGGCACGACGCTGTCCGAGCGCATCGGCTCCCTGATGAATGGCTCCGTGGCGCGCAGCTCCGACGTCAGCCTGCAGGTGGTCGACGTCGAGACCGGCGCGGTCGTGGCCGAACGCAATCCCACTCTGCCGCTGGCGCCGGCGTCCAACATGAAACTCTTCACCACCGCTGCGGCCATCGATCTGCTTCATCCCGAGTTCCAGGTGACGACCACGGTCTTCATGCGCGGAATGGCCGACGCCGGCGGGACGCTGAACGGTGATGTGAAGGTGGTCGGCCGCGGCGACCCGACCATCGGCGGACGATTTCACGATGGCCACGCCACTGCTGTCATCGACGAATGGGCCACCGATCTCAAGCGCGCCGGCGTGAAGACCATTCACGGCAATCTCATCTTCGAATATGGCTACATGGACATCGAGTACATCCATCCGACCTGGCCGGTGAATCAGCTGGTGAACTGGTACGAGGCGCCGGTGGCGGCGTTCTCGATGCAGGAAAACTGCGTGCAGGTGCGCGTGTCGCCGACGCGACCGGGGAAGGCCTGTCTGATCCAGTTCGAGCCGCCCACTTCGTATCTGCAGCTGGACACGTCGTGCACGACCGGGCGCGGACTGCCGTTCATCACCCGTTACCGCAACACGAACACGATCGTGGTCCGCGGCGGAACGCCGTCGCGCAGCGGCACCACCGAGGTCTTCGTCACCGTCGAGAACCCGGTGCAGTACTTCGCCACGGTCACGCACGAGACCTTCGTGCGCAACGGCATCAACGTGCAGGGGCAGATCATCGTCACGCCGCGCGACGACCGGCCGGACTGGAAGGCGGTTTCGCAGCACACCACGCCGCTCAATGTGATCGTCGATGTGATCAACAAGAAGAGCCAGAATCACTACGCCGAGGAGCTGGTGAAGATCATCGGCGCGGAGACGAAAAAAGAGGGGACGTGGGCCGCGGGAACCGGCGCGGTAACGGAATGGCTGACCGGGAAGCTCGATGTGCCGCCATCCGAGTATCACCAGGCCGACGGCTCGGGCATGTCGCGCGACAACCGCGCCTCGGCGAATGCATTCGTCCACCTGCTGCGCTACATGTGGAAGGGTCCGTACCGCGAGGATTTCGTCAGCTCGCTGCCGTATTCAGGCGATCCCGATTCGAAGTTCGGACACCGTCTGCGCGCCGCACCGTACGCGCGACAGGTGTTCGCCAAGACGGGATACATCAGCGGCGTAGTCGGGCTCTCCGGTTACGTGCGCGGCGGCAGCGGCCGGATCTACGCATTCTCGTTCGTCTTCAATCGCTACCATGTCGGCGTCTACGCGGTGTACCAGCTGCAGGACACGATGCTGAAGGAAATCATCACCCGAGGGTAATTGGCCAATTCATGAAACGCGAAACCATCATCTTCACCGCCTGCGGCTTTCTCCTCGGACTGACGATCGGCAGTCTTGTCATCGGGCCGAAGGTTGCTCAGTCGAAGCTGGCGGGAGCATCAACGGTCACGAGCGAAGCGCCGCCATCGGCGCCGGCCGCAGGCGGCAATCCGATGGGTGCGGTCATGCAGCAACTGGCCACGCTCAAGGAGACGATCGCCAAGGATCCGAACAACTTCGATGCGCTGGTGCAGCTCGGCGGGATGTACATGGATGCGGCGAAGTTCCCGCAGGCTGCCGAGTATCTCGAGCGCGCCGTGGCCATTCGCGATGATGCCAGCACTCGCATGGACCTCGGCATTTGCTACAAGCAGACCGGCCAGCTCGATCGTGCCCTCGATGAGTTCCAGCGCGCCGGGAAGATGGCGCCGGATCAGTGGCAGCCGGTCTTCAACGAAGCGATCGTCCTCATCGATCTGCATCGGAGCGATGAAGCGAAGGTCCTCGCCGCGAAACTGCAGCAGATGAAGCCGGGCGACCCGCAGGTGCTGAAGCTGGTGGAGACGCTCAACGCGGCCAAGCCGCAATAACAACGCTCTTAGCCCCTGTTCTATACTCACCCAAAGGGGCACACATGAGCGACGAACGTGTACTCTCCGAAATCCCAGTCATCGGTCGCATTGATCTTCATGAGATCGAGCGTCGCGATCCGCTGCCGTCCGATCGTTTCGCCGAGGCCATCGAAATCGGCCTGACGTTCGACGATGTGCTGCTGCGGCCGGCCAAGTCCGACATCCATCCGAACTTCGTCGAAGTCGGCACGCAGCTGACGCGCGACATCCGCCTAAACATCCCCATCATCTCCTCGGCCATGGATACCGTCACCGAGGCGCGGCTGGCCATCGCCATGGCCCAGCAGGGCGGCCTCGGCATCATCCACAAGAACATGCCGATCGACGCGCAGGCCGAAGAGGTCGATAAGGTGAAGCGGTCGGAAGCGGGGATGATCGTCGATCCGGTGACGATGCGCCCGTGGCAGACCATCACCGAGGCGCTCGCGGTGATGGCCAAATACAAGATTTCGGGTGTGCCGGTCACCGACGCCAACGGCAAGCTGGTCGGCATCCTGACGAACCGCGACCTTCGGTTCGAGACGCGCTTCGATCTGCCGATCGCCGAACGGATGACCAAAGACGGGCTGGTGACCGCGCCGGTCGGCACGACTCTCGAAGCGGCGCGCGAAGTTCTTCACCAGCATCGCATCGAGAAGCTGCTCGTGGTCGACTCCAACGGCGACCTCAAGGGCCTCATCACCGTCAAGGACATCCAGAAAAAACTGCGCTATCCGAATGCGGCCAAGGATTCGCTCGGCCGGCTGCGCGTCGGCGCCGCCATCGGTGTCGGTAAGGAAGGACTCGATCGCGCCCGTGCGCTGATCGACGCCAAGGCTGACGTGGTGGTCATCGACTCGGCGCACGCGCATTCGAACGGCGTGATGGACGTGATCCGCCAGTTCAAGAAGCTGTTCCCCGATACGCCGCTCATCGCCGGCAACGTAGCCACGTACGAAGGCGCCAGCGATCTGATCGCCCTCGGCGTCGACGCCATCAAGGTGGGCATCGGTCCGGGCTCGATCTGCACCACGCGCGTCGTGGCCGGCGCGGGCGTGCCGCAAATCAGCGCGGTGATGGAGTGCGCGCGGGCGGCGGAGAAGTTCGGCATTCCGCTGATCAGCGACGGCGGCATCAAGTTCTCGGGCGACATCACCAAGGCCATCGCCGCGGGCGCACATTGCGTGATGATCGGCTCGCTCTTCGCCGGCACCGACGAAGCGCCGGGCGAAACGATTCTTTATCAGGGCCGCACGTTCAAGGCCTATCGCGGCATGGGCTCGATCGGAGCGATGCAGGCCGGCTCGAAGGATCGCTACTTCCAGGAAGATGCCGACGAGGTTTCGAAACTCGTCCCCGAGGGAATCGAGGGGAAAGTTCCGTACAAAGGATCGCTGAGCGCCATGATCCCGCAGCTCGTCGGTGGACTGCGGTCGGGCATGGGGCTGACCGGTTCGCGGACGATCGAAGATCTCCGGACGAAGGCACAGTTTGTGCGAATCACAGCAGCGGGGTTGCGTGAGTCACACGCGCATGACGTTGTCATCACCAAGGAAGCACCGAATTACAGGATTGAATCTACAGATTGATGACGATCTACCTTCGACGAAGTCTGCTCCTGATCTCGCTATTACTCTCTTCGGTTGTATTCGCGGACACGTTGCGCTTCGATCCGCCCAATCCGACATCGCAACAGCCGGTCGATGCCATCCTCAGCGGCGGTTGGCCCGATAGCTGTGGTCCTGTTGTGAAGAATGTCGAGATTGCCGGATCGGCGATTACGCTCCACCTGACCTATTTTGACGGCGCTTGTCTCGCCACTCCCTCCGCTTACACGCGGACCTTCCATCTCAACGTTCTCCCGACGGGCAGCTACGTTGTCGTGGCGATGCTCGATCCGCTGGGCTCGATTCCGTCGCGGGAGCTGGCACGCGAGACGTTGGTTGTCCATGGCTCGTCGGGCAACATTCGTTTTGATCCTCCGAACGCGACCAGTCATCACTCGGTCGACGCAATCGTCAGCGGCATCTGGCCGGACGGTTGCGTCCCTTCCGCGAAAAGCGTCGTGGTGACGGGATCGACGATCACGCTGCACCTGAAAGCCGACCTTCCGCCGGACGTCGGATGTCCCCAGTCCCTGACGCAATACTCGCGGACGTTTCATCTCGACGTACTTCCTCCCGATCGCTATACGGTGATCGCTGTTGCCGACCAGAATGGTGTCTCGTTCGAGCAGGTGCGAGCTCCGCTGATCGTGCGCGACAGCGAAACACTCAGCATTCTTCCGTATGCGGTTCCGATCACCGGCGGCCCGATCGCGATCGCCAGTCCCTTCTTTCTCACCGGCGCAACCGTGACCATCGATGGGGCGACTGTGCCGGTGAATTCGAACGTCGACAGTCAGCTTCTCGCCAACGCACCCCCGCACGCCGCCGGCGCTGCGGATATCGTGGTCAACTCGACGGCGGGAACGGTATCGTCGAAAGCGGCGCTGATTTATTACGATCCTGCCGCGGCCGATCCAGCGGTCTTTGAGCCAATCCTCTTTCCGCTGTCGTTCCAGGGACCGGGCGCGTTCGGATCGCAATGGGTAACCGATAGCTTCATCTTCTCCGACGGCTCGACGGCGTTCTTCCGGGATCCGGTGCCCTGCAGCGGCTGTTCGACTTCGATCAGCCTCGGGTCGAAGCAGTTGACCAGCGACGGAAATCCCTGGGGACACGTGTTGTACGCGATGCGCGGCACGACCGGCTTGCTCACGTTCGCCTCGCGCATCCGCGACACCTCACGACAGACGCAGACCGCGGGCACGGAAGTGCCGATTGTTCGGGAACGCGATTTCCGCGGGCAGTTGCACTTTCTCAATGTGCCGAGTGACGCCCGTTATCGCGCCACCCTCCGGCTATGGTCGCTCGGCGACTTTCCGCAGTTCATCGTGCAGGTCGATCCGGGAACGAACCTGATTGCGCCTCTCTCCGTGACTCCAATCCCGGGAACATCGATGTACTTCGGCTCGGCCGATGTCACCTCGCTTCTGTCGCAGGCCAAAACCACCCCGGTCCGCGTCACGGTGTTCCCCTCGGGCTACCCGTCGTCTCTAACGCCGGTGCTGTTCCCGCAGATCTGGGGAATGCTGAGCATCACCAACAATGATACGCAGCAGGTAACGATCCTCTCGCCGCAGTAGGAGTCTGCCGTGGATTTCGATCTCGATACTGTGCCGCTGGTCTCCGACTTTTTCCTGACTCTTCGCGAGGAGGACGAGGGCGGACTGCACGTCGAGCTGATAAGCGAGTCGCGAGGTCATCTGGCCGGTTTCCCGGCCTGGGATCACGCTGACCGCGATCTCCGGCACTTCACCCAGGACGACATCCCCCTCGGCGACGAAGAAGACCCGTACGAGGATGCCGACGAGGCCTGGCGCATCGTGATCTTCGCCCGAGGGAATGATGTGTTCGTCCTGGAAGGCGACGCGCCGCACGGTCCGCTCCCGCGCCGCTACCGCATCCCGCGCGAGCACTACATGGCCGCCTGGGAAACGCTGATCCGCCAATACCACTCGCCGATGTCGCTGGAGGATGTGATGGGCGAGGATGCGGGCGCGGACGCGTAGCAAGCGATAATCGGCCGGTCGCAACTAATCAAGGAGGGACGATGACACTCGAACGAATCTCGATTGATCCAGATGTCATGAACGGTCAGCCGTGCGTTCGCGGTACGCGTCTGACCGTCAAGCGTGTCCTTCATATCCTCGCGGAGTACAAGGACCGCGAAGAGTTGCATAAAGACTATCCGCGACTGGATGACGAGGATATCCGTCAGGCCTTGCTCTACGCTGCTGCTTCCGTGGACGACCGGATTGACGATCTCTCCTACTAATGAAGGTTCTCCTTGATGAGGGGCTGCCACGTCGCGCTGCAGGCCTCCTGCGCGATCAGGGGATCGATTGCGTTCATCTAAGAGATCAGTGAGGCGGCAACCGCGGATTCCGTCATTCTCGACGAGACGCGGATGACTGGCAGGGTGATCGTTACTCTCGACGCCGACTTTCACGCGTTGCTCGCCATGAGTGGCTGGTCCTCTCCTTCAGTAATCCGCATCCGTCGTCAGGGCTTGTCTGCGACAGATGTTCGCGATCTCGTGATTCGACTGTTGGAAGATCACGGAGCTATGCTGTCGCAAGGCGTCGCTCTCTCGGTCCGCGCCCACCTGGTAGGTATCCGCAGACTTCCCTTGACGGAAGTCCAACCTGAGGATCCGGAAACCGACGAATGAACCCCGGATGCCCGCCTCCTCGGATCGCGATCACTTTGCGGATACCCGCACCACCTCTCCATTCTTCATCACGAACGAAACATCATGCAGCGCGTGGACATCACGCAGGGGATCGGTGCCGACGGCGATGATGTCGGCGTAGGCGCCGGGGGCGATTACGCCGAGGTCGTTGGTGGCGTCGAGCATTTCGGCGGCGCGGGAGGTGGCGGAGCGGATGGCGTCCATCGGGGTCATGCCGAAGGAGACCATGCGGTCGAATTCCTGGGCGATCGGCTCGGTCCAGGCGAAGCCGCCGACGTCAGTGCCGAAGACGATCTTGACGCCGGCGTGCAGCGCCTTCTTGAATGAAACCTCGTGCAGCGAGACTCGCTTGGCGTCGCGGCGGCCGGCGGGAGTGGTGATCGGATCGTTGTGGTCGTAGTAGACCGAAAGCGTCGGCACGTACCACGTTCCCTGTTTGAGCATCTGGGCGATGTTGGCCTCGTCGAGCTCCAGGCCGTGCTCGATCGAATCGCAGCCGCCGTCGAGCGCGCGACGCAGACCCTCGCCGTTGTAGGCGTGGCAGGCCACTTTGCGCTTCCAGCCGTGAGCCTCATCGACGATGGCGCGCAGCTCGTCGACCGTCAGCGTCGGCTGCGAGACCAGGTTGTCCTGCTTGTCGAGCCAGGAGCGATGGGTCATGTAGACCTTGATCCAGTCGGCGCCGTGATCGAGCTGCTCGCGCGCCGCTTTCCTCGCTTCGACCGGGCCGTCGACGAGCTGTGCGCCCTTGGGAACGACGATCTCCGGCGCGTAGCCCTCGAGGTTGTAGCCGCCAGTGGTGGAGATGGCGCGCGTGGAGGCGAAAATGCGCGGGCCGGGGATGCGCCCCTCGTCGATGGCCTGCTTGATGCCGATGTCACCATATCCGGCGCCCTCGGTCTCGACATCGCGGATGGTTGTGAATCCCTGCTCCAGCGCACGATGAGCCGAGACGGTCGCCCGCGCCGCGCGATAGGCCAGTCCGCGCTTGAGCAGCTGCGCGTCATACCCGCCCTCGGCCGGGTCCTCACCCTGCAGAAAGATGTGCGTGTGCGAATCGATCAGCCCCGGCAGCACGGTCATGCCGGAGAGGTCGATGACCTTGGCGCCAGCGGGGATGGCCGTGCCGCTACCGACGCTCTCGATGCGATTGCCGCGAATGACGATGATCTGATTCGCCCGCGGCGTGTCGGAGCGTCCGTCGATGAGCGAACCGGCTTTGATGACGGTGACGGATTGGGCGAATGCGGAGGCGGCGAAGAGGGTGAGGAGGAGGGCGAGTTTGGTGCGCATGGGTAGATTGTAGAAGCTCTTAGCTGCCAGCTCTTAGCTCTCAGAGATTGATTCGGGTGCGGCCTTCCTGACAGCTAAGAGCTAACAGCTAAGAGCTTTCTTCAAACTACAATCCGCCCCCATGCTTTTTGACTCCACCATGCGCGCGCTGGCCCACGACACCGTCGATGCGCTCTTCGATCATGTCGAGAACATCGCCGGACGGCGGGTGGTCGACTGGCAGACCGCGGATGAGCTGCGGGCGCGCGTCCGCATCGATGATCGCGGCGGCGCTGACGCAATGGCGAACGTTCGCCTGCTCATGGAGAACGCCATCCAGCTGCACCATCCGGCGTACATGGGGCATCAGGTCTGTCCGCCGTTTCCGAGCGCGGTCATTGCTGATCTGGTGATCTCGACACTGAATCAGTCGACGGCGGTGTTCGAGATGAGTCCGATCGGGACGGTGATCGAGCAGGACGTAGTGCGCTGGTTGGCCGATCGCATCGGTTATCCATCGACATCCCTCGGCACAGCCGTTTCGGGCGGCTCAGCGGCGAATCTGACCGCGCTCCTGGCCGCGAGGGCGCGCTGGATCGATCGCGGCCACGCCGGCAAACGGCCGGTGATTCTTTGCTCTGCAGATGCTCACTATTCGATCGCCCGCGCCGCGGCGATCATGGGGATCGATGATGTCGTCAAGATTCCGACCGACGACCAGCACCGCCTCGATCTGAGCGCGCTCGAAGCGGCGCTTCGCGATGCCGGCGATGTCATGGCCATCGTGGCCACATCCGGCTCCACGGCTACCGGCGCGTTCGACGACCTTCGCGCCATCGCAACGCTGCGCGATGAACACGACACCTGGCTGCACGTCGACGCCGCGCACGGTGCGTCGGTGGTTCTGAGCGAACGTCTTCGCCCTTTGGTCGACGGTCTCGATCTGGCCGATTCGCTCTCGTGGGATCCGCACAAGATGCTCTGGATGTCGCTCTCCCTCGGCGTGATCCTGGTGCGTGAGGCGCGCTGGCTTCGCCGCGCGTTCGAAGCCGATGCGCCGTATCTCTTCAACGCCGAGCGCGTCGGCGACAACATCGGCGAGGTGACCATCCAGTGCTCCAAGCGCGCCGACGCCATCAAGCTGTGGCTCACGCTGCAGATGTCGGGCACGCGTCCGTTCGTCGAGGCGATGGAGCACGTGACCGACATGACTCGGTATTTGTACGACCAGGTGATGGCCTCGGACGACTTCGAGGCCATGCACGTCCCGGTCTTCAACATCTTCTGCTTCCGCCATCGCAGCGATGACGAGACCAATGCCGCGCTGCGCGAGAAGTTGATCCGCTCCGGCCAAGCCTGGATCACGTCGACAGTGCTCAAGGGGCAGCGCGTTCTTCGCGTGACGATGATCAATCCTCGGACAGAGCGCAGCGATGTGGATCGGATGCTGGAATCGCTGAGGCGCCTGGCCTGACGCGAGCGCAGCGAGAGGTGCGTGGAGCGCTGGCGTCCTCGCCGGCTGGCCAGGCGCGCGTCCCGCCGCCTGCCCGCCAAGACCCCAACATTGTACCAAGCATCGCGGCGGCGAGGACGCGCGCCGAGCCAGCCGGCGCGACGCCAGCGCTCCGTCGCGAGCATCGAAGATAAACTCCAACGCGGCATGCCTCTGAGAATCGTCCTGGTCGAGCCCAAGGAAGCCGGCAACGTCGGCGCGGCGGCGCGCGTGATGAAGAACTTCGGGTTCAACGATCTCTGGATCGTCGGGGATCATCCGAAGCTTCATCCGCTCGCCGGCTGGTGGGCCAGCGGGGCGGAGGATCTCGTCGAGAACGCCCATTTCGCGCCGACGCTGCACCACGCGCTGGCCGATACGCACATCACCGTCGCCACAACGTCGGCGCGCGAGCGGACTACGCCCGTCGATCTCAATCCGGTCGATGTGGCGCAACTCTTCGGCTCGATGAATGAATCGCAGACCCTGGCCCTCGTCTTCGGCCGCGAGGACAGCGGGCTGACGTGGGAAGAGGTCATCCAGTGCCAGCGCACCGCCGTCATCCCGACCGATCCGGCCTTTCCGACGATGAATCTGGCGCAGTCGGTGGGCGTCTTCTGCTACGAGCTTTCCACCACGTCGCGCGCGCCCGCGTCGCGCGAGCCGGCGCCGGCGGCGCGGATCGAGCGGCTTCACGAGCGCGTGCAGTCGCTGCTGGTCGAGATCGGATTCCTGCACGGCGACAATCCGTATCGCGTCTACGACGATCTGCGAACGATCTCTGCGCGAGCCAATCTCGACGGCCGCGAGGCCACCATTCTCCTGGGCATCATTCGCCAGATCGAGTGGAAGCTCGCTCAGACCGCCGGCGGTGAGGGCCGCTGACTGCCGTGACCGTCGTGCGGCCCGTTCAGGCATTCGGCGATCATCTCGATGAACTTCTCGAGATCGAACGGCTTGAGGATGGAGTTGCAGACGGCGTCGGCCGGAATCTTCTCGACGCCGCGCTTGCCGGCAGCCGTGAAGACGATGATGTGCGGCCGGTCGTCGGGGTAGTCCTTGCCGATCTGCTCGATGAATTCGTAGCCGTTGACGCGCGGCATCATCAGATCGAGGAGAATCAGATCGTACGCACCGTCATGCCGCACTTTGTCCAGGCCGACCTGACCGTCTTCCGCCAGCTCGACATCGAACCTCATCCGCTTCAGAACCGCCTGCAGCAGAACGCGGATGGCGAGGTCATCGTCGATGACCAGAATCCGCCGGCCCGTTCCGTCGATCTTTTCGGTCATCGCCACTACGTTTGTCTCTCCACGGACGGATCCATAAACAGCCGTATTGCGAAAGGCATACCGGCCTCAGGTTTGGTCGTAGAACGAGAGTACGGCATCGGGCGGTGACTGGCAATGCCCGACGGTACTGAGACTTACGCGTTCCGGCCCTGGGTTCGTCGGGCCGGTGCATCGATCGTCCTCGTTGCCGCTGGCGTAACGGCGGCCATGGCCGTTGCGCTCGCAGCAAACCCGGCCGCGCGCTACGGCTGGATCGGCGAGCGGGCGGTCTGGGTCTACATTGCCACGCTGTGGCTCGGTGGTCTCAAAGTCTGGTTGGGCACGCGGCGCCCTGTGGCCGAGGTAGGGGAGGAGACGTTGACGCTTCGTCCACTGCATCAGTTTCGAGCGCGATCGCTGCCATGGTCGCAGATCCGCGGCACGGAACAGATGATCGGCGGCGACCGCATGATCGTCTACTACGACACCCCGCGCGGCATGCGCTTCGTAGCCTTGAACCTCAACCTGATCAAAGGGCGGCGGAACTTTCTGTCCGAGGTCGATGGGAGGCTGCGGGAGATGGGGTTTGTGGAGAAGACCGTGGAGCGGTCGCGGTATCTCTCTCGAACCTAGCCCGTCACACGGACCGGGGAAGAGCACATCGATGGGATCGAAAGCGAGTGGAGGCCGAGCCTTGGGCAACCAACGCCGCCGTCCGTGCCGGCCGTCGTAAACTTCGCGCGCAATGACGGCGAAGAAAGAGATCGAGACGCTGCGCGCGGAGCTGGAGCTGCACAACCGCTTGTATTACCAGGAGGCGGCGCCCGAGATCAGCGACTTCGAGTTCGACCAGAAGTTGAAGCGGCTTCAGGAGCTTGAGGCCGCGCATCCGGAGTTTGCCGATCCGAACTCGCCCACGCAGCGCGTCGGCGGCACGCCGATGACGGGCGATTTCGTGACCGTGATCCACGAACCGCCGATGCTGTCGATCGAGAATGCCTACACGCTCGAGGAGCTCCACGAGTGGGACGCGCGGGTGAAGAAAGGCCTCGGCGTCGAGGACGTCGAGTACGAAGCGGAGTTGAAGATCGACGGCGTGTCGATCGATCTGCTCTACGAAAACGGGGCGCTGACACGGGCAGCAACGCGCGGCGATGGCGTGCGCGGCGACGACGTGACCGTCAACGTGCGTACCGTGCGCGCACTGCCGCTGAAGATCGAGACGAAATTGAAGCGCGTCGAAGTGCGCGGCGAGATCTACATCTCCGCCGGCGATTTCAAGATCCTCAACGATCAGTTGGAAGAAGCCGGGCAGCCGGTGCTGGCCAATCCGCGCAACGCCGCGGCGGGGTCGCTGCGGCAGAAGGATCCGAAGCTGGTTGCTCAACGCCGACTTAGCGCGTTCGTCTATCACCTCGTGGCCGCGGACGACATCCGCCTGGCTTCGCAATCGCAGGCGTACGAGTTGCTGTCGTCGATGGGATTTCCGCTCAATCCGAAGCGAGATGTCTTCGCGGGCATGGCCGCGGTGGAAGCCTTCATCGAAACCATTCGCGAGCAGCGCCACGATCTGAGCTTCGACATCGACGGCATCGTCATCAAGGTCAATCGCCGGGCGCAGCAGCAGGAGCTGGGCTCGACCTCGAAGGCGCCGCGATGGGCCATCGCTTTCAAATATCCGCCCGAGGCGGCCGAGACGGTGGTGCGGGCGATCAACCTGTACGTGGGGCGAACCGGGGCGGTCACGCCGGTGGCGGAGTTCGATCCTGTGCATATCGGCGGGACGAAGGTGATCAACGCCTCGCTGCACAACTTCGATGAGGTGGCGCGCAAGGACGTGCGGGTCGGCGATCACATCGTGGTGGAGAAGGGCGGCGACATCATCCCGAAGGTTGTCGACGTCCTGATCGCCAAACGCCCCGAAGGGACTGTGCCGGTGGCGCTACCGACGCACTGCCCGGTGTGCGGCCAGCCGACGCATCGCTTCGAAGGCGAGGTGGCCATCCGCTGCATCAATCAGGGATGCCCGGCCATCGTGCGCGAGTCGCTGTTCCATTTCGGCGCGCGCAAGGCCATGGACATCGAAGGCCTCGGATACCAGACCATCACGCAATTGCTCGATGCGGGGCTGATCACCGACTACGCATCGCTCTACGAGCTGCCCGAGGCCGAGGTGGCGAAGCTGCCGGGCAAGGGCGAGCTGTCGGCGCGAAAGCTGATCGAGGGGATCGAGAAGTCGAAGACGGCGGAGTTGTCGCGCGTCATCTTCGCCATCGGCATCCGCATGGTCGGCGAGCGCGCGGCGAAGCTGCTTGCCGATCATTTCGGCTCGATCGATGCGCTGATGGATGCGACGGTGGAACAGCTGGTGGAGGTGGCGGAGATCGGACCGAAGGTTGCGGAAGCGATCACGTTCTACTTCTCGGTGCCCGCGAACCGCGAGCGCATGGCCAAGATGCAGCGCCTCGGTGTGTCGCCGACGCACGTGGCCGCGGTGCGCGGCGACCGGCTGGCCGGAAAGACGCTGGTGGTCACCGGAACGCTGGCCCGTTTCTCCCGCGACGAGATCCACAAGCTGATCGAGCGCGAAGGCGGCAAGCCCTCGGGGTCGGTGTCGGCGAAGACGTCGTACCTGGTCGCCGGCGAGTCTGCGGGTTCGAAGCTGGACAAGGCGAAGTCGCTCAACGTGCCGGTGCTGACGGAGGACGAGTTCCTGGCGATGATCGGTGATGCGTAAGTCGCTGGCCGCTCTCATCGCGGCGGTTGCCGCCGCACAGCTTTGGATGGCGTATCGCTACTTCGGGTTCATGACCGGCGACGACGTCGAGGTGTTGTCGGAAGCATTTCGCCGCGCGCGGGGACTGAATTACACGCCGTGGGACATTCGCAATCTGTTCGTGCCGGATGTCGTCGTGGCACCGGTGGTGTGGCTAACGCGCGGGTTGTCGACACGGACGACGATTTTCCTCGCGTCGCTGCCGTTCGTGGCACTATCGGCGGTGACGCTCGTTTTCGTTTACCGCCTGGCGTTGCGGTGGGCTTCAGATGAACGCGCGGCTCTCGTCGCGGCGCTGCTTTTCGCCACGCACTGGATCCCGCTCGGATTCGGGAGCACGGTTTATCCGCGAACGTTGGCGGCGGCGTGCGTTGTTGCAGCGGCGCTCATTGCGGAGCGATGGCCGTTTGTGGCGGGGATGCTGGTGGGAGTCGCGTTTGCGGATCGGTTCAGCGAGATTGTGTTTCTGGCGCCGCTGCTTCTGGTCTTCATACAGCACAGACAAGAGTGTCTGTGCCACATTGAACCGTTACAAGCATGTGCATGTCGTAAGCCGCGGCCGAATGTGGCACAGACACTCTTGTCTGTGCTGTGGGTTGTGCTCGGCATCGCCCTCTCCATCCTCCTAACCGTCGGCATCTACGACTGGCTCACCTGGGGCACGCCCTTCTCCAGCATCATCAAGTTCACCCACCTCACCGTGGTCGCGCCCGACTTCGCATCGCGCGTGAAGTACCAGGCGCCGTGGTGGTACTTCGCCAATCTCGTACGCTGGTGCTCGCCGGCGATGCTTCCGCTGCTCTGGTTTGCCCGTCGCAGCAGAGCCATCTGGTTCATCGTCATCCCGCTGCTGGCGTTTTCCGCGATCCAACACAAAGAGCTGCGCTATTTGCAGGTGATGATTCCGTTTCTCTGCATCGCCGCGGCGATTGGGTTCACGTCGATTCGCAATCGTCGTATTGGTATGGCGCTGGTGGCGATCTCGATGCTGTGGAATCTGTACGGTCTCCGCTATTTCGCACGGAAGTCCCAGCCGGCGGTCATGGCTGCGCAGTGGATGGCGACGAATCCATCAATCCATTCGATCGCCGCCTCCCAACTCTGGGCTTTCGGCGACAAGCTCTACCTCGGCGATCGAATGCCGATGTCCGATATGGGTACTCCACCCGAGCACCTCGAGGCGGTGAACGCCGACGCCGTTGCACTCTATGAAACCGATCTCGATGTCCCGTCGCGCGTCGATGCGCTGCGCGCGAATGGCTACGCGCCGGTGCAGACGTTTCGTGACGGGCCAGCGCGCGCGGTGGTGGTGTTCGTGAAGCGGCGGTAAGCGTAGCGCCGGCGGCCGCGCCGGCTGGACCGCCGCCGGCTCGGCGGCAACGCGAACCGCCAGCGAGCCGCTGGCGGTCCAGCCGTCGAGCCGACGGCGCTACGCTTGGCGGCGCTACCGCTCTACATCTCTTTCCGATACTTCGGATCGAGCGCGTCGATGAGGCCGTCGCCGAGGAAGTTCAGGCCCATCACGGCGAGCATGATGGCCACGCCGGGCCAGATGGCCAGATGGTTGGCCAGGCCGAGATAGCGTCGGCCGGAGGTCAGCATCGCGCCCCAGGATGGCGTCGGCGGCTGCACTCCCAACCCGAGAAACGACAGCGCGGCCTCAGACAGGATCGCGCCGGCGAGGCCTAGGGTGGCCATCACGATCACGGGGTTCATCACGTTCGGCAGCACGTGCAGCACGATCACGCGCGGCGATCGCGCGCCGAGGGCTTTGGCCGCGGTCACGTACTCCATCTCGCGCACTTTCAGCACCTGGCCGCGCACGAGCCGCGCGTAGCCAACCCATCCGATGGTCGCCAGCGCAAGGACGACGTTGTTGAGGCTTGGACCGAGCACGGCCACCATGGCGATAGCCAGGAGGATGCCCGGAAAGGCCAGAAGGATGTCGGTGACGCGCGTGATCGCCGTATCCAGCCAGCCGCCGAAATAGCCCGCCATCGCGCCGAGTGCGATGCCGATGAGCGAGGCCAGGATGACCACGCTGAACCCAACGCGCAACGAAACGCGTGCGCCCCAGACGATGCGGGAGAGAACATCGCGCCCGAGGTCGTCGAGGCCGAGGAGGTGACTGTGGGAGGGAGCTTCAAGACGGCGGGAGGTGTCCTGCGAATTCGGATCGAACGGCGAGAGAAGCGGCGCGGCAATGGCGACGATGACCAGCGCAACCGTCAGTAGCAGGCCGGCGGTGAAGGCGAAGTTTTTCAGGAGGCGCTTCATTCGAGTTTGATCCTCGGGTCGACCACACCGTAAAGCAGGTCGCTCGCGAAATTCACGAGGATGTAGGTCAACGCGATCACCAGGATCGAGGCTTGGACCTGCGGGTAGTCGCGGTTCGAGATCGAGGTCAGGAGAAGACGGCCCAGTCCCGGCCAGGAAAAGATCTGTTCGGTGATGATCGCGCCGGTGAGCAGGGAACCGAACTGCAACGCCAGGACGGTGATCACCGGGATCAACGCGTTCTTGAGCGCGTGGCGGAAGATTGCCTTACCGCGCGAGACGCCCTTAGCAATGGCCGTGGTCACGTAAAGCTGCGTCAACTCGTCGGCGAGTGACACGCGGATCATGCGCGTCAGGATGGCCGAAAGCGCGAGACCCATCGTCAGCGAGGGAAGGACCAGAGACTTCAAGCCGTCATCGCGTCCGGAGACGGGGAACCAGTGCCGGTCGATGGCGAAGGCGATGATGAGCAGCGGTCCGAACCAGAAGCTGGGCATGGAGACGCCGATGAGGGCGAAGAAGCGGGCTACGTTGTCGATCCAGGAGTTGCGATAGATGGCCGAGATCACGCCGAGAGGGAAGGCCACCAGCAATGCCACGAGCATGGATCCGAAGGCCAGCTCGATGGTGGCCGGATAGCGCTGCCGGATTTGCTCGGAGACGCTGGTGTTGGTCTGAAACGACGTGCCGAGGTCGCCGCGAAGAACGTGCGTGACGTAGTGGACGTACTGCGTCCAGAGCGGCTGATCGAGTCCGAGCGCTTTGCGTACCGCCACGACATCTTCGGCGCGCGCCCCCTCGCCGGCGATCTGCACGGCCGGATCGCCCGGAATCATGTGGATCAGCGAGAAGACCAGCGTCAGGATCCCGAAGGTGATCGGAATCATCTGGAGGAAGCGGCGGAGGATGTATTGAGACATTCTCAGTTTTTTGCGGAGCTAGGTTTGTGCCACGACGTCAGACCGCGAGGCTTTCCTGCTTCCCCGTAAAGTTCCAACCCGCGATCTTCATCACCGGCGCGATCGTACCGCCGAAGGGGTTGTACCAGGTGGCCACGCGGCGGCGCTCGCGGGTCAGGCCTTCGATTCGGGAGAAGGCTTCGACGATCGATTGCGTCCAGCGAAGATTCGGCAGGCGGGCCACCACCTCGCCGTCACGGATGAGGAAGGTGCCATCGCGTGTCGTGCCGGTCATGAGGGCCGTCTTCGGCTCGAGCAGGCCGTTGACATAGTTGAAGCGCGTGACCCAGATGCCGCGCTTAGTCGAGCGGATGAGCTCTTCGCGTGTGGATTCGCCGCCGTCGATCGAGAGATGAAAGGCGGAGCCGTGCTCGGTGCCGCCGAGGTTCCAGCAGGTGGCGGTTGGTGGGAAGCCGAGGCGGTCGGCGTAGGTCTTGTCGACGGCAGGCGTGCGGATGATGCCGTTCTCGATCAGGGCAACGCGGCGCTTCGGGAGGCCTTCGAGATCGAAAGGGAAGGGGAGGAAATCGAGGTCGAGGGCGTCGTCGGCCAGCGTGAAGTTCGTACCGAGGATCTGCTTGCCGATGTTTCCGACGAAGAACGACGAACCGTCGTCGTAGGCCGAGCCGCTGAGGGTGATCAGGTTCATCCAGTCGACCACTTCCGCGGTCGCTGGCGGCTCGAGGATGACGTCGTACGCGCCGGGCTCGATGTCTTCGATGGTGTCGGCGCGGAGGGTCGCTTTGAAGGTCGCTTCCTCGCCGAGGGCGACGACGTCGACATTCTTGCGATCGATGGTCGTGGCGTATCCGGAACCGTTCGCGCCGATGGCGATCACGGTGGCATCGGATGCAGTCAGCGTGCAGTAGCGACGCACGCCGTGGGTGTTGGCAACGGCCACCGAGGTCGCACCGGTTCCATATGCGCCGGCGAATTCGACTCCGGATGTGCGTCCGCGATCGAACATCTGGCGAAGGGCGCGCGCTTTATCGGCTGGCGCAATCGCGGCGGTAGCGTCGTCGAAGGTGCAGACGTCGGGTAGCGGCTCGTGATCGCGATAGAGGCCGGTGAAGTTCTGCAGCGCGTCGGAGTGCCGGGCCGCCTCGCGCGCAAGCGCCGCGGTTCGCGCGATCTCATCGGCATCGAACACGGTGGTCGAGGCCACGCCCATGGCGTCGTCGACGATCACGCGCAACGTCAGCTCCGCGCCGACCTCGGACATGTTCTGGTGCAGGTTGGAGTTGGCGAAGCGGCTGATGTTCTGATCGGTGGAGTCGAAAACGGCGTCGGCTTCGACCGCGCCGGTGGCGCGCGCGGCGTCGAGAGCGCGATCGACGATTTCGAACGACTCCTGCTCGCTCCGCATCAGGCCATCTCCACGCCGCGGAACCGCGCCGCCGGCGCGCCGTGGGCCACGCGCATGGTCTGCATCGGATCGCCTTTCCCGCAATTCGGTAAGCCCCAGACCTGCCAGCTGGCGCGATCGGCCACGGCGTCGCACGATCGCCAGAACTCCGGGGTGTTGCCGGTGTAGAGCGGATTTCTCAGCAGCCTGCCGAGGCGGCCGTTCTCGATCTCGTAGGCCACCTCGCAGCCGAACTGGAAATTGAGGCGGAGGTCGTCGATCGACCACGACTTGTTGGTCTCCACGAAGATGCCGTGCTTCGTGTCGGCGACGATGTCCGCCAGCGGCGTCGGACCTGGCTCGAGGTTGATGTTGGTCATACGGATGATGGGAATGCGCGCCGCGGTTTGCGCGCGCACGGTTCCATTCGACTTGCGGCCGATGGCGGGGGCGGTGTCGCGGCCGGTCAGGTAGCCGACGAACATGCCGTTCTCGATGAGATGAAAGCGCTGCGCGGGAACGCCGTCGTCATCGAAGCCGAACGAGCCGATGGAACCGGGGATGGTGGCGTCGCCGACGATGTTGACGTGCTCGGAGCCGTAGCGGAAGTTGCCGAGCATCGACGGCTGCAGAAACGACCCGCCGGCCAGCGAGATCTCCAGCCCCATGGCCCGATCGAGCTCGGTGGGATGGCCGCACGATTCGTGAACCTGCAACGCCAGCTGGGCCGATCCGATGATGAGGTCGAAGCGTCCGGCCGGCGCTTTCGGCGCGGTCAGCAGCGCCAGCGCTTCATCGCGAACGTCGAGCGCCTTTCTCGGCAGATCGAGCCGCTCGATGAACTCCCATCCCGCGGCCTGGAAGTCGCCGCCGAAGGGATTGGGGTAGGTGCGCCGCTGAAACTCGCTCCCTTCGATGGCCACGGCCTCGACCCCGCCGCCCATCTCCGTGGTGGTCTGTTCGATGTAACTGCCGGCGGTCGACGCGAAAATCTTCTCCTGCCGGTAGCAGGAGATGTCGCCGAGAACCTGGTGGATGCGCGCATCGCCGCGCATCGGCTCGGTCGATTGCAGCAGGTGCTCGATCTTTTTCTCCAGCGGAATCGACCACGGATCGATCTCGTAGGTCGATGACCAAGTGGCCACATGCGGCTCGACGTCGCTAAGCACGACGCGCTGGGTCGAAGCGATGTTGCTGGCCGCCGCCACCTCCACCGCCCGTCTCGCGGTCTTCCTCAGCTACTCCTCGGAGGTATCGCTGTTCGCCGCAAACCCCCACCCGTCACCGACCAACACGCGAACGCCGATGGCCCGATCGATCGTCGACGAAAGCGTTTCCACCTCGCCATTGCGCACGCGCACGTGCTGCTCCTGCGTAGCCGTCCAGCGGATGTCCGCATAACGCAAACCAGGATCGTTGAGGGAGGAGAGAACGTCCTCCAGCTGGGAGCGCGTGGGCTTCATCGGGGAGGGGGATTATAGCGATGGGGGATGCTCCGCCCATCGAGGAGGCTTCAGTGACTACTTCCGCGCGACGCAGTGACAGGAGGCCCGGCCGTCGTCGGCGCAACCGCACTCAGGCACGAAGCCCGCGCGACACGAAACAGATGCTGACTGGTTGCCCCCGTCTTTGCTTGGGCACGTCTGCGAAGCGGTGTTTTGTACCTTCGGCGTTCGGGATGAGACGCACGAAAGAATCAACATCAATGGGATCGCTGAAAAAGGCTTCGAATCAGTCTGGCCGGCATGTTCGCTCCTCCGAGTGCGGCAACTTCGGGATCTGTAATAAGACAACGTACTTCAGAGTTGCCGGATGTCAATAAGTAAACTCAAGGTGACTGAGAGGCCTATCAGGTCTTACGATCATCCGCGTCTATCCGCCGGCTGAAACGCCGGTCGCCATCGGGCGCGCGATGGTTTACCCTTCGCGCGCTCATCCCATGGCTACCCGCAAATCGAAAGATCAGACTTCCTTCACTCCACCGCCGCCCGTCATTCCCGAGGTCGAGCATCAGGCTGTGGCCGACTTCGCGCGGAAGGCGTACCTCGACTACTCGATGTGCGTCATCCTCGACCGCGCGCTTCCGCATGTCGCCGACGGGCTGAAGCCGGTCCAGCGCCGCATCATTTACGCGATGTCGGAGCTGGGGCTCGGGCCGAATGCGAAACCGAAGAAGTCCGCGCGCACGGTCGGCGACGTCATCGGCAAGTTTCATCCGCATGGTGATACGGCTTGCTACGACGCCATGGTGCTCATGGCCCAGCCGTTCTCGATGCGCTATCCGCTCGTGGAAGGGCAGGGGAACTTCGGCTCGCCGGACGATCCGAAAGAGTTCGCGGCCATGCGCTATACCGAGGCCAAGCTCTCGAAGTTCGCGCAATCGCTGCTGTCCGAGCTGGAGCAGGGAACGGTCGATTGGGGACAGAATTTCGACGGGACGCTGCGCGAGCCGAAGCTGCTTCCATCGCGCCTCCCTCACGTTCTTCTCAACGGCGCCTCGGGGATTGCCGTCGGCATGGCCACCGACATTCCGTCGCACAACGTGCGCGAGGTCGTCGGCGCGTGTATCGAGCTGCTCGATAATCCCGACGCCACCATCGCCCAGCTGACGAAGCACATCAAGGGGCCGGATTTTCCGACCGAGGCCGAGATCATCACGCCGGCGGCGGAGATCCGCGAGATGTACAAGACCGGCAACGGATCGATCCGGCAGCGCGCGAAGTGGGAGATCGAAAACGGCGACATCGTCATCTCCGCGCTGCCGTTCATGGTGTCGGGGGCGAAGGTGCAGCAGCAGATCGCGGCGCAGATGAACGGCAAGAAGCTGTCGATGATCGAGGACATGCGCGACGAGTCCGATCACGAGGATCCGACGCGCATCGTGCTGGTGCCACGCTCGAATCGCGTCGACGTCGAT
>Ga0157378_10000163_pt1 | contig 63786 bp, 62 predicted proteins | sample M65metaG_FD_115309 | JGI IMG/M metagenome (GOLD analysis project Ga0157378, IMG submission 115309) | Miscanthus rhizosphere microbial communities from Kellogg Biological Station, Michigan, USA - M6-5 metaG | ecosystem: Host-associated > Plants > Roots > Rhizosphere > Soil | place: USA: Michigan... | reverse complement strand
TGGTCGGGGCGAGAGGATTCGAACCTCCGACCTCACGGTCCCGAACCGTGCGCTCTACCAGGCTGAGCCACGCCCCGAATTCAGTGTGCGATTCTAACACAGCGGAAAGCAGAAGGCAGAAAGCGGTAGGCAGAAAGGACCGGCGCGGGCAAGAGGCAGAAGGTTACTCTTGAATCTGACGCCCCGTGCACTTGTGCTTGCTCTTACCCTTTCGCCCTTTGCGCTTCGCCCTTTGCATGTCTTAAGTGCCGCCATATCCACCACGCCGCCGCTAGCACGATTACGATGCCGATCAAGAAATCGAAGCGATGAAATAGCATCTTCAGACGCGGGTCTTTGTCCCATCGCTCGCCCAGCTTTTGGCCGACGTATGCCAGGCCGAGACACCAGGGCAACGAACCGGCGAACGTATAAATGATGAATTTCTTCAGGTTCATGCGCGCAACGCCGGCGGGAAAGGCAATGAACGTGCGAATCGCGGGCAGCAGGCGGCTCACGAAGACAATCACTTCGCCAAATCGATCGAACCAGCGATCGGCCAGATCCAGATCGCGTTTTGAAACGAGCACGAACTTTCCGTACTTCTCAATCAACGGTCGGCCGCCAAACATGCCAACCCAGTAAGCCGCTAGCGAACCGACTACGCACCCGAACGCACCCGCAACGGCCACCAGCCAAATATTGAAGCGGCCGGTGTACACAAGGTAGCCCGAGAACGGCATGATGATTTCGGACGGCAACGGAACGCACGCCGACTCAATCGCCATCAGTAAAACGATCCCTCCATAACCAAGCGTCGAGATCGTCGCGACGATTAAAGCGGTTAGAACTTCGAGTATTCGTGCAACCATTGAAAACCAGGTGTCAGGTTTTGGGTGTCAGATGTCTGATATATGAAGACGGAACTTCTCTCCTGCTTCCTGCCATCTGCTTCCTGCCTACTGCATTGTCCATCCATGCTGTCCAATCAATGGCACAAATGCACACGATCCGTGCTCTTCGAGTTTGTGTCCCGTTTCAGTTTTGATCACCCGCACCAAGCGTTGACTCTCGCGAGTTTCGCCGATTGGAATTACGAGCCGCCCACCGACCGCGAGTTGCGCAACCAGCGGCTCAGGAATTACAGGTCCGCCGGCCGCGACGAGAATTGCGTCATAAGGCGAGTGCGCTTTCCAACCCAGCGTCCCGTCGAACGCCTTGACCGTCGCGTTGTAAATACCGAGTGCGCGAATCCGTGACTGCGCTTCGCGGGCGAGCTCACCAATCCGCTCGATTGCATACACCTGCGAAGCGAGTTGGGCCAACACCGCAGTTTGATAGCCTGAGCCCGCGCCGATCTCCAGCACGCGATTCTGCCTGGTCAGTTCAAGCAGCTCAGTCATGCGCGCGACGATATAAGGCTGCGAAATCGTTTGATTGAAATTTATCGGCAGCGCGTTGTCGTCATATGCACGTCCACGCAACGCCTCCGTGACGAAGAAGTGCCGCGGCACGGAACGCATCGCGTCCAGCACTCTTTGATCCTTGATGTGGTAGTGGTCGCGGAGCCGCTCGACCATGCGCTCGCGCGGGATTCGATGTTCAGCTTGGGAAGGTGTCGCCTGTGACGCTGTGAAACTCAATTGTTTGCCGCTGGGCTAGCTCTGCAAGACTTCGGGGGACGCGAGATAACTCCAGGATTCCAAAGATGACAAGAGCGCGTGATCAGTCATATCGCTCTTCAATGGAGTGATCGAGACGTAGCCTTCTTCGATCGCGCGATAGTCGGTTCCGTCTTCGGCATTCGAGCGAAAGTATTGCTCTCCGATCCAGAAGTACGGTTTGCCCCGAGGGTCGATATGTTCAGTGATCACCGGCCGCGCGTTTTTGATTCCCTGGCGCGTAACCTGAACACCTTTGATGTCGCCTTGCGGCACATTCATGTTGAGCAGTGTGCCCTCAGGCAGTCCTTCGCTGAGAATCTTCTTTGTCGCCAGCACCGCAAAGCGCGCCGCTTCGGTGAAGTCGAAATGCTCGCGCGCGACGAGACTGACTGCCAATCCCGGCACGCCCAGAATCGTCGCCTCCAACGCGCCGGCGACGGTTCCGGAATACGTCGCATCGTCGCCGAGGTTGCCGCCGTGGTTTATTCCTGAGACGCACACATGCGGTCGCTCGTCCTCTTCCAGGATCTTATGCAGCGCCAGTGTGACGCAGTCCGTGGGCGTGCCGTCTACCGTCCAATGACGGCTGTCAATCTGGCGAATGCGCAAAGGGCGCGCGAGTGTGAGACTGTGCGAAGCACCGCTCATCTCAGCAGCCGGGGCCACGACGTACACATCGCCCAATTCGCGAAGGGCTCGTTCCAATTTTCCGAGCCCGTCTGAATGTATGCCGTCGTCGTTCGTTAAGAGAATTCGCGTCATGCTGCGAAGCTATGATTATATTCCAGTTCGCCCACGCAGACCCGCGCCAAACGTTTTATTCAAAACGTAGCGAGCCAGCCGGTTTGTCCGTGGATCGAATCTGGTAAGTCTCGCTTTTTCTGCGGCGACCTATGTCGTCGGGCGAGGACGCGGACGAGCTTTCTTCTTATTGCGCTTGCGAGCCAGCGCAGACTTCAATTTTGCCTTCTGTCCGGGCGGCATAAAAAACGCGTGCTTTTTCGCGTCCTTGATGATCTCTTCGGTCATCACCTTACGCTTGAAGCGGCGTAGCGCGCTTTCAATCGACTCGCCGGGATTAACGTTAACTACTGCCATCTATCTCTCTTCCTTCTTAAGTATCTTTTCGCTGTTATTTAACACATTCTGAGCGCGGTTGGTCAAGCAGACAAGCGAAACCCCGCGAGCTATTACCTCAGCCCGCGGGGTTCCGACAGTTAGTGCAGCTTAGACCGTAACAACGGCCACACTCTTCTTGCCGTTGAGACCTTGAATCTGAACCGGCTTATCGCCGTTGTCAGTCTGGATCTGCTGCTGCTTCATGACCATTTCCTGATAGAGCTTGCGCATCGCGACCATTTCTTCGTGCGCAGTTTTTGGACCTTCCATGTGGGGCTTGTTCGGCCGCGCCAGGTCTACTTCGTTGAGGATCAAATTATGCGACCTGTCCGCCATTTCCACTTCCTTGCCGCGGGCAAAGATTTCATGGCGTCCATGCTCTTCGTACCACTTCGCGACAGTAGCGTTCTGGTGCATGTGCTCGATGATATTTCGCCAGCCAATGCCCGTGTTGTACGCGCAAAAGCTAATCTCGCCCTCCTGCGTGCCGTACGGGATGATGCACATCTCAGTGCGACGGAAGTCGTAATTGAAGAGATCCTGGAACCACATCCCCGCGATGAACAGGAAGTTCCAACGATCTGAACGGCGCTTGTCGATGTCGCCCTTACTGCGATCGCCATCGACTCTGCCGTAGTCCTTGCCCGTTAAGCCAAACGATTTGTCGAACTTCTTGAACAGTTCGTACAGATTGAAATGCGTCGGCGCATTTTGCGGCCGGTAGTGTTTCAATAACGCGAGACCCATCATGAGATTGGACATCCACTTGCCGCGGGCCGCATCCGTGATCTTCCGCATATCTTTCACGAGACCCGGAATGTCGAGGAACGCAGGCACCGGACTCATTTCCTTGGTCTCTTTGTCGATCATGACCGCAGTGCCAACACCACAGTTCGGGTGGCAGCCGCAGGAGACTTGTCCCCAATCCGATTCGGGACCGTGCACCAGATCCGCAAAGTCTGCGAACGCACCCATCAACGAAAGTGGGAACCAATCGCGCGTCGGCTCAGTAATGCCAACCTGGTTCTTCACGTCGTGCGCCAGGTGCGAAAGCGTATAACGCTGCTGTAGACGGCGCTCGGGCGTTATCGCCTCGTCGCGACCCGTAAACGAAACTGGCTGGAAAGAGAGGAAGGCGATCTTCCTCGGATTGTCCAGTGCAAAGCGGATGATCGATCCGACCTGGTCATTATTGATTCCGTTGACAAGAGTTGTGACGAGAACGATCTCGACACCGGCTTCGTGCAGATTGTTAATCGCCCGCAACTTCACATCGAACAGATTGCCCACCTGCCGATGGCTGTTCGCATCGTTGCCGATGCCGTCGAACTGAAAGTAAACGTAACGGAGACCGGCTTCCGCTGCTTGCCGACAAAACTCTTTGCTCTTGGCGAATTCGATTCCGTTCGTTGCGGCTTGAACCGAGTTGTATCCAACCACCCGCGAATATTTAATCGCTTCGATGAAGTGCGGTGAAATTGTCGGCTCGCCCCCAGAGAACTGCACAGACATTTGGCGACGCGGCTTGATCGAGATCGCGTTATTCAAAATTTCTTTGATCTCTTCCATGCTGAGCTCATGGACGAACCCAACCTGGTTCGCGTCCATGAAGCATGGATCACACATCATGTTGCAGCGGTTAGTAAGGTCGACCGTCAACACCGCGCCACGACCATACTTCACGGTACTGGAACCATGGTTGTGAAGCTTCTCGTCGTTGTGAGCCTCAATGTCGCGCCCCGGAAACATCGTCTCGATGTGCGTGAGAAATTTCGAGTCGATCGCCATGACATCTTCGAAATGCCCGTGTGTCGGACAGTCCTTGACCATCCAGATTTCACCATCGCGTTCGATAATCTGGGCTTTGATCTCGCCAACCTTTTCGTTAATCAGGACTGAGACGTCCTGTTTGCCGCTGAGAATATCCTCGCGCGCCTCGATCACACAGTTCGGGCACAAAGAGTCTGTGACTCTGGGCCAGCCGAGAGTCGGCTTGGTCTTCTGCCAGGATTTTAAGAGTGGTTTGTCAGACCACTTTGGCGTGAATGACGGGTTAGGCTTGTACTTATTAACGACTTGGATGGCATTGAAAAGTCCACTGGCTACCATCGTTAGTCCGCGTTCTGCGTGTTTAATTGCTTTCATCTAGTTATCTAGGCTCCGTTTGGGGTGCACAACTACGCCGGAATACTCCGCAACGTCTATGCCAACGCAACCGTGAAGCGTATCTGTTGCAATCAGACGGTTTAAACCTCCCTTCCAATGCTCGAGGGTTCGCGTGGGTCGGGCCATATCGATACCCGAGGTGCCGGTCGACGCGTTCTGACACGCCATGGTCGTAATTCTGTTCAATAGGAGTTTCCGTTCGCCCGCTGTTCGCCGAATTAAGCGCTTAATCGCCGTTAGTTTATGTAAACGTTGAGGTTACGTTGCTAAATCATTGTAAGAAAATGGTATTGCGTCGATCGCGGGTCGCTGCTAAATTCGGCCCACTTGCGCGTAAATCGTTGTGACGCAAGGAATTGGCGGCTCTCGGACACAGTATGTTGCGGCGAACGACCCCGAAGAGCCCATTATCTAGTGCAAAACTTGTTTTTCGGCGGACGGTGAAGGAATAACCCAATTAACAGATGAATCCGAAACCGAAGAATCAGACACGACGTCATCGCTCGCCAGCCCGCGTAACCGCCCGGCGCAAAATGGCTTCCTTAAGAGTCAGCACCCAACGCAGGCTATTCCGAGTCGAGATGAATCGAACGCAGCATTCGTCAGCCAATGCAGTCGCAAGTCCAGTACGGCTCAGTATCGATTGATAATTGTCGGAGGTGATGCTTTGAATCGAGTTGCAAACCCTTATCGTTTTAGTGTTCGGCCACAGAACCGAGTCGCCATTTCACAACTCAGCGCCACAGACTTTCGAACTCGCGTCACCACATTTGATGGGATTGCCCGTGGGGCGGTCGCTTTCCTACCTTCCTGGATTTATCTCGGAATGATTCTGGTGGCAGCCTCTGCAATTTGCGTTACCGTGAATCTGCGAGGCAATGCAGAAGCCAAGTCTGCAGCCCGCCAGTTTCAGCAGCTAACAACAGAAGTTGACACCGTTCGCAAGTCCAACGCGCAGTTGGAACTTCAGGTACGGCAAATAACAACGGAGCCTGCAATTATTGAATCGGCTGCACGGGCACGGCTTGGCATGGTGCGCCCGACAGACATAGTCGTGCCGATAAAATCTCAATCAGGAACAAATCTGGCAACACTGTCTTTTGTCCGCTAACAGCACCCGCTTGACCCTGCTGGTCTGTCCACGATTTCGGGTCCTACCAAACCGCGCGGCTGCAGAACATCGCAGCCGCGCTCTTCTTTTTGAACATGCTGAGACATATGGTGTTTGACACTCAATATCTCATTCACTAACATCAGAAGCTAGTTTCGCAAACAGTTCCAGATGGCAACTACCGAGATCGCTAGTACGCAATTCACACCGGTTTCTCCTTCGCAAAGTAAGGAGCGCAAATCGCACTTTTGCACCGTTTCACTCGACGAGATCAACCGCCTCTACACTCCGGATGACATCCGAGACGTCGAGCAGGTTACCGACATAGGCCAGCCCGGCGAATTCCCGTACACACGGGGAATCCATGCGACGGGATACCGCGGGAAGCTTTGGACAATGCGGCAGTTTGCCGGTTTCAGTACGCCCGAGGAAACCAACCGGCGATTTAAGTATCTCCTCAAGGAAGGTCAAACTGGTCTTTCTGTCGCTTACGACTTGCCCACGCTGATGGGCTACGACGCCGACTCGTCGCTTTCAGAGGGCGAGGTCGGCAAGTGCGGCGTAGCAGTCTCATCTCTCGCAGACATGGAGACACTATTCGACGGAATTGATCTTGAGAAGGTCACCGTATCACAAACAATCAACGCTCCCGCTTCCGTGTTGCTTGCGATGTACCTGGTAGTCGCTGAGAAGCAGGGCGCTGATTGGCAGAAGATTTCCGGGACGCTGCAAAACGATATTTTGAAAGAGTACATCGCGCAAAAGGAATGGATTTATCCGATCCGCCCTGCGATGAAGCTCGTCGTCGACACGTTCGAGTTCTGCACCGCACAAGTGCCAAAGTACAACCCAATTTCGGTTAGCGGGTATCATATCCGCGAAGCCGGAGCGACGGCGCTGCAAGAACTGGCATTCACTCTGCGTGACGGCATCGAATACGTCGAATGGGGAGTGAGCGCCGGCCTCGATATCGAGAAGTTTGTTCCGCGTATCTCATTCTTCTTCAATGCTCACAACGACTTTTTTGAAGAGATCGCGAAGTACCGCGCGGCGCGCAGATTGTGGGCGCGGATCATGCGAGATCGTTTTGGGGCTCGCAGTGAGCGGACTTTGCAGCTTCGTTTTCACACCCAAACCGCCGGTGTTTCCTTGACCGTGCAGCAACCCCTCAACAACGTCGTACGCGTGGCAATTCAAGCCCTCGCCGGCGTGCTTGGCGGCACCCAGTCGCTGCATACCGATTCGTACGATGAAGCGCTCGCGTTGCCGACGGACCGCGCGGCGCTACTTGCTTTGCGGACGCAGCAAATCATCGCGGAAGAGAGTGGCGTTGCGAACACGGTCGATCCTTTGGGTGGCTCTTACTTTGTGGAGGCGTTTACTGAAAAGATGGAGCAGGGCGCCCGCGACTACTTCGATCGTATCGATGCGATGGGTGGGATGGTCGAGGCTATTGAGAAAGGCTTTCCGCAAAGAGAAATCCAGGATTCCGCCTACCAATATCAAAAGGCGCTCGAAGCAGGTGAGCAAACGATCGTCGGGGTCAACAAATATCAGATGGAAGCGGCGTCGACCGAGATCCCGATTCTTGTGATTGACGAGTCAGTTCGCCATCATCAAATCGAGAGGCTTGAACAGACGCGAGCGCGGCGCGATGAAGGCGCGGTAGCAAGGACTCTGGACAACATTCGTAGAGCCGCCCAGACTCAGGCGAACACGCTCCCGGCTACGATCGAGGCGGTCCGCGAATACGCTACGCTCGGCGAGATTTGCTCGGCGCTTCGTGACGTCTACGGCATCTACGAAGAACCGGCGATCTAACTTCATAACCTTCACCACGATGGCTCAATCGGAAAGAAAGATTCGCGTGCTTGTCGCGAAGCCAGGTCTTGATGGTCACGACCGTGGCGCAAAGGTGATCGCCCGCGCGTTACGTGACGCAGGCATGGAAGTGATCTATACCGGACTACGGCAGACTCCCGAAATGATTGCAGCCGCGGCATTGCAGGAAGATGTGGACGCCGTCGGAGTTTCTATTCTCAGTGGAGCGCACAACACACTCTGTCCGCGAATAGTCTCGCTGCTACGAAATCAGGGGATGAATGACACTTTGGTCATACTTGGCGGAATTGTGCCCCAGGAAGATATCCCTAAACTGAAGGAACAAGGTGTCGCTGAGATCTTTCTGCCAGGAACCTCCACTCAGGACATTGCGAAATTCATTCGTGAGAACGTAAAGCCGCGCGAATAGCTTTGGCAACTGTTTCCTCAGCTCGCTGTCCTGTTTAGGAATCGAGACACGCCCTCGCGGCAATCCTTCGTCATGCGCGCAGTCGCATTTACATCGACGCCAGCAGCGAGCGCGTCCTCAAACCCCATCGCTTCGCTCGAATAAAAGAGTGATTTGGACAAGTTCAACGCGGACCGGCTGAGCTTTTGAAAACGATGAGCAAAGTTTTCGACTTGGGCGTCGAAGTTCTGGTTTTCGAAGACGTGATTGACTAAGCCCAACTGATTGGCTTCCGCAGCGGTGACCTCACGGCCGGTGGTTATCAGTTCAAAGGCAATCTTCTCTGATATTGACCGTCGCAGAATCGCCATCACCATCGCCGGAACGAAACCAATTTTCACTTCAGGAAAACCGAACCGGGCGGAAGTTTCGGCGAGCACGATGTCACAAGCGAGCGCTAAACCACATCCGCCTGCGAGCGCGCGACCACGAACGGCCGCGACGACCGGCACGCGCACCTGGCGCATTAACAGAAACAGTTCCGCCAACGACTGTGCGTCAGCGAGATTTTCCGCGACCGAAGCCTGTGAGATTTTCTGAAGAGCGGACAGGTCGGCTCCCGAACAAAAATCTTCGCCCGCGCCGCGCAGAACAATACAACGGACCGTTGCGTCATTGTCCGCGCTTTTCAGCGCCGTCTTCAAATCCGCCACGAGTTGATCGTTGAGCGCATTTCGCTTGTCCGGACGATTTAGTGTTAGCAACGCCACCGCGTCTCGAACTTCCGAGAGAACTATTTGCGTCGGAGTCATTTTTTTAACTAAGTCCGAGTTGTGCGGCTGCTTCGTCGGCGATTTCAATTTCCATTCGCAACAGCGCCGTCGAAAAGGTCTTGCCTTGCGCGTCAGTCATCAATGAAAGCGTGCCGCCTCCGCCGAGGCTTTCGTGCAGCAAAAAATTAAGGGCTGCGAGGTTTGGCAGCTCGAATCGCTCGACGCCGCCTTTGCAAATCCCACGAAAATGCTCTTTGACGCGAGCCGCGGTAACTTCACTGACGAGTAATGGATAGAACTCCTGGCGCAAAGCAATCAACCCGACATTCGCCGTGTCGCCTTTGTCGCCTGATCTTGCATGCGCCAGTTGCGCCAGTCGCACTTTCAACTCAGTGTTCCTTCGTACCGTTGATCTAATCCGCCAACAACTGGACTGCCGAAGTGATTTCGCTTTTCGGAATCAAGGCCGGCCAGTACGCCACAATCTCCTCGACCTTGGGTCGGCCACCGGCAAAACCTGTCACGGCTGGCGGGCCGGTCAGAATCAACGGCGCTATCTCCTTCGTGAAACGCTCAACGGCTGCCCGATCGTTTCCGCGCACGCCAACCCGCAATTGCACTTCCGCCAATTCGTTCGACGACGGTGCAGCAAGTGGCCCATGCGTAGCATTGGCTCCCACGAACTCTGTCAGCACCTGCTCAAATTTCAAACCAAGACGATCGAGACGTTCGCGTAAGACACGATCTGCCGCCTGCGCCTTCTTGTAGGCATCCGGCCACGCGTAGACCAGCGTTCCGACGGCTTTGAACCCGGACGAATAACTTATTGATACCTTCAGCGAGTCAGTCGCCGGTCGACCTTTAATCCCGAAAACGCGCACGCGATTGGGACCGTCATCGGCCAAATGGATGGTCGTAAAATCGGCGACGCAATCGGGCGTGATGTACTCGTGCGGATCGCCCATTTCGTAAAGCAGCTGCTCCTTCACCGACGGAACATTAACGCGCCCACCGGTTCCTTCGTGCTTGGTAATGATGAATGTCCCATCGGGCGACGCCTCGGCGATTGGAAATCCGACGTTCGCCAGGTCAGGAATATTCTCCCAGTCGTACTGGCAATTTCCACCTGAGCACTGCGCGCCACATTCGATGATGTGCCCGGCGATTGTTCCCGCCGCCAGCCGATCCCAGTCATCATCAGCCCAGCCGAATTCGTGAATCATCGGACCCAACGTCAGGCCTGTGTCAGTTGCGCGACCGGTAATGACAACGTTTGCGCCCAGCCCGAGCGCTTCGACGATCGGGGCAGCACCAAGATACGCATTCGCGCTTTGAATCCGATTACGCACGACAGCCAGCGGCTCACCTGTGTCGAGGTTGTGAAGTTCAATGCCTCGCCCGAGCAACTCATCGACTCGGTCGAGAATGTCGTCGCCTGTAACCATCCCGATACGAACTTTGTCGCCAAGTCCCAATTCATTGGCAACATCACGCACGGCCGCAGCGCAGCCAGGCACGTTCACGCCTCCCGCATTCGCCACGACTTTGATGTCGCGTTCGACACAGACGGGAAGGATCTCTTTCAGCAAAGGAACAAAGTCGCGCGCGTATCCAGCATTCGGATCGCGCGCCTTCTGCTTTTGCATGATCGACATCGTGACCTCGGCCAGGTAATCGAGCATCAAATAGTCGATCGGCCCGCCCTGCACCTGACGCACAGGCGCATCCGGGAGGTCGCCCCAAAATCCTTGTCCTGCTGCGATGCGAACCGTTGCTTTCATCAGTTAGCGACAATAATACAAACAAACACGGAACCGGGAGACAAACAGACTACCAAGCGCCGCGATCATCAGCGGCGTTGCGCCGATTGATTTCCCAGCCCCGTGCGATTACCTGATCCTCGCAGCTATTGCTGAGGCGGATTCGTTGTGGCGGCCGGAGCGGCCGGTTTTTTCGTCGTATGCTTCCGCGGCCGGCGCATTCCGCCACCGGTGGTAAACATCATCTTCTCCGGCTCACCGGCCACGCTCATGAGCGTCAGACCGCTGCCCATTCGCTTCGCTCGCAACGAGTGTGCATGGTTTGCGCCTTCCGGCATCACTGAGACGGCCGTGTAACCACACGTCGTGACCGCCACGATGCGTCCCGAATGCGTGTCGCTTCCGGCCGTCATCGAAAAGTTATTGCCGGTGATTGTTAGCGTGGCGTCCATCGCTGGATCATCGCCGTGCTTCATCTTGCCGGTGTACGTGCCGGAAAGATCGGTCTGCTCCTGCTGGTTCGGATCGCAGCGACCCTTGCGCGGCATCGCGGCTGGAGTTGATTCAGCCATCGTACTTGCGTCGGTCGCGTCCGCTGCTGATTTCGCCTTCGGCTTTGATTTGTGGCGCCGCGGTTTCGCAGTGTTGGCATTCGCCGGTGCCATCGTCGTCGACGAGTTGGAATTCTGTGCCGAGACAATCAATCCCGCACTCGTCAACGCAGCAAATACTCCGATCACAACTACAAGAACGAAAGGATAAGTGGTGCTCTTTCTCACGGTCATTCTCCTTTGTTGCATTGTTAAGAGGTACCGGCTCGCAGAACGACGGCGCATGTACCTCCACGTCACTTACGTTAATGATGCCGGTACGACAAATTGTCCTAAATGAGGCCCTGAATAATTCACACTTACTCGCAATGCAAGCTCTAACGCACCGCGTGTTTCTTCCGGAGCGATTACGGCATCGACAAAACCGCGGGCCGCAGCGTACTTAGCATCCAGTTCGCGTTCGTACGTTTCACGAACACTGCGCATTTCAATTTCCAACTCGGGCGTCGGATCCTGTCCATTCTTCTTTAATCGATCCAGTTCACTTCCGAACACCGCCTGCACTGCGGATTCACCTTCCATCACGCCCATGCGACCAGTCGGCCAGCTAAAAATGAAATTCGGATCAAAACCCTGACCGGCCATCGCATAATAGCCGGCGCCCGACGCGTGATTCACCGTCAACACAATCTTTGGAACGATGGCTGTGGCCATCGCCTCAACGAAGCGCGCACCGGCACGAATGATTCCCGAATGCTCGACTTCGGGCCCCACCATAAAACCGGATACGTCCTGAACGAACAAGAGCGGCGTGCCGTGGCGGTTACAAGTGTCGATAAAATATGCGACTTTCTCGGCAGACTCCGTGTAAACAATCCCCCCGAACCGCGGCGCGCCCCCGGATGGATCGCGAAACATGCCTCGCGCATTCGCAATCACGCCCATTTGAATTCCCGCGATGCTGGCGTGACCGGTAACGATCTCTTTCGCGTAGTAAGCTTGAAACTCATCGAGATGTCCATCATCCAAAATGCAATCAAGCAATGCCCGCATGTCGTACGGCTGGCGATGATTTTCGGGGATGATTTCGTAAATGTCTTCGGGCGGACGTTTGGAGGACTGAGGACTACGGACTGAGGACTGAGAAAAACTGTCTGAGTCCCCAGTCCTCAGCCCTGAGTACTTCCGCGGCAGTTCCGCCACGAATTCCCGTATTTTCGCAATCGCTTCTTCATCATTCTTCACTCGATAGTGCGCCACGCCTGACAATTCGTTGTGGGCGCGCGCACCACCCAGAGTTTCGTTATCGATCGTTTGCCCGGTCGCTCCCTTAACGAGATTGGCGCCGCCTAAACCCATGAACGACGTGCCTTCGACCATGATGATCACGTCTGAGAGTGCCGGCAGGTAGGCGCCACCCGCGATGCATGGTCCCATTACCGCGGAAATCTGCGGCACCTTCAAATACCGCCTCATGATCGAGTTGTAATAGAAAATCCGAGCCGCGCCGTATTGACCGGGAAAGACGCCGCCTTGATACGGAAGATTTACGCCAGCAGAATCGACGAGATAGATGATGGGAATCCGCGAACGCATCGCGATCTCCTGCGCACGCAGGATTTTCTTAATCGTTTCAGGCCACCACGAACCGGCTTTCACCGTCGCGTCATTCGCGACGACGACGACTTCCCTGCCCGAAACACGGCCGACTGTGGTGACAACCCCCGCCGCCGGCGCTCCGCCGTCGTACTGATCGTACGCGACGAGCAAACCGATCTCCTGGCTGAATGAATCCTTGTCGAGCAACAGATCGATACGTTCCCGCGCCGTCAGTTTTCCCTGCTTGTGCTGCTTCTCGATACGCTCGATGCCACCGCCGAGCCGCAACTTTGCCTCGAGCTCACGCAACTCATTCGTAAGTTCGTGAAGTCGTGATTGTTTTGGCTTGTCAGGGTTCGTCGTTAACGATGCAGTACTGCCTTCAGAGATTTCCGACTCCCGACTTCCGGCCCCCGGTTCCCGCTTAGACAACGGGCGCACTTTGAACCCCGAAGTGGACACAACTTCAGATTCTCTTTCAGCCATCCTGAGTCTCTGGGAACGTTTGCTGTCGAAAAAATAGCACAGTCACTAACTATCACGCCAATTTAGGACGATCTCCACAGAAGACGAATCACGCCCCGACTGTTGACTGTTGCGGGAATGCCTTCCAGCACCAAAACGCGATTTCCCCGAAGTTCAATCGTTACGGCGCCTTCAGAAGTCTGGGCAGACCACGCTGTCGCTCGTTCAGAAAGCACCCGCGCATCTGCATATCGCAACTTTGTACGCTTCACGTAAGCGTCAAAGAATTCGCGCGCGTCTTTTGTAGTGTCCCACGCAGATAACGAAACGTAGGCGGCTTGACCGCTCGAATTCTCATACGTGGCATAACGATCGCCGGCCCATCCGGCCGCCGCCTGCTTCGACGTCGAGGCGGATTTCAGAAACTCGTCGAGGATCAGATAGAAACTCCACTCACCGTTCACGTCCGACTCAATTCGCCGCCACCCGCGGCCTAGCGTCAGATGTACGTCCGGCAGCGAAACTTTCACAGGCGCCTCGTGAATGAAGTATTTGGGCGGATGAAGAATCTGTTCACTTGACTGTGGCAGCGTCTCGAACGCGTGCGATACCGCTGACCAGCCGCCGTTTTGGTAAAGCGCGCGCGTCCACGTCAGGCCTTCCTGATAAGGAAATAATAGAGTCTCGCGCAAAGCGCGCGGCGCTTTGTCCAACTCCTGGCTGGTTGTTTCCGCCGCTATGAACGACTTGAGGAAAGTTAACGCCCGCGCTGGATTGCTCGAGACATAAAAAGTCATCGCCAGCGTCGCGTCGCCTTCGATTAGTGCATGAGTGGCGAGTTCCGCATCTGAATCGCCTTTGGGCCAGTTTTCAAATCTGCGCAAATTGAAGTGCTGATCCTGAAGGGCGTGAGTCAACTCATGCGCCATGATTGGTTTCTGGCCATCAACGTCGATCCAATCCGCGAGATGAAATTGTTGCTCTTTCGGCTCGTAATAACCGGCAACCTGTTCAGTCAGCAAGCGAACAATCAGCGGGCGTAAACTGAAATTCGCCGGCACAAGCCCCAGGCGCTTGAGCGTCACCTCTGAAGCGTGCATGTCTGCCGCGGTAGTCTCTCGATCAAGATTGGCCACAATCATGTGTTCAATTTCTTCCCGGGACTGCGCGGAACTCTGAACTGGGCGCAGCACCGCGAGTTCGCGTAGCTGACTGGTTTCTTGCAACACCTCATTCGTGGCCGCCACCAGCGCCGCATTACGCGCCGCGGAACTTGCACTTTCAGTCCCGGTCGCCGGTTTTTGTGCCGACGTCCGCATAACCGCAATGGAAGAAACTGCGAGAACGCAGAACAAAATCGCGGCGGCCAGGCTCGGCCTCTTTGCCACAAACTTATGACCAGGCACACGTACTGAACTTTTCTTTGACATCATCGTGATTCGCACTTATATTCCGCTCAAGATTCCAAATCAGACAATTGCGAGTTTAACTCACCGGCCGCTGCTGGTGGAACAGGTGTTTTCGGAGAATCCGTTTTGATGAATCCGGCACAGGACGACGACTTCGATCACTGGCACGAAGCTTCCCTGCGGGTGCGCTATGCCGAAACCGACAAGATGGGCGTCGTGTATCACGCAAACTATCTCGTATGGTTTGAGATTGGCCGCACTGAGTATTGCCGTGCCCGCGGATTTTCTTACCGCGATATGGAAGAGAGTGAGAACGCTTTTCTTGTCGTTGCCGAAAGTTATTGCCGTTACAAAGCTCCTGCCTACTACGACGACGTGCTCATCGTGAGAACTCACATCACCGAGCTGCGGCGGCGTTCTTTGCGTTTTGGCTACGAAATCATTCGCGAGTCCGACGGGGTGGTCATCGCCGAAGGTGAAACCGGTCACGTGGTCACCGACGGGAACGCCCGCGTCCGCTCGATGCCCACCAGCTTTGCCGAGCTGCTGCTCGCACCACCGCTGGAAGCTGATGAAGATGAAGGCGAAAGGGTGCCGGAGATGTCGCCTGAATGACTTAGTAGGTGGTGAACCGTTGGCTGTTGCAGACTTAAATCTAAGTATGAATGAAGAGATCTTTCCTCTAATAAGTCGGCAACCAGTTTAACGCCGAAGGCGTTCGTCAATTCGAGCCCAGGGCAACGCCCCCGGGTAACGTGCGATAGGAATGAACGCGAACTCTGAAGGAGTTCACGAATTGAAATCCAAAAAGAAGCTTCTTCCATGGCTCAGTCGCTTTCCAGAATTTGGATCCACCTCATCTTCTCAACAAAGGATCGCTTTCCATTTCTATCAGACAAGAGGCTTCGTCGAGATATGCACGCGTACATTGCAACGGTTTTGCGGTCACACGATTGCGAGACGCTAATTGTAAATGGCACAGGCGATCACGTTCATTCGTTATTCAGTCTCTCGCGTAAACAGTCGATTGCGACGATCGTCAAGGAAATTAAACGGACCGCTTCACCCTGGATCAAAGAGCGGTCGCCGACGCTGCGGAAATTCCATTGGCAAATGGATACGGTGCGTTCTCGGTCAGCCAATCACACGTCGACCGCGTAAACCAATACATCGAGGAGCAAGAACGGCATCATCGCCGGACAACTTTCGAAGATGAATATCGGAAATTTCTGAAGAAGTATGGGATTAAATATGACGAGAGGTATGTTTGGGACTGAGGGATAGCGAACTCTTTCAGAGTTCGCGCAACTCACACAAAACACGTTACCCAGGGTAGATACCCTGAGCTAGAATTAACGAACGCCTTCGGCGTTACGCGTCTACGCTGCAATTTAGGCGCTGCCCACCGTCCACCGCGTTCCGCTCACTGCTCACTGCCCACTGCTCACTGCCACCGCTCACTGCCCACCGACTGCCCACCTCCAAAGATCCTAAGGCTCGTGACTCAGATTAATCCGCTCGATCGATCGGGCCCTGCCCGTCGTTTCATCCACGTCCACGACCACGCCGCAAATGCGAACTTCGCTTTTTGAATGCTCGGGCTTACGGTGGATCGGTGACATAAAGCGATGAATGATGTCGCCTTTCTTCATGCCGATGACGCCGCCGTAACTACCCGTCATTCCGACGTCAGTAATAAACGCGGTGCCTTCCTGCAGCAGCCGCTCGTCAGCCGTTTGCACGTGGGTATGCGTGCCGTAAACAACAGTAACTCTTCCGTCGAGATGCCAACCCATCGCGCTTTTTTCGGAAGTGGCTTCGGCGTGCATGTCGACGATTCGCACTTTCACATCGGCATCGAGCGCATTCAGCAACTCGTTCGCAATGCGAAAGGGATCATCAGCCGGGGCCATGAAAACGCGCCCGAGCAGATTGATTACTGCGACTCGCGTCCCGTTTACATCGCCAACCCACATTCCCTGTCCGGGCGTCGCGGGCGGATAATTCGCCGGTCGTAAGAGTCTAGGCTGCTTTTGGATGTAGTCGATGACTTCGTGCTTGTCGAAGATGTGATTACCCGAAGTCATCACATCGACGCCTGACGACAACAACAGTTCGGCGATCGCCGCCGTGATCGAAAAACCGCCCGCGACGTTTTCGGCATTGATGATGGTGAAATCGATTTGATGTTGTTCCTTCAAGTCCTGAAGACGATCGAGCAAAGCCGCGCGCCCCGGCTTTCCCACAACATCACCAATGAGTAAGAGCTTCATAACTAGGTGAATGGTAAATGGTGAATAGTAAATAGATCAAAAGCCGTAACTGCTAAATGGTCACACGCAAATGGCCAAGTCCATTTACGATTTACCATTTACCATTACGGCTTTTAATTGGCAGAAGGAGCACCGCCGGGCCGTTCCGAAGTCGTAATTGAACCTGAGTGATCAGGTGGGTGGCCTTTTTTTCACCGCAAGCTCCCGGCATCTCTTTACGATGAAGAAACGCACTAGCTCGCGATGTCGGCCTCCCTTTTTAACGACGTTGGCTCAATCATCGTAAGTCGGTGACGAACCCCGCAGAAATTTTCCTTCTGCCGGGACGCATACTAACACAAGGCGGCAAGTCGTGGTTAGTAACAAAGCTGTGCCGCTGTCCTGGGTTTACAAAACGCAGCGCGACTTACAGTCGTACTTAAAACTGTGCACGGCAATGATCGCAACGACGGCTATGACGATCCCAGCAATGATGGCAATCTTCGCGGTTTTCGAAAGGTTATTACGTTGTGGCATGGGGAATTGCGAGGATGCCGGCGCGCCGATTCGATCGGCCCTGGTTGCGGCCACCATTTTCGCCACTTCAGATTTCAATTTTTCATTCGGCTTCGCAGTCGATGGTGAAACAGGATTCGTTAGGAATTGATTTGTTGTCTTTGCTTGAGGAGACGACTGACCGTACGCCATCACGGCGAGCGACATTATCAGCACGCACGCCACGGCTGAACGCGCTAGAGTTCGTTTCATGGTTTCCTCCGGTGTTACAAAGAGCTAGGAAGTTGCTACTCGATTAAGGTTGCGAGCTGGTTTCAAGAGACGATCCAGCATCTCGGAACATTCCAAACTCCGCGCGGCCAGCTGTTCGTCAACCTGCTCAGTCATTTTTCTGAGCTGATGCAATTCGTCAGCGATGTACAGCGCCGCCAGAATCGCCACCTTGCGCGAATCGACAGTTAACGTGCCGGACGAAATTTCGCGCATGCGCTGATCAACGTATTCGGCTAATTGCTTCAGATACTCGGGGTCGCCATCTGACCGAACGGTATAGGCCTGGTCGTAAATCTCGACTTTGATCGTGGGTGAAGCCGTCGCATCGTTGCGGTCGAAGCCAAAAGAATCTGCACTCATCAGCGAACAGCCTCCACAATTTCGGGATCGATTGCGGCAATCGCATCCATAATTTTTTCAACTTTCGCGCGAATCAAATCACGCTCGGCTTGCAAGCGCTGTACTTCAGAAGCAAGCTCGTCGTCGGTTCCGCTCACGCCTTTCTTTGCGAGTTTCCGCTCAAGCTCTTCTTTTTCCTGACGAAGCGTCTTTGTCAGTTCGATTGTGCGATAGATCTTGTCTTCGAGATGTGAGAATTTTTCGAGTCCATTGGTTGCGGCCATCGTTATCTCCGCTCTTATGCGATGAAGTCGGGCTGATTATCCGTCGTCACGGGCAAGAGCGCAAGGAAATACTGATGTCGAATCATGTGAGTTTAGAGTCGGGCTACGGTCCGACCGAGTGGGCGGTAGCCCGCTCCTCAACGACGACCTCAGCGGATTTCAGCTTCGAACTTCTGCTTCAGACTCTCGATAACCGGCCAGTGGATTTCGTCAACGTCTTCGTCGCGCAAAGTGCGATCATCCGAACGGTATTCAATGCGGATGGTAATCGAGCGCTTGTCGTCGGGAATTCCCTCGCCCTCGTAGGTGCCGACGAATTCTGTTTTCACAAAGTGACGGGGCTGGTCTTCTGCTACCGCGCGAATCAGTTCCGTGACGGTGTACTTCCGCGCAACCAGAAGCGAAACGTCGCGCACAATCGAAGGAAAGCGCGGCAAAGGCGAGTAGAGCACAGGCAAGTCTTTCGACTCCAGCAAGGCCGTCAAATCAATTTCTGCGACAAACACTGACTGCCGAAACTTGTATTCACCGGCTGCCGATTCGGAAAGACGGCCGATTGAGCCTACCGCACTGTCGCCGCTGCGAATCACGGCGGATTGCCCGGGCCGTAGGTGCTTGATTTCGGACGCTTCGAAGTCAAGCGGCGGCAGATTCATCGCGTCAATTCCAGATTCAATTGCGCCTTTGAGATCGTAGAAATCCACTTCGCGCTCCGGTTGCGCTCGTTCGGCAAGCATCACGCCCCCTGTCGCGACGAGCGCCAGCGCTTCACGCTCGGCCGGCAACTCTCGCGCCTCGAGCCCAGCGAAAACGCGTCCCACCTCAAATAAGCACACGTTCCGATTCCCGTGATTGATGTTGTGCTGCACAGACTTCAGGAGTCCCGGTAACAGCGTCTGTCGCATTTGCGAAGCTTCTTCAATTATTGGATTGGTCAGCACCACAGAAGCATCCGCCGCGGCGCGAAGAGCCGGCAGAACCGCGAAATCGTCTGTGCGTTCGATGAAGCTGAAACCGATTGCCTCGTCGTATCCGCGCGCCGCGAGCGACCGGCGCAACGCGCGCTTGCGCGCTTCCGTTGAATGATATTCGCCGGCACTGCTCGCTGCAGGAAGCGCAGTTTCAATTTGATCGTAGCCAACGTGTCGCGCAACCTCTTCGACTAAATCTTCTTCGATTGAAACGTCGTGCCGCCAGGAAGGCACTGTGAATCGCAAAGAAGAGCCGTCGGGTTCCTTCAGTTCGAACCCGAGCGCCGCCAGAATCCGGAGCATGTCTTCGCGGTGAACCTTCAGACTAGTGATCGCTTCAACGCGCGCCGGCCGCAGAGTTACCTCTCGAGTTTTGAATGGCCGAGGATAGGCATCGAGCGCATCTGCGGTCGCGGTGCCACCGGCGAGTTCACAAATCAACGCCACGCAACGCTGCTGCGCCTGAATTACGCCTTCAGGATCAGTGCCACGTTCGAAACGGTGCGAAGCTTCCGTGTTTAGACCAAGCAACTTTGCAGTGCGACGAACTGAAGCAGGATTGAAGTATGCGCTCTCGATCAAAATGTCACTCGTGGTATTCGAGATCTCCGAGTCCGCGCCGCCCATCACGCCGGCGACAGCGACCGCTCGTTTCGCGTCTGCAATCACCAACATTTGCTCATCAAGCTTTCGCTCGACACCGTCGAGCGTTTTGATCTTCTCGCCTTTACGCGCCCGTCGCACGACAATTCTCTTCTCTTCGAGATTAGCAAGATCGAACGCGTGCAACGGCTGGCCAACCTCGTGCAGGACGTAATTCGTGATGTCTGCGACGTTGTTTATCGAGCGCTGGCCGATCGCTTCAAGTTTCTTCGTCAGCCATTCCGGTGATGGCGCGATTTTCGCGCCGCGGACAATTCGCGCCGCGTAACGCGGACAGAGGTCAGGATCATCGATTGTGACCGACGTGAAGTCAGATGTTTTGCCGTCTGGATTTTGAACTTTGGACGTTGGACGTTGGACGTTGGACTCTTCTATGACCGCCAGTTCACGCGCGATACCGACGTGTGAGAGACAGTCGCCGCGGTTGGAAGGCACCTCGACGTCCAGTAGAAAGTCAGCGTCTCGAGCCTCGACGGCATCAATGGCCAGACCGACATTCGTCAGCCGCTCCCGAATCTCTTCAGGCGACAGCGTCGTGCCGGTTAATTCACGCAACCATTTGTAAGAAACAAACATGTGCTTTAAGCTTTGTACTTCGTGCTTTGCAGTTCGAACTCTAAATCAGCGGATCGCGGTTGCCTTTTCAACTGTGGCAAGACGACCAAGTACAAAGTTCAAAGCATAAAGCACAGTGGGTCTACTAGCCGGATCTATCTAAATTGACTTAGAAATCTGACATCGTTCTCGAACAACAACCGAATATCATCGAGCTGATAAATGCGCGCGCAGGTGCGATCGATGCCGAGGCCAAAAGCGAAACCCGTGAACTCTTCCGGATCGACGTTCACCTTGCGCAGCACGTTCGGATGCACCATTCCTGAACCGCCGAGTTCAATCCAGCCAGACGACTTGCAAATGCGACAGCCACCGCCGCTACAGTTGAAACAACTATAGTCGACCTCGGCGCTGGGCTCGGTGAACGGAAAGTACGAAGGACGAAAGCGCGTCTTCGTCTCGGGGCCAAACAGGCGATGGACAAATTCCGCCAGCGTGCCTTTCAAATGCGCCATAGTAATCCCGCGATCGACGCAGAGTCCTTCGACTTGATAGAACATCGGATTGTGCGTCGGGTCGGGCGTGTCCCGACGAAAGACACGGCCCGGCGCAATCATTCTCACCGGCGCCCCGCGCCGCTGCATCGCGTGAATCTGCACAGTCGACGTCTGCGAGCGCAACGCGAAACCCTGGGTCGTATAAAACGTATCCTGAGGATCACGCGCCGGATGGCCTTCGGGAATGTTCAGCGCATCAAAGTTATAGAAATCCGTTTCGATCTCGCGATCGTCTTCAACCGCATAGCCGAGTGAAACAAAAATATCTTCAATGCGCTGACGCATCAGCGTAATGGGATGCAGGTGCCCCGGACGCGGCCGACGCCCCGGAATGGTCACGTCGATTGCTTCGCGGGCGGTACGAGCACTCTTGATAATCTCATTTAGCGACGCTTCAGCACTCTCGATCGACTGCGCGATCGCGGCCTCAGTCTTCTGAACAAGCTGGCCGAATGCCGCACGATCCTCAGCCGCAACCCGGCCAATTAGCTTCTTGGCTCCAGCAATCGCGCTCTTCTTTCCCAGATGGCGGGTCCGCAATTCATTCAGCGCGCGCAGCTCCGCCTCGGCATCGCTTAATTCGAGAGGTACCGCGGAAGAATCATTGCGGATAAAGCGGGCAAAGCGCTCGAACTCCCGTTCGAACGCTTCGCTAGCTAGATCAACTTCTTTCGCCGGAGCGTCGGTCATTTTTTCCGCACTGCCACCCACTTGCCTGAGCTTTGGCCGTTGAAGTCATAGTCGCCGGAAAGCTTGCCTTCAATCATCGTTGCAACCAAAGCAACGTTGCCGTCCAGCACGATCGAGAACTTTCCATCTTTCCAGCTTCCGGAGACGATGTTGAAGTGTCCGAGTTGTGAATCGCTCGTGCCCGAGATCTTGTCGCCATCGAGTTTAAGCGAAAGCGTGAACGGAAATGCCTGGCCCTGGGCATCAGCGACCGCGTCCCAGTCACCGGACATTTCGTCCTTTGCAACCGCTTTCTTGAATTCAACCGCGCCGGTTTGACCGTCAACGGTAAAGTCTCCTACCAGCGCGTCACCCTTGGGTCGCAGGACAATCTTGCCTTTCGAGCCTTTACCCTCAGCTTCGATAGTCAACACGCCATCCGCCATCGCGGCCTTCACGATGTTGTAGGAGCCATGGGGCGAAGTAACCTCGCCGGAAATTTTGCCCGCGTCCTCTTTCAATTCCAACGTCAGTTGCACGTCGCCGCCCGGGGTCTTGGCTGTTCCTTCGTACTTACCAGCGACCGGAGGGTTCTGCTGCGCGAACGCAGTCACCGACAAAACCGCGCCCACAAGTGCCGCCATGACGAGGCGAGGGATCTTGTTAATTAACGCTCTCATTCCGCTTCTCCTTATCGTATGGGCTGAATCGATTTAAGCAGCTGCGCGCGCTTGCGGTTTGTTATCCAAAGCAGTCTTTGCCTGCGCCGCGAGCGCAGCAAATGCCTCCGGTTGCTTCGCGGCAAAATCAGCGAGCACCTTGCGATCGAGTTCAATCCCGGCCAGCTTCAATCCATGCATGAACTGCGAATAGTTCAGACCGTTCAAACGCGCGGCCGCGCCGATACGAACGATCCACAGTGAGCGAAAATCACGCTTCTTCAGTTTACGTCCGGTGTAAGCGAAGTTCAGTCCGCGTTCGACAGATTCCTTTGCCGATCTATATAGCTTCGATTTAGTTCCGCGATAACCTTTCGCGAGTTTTAAGATCTTCTTGCGCGTTTGCAGGCGCTTATTTCCACGTTTTGCTCTTGGCATGACAACCTCCAAAAATTGACGCATTGATTCATCGGTTCATTGAATCAATGAAAAAATGATCCCAATGATTCAATCGCGTCCATACGGCAACATTCGTTCGACACGTTTCTGATCACCGTCGGAAACCAACGCATCGATATCTAAAAGCCGCTTACGCTTGTTAGTCTTTTTCGTCAGAATGTGACGAGCATGCGAATGACCCCGCTTGATCTTGCCTGAAGCAGTCAAGCGAAAGCGCTTCGCGGCGCCTCTGTGTGTTTTTAGTTTTGGCATAACTCTCCTGGTAAATCGTTAATCGTAAATCGTAAATAGAAACATCAGCTCGGTCTGTTCTGATTGGTTCCTGGTCCCTGCTGACTGCCTCCTGCCGCGGGCTGTTCGCCGCCTGCCTCCGGCCGCCTGCTTACTGCCGGCTGGCTTCTGTCTGCCGACTGCTTACTGGCTTCTGGTTTCTTGTGGCGCTTCGGCGCAAAGATCGTGAACATCTGGTTCCCTTCCATGCGCGGCCGCATCTCGACATCGCCAACGTCCACTAAATCTTTTTCAAGCTGCTCCAGAATTCGTGCGCCCAGTTCGCGGTGCGTCATCTCGCGTCCGCGAAACCAAATCGTCGCTTTGACCTTGTCGCCGCCTTCCAGCCACTCGCGCGCGTGCTTCATGCGATAGCTGTAGTCGTGCACGTCCGTGCCCGGGCGAAACTTAACTTCTTTGACAGTGACGACGACCTGTTTCTTCTTGGCTTCGTTTGCTTTCTTCTTCGCCTCGTATTGAAACTTGCCGAAGTCGATGATTTTGCAAACCGGCGGCTCGGCGTTCGGCGAAACTTCCACCAAATCCAAGCCACGATTGCGCGCCTCGCGAATCGCGTCGCGCGTGTCCATCACGCCAAATTGTTCGCCCTCGTCAGTGATTACGCGCACCTGGGGCACGCGAATCCGTTCGTTAATCCGAGTCACCGGCCCACGGCGGAAGTCCGGGCGTCCGCGGCCTCGAAAACCTGTAGCTATGTGTGCACCTCCTGGGTTTGAGTTTCGAGTTCCGAGTTTGGAGTTTCGAGTTAAAACATTCAGCGCCAACTCGAAACCCGAAACTCGAAACCCGAAACTATCCGTTGTTAAGCGCTCGCGTCTTCACTAAACGCGTCGCCATCTCTTTAAAATCATCCAGCGACATCGCGCCGATGTCGCCTTTGGTTCGTTCGCGCACGGCCACTTTGCCTTCTTCCATCTCACGATCGCCGAGCACGAGCATGAAAGGAATCTTCTGCAACTGCGCATCGCGAATCTTCGCACCAATCTTGTCGCTGCGCACGTTCACCTCAACCCGCAATCCAGCGCGGCGCAATTCTGCCGCAACCTTCTCGGCATATTCGTTGACACGATCGGTGATCGGAAGAACAGCCACTTGCACGGGCGCCAGCCACATCGGAAACGCGCCCGCGTAATGTTCGATCAGCACGCCGAAGAATCTTTCAATCGATCCAAAGAGCGCGCGATGCACCATCACGGGCCGATGCGGCTTGTTGTCTTCGCCAATGTATTCAAGCTGGAAGCGCTCAGGCAGATTGAAATCTCTCTGCACCGTCCCCAACTGCCACAGCCGCCCAATCGCATCTTCAATTTTGAAATCGATCTTTGGACCGTAGAATGCAGCTTCGCCTTCGATCCGTTCGTATTCGATACCGCGCGCATCGAGTCCGGCCGCCATCTCCGCTTCAGCTTTTTGCCAATCTTCTTCAGACCCAAGATAGAGTTTGTTAGTGTCGCTTCCCTTCACCGAAAGCTCAAACTTGATCTTGTCGAAACCGAACGTCTTAAGAACTTCGTAAGCGAAGTCAACGCAATCGAAGATTTCCTGCTGCACCTGCTCGGGCGTGCAGAACAAGTGCGCATCGTCAACCGTGAATCCGCGCACACGCATCAAGCCATGCAGAGTTCCTGACAGCTCGGCGCGATACACCGTGCCCATTTCGCCGTAGCGCTGCGGCAAATCACGATACGAGCGCTGCTGCGATTTATAGATGCCGATATGCATCGGGCAATTCATCGGCTTCAGGCGAAACTCAGTCTCTTCGAGCTTTGTCGGCGCGAACATCGAATCGCCGTAGTTCTCTTCGTGCCCGCTGACTATCCACAGATCACGTTTGGCAATGTGCGGCGTGTACACGATGCTGTAATTTCGGCGGACGAGTTCCTCGCGCAGATAATCTTCCATCTGCTGACGGATGATGCCGCCTTTCGGATGCCACAGCACAAGTCCCTGTCCGTAGTCTTCCTGAATCGAAAACAGATCGAGTTCGCGGCCGAGTTTGCGATGATCGCGCTTCTCGGCTTCTTCGCGTTGTCTGATCCACCCGTCTAATTCTTCTTGCGTGAAGAACGCAGTGCCGTAGATGCGTTGCATCTGCGGCCGCTCAGCATCGCCTTTCCAGTAAGCGCCGGCGAGTGACAGAAGCTTGAAAGCTTTCAGACGATTCGTGTTCGGCACGTGTGGGCCGAGACAGAAATCGATGAAAGGTGAGCCATCGATGTAATAGACGCTCACCGTCTCGCCGGCTTTTTCATCAATCAGTTCGCACTTCAAAGGCTCGTCGCGTTCGTTGAAAATGCGGAGTGCTTCCGCTTTCGAGATCTCATCACGGCGATAAGGCATGTTCCGCTTTGCGATGTCGCGCATCTTCTTCTCGATGACCGGCAGGTCGGCTTCGGTCAAAGCGCGCGGTGCAATCACATCATAGAAAAATCCGTAGCGCGGATCGTCAAGCAATGCCGGCCCAATTCCCAGCTTCGTTCCTGGAAACAGGTCGAGCACCGCGGCGGCGAGGAGATGCGCGGTCGAATGCCGCAGCACGTCCAGTCCTTCACGACCCTCGGGAAGAATTGGATCAATTTTCAAGATGCCATCGCGCAAGAACTCATGCATCGCCTCAGCGCCGGAAGCCTGAGGAATTGCGTCAAGCTTAGCCGTCAGATCTACTTCAATGCCGCGCACTTTCGCGGCCAGCGCCTGTTTCGCGAGATCACGATCAAGTTTCTTCAGAGCGTCCGCTACAGTTGTGGAGCTTGGCACCGTCGCTGATGCGCCGTTATTTAGTTGGACATTAATCTCGCTCATACTTCCTCGCTCCGTAGGAGCGAAATATTTATAGAACTGTCAACCAACCCACGATCCCTGAGCTCCTTTAGGAGCGATATATCAATCGGCAATTTCGCTCCTAAAGGAGCTCAACGAAAAACGACACGCGGAACTATAAATATGCTGCGCCTACGGCGCTGATGTTAGCCTCACGCATGTCGAACAGCGCGGCGGCACAAAATCGCTGGAACACCGAAGACCTGGCGCCCCACCTACTCACGATTACGATTCACGATTTACTAACTGCAAATGATCGGTTTCGATAGGAGCGCCCTCGTCGCCAATCCCACGTGCGGGATTGGTAATCAAAATGTGAACCGTGTTGTGACGGTACGATTCATGACGAAGGTCTTCCGGAGCATCCTATCAAAAGTTCGAACCAGACAAGCTGTCGCTCATCCGTCGTAATAATTACGATCTGGATATTAACAAAGCCCTTTCCGCCGAGGCAAGCGCGTAAGAGCCCGCTAGTTGTCGCAACTCTGTTTTCCTCTGTGTCTCAGTGGATCCCGGTGCCTCTGTGGTGTGCTCTTCGTAAGTATTTGTTCACCACAGAGACACGGAGAATGCACAGAGACACCGAGGGAGAACGGACATGAGGAAAAACGAGAGCGGCTACCGGAAGCGGGCTTCTGACACTTTTTGCGCTAGTATATGCGCCCGTTAGGCCAGTACCTGCTTGAAGGGAGCCCCCGATGTCTTCATTCCGCCGCGTATTGATCGTCGCTGTCGCGATTGCATTATTAGTTCCAACCACATTCGAATTCCAGACTTCAGCGCAAAGGCAAAAGATCGCCGCCGCTTCTGAGACCACCGTTGATAACGGCTCCAGCGAGATGCGCCCGATCATCGAGTACTACATTGCCGATCGCGGCAGTCTGCAGCGCTCGTTCTTTGTCAACAACTCGCCCGCCCGCCGCGAACGATTTCGCAAGTTTTATCAGGACGCTCTCGATCGGATTCACAAGCTCAACTTCGACGCAATGAGCGAGGCAGGCAAAGTCGACTACATCCTGTTTCGCAATCATCTCGAGCACGAACTGCGGCAACTGGATATCGAAGAGAAACAACAAGCCGAAATCGCGCCGCTCATTCCGTTTGGCCGGACGATCGTGGATTTGGAAGAAGCGCGGCGGCGCATGGATCCGATTGACTCGGCAAAACTGGCTGCGACTTTGAACGCTTTGAAGAAGCAGGTCGAGGACACGCGCCGGCAAGTCGAAGCGGGACTGCGCGGTAGTGACGGGGCGGACGCGATTAAGCCAAAGAAGACGGTCGCGTTTCGCGCGGTCAATGCGATCAATTCGCTGCGCGGCAATCTGCGCAACTGGTACACGTTCTACAACGGATACGATCCGGTCTTCACCTGGTGGGTGGAGCAACCTGAGAAGGAACTCGACGATGCCATGGCCGCGTATGCGACTCTTCTGAATGAACGAATCGTTGGCGTGCGCAGCGCATCAACGGGACCGCAAAGCCAGCAAGGCGCCGGCCAGAGAGGCGGCGCCGGTCCCGGCGGCGCAGGCGGACAAGGTCAGGGAGGCGGCGGTGGTTTTCAAAGACCGGGCGCAGCGCAGGCTCGTCCCGGCGACAACAGTGACATCATCGGCGATCCCATCGGTCGCGATGCACTCATCAGCGAACTTCAATACGAGATGATTCCCTACACGCCGGAAGAACTGATCGCGTTTGCGGAAAAAGAATTCGCCTGGTGCGAGAACGAAATGAAGAAAGCTTCACGCGAACTCGGTTATGGCGATGACTGGAAAAAAGCGCTCGAGCATGTGAAGAACACTTACGTCGAACCCGGTAAGCAACCCGAGATGATTCGGGACCTGGCGCTCGAAGCAATCAAATACGTCGATGATCACGACTTGATTACCGTCCCGCAACTCGCGCGCGACACCTGGCGCATGGAAATGATGACGCCGGAACGCCAGCTCGTCAGCCCATTCTTCCTGGGTGGCGAAACGATCCTCGTCTCGTATCCCACGAACACGATGTCGCAGGAGCAAAAGATGATGTCGATGCGCGGCAACAACCCGCACTTTTCACGCGCCACCGTTTTTCACGAGCTGATTCCTGGTCATCACCTGCAAGGCTTCATGACCGCGCGCTACAAGCCGTATCGCGGTCTGTTCGGCACGCCGTTCTGGACTGAAGGCGGTGCGCTTTACTGGGAGCTTCTGTTCTGGGACATGGGATTTCCGAAGACTCCGGAAAACAAAATCGGCATGCTCTTCTGGCACATGCACCGCTGCGCGCGCATCATCTTCTCGCTCAGTTTCCATCTGGAGAAGATGACGCCACAGCAATGCATAGACTTCTTAGTGGATCGCGTCGGCCACGAGCGCGATAACGCCACGGCCGAAGTGCGCCGCTCATTCGACGGCAGCTACGGACCGCTTTATCAAATCGCTTATCTGATTGGTGCGAAGCAGTTCTATGCGCTGCATCACGAACTCGTCGATTCCGGCAAGATGAAGAACCGCGAGTATCACGACTGGGTTTACAAAGAGAACCGCATCCCGGTCGAGATGGTGCGTGCGATTCTGACGAATCAAAAACTGACGAGAGACTTCAAGACGAGTTGGCGATTTTTGCCGTAGTGAATAGCGGGGATAAACGATCGAAGCCGCGAAGCGGCGAAATAAAATAGCCAGGGGCAAGCGCAAAGCGTGCCGCCCCTGGATCATTGCAAAAAAAAAATTTGCGCGCCCTGAAGGGGCGCAATGAGTGTCAGCAGCCCGACCGTTAGGGAGGGCAACTTGCCCGATGATTCAAGATTGAACGCCTTTTGAATTTAGCGCTGCTTAAGCGCGGCTCTGACACTTTTTTCGCGGACTAAAGTCCGCACAGGTCTTATGGGAACCGTGATCCCCGGGTACGCTCGCTGCGCTCGCTCACCCGGGGCCATTACATGTCGCCGCTTCGCGGCTCGTTGACGTAGACGTCCGCATTGATTCTCATGCCTGCCAGGGTTGTGATCACGATCACGTCATTCCCCTAACTTCTCAAATTTCCCTTTACGAATGACAAAACTATGACAATCGACTTCTCCGGCTGCCTAAAATAATGGCGTGCTGGAAAATCTCATAGTTCTGCACCATCCCAAAAAGCATGGGGAGACACAGCCCGTCGTCATCAACGGACTCGAATGGCAGACCTGCCTGCGACGAATCGTTCTCCTGCACAAGTCTGAAAGTGCCGCGCTGATTCCGACGTTGCCCGAAGCCACTGAAATTTTCGAAGGCCAGTCTGCTTACAATTTTTTGCTGGAAGTAATTTGCGGACTGCGGTCGCCACTCGTGGCAGAGACGGCGGTCATGGGGCAGTTCAAAGAGTTCTGCGCCAACGCGCGATTTCCAATGAACGAATGGGGCGCGTTCCTACGCCGGCTAACATCAGACTTGCTCGTCGATGCTAAGCGCGTGCGCTCGCGCCACCTCGAAGGTCTGGGCAGCCAATCGTACGGCGGCCTGGTGCGACAACACTTGAAAGGGGTGCCGTCAGTCGTGGTGTTTGGCGCCGGTCAACTGGCGGAAGAAATCCTGCCGTGGATTGTAGGCAAGACGGATGTGACTGTCTGTGCGCGAAATCTCGGTCACGCGAAAATACTGACTGAACAGTTTGAAGGGATTCATCTCGCGGAATTCGCCATCGGCGAAGCGATTCACGAGACACGACAGACCGCGGCCGTGATTGCTGCTCCCATCAAAGCAGTCGCTGTCGAAACCTGGATGAAAGCCCAAGCAACGCCCTTCCTGAAGGTTATTGATCTGCGCGGTGAAGCTGAGTCTGATCCGATTCACAGTTCCCTGCCCGTCATCCGCCTGTCGGAAATGTTTGCCGCGCTCCAAAACGAACGGCCAAAGCTTATCGCGCGCGTCGCCGCAGCTCGCGACGAAATCACAACAGCAGCGCAGAGGCTGATCGAACAGGCACAGTTTCGCCCGTTCGGTTGGGAAGACGTATGCGCCTAGTTCTCGCTGCGCGTCGCAGCGAGTTGGCGCGCATTCAGGCATTTCAGGTCGGACGCACTCTCGAAAGCCTCAACCCAAACATCAAAATCGAATACTCGTTTCACGAATCGCTCGGCGACAAGAACCAAAACGATCCGCTGTGGCAGATGCCTGAGAAAGGTGTCTTCACGCAGGACCTCCGTGAAGGTCTTCTCGGAAGTCGGTATGATCTGGCGGTGCATTCGTGGAAAGACCTCGCGATCGAGGACAATGGCGAAACTGAGATAGTGGCGACACTGCCGCGCGCCGACATGCGCGACTTGCTCTTAGTGCGGGCCGATCGCTGGGATGAAGTCCGCCGCAGCGGCCGCATGACGATCCTCACTTCTTCGCCGCGCCGCAGTTACAACCTGCAGACGTTTTTGCCCGCGGCTCTGCCGGCGCGAATCAATGAACTGGTTTTTGCGCCGGTACGTGGCAACGTGCCGACGCGGGTCCGCAAGATGTGGAAGCCCGGCGCCGATGGTTTAGTCGTCGCGAAAGCGGCACTCGACCGTTTGTTGGAAGCGCCAGAGGAAGAGTTCGCGGCCACCAAGGCTGAACTCCGACAATTAATCTCGCAATGCCGCTGGATGGTTCTGCCGCTGGCCGCGAATCCGACGGCGGCGGCGCAGGGCGCGCTCGCAATTGAAATCAAGAGCGGCCGTCCGGAGCTGCGCGAACTGTTTGCGTCAATCAACTCAGCCGATGCGTTTGAAACGACGATCCGCGAGCGTGAGATTCTGCGCAGCTACGGCGGCGGCTGTCATCAAAAGATCGGAACGAGCGTTCTGCGACGGCCTTACGGCGAAATCACTTTCCTGCGCGGACTAACAGATGATGGGGTTGTGCTGAAGGCTATTCGCCTCACACCAAGTCGCCCGCGGCCATCAAAAATTGCGCACGAATTGATGTGGCCGAATACCCAAGCGGACTCTGACTGGTTCAAACGAGAGGCTGTTCCTGCGACAATACCGAACTCGTCGCTGTGGGTTGCCAAAGCTGATGCGCTGCCGGAGGATGCAACCGTTTCAGATTCACGACTAGTGTGGACGGCGGGGTCGAAGACGTGGCTGAAACTCGCGAGCCGCGGTATCTGGGTGCACGGCTCGGCGGATGGACTCGGCGAAAAGGAAGACCCGCGACTTGAAACGCTCGCGGGCGGGACGGTGAATTGGACTAAGCTCACGCACGCGGACGCGCCGAGCGAAAATGGCATGCGAGCGTTGGCGACATATCGCCTGGTTCCGAAGGCCGATGCGCCGAACATCGAGGGCAACCAATACTTTTTCTGGAGTAGCGGGTCATCATTCGAACGAGCGCTGTCGCTCAACCCGTGGCTGAAATCGATGATGCACTTCTGCGGACCGGGTAGTACGCAAAAAGCCTTGGAGCGAAATGGAGTAGAGCCGCACGTATTTCTCAGTCGCGAGCAATGGTTAAGAGAGATGGTAAGGCCCTAAATTTAGGTTGCTCTCAGTGTCAGTGAATCCTCAGTGGCTCTGTGGTGGAATCTCGCGCGCAAACATTCACCACGGAGACACAGAGGATTCACGGAGACACTGAGAAATCCCGTCCGGCTCTGACACAAAGCTATGGCTTACGGAGATTGAGTTTATGAAACGCTTGATGCGGCTGCGCGCGACGCAACTCCTGCGCGACCTCTGCGCGGAAACTGAATTCAATCGCGCGCAATTAATCCAGCCATTCTTTGTGGTCGAAGGCTTAAAATCCGACGAGCCCATCGCCGGTCTGCGTGGCAACGTGCGGCTCAGCATTTCCTCCGCGCTGCGACAGATTGAGAGTGATCTGAGAGACGGCGTCACGCACTTTCTCCTCTTCCCTGTTCCGGGCGAGAAGCGTGAAAGCAATTTCGATCACGCGTTCGAACGCGACGTAATTTCGCAAATCAAAAACCAGTTTGGCACGAATCTGTCCCTGTGGGTGGATACCTGCTTGTGCGCGTACACGACGCACGGCCACTGCGCAGTTTTGAATCAGAAAGGAATCGATCTACCAACGACGTTGGATGAATTGGCGAATTCAGCGCTTGCGTTCGCCGAAGCCGGCGCTGACGGAATCAGCCCGAGTGACATGATGGACGGCCGGGTGGGCCGCATCCGCACAAAGCTCGATGAAAATGGTTTTGATCTCGTGCCGGTGATGAGCTACAGCACAAAGTTCGCCAGCAACTTTTACGGCCCGTTTCGCAACGCCGCCGATTCGGCGCCGCAGTTCGGCGACCGCAAAGGCTATCAACTCGACGTGCGCAACGCTTCGGACGCGGTTGCGTGCAGTGTCAGGTGCGCCGAAGAAGGCGCGGACATCTTAATGGTCAAGCCGGGATTGACTTCGCTCGATTTGATTCGCCCGATAAAAGATGCGACATCGCTACAAGTCGGGGCTTATCAGGTCAGCGGCGAGTACGCAGGACTGTCGCTGTTGTCGGATAATGGCCTCATCGATTTCGAGCGCGGCCTGATCGAAACGTGGCATGTGTTCAAACGCGCGGGCGCACAATTCATCATCACGTACGGCGCGCGCTATGCGAAGAGATTAGGAATTTGAAATTGACCCCCCTCGCCCTTTTGGAGAGGGCTGGGTGAGGATGCGAAGCTTAGCGAAGAATAAAGACTTTGCTGACTTTCTTTTGTGAGGCCGTGCCTCAAAAAGAAAGAAGGAAGTTTATTCTGGTAGACACTAGGCCCTCACCCTGACCCTCTCCCCAGGGGAGAGGGAAAGAAAGACATGAGTTCTCAGAAACCAGCACCTGCTCTTTCGCGCGAATACTTCCAGCGCTCGCTCCATCTCTCTCCGGGCGGCGTGCACAGTCCCGTGCGCGCATTCAAAGGCGTCGGGGGTACTCCTGTCTTCTTTCGCAGTGCGCAAGGCGCAATTCTGACGTCAGTCGAAGGCATCGAGTACATCGACTTCTGCCAAAGCTTCGGTCCGTTAATATTAGGCCATCGCGATCCTGACGTCAGCAAAGTTGTGCGCGAAGCGATCGAAACCGCATGGAGCTTCGGAGCGTGCGAACCGTATTCGTTGGAACTCGCTGAATGGATCACGTCGCGGCTGCCGTGGGTTGAGATGCTGCGCTTCGTCTCTTCCGGCACTGAAGCCGTGATGAGCGCTCTGCGCGTCGCGCGCGCCGCCACGAGCCGTTCGCGGATTCTGAAATTCGAAGGCTGTTATCACGGCCACACGGATTCCCTCTTGGTCAAGGCCGGCAGCGGCCTCGCCGGCCAATCGGCAAGCTCCAGCGCCGGCGTTTCGCAGAACGTCGCCAGCGAGACTCTAGTCGCCTCGCTTGACGACGAAGACAGCGTACGCAAAATTTTTGCCGAACACGGATCGGAGATCGCCGCGGTAATTCTCGAGCCGCAACCCGCCAATTACGGTTTGCTGCTTCAGCGTCGCGAGTTCATCGAAGAGACAATCAACATCGCGCGAGAGCATGGCGCGCTCGTTATTTTCGACGAAGTTATCTCGGGATTTCGCGTGGCGCTGGGCGGGATGGCCGGGGTTCTTAACGTTCGTCCAGATCTATTGACGTATGGCAAAGTAATCGGCGGCGGTTTTCCGGTTGGCGCGTATGGCGGTCGTCTGGACTTAATGGAAATGGTTGCGCCATCCGGGCCGGTTTATCAGGCGGGGACATTGAGCGCGAATCCCGTCGGTATGCTTGCCGGCCTGGCAACGTTGCAAAAGCTCGAGCGCGTCAATGTTTTTGAAGTGCTCGCCGAACGCACTGAGAGATTCTGCGACGGACTGAATGACGCGTTCGACCAGAAGGGTCTGCCGGTCGAAGTCACGCGCACAGCTTCACTCTTCTGGCTGCATGCGAAAAGCGACAGAGTGATTCGGCGTCTTGAAGACATTCCGGCCGATCACACAGAACAGTTTGCGCGCATTTTTCATGCTGCACTTAGACGCGGAGTTTACTTTGCGCCAAGCGGCTACGAAGTAAGTTTTCTGTCGCTGGCGCATACGAATGAATTGCTGGAGCGCGCGGCCGAAGGCATTTTGGCGGCGGCTGAAGAAGCAACCGGAGTTTGATCTGTTGAGTTTTGGGATGAAGCAAGGTCGTGATCGAATCAAGATTCTGCTGGTGGCTCTCTGGGTCACTTTCACCGTCACGCTTGCAGTGTGGTGGTTAATCTTCGGATTGCGCCAACTTGATCTGCTCAGTCAATTTCACGTCGAACAATCGGATCAGCTTCAGCGCCATTATCAGATGCTGCTGTGGGAAGGCGGCATTCTGATCGCTTCGCTCGTCGGTGGCGGTCTCGCGCTGTTTTACTACGCACGACGAGAGCAAAAGCGTCATAGACAAGTGGAAGAGTTCTTCGCCGCGTTTACCCACGACGCGAAGACGGCACTCGCAAGTTTGCGTCTACAAGCAGAAAGCTTGAAAGAGGATCTCGGCGCCAATCCGAATCCACTCTTCGACCGCTTGCTCCAGGACACACTGCGTTTGCAGCTGCAGCTCGAGAATTCGTTGTCTCTTGTGAATCTGCCGACGGGTCGTCTGCTGAACGAGCCGGTGCGGATCGGGCACATCGTCGATGCGCTGCGCTATCACTGGCCAGACCTGGCCATAATTCAGCGGGGCGACGCCACTATTCGTGGCGACAGCCGGGCGCTGGAAAGCGTTCTGATGAATTTGATTCACAATGCGGTGAAGCATGGCGACGCGACCGAAATTCGAATCACCGCGGAGCCCCGCGGTTCAGAACGCATTGTCGTGAGCGTGGCTGACAACGGAAAAGGATTTTCGGGAGACTTCAAACAGCTGGGCCAACTATTTGTCCGCCACGCGCGTGGCAGCGGGAGCGGAGTCGGGCTCTACATTTCGAGTCAATTGGCAAAGCGTATGAATGCAATGTTGACCTTCGCCGCTGGCCCTGAGACAGGATTCGTCGCGGAACTCGACTTATCAGCTGTTCCCGAAGCGGTGCTGGTCGAACAGCAAGCGCAGAAGCTGGCATGAAATCAATTCTGCTCGTCGAAGATGACCGGTCGCTCGGGGCTACGTTGCGCGATCGACTCGCGCGCGAAGGTTACGACGTTTCATGGGTCGAGACGAAGCAACGCGCATTGATGAAATTCGACGAGGGACTTTGGGACCTGATCATTCTCGATGTAAGTCTACCGGATGGTTCGGGCTTCGAAATCGCACGCGACGTAAAAACGCAATCATCTGTCCCGATCATGTTTATGACTGCGCTGGGCACCGCGGAAAATCGACTGGAAGGCTTCGAAATCGGCGCGGAAGAATTCATCCCAAAGCCGTTTCATCTGCGCGAGTTGCTGCTCCGCGTGCAGCATGTTTTCGAGCGACATCCGGTGCGGCATCAAATCACTTGCAACGGGCGTACGGTCGAACTAGACAGTCGCACGATTGTGCAACCAGACGGCCAACGTGACTATTTGCCGGCCCGCGACTTTGAATTGCTTCAGTTACTGATTACGAACGCTCCACGCGCCGTCAGCCGCAATGAAATCATCGACAAGCTTTGGGGCGAGGACAAACTCGGAAATCAACGCACGGTCGACAATATGATCGTTCATTTGCGGCAATCGATCGGCGACGCGAACAGCGAGATCATTCGATCCGTGCGCGGAGTGGGGTACCAGTGGAATGCGGTGTCAGAAACGCCTGCAGTAACGGGCGGTTGAATTTGGAGTGTGGCGGCTTGCCGCCGCTTTAGAAAAAGTGACGACTACACTGGAAGAAATGAGAATCCAAAGCGCCGTCGAAGCCGGCGCACTCCAAATCGGAAACATTCGGTTTCAAAACGCTCGGGCGCGCATCACACAAGCAACGCCGCCAATTTGGCTGATGCGCCAAGCGGGTCGTTATCACCGACACTACCAGGCACTGCGCCAGCAGTTCTCGTTCATGGATTTGTGCAAACAGTCAGAATTGGCAGCTCAGGTCGCACTGGGCCCTGTTTTGGATTTTGATTTTGACGCGGCGATTCTCTTCAGCGATCTGCTTTTCCCTCTGGAAGCGCTGGGGATGGGCCTGGAGTACACCGATGGGGGGCCGCGGCTGGGCTGGAGACTGACGCGCGAATCGATTTCGAAGATGAGCGGCGTCGACGAAGCCTGGCCGCAACTCTTGTTTCAAGGCAAAGCAGTGCGCGCGACGCGTCGCTTATTGCCGGACGACAAGAGCCTAATTGGTTTTGTTGGCGGGCTCTGGACGCTATTTGTTTACGCAGTCGAGGGCACGCACAAACATGTCGAACACGCCGTGAAAGAACTGCCGCTGTTCGAGGAGTTCTGCGAAATAATGGTTCCCTTGCTCATTCGGAACATCTCGCTTCAGCTGGAGAATGGCGCAGAAGTCGTAATGATTTTCGACACCGCGGCAGGCGAACTACATCCTGATGTTTTTCAGAGCGCAGTCGTGCCACAGCTTGAACGGCTGGCGTGCGCGTTTCCGTCGTCGCTTGGCTACTATTCGAAAGGCACCACCCGCGCACACCTCGATCGTCCATTGTTCGCCGACGGAAGTTTCGCGGGAATCGGCGTGGATCACAATTGGGACCTACGCGACGCGTTTGCAATGTTTCCGCACGGCTTCGTTCAGGGAAACTTCGATCAGAATCTATTACTCACCAGCAGCACCGACGAGCTGAAACGACATCTCACAAGTTTTCTCAATCCATTGCTGAAGCACGATCGCACGGGTTGGGTTTGCGGGCTTGGTCACGGCGTGTTGCCAAAAACTCCTGAAGAGAATGTGCGATTGTTCGTGAATACAGTTAGAGAGGTTTTGCAGTGAACGATCTTTTCGCCAAGTATGACGTCCCGGCCCCGCGCTACACGAGCTATCCGACTGTTCCCTTCTGGAGCGACATGCCGACGACTGACGAGTGGCTGAGCGAATTAGAGAAAGCATTCGACGAAAAGTCGGCAACATGGTCACTCTATTTTCATTTGCCTTTTTGCGAATCGCTCTGCACCTTCTGTGCTTGCAACACCGTCATCACGCGTAATCACAACCGCGAAGTCGGTTACAAAGACCTGCTACTGAAAGAGTGGAGTTACTACCTCGAACGAATACCAGGACTACGCGAGCGCCCGCTATTGGGAGTTCACCTTGGGGGCGGCACGCCTACGTTTTTCGCACCAGAACACTTGCGGCAGATTCTCCATCCGATTTTGTCGCAGGCCAGAATCGATCGGGATAATTTTGAAGCGTCCGTCGAAGTGCATCCGGGCCACACAACCCGCGAGCACCTCGAGACGCTACATGAACTCGGCTTCACGCGGATCTCAATCGGTGTGCAGGATTTCGATCCGGAAGTGCAGCGTATCGTCAATCGCAATCAACCGTACGAGGTCACGAAGACCTGCACCGACACGGCTCGCGAACTCGGTTATACGTCAGTCAATTACGATCTGATTTACGGTTTGCCGAAACAGACTGTCGAACGGTTCGGGGAAAGCGTCGAGAAAGTAATTGAGCTGCGGCCCGATCGGATCGCGCTTTACAGCTTCGCACTGGTGCCGTGGATTAAGCCGGCGCAACGCAGCTACACCGACGAAGATATTCCGAAGGCCGGCGAAAAGCGCGCGCTTTATGAAATGGCTCGCGAAAAACTGGAGCGCGCGGGCTATGTTGAAATCGGCATGGATCACTTCGCGCTGCCGCATGACGGGATGGCGAAAGCCCAGCGTCAGGGAACCCTGCATCGGAACTTCCAGGGGTACACTGAAACTCGCACGAGTGTGCTGCTTGGACTTGGCGTCAGCGCCATCTCAGAAGCACCCACCTGTTTTCATCAGAACGAAAAAGCGTTTCCGGTTTACGAAAGGCGCGTGCTTCATGGAGAGATTCCCACCTTCCGCGGCCATCTGCTCTCCGAAGAAGATCGCGCGCTGCGGGAGCAGATTCTGAAGTTCATGACGCGGTTTGAAGTGGGGCTTCACGACGACCAGGCACACGACGCCAGACAATTCCTTTCTTCGCTGGTCGCCGATGGTTTAGTGGAAATTCAAGATCAGAAGCTGACGCTCACCGAACGTGGCCGGCCATTTCTCCGTAATGCCTGCATGTTTTTCGATTACCGTCTGCGCCGGCAGCAGCCGCAGGCGCAAACCTTTTCGCAGGCGGTCTAACCAGGATCGTGAAACCCATCACAGTCGTCGGCGCCGGTTTCTCAGGACTCGTCACCGCCTACCTCCTCAAGAAGTCCGGCCGCGAAGTGCGCGTGGTCGAGAAGAAATCACGCGCGGGCGGACTGATTCACACAATTCGTACTGAGCACGGACTGGTCGAAACTGCCGCCAATGGAATCCTAAACTCAGCGCGCGTTGAAACAATGTGCGCGGACATAGGAGTGCCCCTGTTACACACGAAGCGCGATGCACGCAAACGCTTTATCTTTCGCAACAAGCCCAGACAATTGCCGCTGAATCCAATCGAAGCGCTGCGAGTCGCAGCCGGCGTTGCGCTCAACGCTACTCGAATGCGGCCAAAATCGTTCGAGACGATTGCCGAGTGGGGCAGACGAGTAGTTGGCAAAGGAGCGACCGACTATCTTTTGGTTCCAGCACTCGGCGGGATCTATGCGGGAGATCCAGAACGGCTGAGTGCAAGTTTAATTTTCGGCAGCGCCGGTCTGGCTCCTCACCTGCAAACGCAGCCCCCCGCGAAAGCCAAGTTGCGCGGGACCGTTGCCCCGCCAAATGGAATGCAGCAATTGATCGACGGTCTTAGTGATTATTTGCAAAGCAAAGGCGTTGAGATCAATTTTGAAACTGAGAGGGAACCGGATCCCGCTGAGCCGACTGTTGTTTGTCTGTCCGCGAGTGCTGCTGCTGAGTACCTTGCCGGCCTCGCGCCGAATGTTGCGAGCGAACTCGATAGCATCGAGATGCTTTCGTTGCTGACAGTCACATGCTTCTTCGATTCAAGCGCCGCGAGCGTCGGCGGCTTCGGTTGCTTGTTTCCGCGTAACCAGGGCTTTCGCTCTCGAGGTGTACTTTTCAATACTTCGATTTTCGAAGGGCGCGGTTTCGCCCCTGCAGAGACTTGGATTTTCGGAGGCGCGTTCGACGGCGATATCGTCGAGTTAACCGACGACCAAATTCGCGAAACTCTTCTCATCGATCGCGAGCGATTTTACGGAAGGGCGGACACTCCTCTGGCAACTTACATAACTCGCTGGCCAAACGCGCTACCGCACTATTCGGTGGACCTTGAACGCACTCTTGTGCGTTTGGCAGCGCCGCCGCCAAATGTTGCGCTGGTAGGCAATTACCTCGGTAAAATCGGGCTCGCGAAAATCCTCGAACGGGCCGCCTATGTGGTAGAAAATGTCGCCCGGGATTGGAACTGGAGTTGTTAAATGTTGTGAAATCCGGCGGACAGCGTCATAAGTCTATTGACACTCGCGATCGTCGCAAATAAACTTGCGGCAGTTCTGAGGGTTCTCAATGACCCTGGTCAAACTGATCGTTATTACGGTTGTAATTATCCTCAGCATCCTGCTGTTCGGTCGCTTTCTGTTTTAGCGACGTCAGCATGATTCGACGCAATCTCGTCCGGCCCGCCACTAGCTGCTCTACAGCATTCAAGCTCGTAATAGGCGTCGTCCTTTTCTGTTGCTGTGCGCGCACGCCTCCGGTTGCAGCACAAACTGGTCAGCAACCTGATGACGATGAAGTGCTGCGCGTGAGCACTAATCTGATCGTTTTTCCCGCGCGGATTCGCGACAAAAAAGGGCAGCGGCCGAACGGGTTAACAGACAGCGATCTTCGTCTTAAAGATCCCGACCACGTGACGAACGGTTTGTACCTTGCCGCTGGTGTCGATCGCGTCGCAATGGTTTTTGCGCTTGATGAATCCGGCAGTCTGCGAGACATCATCAATGAACAACGGGACGCTGCGGTCCAGCTTTACGAGCGTTTTGGAAGACGGTCCAGCATCGCCGTTTTGCACTTCGCTGAGACTTCGCGAATCGCTTCAAACTTTGCCCGCGACTCAACCGCCGCGCAATTGGCCTTTGAAGTCTCGGCCAGATCGAACCAACACACCGCAATCTTTGACGCCGCTGCGAACGCTGTCCAGATGTTCGCGGCGCTTCCGCGCGTCCGGAGCGAGCGTCGCATCGTTATTCTCGTCAGTGATGGACTGGATAATCTGAGCAAGATTAAGCCCGATACGGTAATCGACGCGGCGCGCGATAACAGTGTCTCGTTTTATGTGATTCACCTGCCGCTTTTCACTCCGCGCGATGGTCGACTGGTCGTTCGTCCACCGGCGGAAGGCTTTCGGGCACTCGCGGAGAAGACAGGCGGTAAGTATTTCCTCGCGACCGACGCGCCGCTGGCGACGCGTGACAAGATCGATCTCGCGCCAATCTTCCGCGCGATTGAAGACGACTTGAGAAGTCAGTATCTAATAGGCTTTTACGTGGCAGAGAAGGCTCACGACGGCAAACTTCACAAATTGTCGTTGAGTCTGCCTGAAGACCTCGAATATCAAATTGGCGGCCGCGGCTACGAGAACACTCACAAGTTTACCGTTCACTAAATCGCGAACTTGCACGGGCCCAGCGATTCGGTGAAGATACCGCCTCGCGCTCACTACAAACCAAATGACTCAAAAGATCGATGCAGGACTGCGCAAGATTCGGCGTGCGCTAATCAGCGTTTCTGACAAAACGGGCATTGTCGACTTTGCGCAGGAGTTGAAAAGCTTCGGCGTTGAGATCATCACCACCGGGGGTACAGCGAAGACCCTGCGCGAGGCCGGCGTCGACGTGGTCGAGGTCTCGGACATCACCGGATTTCCCGAGATGATGGACGGCCGCGTGAAGACGCTGCACCCGAAGATTCACGGCGCTCTGCTCGCGCTGCGCGACGATCCGGAACACGTCGCGGCCATGAAAAAACATGGGATCGAGCCGATCGATATGGTCGTTATCAATCTCTATCCTTTCGAACAGACTGTCGCGCGCGCGGACATCAAGTTGGAAGAAGCCATCGAGCAGATCGACATCGGCGGTCCGTCTATGATTCGTTCCGCCGCCAAGAACTATCGCGATGTTGCAGTAGTCACGTCGCCTGACCTCTATCGTCAAATCCGAACGGAAATGATTTTGGATGACGGCGCGCTGACCCTGGCGACGCGCGAACAACTGGCGCGGCTTGCTTTCATGCGCACAGCTTTTTACGACTCGGCGATCTTTCCCTACTTGAGCACGAACCTTGAGGGCGCCAAGGATTCGAAAATGTTTCCCCCCGTTCCGGAAATCATCGAACGGATGTCGACTTACATGAATCTGTTTTCGACGGCGATGAACTCACTGCACGGCGACGAATTGGCGCAAGCGGAAGACGAGAAATTTGCAGAACGTGAACAACTTTCGCTCACCAAGATCTCGGACCTGCGCTATGGCGAGAATCCGCACCAGGCGGCCGCTTTGTATGAAGTGGCTAATCAGGGCGGGGCAAACATTTCGGCAGGCGTGGCCGCGGCTGAACAACTTAGTGGCAAGGAAATGTCCTTCAACAACTACGTTGATACGGACGCCGCCTGGCAGCTCGTGTGCGATTTTGACGAAACCGCCTGCGCGATCATCAAGCACACTAATCCCGCGGGAGCCGCGATTGCCGCAAACGCGGAAAGCGCATATCGCCGCGCGCTGGCGTGCGATCCAACTTCAGCGTTTGGGGGTATCGTCGCATTCAATTGCGCGGTTGATGTCGCCGCCGCGCAAGCAGTTGTGGAAATTTTTGTGGAGGTGGTGATCGCTCCTGATTTCGACGACGCAGCCATTCAAGTGCTGACTGCGAAGAAGAATCTGCGCGTGCTTCGCCTTGGTGAAACGCAACGCGTCGAGGGTCTTGAGTACAAACAAATCTCTGGCGGCATGCTGGTGCAGGAGCGCGACACACATAAACTGACGCGGTCAGCGCTGAAGTTTGTGACAACGCGAACACCGTCTGAAAAGGAAATCGATGACCTTTTGTTCGCCTGGACAGTCTGCAAACACATCAAGTCGAATGCGATTGTTTACGCGCGAGACAAGCAAACCGTCGGCGTCGGCGCCGGCCAAATGTCGCGCGTTGATTCCGTAAAGATCGGCGCGGCTCGTGCTCAATTGCCTGTAGCGGGTTCGGTCCTGGCGTCGGATGCGTTCTTCCCTTTTCGCGATGGCCTGGACGAAGCCGCCCAGCATGGCATCACTGCCGTGATTCAACCCGGCGGCTCAGTTCGTGATGAAGAAGTGATTGCGGCGGCGAATGACCATAACTTGGCGATGGTCTTCACGGGCGTGAGGCATTTCAAGCATTGAAGTACGGTTCGCTTGGTTCATTCTGAACGTATCGCGCGACAAGCCTGCAACGCAGACGCCAGCATAAAGCCTGGGGTGTGAGCCCCCGGATAAGATGGAAAATGGGTTTTTGAGCCCACCAATGGGCGATAGAGGCCGCTGACTCAGTTAACGTCTGTCGCCCGCTTCGCGGGCTCAGGAATCGTCAGGTCGGATCCCAGGGTTACGCTCGCTTCGTTCGCTCACCCTGGGCTAAACTCTTCCGCCTGCTCCGCAGGCTCGTTGACTTACTGCATCGGAGGGATTCTGGATGAGGCTATGGGCCACTTGTGCCTTGCTTGTGTTGGCTGTTCTTGGAATCGGGTCGGCGCAGGCTCAAGAGAAAAAAGATCCGTGCGCCGACGCGCAGAGCCAGGCTGAAATGAACATGTGCTGGGGCAAGGAATACAAAGCCGCCGACGCAGAGCTCAACAAGACATATCAGGACTTCATGTCCAAGCTCGATGAATCAGAAAAAGTTCAGCTCAAAAGCGCGCAGCTTGCATGGCTGAAGTATCGTGACGCAAACTGCGAGTTTGTCGCGGATCAATACAAAGGCGGAACTATGCGCCCGATGATCGCCGCGATTTGTCTCGCCGACGTCACCAACGCGCGTGTCAATGAGTTGAAATCACAGATCAAGGACCGAGAACCGTAAACATGATGCTTGAGAACAAGAACGGAATCATCTTCGGAGTCGCGAACAAGCGATCGATTGCGTGGGCGACGGCGCAGGCGCTGCACGAAGCGGGGGCGCGTTTGTCGTTTGCCTATCAGGGCGAGCGTCTGAAAGAAAACGTCGAGAGTTTGACGAATGCGGAGATGCCTGGCTCGCCGCTCTATTCTTGCGATGTCACTAAACCAGACGAGGTTGAGGCCGCGTTCAAAAGTGTCGCGCAGGATTTTGGCCGCCTGGATTTTCTCGTTCACAGCATCGCGTTCGCACCGCGCGAAGCATTGGAAGGCGAGTACATGAAAGTTGATCGCGATGGCTTCTTGTCTGCACTGGAAGTTAGCGCGTATTCACTGACACAGCTTGCACGCACAGCCGCGCCGCTAATGACTGAGGGCGGGAGCATCGTTACGATGACCTTTCATGGCGCGCAGAAGGTCTATCAAGGCTACAACGTCATGGGCGTTGCCAAGGCGGCATTGGAATCGAGCGTGCGTTATCTCGCATCTGACCTTGGTCCAAGAAACATTCGCGTCAATGCAATCAGCGCCGGACCGATTCAAACCCTGGCGGCGCGTGGCGTTTCCGGATTATCGACGATGTTGAAGCATCATGCTGAACGCGCGCCAATGAAACGTAATGTAGAAGTTCGGGAAGTCGGCAACACTGCATTATTCCTTTGCAGTTCACTTTCTTCTGGAATCACTGGCGAAACAATTTTTGTTGACTGTGGCTACAACGTGATGGGTTTGTAATGGCTAAGGATGACTACAGACATGTTCCCGGCGGCACCCACGACGAGCGTTTGCTCGAAACGCCAAGGCCCGACGAATTTCTGCACACGGACACCTGGCGCGTCTTTCGCATCATGGGCGAATTTGTGCAGGGCTTCGAAGACCTCGCGCACATCACGAACGGCATCGCGATCTTCGGCTCCGCGCGCACGTTACCCGACGATCCGGTCTATGAGGCGGCGCGAGAGACGGCAGGTCAGCTCGCAAAAGCCGGCTTTGCGGTAATCACCGGCGGCGGGCCCGGGATTATGGAAGCCGCCAATCGTGGGGCGCTTGAAGCGGGCGGGATTTCCGTCGGTTGCAACATTGAGTTGCCGCACGAACAGAAGTCGAACGATTACCTCTCATTGTCGCTAAAGTTCAAATACTTCTTTGTGCGCAAGATGATGTTCGTGAAATACAGCGACGCATTCATCATCTTTCCCGGCGGCTTCGGCACACTCGACGAATTGTTCGAAGCGCTGACCTTGATTCAAACGCACAAGATTCACAACTTTCCGGTGGTGCTTTACAGTTCGGAATACTGGAGAGGAATGTTGGAGTGGTTGAAAGGTCCGATGTTGCAGGAAGGCAAAATTATCGAGGAGGACTTCCGGCGTCTGCACGTAACTGATTCACCTGCCGAGATTGTAAAGATCGTGTCGGATTACAAGGCGGCGTTAGCGTCTCGCGGCGGCAGCTAACCATTAGCGGCGACATTCTCAATCAACCACATTCGGTACGGCGCCGAAATCTGGGACGCCGGCACTGCGACGATCTCGGGTGTCTCATAGCTGTGAATGGCGCGCACGGATTTTTCTAGCGCAGCGAATTTCTCGGCGGTCGTCTTCACCAGTATCAGCACTTCTTTCTCGCGCTGAACTTCACCCATCCAACGATAGACTGATTCGATTTCAGGGAGAATCTGAACACAAGCGGCCAGTCTTGCGTCAACCAGATGGCCTGCGATTCGCCGCGCTTCGTCGGCGTTGCCGGCAGTCATGAAGACGACAATCGCGTCGCTCATTCTGCTTCAGTGTCTTCCTCGCCTTCATCGGCGGGGCCGGTCAAGGGTGAAGTGTCATCGCCAAAGAACGATTCATAGACTTCCTTGGCGCGATCCAGGTCGCGTTCGTCGACCAACACGGCCGCCCCTGGCGAGACGGCGGAGAACACCGGTGAGAACGCGTCATAGCCGCCGGCCTGCACCGCTGAACGGATATTGTTCTGCCGCAGGATGTCGTTGACCATTTCAGCTTCTACCGGATTTGACAACGTGTGCAGGACGACAAACTTCGCTTCACTATCGTCGCTCGCGCCAGCGTCGGCTGAAAGGCGTTCCACCAGCTCGGCGCCGTCGTCCGGGCACCTGGTGATTCCACTTTCGTATTCAGATTCGCAGACAGGACAGAACATGGCTCTCCAATCTCGGATTTAGTTTCTAAGCAGTTTGATAAATACGATCTGATTTTAACGACCTATCGAGTAATTGTTCCAGTTGCCGCCATACGATTGCCGGCGTCAGAGACTCAAAACAGGCCGGCCTGAATCTGCTCTTGGTGAATGAGCAATCCGTTTCGTGACAGCCGACGCATTCAAAATCAGACTTGATGTGAATTTGGTTCCCACCAATCGCTCCACACAAATTCGGATCAGTCGCGCCGTAGAGAGTTATCGACGGAATGCCTAGCGCTGCGGCGATGTGACTCAGACCAGTGTCGAGACCGACGGTCGCCGATGCGCCGTTGATAATCGCAGCCTTTTCGGAAATTGAAAGCTGCGGCAGGACAACCCGGTTCGCTTGTTCACCGGCGATTCTATTCGACCGTTCAGATTCCGCTTCACTGCCCCACGGCAACACGACGGAGTAACCGGCAGCGGAAACAGAAGCAGCTAACTCTCGCCAATATTCTTCGGGCCAATTTTTCGACGGCCAACTGGTGCTGTGAATAAACACAACGTATGGGTGATCAATTGTGTCCGAGGACGCAGGCAAACGATTCGGGTCAATGCCGTAGTCGACTGCCGCTTCATTGTAAGAGTAGCCGAGGGCTTGCGATATAAGCTTGCGCATCCGAATCATCGAGTGCGTGCCCTTCGGGACCTCAATCTTCTCTCGATAAACAGTGTGGGCGCCCCATTCGCGCGCCGAGGCGCCGTCGTAGCCGTAGCGCTTGCCCTTGGCCAGGCGTGCGATCAATGCGCTCTTGAACTCGCCTTGCAAATCGACAATCGCATCGTAGGGTTTGCTGCGAAGTTCTTTCAAAGAATTCTTGACTTCGGAACGTCCGCGCGCTGACCAAAGACCTTCACGCCAGCGTCGCAATGCAACGGGAAAGACTCTTTCGACACGTGAGTGCCAGGCGGGAATATCGGCAAACGCTTCATCAACCGCCCAATCGAATTTGATCGACGGGATTGCGCGAGCTGCATCAGTCAATGCGGGCAACGTGTGCACGACGTCGCCCATCGACGATAGCCTGACTATTAGAACGCGCATTGTGGGAATTCTACCTGAAAGGCTTTGGAAGGGGCACTGGAGCGACGTTGGAGGTTAGAGGCTAGAGTCAAAGAGTTGGCAATGGCCGAAGCCTAGTGTGGATTTTCAGCTCTCAGAATTTAAAATCTCAAGTCTGCTGCCCGCAGTCTCCAGTCTCTAACCTCTACCCTCTATTACAAAGCTTGCGCGGCTCGTTCGAAAGGAATTTCCTCGAAATTAGTAAATCGTTTGAACTCGCTGAACCGTTGATTGATTTCCTGGTGGGTCAATCGCTGCACACGCTCTGTGCCGAATTCCTCGACGTTGAACGAGGCCATCACTGAGCCGAAGATCATCGCGCGTCGTAAAGCCGCTTCATCCAGCTTCTCCTGGCTGGCGAGATAACCCATCAAACCGCCCGCGAATGTATCGCCCGCTCCCGTAGGATCGAATACCGACTCAAGCGGATAGGCAGGAATTGCGAAGTACGCATCCTTTGTGAACATTGCCGCGCCATATTCGCCGCGCTTCACGATCAGAGTGCGGGGACCCCAGGAGAGAATCTTGCGCGCCGCCTTAATCAGATTCGGCTCTTCAGTCAGTTGCCGCGCTTCGGCGTCATTAACAATCAGAACGTCAACCACCTCAATAGCCTTCTGCAAGGCCTCGCGCGTGGTATTGATCCAAAGATTCATTGTGTCGAGCGCAACCAGTTCAGCATCAGGCACCTGCTCGCGCACCCCGCGTTGCAGGTCCGGCTGAATATTTCCCAGAAAAACCAGTCGCGACTTCTTCGATCCATCGGACAGCTTCGGTTCAAATCCGGCGAACACGTTCAAATGCGTATCGAGCGTGTGCGCAACGTTAAGATCGTATTCGTAGCGGCCAAACCAGCGGAAAGTTTTGCCATCCGGCACGACTTCCAAATCGGTCGTGTCGACATGGTGTCGCTCAAACACTGAGCGCTCTTCGGAACCAAAGTCTCCGCCAACGACCGCGACGACGCGCACGTCAGTAAAGAAACTAGCAGAGATTGAGAAGTGCGAAGCAGAGCCTCCCAGCATCTGTTCGCGTTTGCCAAATGGCGTTTCGACGGCGTCAAAAGCTACGGAACCAACAACAAGAAGAGACATAGTTAATTTTTGAGTTTGGAATGTTGAATTTTGAATTTGAGATGGTTGGTCTTAGGTCTTTTGCTTACTGCTCACTGCCTACTGCCTACTGCCTACTCCCCACTGCTTTTGGGTTTTGCTCCGCCCAATGGACGCAGGGACTCTTCGGCCTGAGTCCGGTAACTACTGTCAGGATAGCTGTTCACCAATTGCGATAAATAATCGCGCGCTAGATCGCGAAACTGATCGGGTGTCAAAGTCCGCTTTGTATCACCTTCGTGGATTACGTAAAGCGACGACTCCTGTTTGCCTTTCCCGTCAGCGAGATGCAGGCTGCTTTCGCCCGCCATGAACAGCACTTCGTCAATTTTCGAGAACGCCGGATTCGCCGCGATGATCTCTTCACAACGTTGCAAGGCGGCGACGTAAGCCTTCCTCGTTTTGAAATAGTGACGCGCTACCTCAAGGTTGTGCAGAGAATCTTTTTCAAGATCTGAATCGCGTGCGACCTGCGGGCCCTGTTTTGCGCCGCCCTGCGCGCAAACAATGGATGACAGGCAAAGCAAGAGTGCCAATGCAACAAACGTAATTGAGAACTTCTTCATAATCACTCCAAACTTGAAACCTGAAACTCGAAACTATTTCTTGTACTTTCCAATGATGGCTTCGAGCTTACGCGTGGTTGCTTCCGGCCACAGGTCAGGCGCTGTGAAAATAGCATTTTTCAGGGCGCTGCCACACTTGCAGTCGCGGGGCGCGCCTGACAATTTCTTTACCGCCCCACGAATGATCAATTGGGCGTTCCGGACGTTCTGCGTCAAGTAGTTGATTACCGTTTCCACGGTGACTGCGTCGTGACTCGGATGCCAGCAATCATAGTCTGTCACCAGAGCTAGGGTGGCGTAGCAAATCTCGGCTTCGCGCGCGAGCTTCGCTTCCTGCAAATTTGTCATGCCGATTACATCCATGCCCCATGAACGATAGACGTTTGATTCGGCCACCGTCGAGAACGCCGGGCCCTCCATGCAAATGTATGTGCCGCGACGATGAACGTTCACGTTGACGCCTTTGCACGACGATTCCAACGCGTCACCCACAGCAGAACAAACCGGATGGGCGAAAGCGATGTGCGCAACGATGCCTTCGCCAAAAAATGTCGACTCGCGCACACGCCCGCGCGTGCGATCAAAAAACTGATCCGGAATCACGATGTCGAGCGGCACATACTTCTCCTGTAACGATCCGACCGCTGACGCCGACAAGATGCGCTCAACGCCCAGCAACTTCATCGCGTAGATGTTTGCGCGAAACGGAACTTCGGTCGGCGTAAACCGATGCCCGATGCCATGTCGCGGAAGAAACGCAACGCGCTCACCTTCAAGCGTGCCGAGGATGAATTTGTCAGATGGATCTCCGAACGGTGTCTGCACTGCCATCTCTTCGATGTCGGTGAGTTCCGGCATCTGATAGAGGCCGCTGCCGCCGATGATTCCGATTTTCGCTGCTGTCATAGGTTCGTTTATGAAACTGCAATGAACTTTCCGTCTTGCTCGACGATGTGCGCCAACGGCTGCTCCGGATCGTGATAGAACAAACACGTCCAGTTTTCGCGTGCCGCTTGCGGTATTAACTTCTTCTTCGCTGCGACCGTTTCGACCGGATAAAGGTCATAGCCCATTACCCACGCAAACGGCACGTGCGCGCGCATCGGTACAAGATCGGCGAAACCGAACAACGTCTGGCCTTTCGTTCGCAGACGCCAACATTGCATCGAACGATTGTGACCCGCGTAGGTTTCCATCGCCAGACCGGGCACAACTTCATAATTGTCCGGTTTCAATTCCAATTGACCACTGTCTTTGACCGGCCGCCAGTTCTCAGGAAAGTAACTCGCCTTGTCGCGATCAGTCGGCGACTCCGCATGTTCGTACTCCGCCTGAGAAATGAAATAGCGCGCGTTCGGGAACTGAGGTCGCGCTTTCCCTGGCTTATCCTGAACCGTGTTACCGCCTGCATGATCGAAATGCAGATGCGTGTTGACGACAATCGTCACGTCCTCAGGCGCGATTCCGGTCATGGTCTCCACGGATTCAGCCAGGGGTTGCTTTCGATCGATTCCGTACATGGCGCGATGCTTGTCGGACCATTTGTCTCCGATGCCTGTTTCGATCAGTACCCGTTCACTTCCCGTGTCAATGAAGACACAATTCATGCTCATCCGAATCCGATTTTGGTCGTCAGGCGGGCAGAATTTTGACCAAAGATTACGCGGGACAACTCCGAACATTGCCCCGCCATCAAGTCGAAATTCGCAATCGGGCACGATCTCGACGCGATAATCTCCGAAGTTCATTCCGATCGTAATTAGTGCTTCTTGGCCGGTGAACTCTTACCTTTTGGCGCAGGAGAAGCCGCTGGCGGCGGTTGCGTCGCGAACGGCAGCCCGGGTTGCATTTGCTGTTGTGGCGGAGGCTGCACCCCGAAGTTCTCGGCGATACTTATGTGACTGCTCTGTCGCTTCACAATCTCGTCGATCAGTTTCTTCTCTTTCTCCTGTTCGACTTCCTGGGCCGCAGCCTGTGGATCGCCATTGCGACGGCCTTCGACTTTGATGATGTGAAAGCCAAATGGTGATTCCACGATTTCGCTCACTTGTCCGGGCTGCAAAGCGAACGCCGCCTTCTCAAAATCCGGCACCATGCGACCGCGACCAAACCAACCAAGGTCGCCTCCGTTTTCTTTGCTCCCTGGATCGGTCGAGTACTCTTTCGCGAGCGCCTCGAAGTTCTCGCCGGCCTTGACTCGTTTCAAAACCTCTTCAGCCTTCGCGCGCGCGGCTGCTTTGTCGAGACCTTCTTCTGTCGGCGCGTCTGCCGATTTGACTGCGATAAGAATGTGACGCGCGTGTACCTGTTCTTCAGGGTGCGCCTTCATGTATTCATCGATCTCAGCCTGCGATGCTTTGACCGATTTCGCCAGACTCTCTTCTTCGTACATCGAAGCAAGCAAGCGCGCCTGTTGCAGCATGATTTGCAACTGCGTCTTTCGCTGCTTGTCGACGCCGGCCGCAACTCCCTTGCGTTCGGCAATGAGAACCTGACCGAACTGCTGGCGAATCTCCTGCATCTGGTCGGCGGGAATTTGTTGTCCCTTCATCATCGGATTGCGCGCTTGCGCGTCAACGATGAACTGCTTCAGGCGATCCTCCTGACCGGGCTCTTTGAAGAAGCTCTCAACGTCTGCATCGGACGCGGGAGCCGCGTTCTGACTGGTGGAGTAGTTCTGCGAGATGATGAACGAACGCATCAAATCGAGCTGTCGTTTGACCTCCGGACGATTCGCGAAACCCTTGGCGCGCGCCTCGTCGGCGACGGCGAACAGGTCGCGCAGGTTCTTTGCAAACTCGCGACGCGCGTTGTCGTCAGACGAAAGGCGCATCCGCATCTGCGGCGCTTGATCCGATGCAATCAACGACATGTCGTCAGCGCTAAGATTGACGGGTGCGGCATGACTTGCGCGCACTTGCCAAAAAATGATTCCGACCGAAAAAAGAATGCCGATGCCAGCGGCAATCCAGGCTTTAGTAGTTGAGTTCAAAACAAGTCCTTTCGAAATGATGGTCTACGCTCTCGGATCTTCAACAAGCTCGAGCAGTACGCCAGCGGTCGATGATGGATGAATGAAGGCGACAAGGCAACCGCCCGCGCCAACTCGGGGCTCTTCATCGATCAAACGAGCGCCTTTGGCTTTTAAATCCTGCAAAGCCGAGCGAATATTTTCGACGCTTACCGCGATGTGATGGATGCCACCGCCGCGTTTTTCCAGAAACTTTGAGATTGGCGAATCCTGGGACATGGGTTCGAGCAACTCGAGGCGCGACTCACCAACTGGCAACATGCAAACGCGTACCTTTTGTCCCGCGACTTCTTCCGTGTGGTCGGCCTTCAGGCCAAAGAGATCGTTCCACATTTCAGCCGCCCCGGCGATTTCACTTGTCGCGATTCCGATGTGATGAATCTTCATGAGAGCAGACACCGACGTCAGACATCAGAGGTCAGACGTCTGACATCAGAACTACCAGCTGATGTCTGATCTCTGATGTCTGATGTCTGTCTCATCAGTTCCTCGGCTGCCGAATACGGATCGCGCTGCTTTGATGCAACCTCTTCGGCCAATCGCTCCAGCTTGTCGGCCGAACCGTTCTTGTCCAATGCGCGCTCCACGAGTTGTTCGCGCAAGAGTTCGAGAATGCGCCAACGCGCAATCGCGCGACGCCGCTCGCTGGTTTCGGGCCGGGACTTTTGAAACTCGCGACTCTGCTCAATCGCGGACGCCAAGTCTTCGATACCTTTGTTTTCCGTGGCGACGGTCTTCACAATCGGTGGCTGCCATGCGTCTTCACGAAAGGCCAGGGTCAAGAGCGCCTGCAGCTCTTTTTCAGCTCGCAACGCTCCCTCCCGATCCGCCTTGTTCAGCACAAGCACGTCGCCGATTTCCATGATGCCGGCTTTCATCGTCTGCACATCATCGCCCATGCCCGGCACCAGCACGACGACGCAAACGTCAGCCGTCTTCACTATTTCGACTTCGTCCTGACCTACGCCGACCGTCTCAACCAGTATTTTTTGATAACCGGCCGCGTCCAGAATCGCTACCGCATCGACAGTTCCGCGCGCCAGGCCACCAAGGTTCCCGCGGGTCGCCATTGACCGAATGAAAACGTTCTTGTCCAGCGACAGCGTCTGCATCCGAATGCGATCGCCGAGAATTGCGCCGCCAGAAAACGGGCTGGAAGGATCAACTGCGATGATGCCGACGCGCTCGCCTTGCGCGCGATAAAAAGCCGCCAACTTATCAACGATTGTTGACTTCCCCGCCCCGGGCGCTCCGGTGATTCCCACAACCAGAGCTTTCCCGGCGCGCGCGAATACTTCTTTCATTAAGATCGAAGCGTCGGCGGCGCCGTCTTCCACGCGCGAAATTGCGCGAGCCACAGCCGTGGCTTCCCCGGCGCTAATGCGATCAATAACACTACTCATCAGAAGGCTAGGCTTGTTTGAGAATCTCGCGCGCGATAATCATGCGTTGAATTTCGGAGGTCCCTTCGCCGATCGTGCAAAGCTTCGAATCACGCCAGTATTTTTCCGCCGGATAATCCTTGGTGTAGCCATATCCGCCGTGAATTTGAATCGCCTCTTCGCAAACCTTGACGCTGATTTCGGACGCGTAAAGCTTCGCCATTGACGATTCCTTCGTCGTCTTCTTTCCCTGATCTTTCAACCAGGCTGCGCGATACATCAGTAGACGCGCCGCGTCGATCTGCACTGCCATGTCGGCGAGCTTGAATTGAATCGCCTGGAATTCGCGAATTGGCTTACCGAACTGTTGCCGCTCACCTGAGTAACGTACCGCGGATTCATACGCCCCCTGGGCCATTCCGACTGCCAATGCGGCGATTGAAATTCTGCCGCCATCGAGAATCTCCATCGCATTCACGAAACCCATTCCTTCTTCGCCGATGCGATTTTCGTCGGGCACGAAACAGTCTTCGAAGATCACACTCGCCGTTTCCGATGCACGCAACCCGAGCTTGTTCTCTTTCTTCGAAGGCGAAAAACCTTTCGTCCCCTTCTCGAAGATAAAGCCGGTAATTCCCTTGCTGCGCTTCGCACGATCGCTCGAGGCAAATGCCACACATGTGTCCGCGTGAATCGCGTGCGTGATGAAATTCTTGGCGCCGTTAATAACCCAACCGGCATCTTTTCGCACCGCCGTTGTGCGCGTGCCCGACGCATCCGAGCCGGCCCCCGGTTCAGTCAATCCCCAGGCGCCGAGATGCTCGCCGCTGGCCAGCGGCACCAGATACTTCTTTTTTTGCGCTTCGTTTCCGTATTGGAAAATGTGGTTTGAGCAAAGTGAGGTGTGCGCGGCCACAGAGATTCCCACTGAGCCATCAACCCGCGACAGCTCTTCAATTACCGTGGCATATTCGACGTAGCCGAGTCCCGCGCCCCCGTATTCTTCCGGAAAAAGCACGCCGGTCAGTCCAAGCTCGGCGAGTTTCGGCTTCAGCTCGATCGGAAAGTGTTGGGTTTCGTCCCACTCGCTAACATGCGGCGCGATTTCGCTTTCGGCGAATTCGCGCACGCTCATTTTCATCTGTTGTTGTTCTTCAGTTAATTCGAATTCCATACGTTTACAGAGCCTTGCCGTGTGAGAACCCGGCGCGATAGCGACGGGATCGAACGTTCAAGTATCGACGCAAGCGGCAGTCTTTGTGTTATCACACGCCTTCACAGTCAAACGACAGGCTCGGTCGCCTGTCGCCGTGTCAATCGAACTTGCCATTGTAACCTAACGCGAGGAAACTCGCAGTTTGCGGCGGCGTGGTTTGGTTTTGCCGGCAGATGTTCGCGAGCGGTAAAACTTTTTGACTTCCACGGGCGTCAGCAAACGCCACTCACCCGTTTTTAACCTCGCCTCGTCAATCGGACCAATGCGCACACGCGAAAGCTTCAAGACCGAATAACCGATGGCGTCGAACATTCGTCGAATTTGTTGATTGCGGCCTTCGTGGAGCGTTACTTCGAACCACGCATTAACTTTGGTTTGCTGCAAAGGATCGATCTGTGCCGGAAGGGTGCGATTTCCGTCATCCAAACGAATGCCGCTTCGCAGCCTCTTGATCGCGCTCTCCGACGGAATGCCTTTCACCTTGACCCTATAGACTTTCGGAATGTTGTTCCGCGCCGAGGTCACGTAATTCGTGAAGTCACCGTCGTTGGTTAGCAAGAGCAAGCCTTCGGTGTTGAAGTCGAGCCGCCCGACTGGATGAAGCCGACCTAGAGAACTCGGCACCAGCTTCGTGACGAGCGGCCGCCCTTTCGGATCAGATAGGCTGCTCAAGTATCCCTTTGGCTTGTTAAGGAGGATATAAACCTTTTCGCGCGGCTGCAGGAGCGAATTGATGAGCCTTCGGTTTACCTTGATGTGATCGGTCTCCGGATCAGCTTTGGCGCCGAGCGCGTCAACAACTTTTCCGTTGACAGTTACTCGGCCTGACGTGATTAGTTCTTCGGCGTGGCGGCGTGAGGCGATGCCTGCGGCGGCGATAAGTTTTTGCAGGCGTTGTTGCATCGAGCGGGTGTTGTCATTCGTTTGCGAGGTCGCCGGCCAGGTCCTGAAAGTCTTCAATGCTCGGCAACTCTGACAAGTCTTTCAAACCAAACTGAATCAGAAACTCTTTCGAGGTGCCGTACATCATCGGCCGGCCGACGGTTTCTTTGCGTCCCTTCGCGACGATCAGTCGCTTATCAAGCAGCGTTTTGATCGCCGAGGGAGATTGCACACCGCGAATTTCCAAAATCTCAGGCACAGTGACTGGCTGCTTGTAAGCAATCACCGCGAGTGTTTCCAGAGAGGCCAGCGACAACTTCGCGCTCGGTTTGGACTTCAGATATGCGCGCACATGCTCGTGATGCTCAGCCCGCGTGGAAATCTGCCAGCCGCCGGCAATCTCGCGTAGATGCAATCCTCCACTGCGCTCGGCGTAATCTTCGACCAGCGATTGGACTGCCTCATCAACCGCCGACTGATCGACCCGCAGAACCTTCGCGATACTTTTCGAATCAATCGGCTCGTCGGCCACGAAGATTAGCGACTCAGTAATTCCTTTCAACTCAGTCGCGGAGATCTCGCGCATGCCCTGTACTTCATCGTCGGCTTCGACCGCTTCGATAGCTTCCGGCTCGAGTTCCGCTGCTGTCTGTGAGTGTTCGGCCATATTGTTTATGCGGGCGTGACGACGCGCGCAGTAATCTCGCCAAATGTTTCCCGCTGAACGAGTGAAATTTCCGCCATCCGCACCAGTTCAAGCACCGACAGAAACGCGACGACCAACTCGCGGCGCGATCCCGCACGTTCGAAAAACTTCACCAGGTTTAATTCGCCGGCCGAGCGAATCATGTTGCGCAGCCGTTCAATCATTTCGGCCATCGTCACCTCCTCGCGCTCGATCTCCATCAGGACTTCTTCTTTGTGCCGCGCAAGAATTTTTTGAAACACGGTCAGCAAATCGAAGAGGCCAACGGCGACTTCAGGATTGTTCTTGTCGGTCTCGATTTCGGCACGCGTGAAGACGGCCTGTTCCACCGTCGCGCGCGACCAGAGCATCTGCGCCGCCGCCTTGAACTTTTCGTGTTCCAGTAAACGATTGACGAGTTCGGTGCGCGGATCTTCAAGTTCTTCTTCTACGGCGAGTGGATCGCGTGGCAAGAGCATGCGCGATTTCAACTCAACAAGCTGCGCGGCCATTACGAGAAAGTCACCCGCGACAGCCAGATCCAGTTCCTGCATTAGCTTCAGATACCGCAAATATTCCTCGGTAATTCGCGCAACCGGAATGTCGTAGATGTTTACCTGGTCCTGGCGGATCAAGTAGAGCAAAAGATCGAGCGGGCCCTCGAATTCGCCAAGCGTAACTTTCAGTTGATCTGTTTCGTGATCGGGAGTGATGGCAGGAGCTGCGCCGGCGACGCTGATCGATGGCGAAGTTTGCGCCTTCGTAGGATCCGCTGTTTGCAGTGTTTTCGCCGTTTGTGAATCGTCAGTCATGTTCGCGCGCCCAATAAACCCATTTTCGCTTTTGCATCAGACAGCGTCACTTGCGCGATACCCTGCGCGTGCGAGGCGCCACGTTCCAGAATCGCGCCCAGTTTATCATCATCAATGGCTTTAACGCGTTCCTGAATCGGCTTGAGAAATTCGATCGTTAGGTCCGCCAGTTCGTTCTTCAGCTTGGCATATCCCTGGCCGTTGAAATGCGCCTCGATTTCTTCGGTGCTCAGGTTAGTCAGCAGGTGATAAATCGTCAGAAGGTTATTGATGGCCGGCCGATTTGGATCAAAACGAATCTCGGTCCCGGAATCTGTCACGGCGCGCTTGAATTTGCGCTGGACCGCGTCGTCACTGTCGAGCAGCATGACGCAACCGGCTTCGCTTTCCTCGTCGGACTTCGACATCTTCCTGGTCGGATCTGCGAGCGACATGATGCGCGCGCCAACTTTCGGAATGAACGGATCAGGCACCCGAAAGGCTTCGCCATAATCGCGGTTGAAGCGAATGGCGATATCGCGGGTTAGCTCAAGATGCTGCTTTTGATCCTCACCAACCGGCACAAGATCCGTCTGGTAAAGCAAGATGTCCGCGGCCATAAGCACCGGGTAATCGAAATACCCGACGCCGATGTTGTCCTGTTGCTTGCGTGCCTTGTCTTTGAACTGAGTCATGCGCTCGAGCTCAGACATGCGGGTAACGCAGTTCAAAAGCCACGCCAGTTCTGCATGTTCTCCAACATCGGATTGGACGAACACCGTCGAGATTTGTGGATCGATTCCAACGGCAAGGTAGATGCGCGCTAATTCTCTACTCTTCTCGGCGAGAACCTTCGGGTCCTGAGGAATAGTGACCGCGTGCAGATTGACGATGCAAAAGAAACTTTCGTATTCGTGTTGTAGCGCGACCCAATTGCGCAAAGCGCCGAGATAATTGCCGAGGTGAACGTTGCCGGTGGGCTGCGCGCCGCTGAAGATTCGCTTCATTTTCTTAAGTGCCGATGAAAAGTAGTCTTTCCGCGATTGGCATCAGTACGCCGAAAACCACCCGAAACACCCCGGTGAACATCGCGACGATCAGCAACAGGAAGCCGAATCTTTCGAGACTTTCAAATGCCGAATCAAAACTAGATGGCAGGATACTCTGAAGGATCTTGCTGCCATCGAGCGGCGGAATCGGAATCAGGTTAAAAATTCCCAAGGCCACGTTAAGCGTAAAGAAGGTCAGCAGAAGCTTCAGGCCGCCCTCTGCGATCAATGAGTCCGGACGATTCAAACCAATACCATCGGAAGTAACTATAATTACACCTATGGCTCCCAGAATTCTGATTATTATTCCGACGATGATCGCAATAATGAAGTTGCTGATGATACCGGCGGCCGAAACCCAGAAGTTCGCCACTCGCTTATTGCGCCAGCGAAGCGGGTTGACCGGAGTCGGTTTCGCCCAGCCAATCAACGGAGCGCCCGTGAAGAACGCGATTGCGGGAAACAAAAGGGTTCCAATCGGATCTACGTGCGCGACCGGATTCAGACTGATGCGGCCTTGCAGACGTGCGAGATCGTCACCAAACCGATTCGACATCCACGCGTGCGCGGACTCGTGCACAGACAGCGAAAAAATCAGCGCCACCATGAAGAGAAGAAATTGGCCGATTACGCTGCCGTCAATATTACCCATTTAGAGGTTGATGGTCGGTCGAACTGTCACAAAGACCCCGCGAAAGTAACATCACGATCTGTCGCGCGTCAAAGCCCAATTCTAGGAAAGCAAAAGCCCTTCGATTCCTAATTTCAATCTATAGACCGCGTCGTTAGTGGCGACGATCATGTCACCATCAGGATCAAAAGCGAGGCCGACTACGTTCATTCCGGCAACCAGAAGTTCTACCTTTTTTGCGTCCGGTGAAATTCTTACGATGCCGCGCCGCCCGCGCAGCGAAGCGGCCACGTAAAGATTGCCTGCCACATCAAAGGCGAGTCCTTGCGGCCGGCCGAGACCGTGAAAAAAGACCTCGGGCGCGCCGAGCTTGTCGAACCGGGTGATCCCGTCAAAGCTTGAGACCGTTGGACCGCTAACGTACAAGGCTTCGTCGGGACCAAAAGCCAGATGATACGCCGACACCGAAGGTTCGTGTTCCGCCCATTCCATCGCTTCTCCAATCTCGTTAACACGGAAGATAGTGCCGGCGCGATCGCCGACGAACATGTCGCCGTCCGCATTAAAGGCCAAGCCAGTGGCAATGCCGAGTTCGCTGGCGAACACTGAACAGTCGTTCGCGGGAGACACGCGATACACAGTGCCATCGAGTCTGCTCGTCACAAACATTTGGCCTCGCGGCGAAAAAGCAATTGCAGTTGGATTAGTGATATCGCCCGAGAACTCTTCGACGATTTTTTCTGAGGTCACTCGGTACAACGAAACCGGCACGTGCTCGCCGCGCGAACCTGAGCGAGTGACGTAGAGCGCTCCATCAGATGGATCGAAAGCTGGATTAGCTACAGGATGAAGATCGCCGGCGATTTTGCTCCCAACGATCAGCTTTGCCGAATTGAATGCCTGCGAGATCTTTGCTTCCTGTCCAACCGAGACTTCTCCAGCCGTAATGCCGTCAGGAACAATCGCGAGAAGACGCCGGCGCGAGGCAGCGACGACGTGAGCGCGAACACCGTCAATTGTAACCACGCTCACAGTCTGTCCGGAGGACGGCACAAGATCAATTGCAATTTCTCCGCCGGGAATCGCCGCTCGGGGCCACATTTTATCGATGCTTATATCCATTGCCTATGAGAACAAACGCTCATGGTAGCGACGCGCAGGGGCATTGTCGAACCCACACGCTTAGAAAAGTTCGCGCTGACAGCTAGAATGATATGAACCAGATGAGGAGCCTGCACGGAAATACTCACGGTCTGAAGCCAAACCAACTGCGACGCATTCAGAAGCTGTACCAGCGACGCGTCAGTCCCAGTGAAATCGTCACGCCCGAGTTCGCGCGACAGTTGACCGAACTGTCGCATGAAACCAATCGGCAGATCGGCGTGCTGATCGATCGCAAGGGCTACGTCGAGTACGTTACGGTGGGCGATGCGCGCAGAATCGAGCTGCCCGACTTTAAACGTGTGCGGGTCGCGGCAGACCGTTTTCGCGGGCTGCGATGTGTGCATACACATCTGCGTGGTGAAGAGCTAACGCGAGATGACCTGACGGACCTCGCGCTGCTGCGGTTGGACCTTATGGCCGCGATCGAAGTTGATGGGCGCACGGGATTACCCGGTGTGGTGCGCGCCGCTCACATGCTGCCCAGCACTCCGACAAATCACGGGAATAAAAACGGCGACCAGTTCGCATTTTTAACCCCCGCCGTTCCCAGTCAGCTCCAAGTCGATTTTCTCGAGCTGATGGAGGCGCTCGAAACTGAGATGGCGCGCAACCGTCGTACGGTCAGACGAACCGGGGCGGGCGAGGCCGCGATTCTCGTGCATGTCACCACCGGCGCGGTCAGCGAGTCCGAGGATTCAATGGCTGAGCTGCGCGAGCTGGCTGAATCAGCGGGCGTCGCAGTAGTTGACCAAATTATTCAACGTCGACCCGCAATCGACCCGCGCACGGTCATGGGCAAAGGAAAGCTGGACGAGTTGCTGATTCGCGCGATGCAGATAGGCGCTGATGCCGTGATTTTTGATCGCGAATTAAACCCGGCGCAGGTGCGCTCGATTTCCGAAGCAACTGATTTAAAGGTCGTCGATCGATCGCAATTGATTCTCGACATCTTTGCGCAGCGCGCGCAGTCGCGCGAGGGCAAGATTCAGGTCGAACTTGCACAGTTGAAATACATTTTGCCACGCCTGGTCGTGGGACAGGACTCGGCGTTTTCGCGACTAGCGGGCGGCATCGGTGGACGAGGCCCCGGCGAGACAAAGCTGGAAACTGATCGGCGGCGCGTGCGCGATCGCATCCACCGGCTCGAGAAGGAGCTCGACGCTCAACGAGGCCATCGCGTGCAACGTCGCAAGGAGCGTCTGCGCCATCAAGTTCCGATCATTTCAATTGTCGGATACACGAACGCCGGCAAATCCACGTTATTGAATGTGTTGACGGCCAGCCACGTAGTCGCGGAAAAGCGCATGTTCGCCACGCTCGATCCGACCACCCGGCGCTTGCGGCTTCCACGCGAGCGCGAAGTAATCATCAATGATACCGTGGGATTCATTCGCGATCTCCCGCCAGATTTGCTCGAAGCATTCAGATCAACAATCGAAGAGATTGCCGACAGCTCATTGCTCATTCACCTGGTCGATGCTTCGAACCCTCGTTGGGAACAGCAAATCGCGTCCGTCGAAAGAACACTGGCAGAACTCGACATGGCTGAGATCCAGCGAATGATCGTATTCAACAAAGCCGACCTCCTTGATTCGCAGAATCTAACCGCGATGGAGCGCGAAGTGCGAACCCGAACCGGCGCCGGCACGCTCAAAATCTCAGCACTGAATCCATCAACGCTTCGTCCGTTGCTGGACAAAATCGAAGCTGCCACCCGCCGAGCGGAAAACTAGAACTTTGGTTTCAGTTTGCTAAAAGTTGTTTCGAGGCTTTCCGGCAGAACACGTGTATCGCCCACGGTTGAAGTAAAATTCGTATCGCCTATCCAACGCGGCAGAATGTGAAGATGAAAATGGTCCGCAACTCCGGCTCCCGCAGCCCGGCCAAGGTTCATACCAATGTTAAATCCATCCGGTTTGTATACGTCGCGCAAGGCCGTCTGACAGCGCTTCGTCAGGTCCGTCATTTCATCTGTTGTCGCTTTCGGCGCTGCGTCGAATTCACTAATATGCGCGTTCGGCGCAATCATCAAATGTCCGCTGATGTAAGGATAACGATTCAGAATGATGAAATTGTTTGTGCCGCGATACAGGACAAAGTTCTTCGCGTCATCGGCAGGGTTCGCAAGGGCCAGACAGAAAATGCAGTCCGCCTGGGACATTTTGGATCCGGCTGTGGTGATGTATTCGTGCCTCCAGGGGCTCCAAAGTCGATCCACAGTGGTGAGACAACCTTACCCGTTTGTGTTCTCTGTCTTTGAAGAAGTCGTACCCGAGTTTTGGTTGATCAACTCCTTAAGCTCTTTGCCGGCTTTGAAATACGGAACTTGTTTGGCGGGAATGTTGACAGGAGCTCCGGTTTTTGGATTGCGGCCACGCCGCGCGCCACGGCCACGAACACGAAAGCTTCCGAATCCGCGGAGCTCGATTTTTTCGCCTTTGTTCAAGCTCTGGATGATGCTGTCGAAGACAATTTCAACCAGCCGCTCGGCATCCTTCTTTGTCAGTTCCGCAGCATTTGCTACATCATCAACGAGATCGGCCTTAGTCATTGCGAGTACCTCGTTTGAAAAACGACCGCAAGCGAAAAAACGGTTGGCGGATGAGCATTCCGTTCCGAATCTATTGGTGAATTAGGTTATCAAACGGCCGGAGTTCCGGCAAGGGTGAAAAGCTTACCCTTCAAGAGCTTACGGTCATGCCGTGCGCAGCCGCTTATGATTCGTTGGACTCTTCCGTACTCTTGCTGCCCGTACCGAAATCCGCCAACTCGGCAAGCGAAGCCATGCCACCTTTAGCCTCAGATGTGTAAACCTTCGTTTCGACAATTGGCTCGTCGTTGGCGGCGGCGCGGGCTGACAAACCGATCTTTCGATTCTCAGCATCGATGCGCAGGATTTTGAAATCCATCTCCTGTCCCAACTGCACGGCGTCTTCCGGTTTGTTGACGCGCTCGTCAGACAACTCGGACACGTGACACAAACCTTCAAGGTTGTCGCCGAGCTCAACAAAAGCACCGAAGCTCGCAAACCGGGCAATCTTTCCTTTGACTACATCGCCGGGTTTGTGTGAAGCCACAAAATCGTTCCAGGCATTGGGCTCAAGGTCTTTAATCGACAGCGACATCCGTCGATTTTCAGGATCAATCGCGGTAATTACCGCATCGACGGCTTGCCCTTTTTTCAGAAGCTCGCCCGGATGTTTGATTCGTCGCGACCAGGAAATGTCGGATACGTGAACCAGACCGTCGACGCCGTCTTCGACTTCGATAAATGCACCGAAATCCGTTAGGTTGCGGACACGGCCGTGGACGCGATCACCGACCTGATATCGCTCGGCGAGCGTGCGCCAGGGATTGTCCTGCACCTGCTTCATTCCGAGACTGATGCGACGCGCCTTCGGATCGACGCTAAGTACTTCGACCTCGACGGTATCGCCAGGGCCCACGAGCTTACTCGGATGCTTCACACGTTTCGACCAACTCATCTCGGAAACGTGCACCAGCCCTTCGACTCCCGGTTCCAGCTCGACGAACGCGCCATAGTCAGTGACGCTCGCCACGCGACCGTTGATCCGCGTCATTGGCGGAAAACGCTCTTCAATTGTCTCCCACGGATCGGGCAGAAGCTGTTTATAACCCAGGGAAACACGCTCACGGTCACGATCAAACCGAAGCACTTTGACTTGCACACTGTCGCCAACCTTGAACATCTCTGCGGGATTCTGCAGGCGCCCCCATGACATGTCGGTCACGTGCAGCAATCCATCGATGCCGCCGAGATCTACGAACGCGCCGTAGTCCGTCAAGTTCTTAATCTGGCCTTCGACGATGATGTCCTCTTCAATTTGTCCAAGCGTCTGACCTTTCTTATCGGCGTTGCGTTCTTCGAGCACAGCTTTGCGCGACAACACCACATTCGAACGTTTTCGGTTGAGCTTGATGACCTTCGCTTCAATCTCTTTGCCACGCAACGAATCCAAATTGCGAATCGGGCGGATATCCACTTGCGAACCCGGTAGGAACGCGGGGATGCCGTCCACATCGACGCGAAGACCACCCTTGATCCGTTCCATTACTTTGCCTTTTATCGGCGTACCCTCGTTGAATGCCGCCTCAACGTCATCCCAGGCGCGCAACCGCACTGCATCCGCGCGCGAGAGGACCGGGAAACCTTCACTCGTTTCCATTGCTTTGACCAGCACGTCAACTTCATCGCCACGTTTGACGGCGACTTCGCCGTTTTCCATGAACTCCGCAGGATTGACGATGCCTTCGGACTTGTGGCCGAAATCAATCAACACGCCGCGTTCCGTAATACCGACCACAGTCCCGCGCACGACCTCGCCTTCCTGCAACGCGGACTGCTCCTGCTCGAACTGATCGAGCAATTGGCCAAAGTCTTCGCTCGAAGTGCGACGTTCGTCTTCATCGCGCGGCTCCTCTGCCGCTGGCACCGAAGTGACCGGTTCGGCTGTTTGCTGAGCGGCTGATACAGTGGCGGCGTCCGTCGCCGCATTAACTTCAGTTGAAGGGTCGGAGGCTGACGCCTCTGCACCCGGGTTGGTTTCGTCAGTGGACATGAACACTCCTGCTACGCTGCGAACGGTTCCGGTGAGCGTGTGAAACAGTATCCACTATTTCTAGCGGTGCGTTCTATTGGTGTTAGTCGGAGGATTGAGAGGCGAGCGTTAAGAAGTTGGAAAGAGGTTTACAGTTTCGATTTTCCGTCGTGCCCGTAGTCTCCCGCTTGGTCCGACTAACACCGATCGCGTGACCGGATGTTTCGGACTGTACACGTCGCCCTGACTGAGTGTCAAGGCGACTGCAAATTGTT